>Ga0172379_10002211_pt1 | contig 35350 bp, 40 predicted proteins | sample GrowelOW334metaG_FD_119756 | JGI IMG/M metagenome (GOLD analysis project Ga0172379, IMG submission 119756) | Groundwater microbial communities from an aquifer near a municipal landfill in Southern Ontario, Canada - Groundwater well OW334 metaG | ecosystem: Environmental > Aquatic > Deep... | reverse complement strand
TAGCTCTTTTGCTTTTTTGGCAAAAAAGTCAATGTGCTCTGGTCTAATTCTTGCGCCCCTTGAGGCGTAAAGATGAAAACTACGGCTAAAGCTCAGGATAGCTGACTGAGAAAGACAAGCAGGCATTAACTGGACGCTTATATTCTTAACAAGGATATTTTTATTAACCCTTTTGTCAACAAGAGCAGTCCCAAAGTGAAAATCTGTCCGACAATGAACGTTTTGACCTGGTAAATAAGTAAGACCACAACGGATTAGTTGAATGTCCAGTCTTTTATCCAAGATTTTTTCATCAAAATCAGGTGGGACAGCGACATCTAAGACAATCGCATCCTTTTTTACCAGGTGAGAATTTTCTTTATTTATTATCGGATTTGGCGCGCTAGTTGAGCAAATTATTACATCAGCTGAAGAGATGTCTTTAATCTCTTGGCTGGTTAAAACATCTGTTAGGCTGCTTAACCCTTCAATTTTTCCTTTGCTTCTAGCAATAGCGATTTGTTTGGCAACTTTGCCTTCAAGGTACTTGACTAAGGCGTAACCAATTAGACCGCTAGCACCGATAGTCGCGACAGTTAAGTCTTCGAGCTTTTTGGGAGCAATACTGGATTTAAGAGCTTCGATAGTGGCGGCAACTGTAAAGGCAGCCCCGTTATCGATAGTTATGGTTAAGCCTCTTTTCTTGGCCCATTCTTGCAGCTCAGTACCACCTCCGGCAGCCGAAGAAAGCAAGGCACCAAGTCCAACAACCGTTGCTCCTCTTCTTTGAGCTTGAACAACCGCACTTTGGAGCAAAGCCGTAAGGATTGGCTTGTACTTCGGATCCATAATCTGGTCAGGTAAAAGCGGGATACCAATGATCAAACCTCTGGCTTTACGGCCGTCAGGAGTTTCAATACCAGTAATCTCATCTGATTCCATAACACCGCCTTTTGTGATTAACCATCGACACATTCTTTCGGTTAAAATCCCTTTTTCGATTACTTTGGGGATCCAACTAGTAAGAACAGTCTGGGAATAATCAGAAAAGGTTAACGGATGAGCAAGGAAACAAAAAACAGCTTCATCATTCGTATCATGAGCGCCTCTCTTGGCATACCATTTTGGTTCAATACCATTTATAAGGCGACCGATGTTGCGATCATGGGCATAGAAAATAATTAAGATAGCTAAGGCAAAAATCCCTTGATAAACAGGATTAAGGTGGTAAGCCCAATGTGATAAACAAAAAGCAAAGACTACTGCCAACATTGAACCTGCAGAAACATATTGACTAATAAGAACTGCTACAATCCAAAAAAGGACCGCCCAACCAGCAATTCTGGGATCAAGAGCAATTGTTGCTCCAAGAAATGTTGCCACAGATTTACCACCACTGAAAGCTCCTTCTGTTACAAACATCCAAAACGAGCGGAAATGACCAAGACCTGGAGCAAGAAAAACCAAAGCAACCCACCAATAACTTAGGTGAAGATAGTTAATGGCTGCAAAAACAGGTAAGAAACCTTTAGCTGTATCAAGAACAAAAACTAATAGGCCTAAACCTACTCCTAAAACCTTGATGGCGTTGGTCGCACCAACGTTACCAGACCCCCAGTCTCTAATATCGATTCCACGAAACCACCAACCGATATAGAAGCCAAAGGGAATGCCACCAATTAACCAACTAATTACAATTGTTAAGATACCAACCCATTCTTCCATTTTCGCATGTCCTCCCTTTCGTGATCAAAATGCAAAATCGTTATATCAGATATATAACATGTTTGGGTATCTTTTTCAATCTTTTAGAGACCTATTTTGATACACCTCGGAGGTGTAACACAGTTTTAGAAACGAGAAATAAGGACGGTAAGAGGGAAAACAATGACGGCTCTAAAGATGCGTCCGGCTCTTTTTGGTTGTTTTACGAGCCTGTAGAGCCATTCAAGACCTATTTGGCGAAGGAAAAGCGGTGCACGGGGGACTGTTTCGGAAATATAGTCAAAAGTGCCGCCAACACCCATAGCTAATTTAACCTTAAGTTTAGTTCTGTTATGATAGATAAATTTGTCCTGTTTGGGGGCGCCAAAGGCAACTAGTAAAATATCGGCTTTAGAATTATTAATTTTTTCAATAATCCCCTTTTCTTCAGGAGTGCCAGCATAAGTGCCGGTAATTTTTAGTGCAGGGTAAAGCAATTTGAGTCGTTTAGCGGTTTTTTCGGCAATGCCAGAAGCAGCACCTAAAAGATAAATCGAATAACCTTTTTGGGAGGCCAGTTTAGCTAATTCCCAGGTTAAGTCAACACCAGTCAGCCTCTCGCCTATTTGTTTACCTAAAATCCAGGCACCAATTTTTAGACCGAAACCATCAGGAACACTTAAGTCTGATTTATTTAAGATGCTTTTGAACTCTTTGTCTTTTTGGGCGGCAAGGACAAATTCTGGATTAACGGTGACAATTTGAGAAAGTTCTTTGGTTTTCAAAAAAGAAGTGATTTTTGCCATCACTTGATTAAAGTTTAATTCGTCAATTTTAACATCTAAAATTTTGCTCATTTCAACGATATTTTACCCTATCTACCTTGACAAAGCAAGGTTTTTGTGGTATAGTAATACAATCGAAAGTCGAGAAATCGGTTTTTGATTTGTACCAGCTCCCAGCGCACCCGGATGATCCGGATTGGGACAATATCAGAGGCAAGGCAGCCTTATCTCGTGAGAGATTTAACTGATTATCGCGAAATGCTGGTTGAGTGGGATTTTGGTAGCGGTCCACTCGTAAAATGCGAGTCATTGACTCGAACGAAACAGCTGTTACCTTGCTAGATGGGGGCGCTTGTAAAACAAGTTCCCCCAAATTATCTTTTGAAAATCTGAACTTCGGAAATGGAGGTGTAATGATGGTGTACGAAATTACAGTAGTATTATTAGCAGCTATTTCGTCCTTTTGTGCTGTTAGGTCTGGATTTGTTTCAGAAGAGAAAAAACCTCGCTTAATGCAGTTGGCTTTTTACGCTCTGCAGATGGCTATCCTCTTGTCAGTGGTCAAGTGATAGAAAATCTGAATCTCGGAAAGGGATGAAAATAATGGTTACACTAGGATACGGACTTTTGTTTTTGGTCTTTGCGTTCATTGGTTGGATAGCAGCAGAGAAAATATCGATCTAGTAGATTACATTCATTATGCCGGCAGGCGGATTTATATCCTCTGCCGGTTTTTTTATAGCATTATATTGACAAACTGAAGTTTTTGTAAGATACTGGTTTGGTCGGTTCGAAATGACATTTACACAAGGAGGACAAAATGTCGGTAGAAGTAAGTAAGGGAGATCTCATTCTCGAGTACGACCAAGGCACCTCGGTCCTGACATCATCTCTTGGTAGGCCGTCGGCCGAAAAGTCTGAAATTGTTCGCGACGTTGCTAAGGAAGTTGAAAGATTAGAACTTCCCGGTGGTCGCGTCATCAAAATCTGCGGAGCAATTTCGGCTCACGCAGCTATGACGGTCGCTCATGCGTTGGGACGCAGATACAGTGCTGTTGCTCTTTACGATCCTGCCACAGGAAAACATGTGGTGACCATGTCTTACAACCCAGAAATCCCTATTGGGACAACACTCTAAACAAGCGAAGCTAACAAGCTTCACGTATTTTCTGCCCCTTGGTGAAAACCTTGGGGTTTTTTAGAACTTATTTTCTTTTTCTATTTCCACGCCCGTTAAACCGTCTTTTGTTTGCCAAACCATGACAGTCATTTTACCAGCTTTGGAAGCAGCTGTGAGAACTTTTGCTTTACCATCTAAAGCGTCACTTTTTTCAATTTCCTTTGCAGAAAGTTCAGCTTTAGGATAGCGATTGCTAATATCTTGAGCATAAATACTTAAAACAGCTCCAGTAGTATCCGGAACATTGAATTGAACCTTATTAGAATTATCACCTTTTATAACTTCAAGTTGCTCAGGGTCGATCCCAGGGAAAACGATTGTTCCAATAGCTTCTTCTTTCTCGTTTTGGAAACCGCTAACATTAATAGGTGTATCATTTTTTACGATCTCTGGTAAAAATTTAATATCACTAAATTTATTCCAAATTAAAAGAGTGAGAACTATTGCTATCACAATTGCCAAAGCTACCAAAAGTCGCTTAGTCGAAGATTCGATATTTTTCATTTTCCTCCTTTTTAGCTAAATTTTTACGTAGACTGCCCAAACTGCCAAAACGGCAGCGATTAATACCCATTGAGTTGAGGCTAACCAAAGATCTACGCCCAAAGCGCCGACAATCGATAAAATCACAGCTAGTAAAGATAAGCCAATAAGAGTGTTGCCATGTTTTTTCATTGGTTCTCCTTTTTTAAGTACTTTTTTTAAAGTATCTTTCTTTTAATATATCACAAAATTTAGAGTCTTTCCAAAATATCAAGGGTTTTCTGAGCGGTTTTTTGCCAGGAGTAAAGCGAAGCCCGAGTTAAACCTTTGGAAATTAGAGCTTTTTGCAAACCTGTATCATTAATCACTCGACTTAAAGCGACGGCCATTTCGAACGGTTTTTTAGGATCGACTAGGACAGCGGCTTTGCCGGTAATTTCCGGAATAGAGGTTCTGTTAGAGGCAACCACAGGCACACCGGAAGCCATGGCTTCAAGAAGCGGAAGTCCAAAACCTTCAAAAAAGCTAGCAAAAAAGAGAATTGAAGCGTTTTTTAAATAAGATACGTAAGTTTCTTGATCGACATAGCCTAGCTCAATAACATCTTTTCTAATATCTTCTGGAAGTGACTGAATGGTTTGAGTAATTTTTTCGTAGCCATAACCTGGGCGGCCGGCTAATACGAATTGATGTTTGACCTTTTTTTCTTTTCTTAAAATCTCGTAAGCCTTAATCATACCAACAATATTTTTCTTTTCTTCTAGTCGGCCAATATAAAGTAAATAAGGTTTTTTAGTAGTTTTTTCTTTCAAGGGTCGATAAGTTTTTTCGTCGTAACCCAGAGGAACAACGCTAATTTTTTGGGGATCAATTGTGTAATGTTCTAAAATGTCAGCTTTGACGAATTTACTATCAACTAAAATATGGCAAGCATTTTTAACCGAGTGATTAGCCGCCCAATTGTGGTACAAAAGTTCGCTTGAAGGGTAAAGTTCTGGATAATGTTTAAAGCCAAGGTCATGAATAGTAACAACCGATTTTTTAGGGAAAATTAAAGGTAAAGTGTGAGCTGGTACAAAAAGGATGTCGGGTTTATGACGAATCATTTCTTTTGTTAGTCTTACTTGCGTCCAAAATTTACCAAAAGGTAAAACTTTAACTTCAAAATTTTTACCTAAATTAGGAAGTTTTTTACTAATTGGTTCTGGAGTATACAAAATATATTGATTTTTATAATCAATTTTTGAAAAACCTTTAATAATTTCTGTTGAATAGGTTTCCGTGCCTGTTTGATAGGTTTTTGCCGTTTTTGAGGCATCAATACCAATTATCATAGCTAATAATCTCCAACCTATATATAACTGACAAGCAACAAACCACAACTTACAACATAAAAGTGAAAAATAGTCGTTGATTGTTAGTTGTAGTTTGTCTAGTTTTACTTAAGCCATAAAACTGATTTTTTAAAGCTTTCTAAATGAGCGATTGCCAGTCCCGTGCCTTTAGCAACACAAAGCATTGGATCTTCGGCTGTCTGGCAAGGTACCCCAATAACTTTAGTAAAAAGAGTATCAATACCAGTTAAAAGTGAACCACCGCCTGTCATAACAACTCCTTTATCCATAATGTCAGATGCAAGTTCGGGTGGTGTTTGCTGTAAAACCGATTTAATAGCAGCAATAATTTCGTTTAATGGTTCGCGAAGAGCAGGAATAATGTCGGTAGAAGAAATTATTACGCTTTCTGGCAAACCAGTGATAGTGTTGCAGCCAGAAACTTCCATTGTTTGCTCTTTTTTAAGCGGTAAAGCCGAACCAATTTTATTTTTAATCATTTCAGCAGTAACTTCACCAATAACAAGATTGTATTTTTTACGAACCTGGGTTGCGACGGCTTCATCGAAACGATTGCCACCAACCCTAACAGAAGAAGAAGCGATAATATCGCCTAAAGCAATCACTGCTACTTCTGAAGTACCACCGCCAATATCAATAATCATATTGCCGGAAGGTGAAGCAATAGGAATACCAGCGCCCAAAGCCGCAGCAACCGGTTCCTTAATCAAGTAAACAGCTTTTGCCCCAGCTTGGGTAGCAGCATCGCTAACAGCTCGACGCTCGGTTGAAGTTGCTCCGGCAGGAATAGAAATCATAATTTCTGGTCTAAAAAGACGAACACGGCCGCTTAAGCGATTAATATAATACTGTAGCATTGACTTAGTAATGCCAAAATTAGCAATTACGCCATCTTTTAACGGATGAGCGGCAATAATACTTTCAGGTGTTCGACCTAACATTTCTTTAGCTTCTTGGCCAATAGCCATAACTTTATTTTGCGAAACTTCTAAAGCAACGACCGATGGCTCGTTAATAACAATTCCTTTTTCAGGGATATAGAACAAAATGTTAGTTGTCCCTAAATCAATACCCAGTCTTTTGAGAATCATTGAATCCTTTTAATCTTAGCCCCAATTTTTTCTAATCTACTTTCAATTCTTTCGTATCCCCTATCAATATTTTCTGCGTTTTTAATTTCCGTTGTTCCAGAGGCGATTAAGCCGGCAATAAGTAAAGTTGCCCCAGCACGCAAATCAAGACTTTCTATTCGCTGGCCGTACAATTTAGTTGGACCATAAATTACAGCGTGATGGTTATCGACAAAATCAACTTTTGCCCCCATTCTAACCAATTCTTTTAAATACCCTAGTCGATTTTCAAATAATTTTTCATAAATACTGCTTTGACCGTTAGCTTGAGTCAAAACTAATCCCATTGGTGCTTGCATGTCGGTTGAAAATCCTGGATGGATACCGGTTTCTAAATCGATTGGTTCTAAGTTATTAATTTTAGTAATCTGAATATAATCTGAACCAATTTTAAAATCAACCCCAATTTTATTTACCATATCTAAGAATGGATACATGTCAGAAGGCCGACAGTTAGTAATTTTAAGTAAACTTTTAGTTACAATTGCCATACAAATGAAGGTAGCAGTTTCAAATGGATCGGGCATTGATCGGTATTTTACACCAACTAAATTATCTACGGGTTTAATTTCAATTGTTCGTGTGCCAGCACCAGTAATTTTAGCCCCAGCAGAATTTAGAAAATTTATTAAATCGGCAATTTGTGGTTCGGTGGCAGCATTATTAATGACAGTCTCTTTATCATTAAGTACCTGTGACATGATAATATTTTCCGTGGCAGTAACCGAGGGTTCGGTTAAGTTAACTACTCCACCTAAATTTTCCTCAAGATCCACTTTAAATAATTTATTTGTGCAAGAGACTTTAGCGCCAATATCTTCAAAAGCTTTAAGGTGGGCATCGATTGATCTGGTACCGATAGCGCAACCACCTGGTTTCGGGAATCGGATATGCTTAAAACGTGCGAGATATGGACCAACCAAGACAATTGAGCCACGCATTTTAGCCACTAATTCAGGGTTTGGATCGGTATCGATTAAATTAGTTGTGTCAATATTTAAAGTATGCCCCTCTCGAGTAATTTCTGCTCCATTTTGTTTTAAAATATCAATAATTACCTGAATATCTAAAATATTAGGGACATTTTCTAAAATAACCTTATCCTTTATTAAAATTGAGGCGGCAATCATTTTCATAGCGGCATTTTTAGCGCCTAAAACTTCGATTCCACCTGATAATTTTTGTTGACCTTCAATTATAAATTTTGCCATTTAATCTCCTTTCTCGAGAATTGAGGGAAACGCTCTTTTATTGTATAATAGAAACAATGAACAAGAAAGGTTTTAAAATCAAGGTTAGCGTTATTATTTTTTGGTTTGTTGTCATTATCTCTTTTGTCTTGGTGGGTAGCGCCGTTCACCTTAAGGCTAACGGTTGGCAATTAAATTATAGAACCTGGCAGCTTGTTAAAACTGGCATGGTTTCTTTAAATGGTGAACCTCGCGGTAGCAAGATTCAAATCAACGGAAAAGATTATTCACAAGCCTTGCCGGCAAAAATAAGATATTTGTTGCCTGATTATTACGATATAACTGTTTCAAATGATAAGTACCAATCTTGGCAACAAACTATTCAAGTGCAATCTGGGAAAGCAAGTATTTACCCATATATTACGCTTTTTTTGGCAAATCCGGAAGATGTAACAGTCCCAGAGTCAGTTTCGAAAGAAAAAATTCAAGAAGATTATTTAAAACAATCACAAGACTTAAAAATTTCTAATGAAGAAATTTATTGGAATGATAAATTTATTACTCGTTTTAGCCAGAAAGTTTTAGGAGCAATTACCTATTCAGATAATAACCATATTGTTTTCCAACAAAACGATGAAATCAGGGTAATTGATATTGACGGATCAAATAATAAATTACTTTTTAAATTAAATAGTTTTCAGCCAACACCTTTTTCAATTACCAGTAATGGTAAAACCATTTACTATTTAGATCAGGATAAGATCTCGGGTAAATCAATTCGTTGAGATCTCTTTGCTCATAATAATTAAACGATTGAGATTAGTACCAATTGGTACGCAGGTCATTAAAGTTAAATTATTTTCTTGTGTTTGTTCTAAAACTGACAAATTTTTTGGGTCAACAACTTTTGTTTCAGTAATTTCATAAGTAAAGCTTTTATTCTGGTATTGAACGTAAATTTTATCGCCAACTTCCAGTTTTTCTAAAAGAGCAAAAACATCTTTATACGGAGAAGTAACCCAAGAATAATAAGAAGAATGGCCGGTGATGAAAACATTGCCTTTTTGACCTGGAAGAGCTGTTCCTTGAAGATGAACAACACCTTCCAAGAGTTTATCTTGTGTTTGACTTTCTGAAACATTCCAAATAATTGGTGCACTGGCGCTAATTTTTGGAATGTTTAATGTTGCCTGAGTTGCTGGGTCAAAATTAGAAGTTGCAACTGGTGTAGGAGTAGCTAAATTTTGTAAACGAGCTTTTCCGAAAACTTGAACGGACCAAAAATAGCCAATATTTTTAGAAATTGCGCTAAAGTTAACTGCGACAAAAGTCAAAATAAAAATACCCACAAAAAGCCCGACAAATTTTAGGTAAAGGTCTCTAGTAGGTGTTTTTTTTACAACAGATTCTTTAGTTGCTGGCTTGAATTCAATTTCAACCGACTCTTCTTCATCTTGGGGTTTTTGGATATCAGAAAATAGCTTCTTTAAATCCTCTTCATTAAAAAAATTGTTTTCCAAAGGAACTCCTATGTTAATTTTACCATTTTTATAAGCGTTAAAAAAGAAAAGCCCCAAGCGAAATACTTTTCGCAAGGGGCGTAAAATCTAGTTTGACCTATCCGATAATTAGTAAAAAGGTTAGCAAGGCAATGAATAGCCAAATGATAGCTCCGTAAGGAGCGAACTTGTTTAATTTCCACACCGTTTGAAGCCCGTAACCAATTGCAGCAATAGTTGCCACAATACACATGGCATAATCGAAAGTCTCTGAATCAAGAGACTTGGTTATGTCCATAAAGGCAAGTAAAGCACCTGATACGGTCGAAATTGTAACAATCACAGCTAGAATTGTGTTACGCAGATTATTCTTATCCGTCATCTTTTTTCTCCTTCTCATCGTCTTTTTCGTTCTTATCTTTACGCGATGATGACGTTATCATGCCACTACCGAACAAGATTCCTGCACCAAGAACAAAACCAAGATTGTACAGATTACCATTATTGTGAACTTCGTAGAAATTCACGTTGGGGTAGAAAAGCGAAGCAACAAATGTAAATGACGCAATCATTCCGTGCCACAAACCCAACCAGAAACCAGCAATATTACCGTTCGAATCACTGGTTTGTGCAACCGTATTTGGACCGGCAGCGCATCCTGTCAAAAACAAGATAGCTAAAAACGTAAGACACAAGAAAAATATTATTCTCATTGTCTTCCCCCTTTTTTTTACAGTATTTAAGGTTGTCAAAAAGCAATTTGTTCTAAAATAACAACACATTACTTTAACATATTAAAATGTAACTGTCAAGATTGGTAACAAAAAAAGCCGAATTGTAAAAACAAAACGGCTTGTGTTTTCCTCCTTAAGCTACACTGTTGAGAATTTAGCTGCTAAGGCTTGGCGTAATTCCCCGTAGGTTTCAACTTCTTTAGGGAAAAGAACGCGCAAATGACATTTTCGACAGACAATGGCATCATGTGTTTTTGTTGCGCGAATACGATCCATCCAACTATTACAATATTTATGAACACCAGCGGTGCAACCAAGCCTGTCATCGTCTCTAGTATGATCAATAGCATATCCTGATGGCAGAATTTCACACAAAAAATCTTCATCCGGTGTTAGCTGAATTGGCTCAAGTGGGATACTCCGTTCAATTTCAACACTAATCGTGTTAATTAATTTATTACGATCCTCTCCATTTCTGGCTACACCAAAAGCCACTCGCCGGAAAGTACGATCAAGCCAACCGGTGGCAAAAAAGTCGCTCTCGCCTTCCTGGTTTACTACTTTATACGAACAAAGATCATTGATTGGGTAAGTCTCACCTGTCTTGCTCCCGTCCTGATAGAGATAATGACCAACAAGTTTACCTAAGGCGACTTCTTTTGGCTCAAAACCGGCAGCGCAAACAATTTCGAAAAGCACTTGGATTTCATCTGTCGGAAGTTCTTTGACCTCATCCCATCTTTTGTATTTCAAGGCAAGGTCAACAAATCGCGTAGCAATATCTACTGTTGCATTCATCGTGTTCCTCCTTTTCGAACTTCTAATTTTCAGGGTACAAATTAAGCTAGATATTAGCTTGGCCTACTATAACATAAATTATTATAAAAAAACAGTCTTTTCTTTGGTAAGACTGCTGTAAAAATATACAGGAATTTTTTACTACATTAAAGTGTGATTAAAACTTTGCTTTCTTTTCCAACAAAGTGACACGTTGCTGAAGTTGAGTTAACTCAAAACGATAAGCAACGTTATCCAATCGAAGTTTAATATCTTCTTGACCATTTTCCAGCTTTTTCATCCCATTTTCAATACTTTTAAGTCGCTTCTCAACACCTTCAAATCGTCCATTCATACCATTCATTTCTTTTTGGACAGTATTAAAACCATTATTTATCATTCGCGCCAAGTCGTCAGTTGTTGTAACTTTTTTTGTCATATCAACAATATTATATCACAATTTGTTTTATTGGTGCCGCGGGAGAGAGTCGAACTCTCATGAGCTTGCGCCCACAGGTTTTTGAAACCTGCGTGTCTACCATTCCACCACCGCGGCAATGTACCCTAAAGATACTACAAAACCCCTTTAAATTCAACTCCGTTTAGGTTAAAATATAAATATCGTGGGCCTATAGGTAAGTGGTATACCACAGCATTCGCATTGCTGGGTCGCCAGTTCGATTCTGGCTAGGTCCACCACGAAAATTACAGCTTTCAGAGCTGTTTTTTTTGATTTATCTAAGCAAATTTTGGAACGTATTCTTTTTCCTCTTATGGCTTGACTTTTATGATAAAATATGCTAAAATTATAGCGCATTGCTGGGATGGGCCAAAGGTCCATCGCTCGCCCTGGTGGCGGGTAGAAAAACAACAAAGGAGGATTCAAGCGATGCAGTCTAGATTCTGGGAATATATTAACAACCATGGTGGTGCAAAAGAATTTTGGAAGCACCAGAACTACAGTGCTATTATGCACGAGGTTCACCTACTTCTAATGTCAGAAGTGTCAGATAAACAGTCGTGGGCGAACTTCAAATACGATTCTGTTTCTCTGTTTCTGGCGCTAGCCTCTGGCGCAGCTGATGGTAAGTCTCCAAAGGTGATGCAGTACGACCCCAAAAATGTCACACTGCATGTCGGGGAAGATGAGTTTAAAAAGCTGCTTTTCCAGAAGCCACCTCGCGGGACTGTTCCGTTCGTTTACGATATACTTGGAACTGACTCACTGATTCAGCCTGGACATGGGGAGCGGCTTGTCACCTATCTTAGGGGAATGCACTTCTTCAGTGAGGAAGACGATCAGCCTTTCGAGTTCGAGTGGGTGGTCGTTGGCTTCATTAGGGGAGAAAAGATCGATATGTACCCCTTCCCCAAGAACTGGCCGGAAATCATCGAACAGATTCGCTACGAACTCGACAAGATGACTGCTAAGGAGAAAGCTGTTATTGAGCTCCCGCACGAGCTTAGAGCATTCGTTGAGCTTCTCGGCTACGATGCCGTCAGCGCAGAGCTGCAGAAATTTCGCACTTAGTGTGAACGCGACTGCGCAACCTACATGGAGCCTGGTCTATATGACAGGCTCTTTTTTTATTCTGGACCTTCCACTTTTTAAAAACTTGCTAGCTTAAATATACATTGACTTATGGTGAAAAATGGACTATAATTTCAACAAGACTCTTGAAACGGAGGAACTTTAAAAGTGGATTGGTTAGATCGTTGTGATATTGCTGCCTCGAAAGTTGATCGCATTCTTAAAATAGCCCTTGTCAGCATTGAATCTATTACTTGCTGGCCAATATCTCGTGTCCTGATTGATATATCTCATTCGAGAGAACACTCTAATTGTCGACCGCTATTTGGTTTTCTTCATTTAGCTATTAGCTCATTAGTAGATATTACGATTATTATTACATGGATCGTATTATCTAAATTCATAGGCTCTTTAGCCTTTTGGTTTGTAGTAGCCTATCTGGTAACTGGAATCTTTAAAATCCGCGAGGCAATTTCTTACGCCAACTTATCTGGATTTCTCGAATACCATTTAAAATAACCTATTAATCCCGCCTTCCGCGGGATTTTTTAGTATTATAAAATCTATGTAGTATCATCTTTTTGACATAATACATGTAGCCTGATAATATGTTTTTATCTCACAGAACTAGCAGAGGAGGACAATGAGTTGTTGGTATATGACGAACAAACGTTGTTCATGTTCAAACCTGATGCGATTGAACGTCAAATTTGGCCAGAAATTTTGACAAAAGTTAGTAGCTTGTCAGGAATTTCGATTGTAGCCTTTAAATTGGTGCCTTACGTCACCCCGGAGCTACTAAAAGACCACTATCAAGAACATGTCGAAACCGATCTTTATCCGTATCTTGAATCTGGTATGGTCGGAAAGCCAGTTATACCAATGGTTCTTCGAGGAGAAATGGCAGTTTCTAGAGCTCGTAATTTGCTTGGAGACACTGATCCCGAAAAAGCTGCCAAAGGCACTATTCGTAGAATGTATGCTGATGATAGCTGTGTTCTTGCGAACGAAGAGCACCGAATAGTTAGAAACATTGCCCATGCGACAAAGTTTTTAAGAGAAGCACCGCGAGAAATTGGAGTTTGGTTTAAACTCGAAGAAATTGTTTGCAACCTAAAGGTTTAGGATCATTTATCCCGCAGGAATTTATCTGCGGGTTTTTTAAATTTTATTCTTTAGATTCAAGTTCACTGTCTGGAACAGTGATTTTAATATCACGAGAAACACCAATATTAGTATCCGCATCTTCAACAATTCGAGATTTATCTGCTACAATACAACCTTTTTCATTTAAATCTGATTCTATTGCAAGAGCAATGTTTTGCCCATGAGCCTGTTTGTCATATTTATCAAGCTCATCCTCGCCATCGATATCTTCAATAATATTTAAGTTAACATCTGATTTAGCCGGATTAACTAAATGAAAAGCAAGATCATTACCATTTTTGCTAACACTAACAAGAATTTTTTCAAACTTTTCATTCGGAAAAGCGTGCTTACCAATATCCGAAATTGCCTCACCAACAAAGGTTTTAATATCTTCACCAATTTCTGATTCTGGCGAAAGACCGATGTAAGAAAATATCTCTAACCTTAATTCTCTACTAATTCTTTTTAAGTTTGACGACCTATCTTCATTGCCACAAATCGATACGGGAATCGAAATAGTAATTTTATGCTCATCTTTAAGTTCTTGAAAAACATCTTTTATTTTAGAAATATCATCTATTTCTATAGGATTTTCGAATTGAGATTTTATTTCGTCAAATGAGACTTTTTCTTCTTGATCAATAAGTTCGTTAGAAAACGAAGTTTCTGATTCCATATTTACTCCTTTAACATTATATTAATAAGTTTATCAATTTTAAGCAATAAAAAAAGGGCCGGAAGAACCGGCCCTTTAAGAAACTAATGCCGAACAAAGCAGATTGTTGAGTTAATCACTTCTCGGCAGTCAAGACAGCCACCGTAAATCTTGATCTCACCATCACTACCAGTATAAAGATACTGATACAAACGGTCGATCGAGTTTGGGTGCGTCGCCGCAAGCGACTTTTGGTACTCTTGCTCAGAAAACGAGATCTTAATCAAGCTACTTTTACCACCACATTGGCAGCAAATTTGAAGCTCGAGTGAAGGCCATAGATTCTGATAAATCAATCTTACCTTCTCGCCATTTTCAGCAACTATCGCTTGTTTCGTCTCCATTTCATGTGCCTCCTTAGGAAGTGGACTTTCTCTAAGGCACATCTCAAACTCATCTTTTCCTCATAATCTACAAAACTGATCGTTGCGTGCAGTCTTTTGCCGCACTTTTGGCATTTCCCGTTGATCTTCATCTGGGTACCAAGCCATTCACATGGAACTTGGATCGTTCTTGTCAATCCTTGACAAGAAACACTACACCAGATGTGAACAAAAAGAGAATAGCCTTTCCAGATGCAGAAGTTGAATTTCTCGTCTGCACCGTCAATCACTAGCCAAGACCATCTCGTTCCCCTTTTGTTCAAAATTAATCGCCCCCTTTACAGTTTTTCAAAACCAAAAAAGCCTTTCGCCGAAACGAAAGACATCTTAAAGTCCCTGTTTGCTTCGGCAACCCGGCGATCTTATCCTTCGATTATACTTAGGATTTAGACCCGTGGTTTTGCGTCCCTGCCTTTCGACAGGTTTGCTATTATCGGCTATCTGATTTTGTAAAGTAAGTATACACTAAAAAGAGGCAATTGTCAAGTCTTATTGACTAAATACAGCTTCCTTACTATACTATATTAAAGACAGCTGAAAAGTAGCTACTTTAGTATCCAAAACGACAAAACTTGTTGGAAGTTTTGTCAATCGCGTCTGCCCATTGCAGACTCCGCTCAATCGGGGGCCATTCTAGCTGCCCGTCCGGAGCAGGCTCGTTCGAGGGCCAATCCTCTGGCTGCTCGGAGCCAATCAATTTGCACCACCCTCATCCTCGGGGGTGGTTTTCGTATTAAAAAAGGCGCCTGAAAAATTCCGACGCCTAATTACTTAGAAACTACTTCGTTTCTTTTTTTTGGACAAAGTGAAAATCAAAGAAAACAGTAGAGCAAAAATACATAGTCCAGATATCACATAAGGAATTATTATACCGACAGCTTTGTTGCCAATTATATGTTGGGTTAAAGCCATCAAAATATATCCACCATCTAAGCCTGCAAAAGGTAGCAGATTAGAAACACCAAGAATAATATTTATAGCAGCTAATACACGAAGAAGATTTTTGTATAACGACTGCTCTGGTAATCTTATGGTAAAAAATAAGATCGCGGCACCTATGCAAATATTCGTTAAAGGACCAGCAAGACTAATTACCAACAACTGATCCCAAGGCAAATTTCTTACTGGTGTTTGCGGTCTAACAAAAGCTCCAAAGAAGTAGAAACCTGCTTTAGCTATTTTCATACCATAAAGACGAATCGCTAAATAGTGAGAAAGTTCGTGCGCAACAATAGTTAGCATTAATGCTAAGGTACTTCCAGCTACAATTACGTAACGATATTTCCGTGGAAATTCCGTAATTATTTCTCTTAGAATCGCTCTCATTGCCAAAGTCAACATTAAGACAAAAAAGATAAACGAAGGACCTATGTAAATATTCGCTTCATTAAACAATTGTGTTATCCCCCTACCACACATGATTATTGAAGATATATTACTATACAATAAAAGTTGCCTTCTGTCAAGATTACATTGCGTGATTAACAAATGCATTTTTTAAAAAACCCGCTCACTATAGCGGGTCTTGCCCTTTAAAATGAGTTTGATATATTAAAAGTAAGTTTAAAAAATGTCTAAGGAGGCTTAATTGATAAATCTCGACAATTTAGAGGAAATTCAAAAACTTGATAGTGAAAATATCTTAAAGAATATTCAAGAATTTCCCGAACAATGTGAAAGGTGTTGGGAAGATTTTAAAAAATTTACCTTACCTACTAGTTTTATTCAAGCAAAAAGTGTCTTACTGTGTGGAATGGGCGGTTCAGGAATTGGTGGTGCGTTAGTTGCCAGCTTAGCCAAAAAAGCAGAAATTCCTGTTATGACCTGGTCTGACTACGATCTTCCTGGCTTTGTTAATAAGGATACTTTGGTTATTATCAATAGCTACTCTGGTAATACTGAAGAAACAATTGATTCATACAAAAAAGCTGCAGAAATTACTAATAAAATTGTTGTTATCAGTACTGGCGGAAAAGTCGGTTCACTTTCAACAAACTACCGCAATCCGTACTATAAAATTAACTATGGTTCTGCTCCAAGAGCTGCTTTAGGTTATTCGTTAACAGCAATTTTAGCTGTCTTTGCTAAATTAAAAATTATTGAGCTAAAAGACGACGACTTTCGTGAAGCAATAATACTACTTAAAGGTTTGCAAAAAAAGATCGATGTTGACGTCTCTACTGGTGGCAATAATGCGAAAATTTTAGCCAGGCGACTTCTTAATAAAATCCCTATAATTTATGGTTCAGGAATTTTAACAGAAGTTGCTCGTCGCTACAAAGGGAATTTTAACGAAAATGCAAAATCAGCTTCTTATTATGAAATTATTCCTGAAATGAATCACAATGCTTTGGTTGGTTTGAAATTTCCGGAAAGTTTACGATCAAAAATATCAGTCATTATTTTACAATCTAATTTTGATCACCCACGTAATTTATTGCGTCAAAATATTACTGCTCAAATTTTAGAAAAAAGTAAAATTGATTATGATTTTGTTATGCTTGAACCTTGCCCAACTCCTATCTCGGAAGTTTTGCAAGTAATTCATTTTGGTGATTACGTCTCTTATTATTTGGCAATTTTAAATAATATTGAGCCAAACCCAGTAACAATTATCGAGTTTTTAAAAGATAAATTAGCCGAAGAACCCTTCGACAAGTAAATAAGGAGCAAAATGAGTAAAATTACTGATATTTCTGGCCGAAAAATTATTGATTCAAGAGGAGAACCAACGGTTGAAGTAAAAGTTGTCACCGATGGTGGGTTTGTTGGTATTGATTCCGTCCCTTCTGGTACTTCTACGGGAAAAAAAGAAGCCGCTCTAGTAGATGTTGACGTAGCTTGCGCAAACATTAACCAAGTTATCGCCCCTGCTCTTATTGGTCAAGAAGTTGAGGAACAAGATCTAATCGATAAAAAAATGATCGAACTTGATGGCACGGAAAATAAGTCTCGCTTAGGGGCGAATGCCATTTTAGGTGTTTCTCTAGCTGTTTGCAGAGCTGCTGCCATGCAGACAAAAACACCATTGTATTCATATATAAACAAACTCTTTAACAAAATGTCTGGCTTAGAAATTGAGCCAAAGATTCCTACACCCATGATGGTAATGCTTTGTGGAGGAGCTCATGTTAAAGGTATAGAACATAGTCTTTGTACCCAAGAATTCTCTGTTATTGGCAGCATGGAAGACGGCATTGCCATTTGGCATTCTTTAGAAAAAATCTTAAAAGCAAAAGGTGTTCATTACGTGATGGGCTTAGAAGGCGCTTTTGCCCCTGAACTCGAAAATGATGAAAAAGCTTTGGAAATTTTAAATGAAGCTATTGGCCGAGCAGAAAATTTGAAAGGTGAAATACGAATCGGTTTAGATGTTGCTGGCAACAATTGCCGAATGACAAATATTCAAGTTATTGACCTTTTTAAAAAATACAATCTTTTCTCCATAGAAGATCCTTTTGGCGAAGAAGACTGGGTGCGCTTTGGCCAATTAAAACTAGAGTTAGAAGAATTAAAAAAGCCTTTCTTGTTAATTGGCGATGATTTGTTTGCCACCCACAAGGCTTTGCTTGAAAAAGGCGTCACTCAACTGGTAGGAAATGGCATTATTATCAAACCAAATCAAGTTGGTACTTTAACAGAGACTCTAGAAGTTATAGGCATTGCCACAAAAGCTAATTTCGACTGTGTAGTTTCCCATCGTTCCGGAGAAACAATTGATAGCTTTATTGCTGATTTGGCTGTTGGCGTAAATGCTAAATTTCTTAAATCAGGCGCACCAATTCCAAATGAACGTTTAATGAAATACAAAAGATTAAAAGAAATCGCTCAAAATTTATAAAAATATGCGAAAAGTTATTTTAATAATTTTAGATGGTTGGGGTATTGCTCCTGCTTGGGGTGGTAACGCTGTTGAGTCAGCGGAAACTTTTAATTTTGACCAATACTGGCGTAAATATCCTCACACAACTCTAAGAGCAGCTGAAGAAGCGGTTGGTTTACCTCGTCACGAACCAGGCAATTCTGAAGTCGGTCATCTAAATATTGGCTGCGGTCAAATAGTTAAACAAAACTTACCGGGTATTACCGCAACAATTGGTGATGGTTCGTTTTTCAAAAATCCTGCTCTTTTGGCCGCTATTCAAAAAGCCAAAGATAAAAATAGCAATCTTCATCTAATTGGTTTAGTTTCTGACGGTGGCGTTCATTCGCACACGTCTCAACTTTTCGCTCTTTTGGATTTAATAAAAAAAGAAAATTTCTCTCGTGTGTATATTCATATGATCACTGATGGTCGCGATACTGATCAAATGAAAGCTCTTTCTTATCTCTCTGCTTTAGAAGAAAAATTAAAAGAAATCGGTATTGGTAGAGTCGAATCAGTAATGGGGCGTTTTTACGCTATGGATCGCGATAATCGATGGGACAGAATCAAGGCCGCTTATGACGTTTTAACTTTAGGTGTGGGACATAAATCCGAATCACCAGAGAAAGCAATTTCTGAATCTTATAGGCAAGGTCAGTACGATGAATTCATTATTCCCACAATAATTGAAAGTGATAAAGAAAAATTTGTACCTATAAAAGATTCTGACAGTATTATTTTCTTTAATTTCAGGGCCGATCGAACAAAAGAACTAACCTGGAGTTTTGTCCAGAAACATTTCCGCAACTTTGATCGCCAAAAATTTTTACAAGATATCTTTTTTGCTACTTTTGCTTTTCACGAAGAATACGAAGAGCAGTTACCTGTTCAAGTGGTTTTCCGCAAAACTTCAATTTTAAACCCTTTAGCTAAAATTATTGCTGATAAAGGTTTGAAGCAGTTTCATATTGCCGAAACAGAAAAATATGCTCACGTAACTTACTTTTTCAACGGTGGCCACGGGGAGCCTTTTGCAGGCGAGGATCGTGTTTTAGTTCCTTCACCAAAAGTAGCTACCTATGATTTAAAACCAGAAATGAGTGCAGAAAAAATTACTAATGAGGTTTTAAAAAAACATAATAATTACGACTTCACAATTGTTAATTTTGCTAACCCTGATATGGTTGGACACACTGGTAATAATCGGGCAACTGTTCGAGCCTGTGAATTTGTTGATTTGTGTTTAGGGAAAATTATTAAAGACGCTTTGCCAACAAAAACAATTATTATTACTGCTGATCACGGCAATGCTGAACAAATGATTAATCCTAATACCGGTGAGCCACACACTGAACACACAACAAATCTCGTACCATTTATACTGCTCTCCGCCGATCCAAATTTACAAAATCCTTTAAAACAAAATACTAATGGTAACTATCTTGTTTTGTCAGATATTGCGCCGACTATCTTAAAAATAATGGATTTACCGCTATCGAATGAAATGACTGGCAAAAATCTGATAGAATAGAAGTATAGATTAAAATAAAAAAAAGCGAGGGTATTATCAAAAAATACAAACCAGTTCTAGTAATGATCTTGGACGGTTGGGGCATCTCCCCTTCTTGGGGTGGTAATGCTTTGGCTGTTAATTCACCGCAAAATATGAATCGCCTTTGGCGCGATTACCCTCATAAAGTTTTGCAGGCTTTTAATTTAATTGCCGGAAAATATGGTATGGTTGGCGACTCTAGATTGGGCCATTCAACAATTGCTGCAGGCCGTCGTATTCCCCAATCTTTAGAAATTATTTCCGAAGCTATTGCCGATAGCAGTTTCTATCACAATAAAGCTCTTACCGGAGCAATTGAACATTGTAAAAAATATCGTTCTAATTTGCATTTACTTGGTCTTGTCTCGTCTGGTGGGATTCATGCTCACACCAGTCATTTAAACGCCTTAATTGAGCTTTGTCATCGACAAAATTTCACCAATGTTTATCTTGATCTTATTACCGACGGTGTTGATAGCGGTCAATTTGATGCTTTAACATTAATTGAAAAGGTTAAAGAAAAAATTACCGAAACTGGTGTTGGTAAATTCTCAACCATTGTTGGCCGATTTTACGCTATGGATCGCATTGGTGATCTCAAAAAAACTGAAAGCACTTATTTAATGCTCACTGAAGGCGAAGGAAGAAGGTTTAAATCGATCAATTCGGCAATCGCTAGTTCTTATCGAGAAAAATTTAACGATTTTAATTTACCGCCTTCAGTAATTGAAAACGATGGTAAAGTAACGCTATTAAAAAACGATGATGCTGTTATTTTTTTTAATTTTCGCTCCGATCGTTCTTTACAATTAACAGAAATGATCGCTGACACTGGTTTGAAAAAATTCTTTAGCACTAAACGTCTTAAAAATATTTGGTTTACGACTCTTACGGAATACGGGAAAAAATTACCAGTTAAAGTCGCTTTTGCTAAAAATAATGTTATTGGTACTTTGGGTGAAATACTTTCTTCTCGTAATGAAAAACAATTACGAATTGCCGAAAGTGAAAAAGAAGCTCACGTAACTAGTTTTTTCAATTGCGGAAGCCCATATCCATTCCAAGGTGAGGAAAGAAAAATTATCCCTTCCAAAAGGAATAGTAACCCAGTTAAAGATCCTGTAATGGCGGCGCCAAAAATTACCAAGACGGTTATTAAAGCAATTGAAAGTAAAAATTACGATTTTATATTAGTAAATTTTGCTAATGTTGATATGCTTTCTCACACCGGCAATATGATTGCTGCTGGAAAAGCTATTAAAGTTGTTGATGATGCCGTTGGCAAAATAGTTGAAGTAAACCTTCGAGTTGGTGGGGCAACTATTATTACTGCCGATCACGGTAATATTGAGGAAATGGTTAAAATTAACCCCGAACAAGACCCGGAGACAAAACATACCTTTAACCCAGTGCCTTTTATTTATATTACCAAAGAAAATAAGAAAAATTTGTTTAAAAGCGCTGTTGGTTCGTCATATTTTTCATTGTCTAAAATCATTGATGCCAAAGACACTTTGGCTGATGTTGCCCCCACTGTTTTAGAAATTATGGGATTACCAAAAAGTAACGAAATGACAGGACACTCTTTATTAAATAAATTAGAATGAAAAATTTATTTGATCTTAATAACATCGCAATTATTGGATCGTCTTCAAATAAAGAAAAACTTGGTTACCAAATTACCAAAAATCTTATTGACGGCGAGTTTGACGGAAAAATATATCCCGTTAATCTTAAAGAAAAAATTATCTTAGGTCTTAAAACTTACGAAACGGTTCTAGACATTGACGCAATGGTAGACATGGCGGTTATTGTTATACCTCGCGAGGCAGTTTTGTCAGTTGTTAAGCAATGTGTACATAAAGAAATACCATACATTTTAATAATCACGGCCGGATTTGCTGAAAAAGACAAAATTGGAAAAGACTTACAAGAAAAATTGATTGCCACTATTCATGGAACAAAATCTAAAATTATTGGGCCAAATTGTCTTGGGTTGATGAACACTGCTAAAAATATTAATCTAAATTTTGCTTCCACCAGAGCTAAAAATGGAAAAATTAGCTTAATTTTACAATCAGGTTCAATTGGTGCAGCAATTTTTGATTGGGCAAAAGAAAACGATATTGGTATTGATAAGTTTATTTCTCTTGGTAATAAGATTAGCGTAAACGAAATTGACGTTTTAAGAGAGCTCCAGGACGACCCAACAACAAAAGTTATTGCCTTTTACTTAGAAGACATCACTGATCCATCAAAATTATTAAGACTATTAAAAACAGTTGCCAAAGTTAAACCAGTTGTAATTTTAAAAGGTGGTATGACTAAGGAAGGCGCTAAAGCAGCGTCGTCGCATACCGCTGCTTTAACAACTGACGAAAGTTTAAACTTAGCTCTTTTTAAACAAGCTAATATTATTTATGCTGACGATTTGGAAGAATTTTTAAATATTTTAGAAGTCTTTTCTACAAAAGAAATTGATCCTTCTTCGGGTTCACTGGCAATTGTTGCTAATGCAGGAGGCCCCGCAATTCTAGCTACTGACGCAGCAAGTCAAAATGAATTTTTACTTAAAAGCGTAAATCCTTACGAGGAAGAAAATATTAAAACTTTATTGCCAAATATAGCCTCATTTCGTAATCCCTTCGATTTGGGCGGTGACGCTAAAGCAGCGGACTACGAAAAACTTATTAAATATTTGATAGAACTAAAAACTTACTCTTTGATTATGGTAATTGTCACACCGCAATCGGCAACAGAAATAGAAAAAACAGCAGAAATTTTAGGAAAAATCAAAAATGACGAAAAGATTGTTGTTGCTTCTTTTCTTGGTGGTGAAAAAATTAAAAAAGCTCTGCCAATTTTAAAAAAGATGCATGTTCCAAGCTTAGAAGACCCAAGTTTGGGAGTTAAATTATTAGCAAAAATTTATAATTATTTTGAAAGTAGAAAAAAACAAATTGAGTATTTAGATTTTTCTCCTATTTTAAATACTAAAAAAACTGAACAAGAATTAATCAAAAAATATAACATACCTTATGTAAAATCGTTTGATATTGCTACTAAAAAAGATTTGTTAAATTACAAAAAACGCTTAACCTACCCGGTTGTTTACAAATCAGCCCTATCGGTTCACAGGGGAAAAGAAAATCAAATCGCTCTAAACATTCAAGATTTTACCGAATTAGAAGAAAAGGTTTCAGTAATTGGTTGTCCCGGTATCTTGCAAAATATGATTGAATCACCATACGAAATGATTATGGGAGCAAAAAGAGATCCTAAATTTGGTATTATTATTGGTTTTGGCCATGGTGGCATCTTTACGGAAGAAGAAAAAGATATGAATTTTAAGATTATGCCGTTGACAGTTACCGACATTAACGACATGATAGAAGAGACGAGGATTTGGTCCGTAATTGAAAGTTTACGTGTTAAACCACTCTTAGTCGCCTTAAGCAAAAATATTTTAAAACTAATGATTGAAAATCCTGATATTACCTCTTTCGAACTAAACCCTGTTAAGGCATTCTTAGGAAAAATAATTGCCGTAGACATTAATATTAAAAGAGTAAAAAATGAATAAAAAAATGTTATCTGGAAGCGAAGCTATTGTTAAAGGAGCTATTGCTTCTGGAGCACAAATGATGACAGGCTACCCTATTACTCCGACAACGGAAATTATGGAAAATTGGGCCAATGAAGCCGCCAAAAACCCTGTATTAAAATTTTTACAAACAGAAGATGAAATGTCTGCTGGCTTTGCCATGATGGGAGCAATTTTAGCTGGCAAAAAAGCTTTTACTGCTTCGGCAGGCCCTGGCAACGTTTTAATGCAAGATGCTTTTGCTATGGCAGAAAATATGCGTTTACCAACAGTGGCTTTTATTGGTCAACGTGGTGGTCCTTCAACTGGTACAGTTATTTATTCTCAACAAGAGCTTAATTTGACCTGCTTTGGTGGTAATGGTGAAGGGTTACGAATTGTTTATTCAACTTCTGGCGGACAAGAATTATACGATTACGCAATTAAAGCTTTTAATACTGCTTGGAAATATCGTTTTCCAACTTTCGTTTTGACTGATGGCTACCAAAACAAAACTCAAAGTGCAATTGAAATTTACAACGTCCAAGAAAAACAAATTGAAATTATTCCTTCAACACCATACTTACTAAATCCTCAAAAAGAAAAAGACGCTTTTGTTAATTTTCGTAATACTTACAATCTTGAACAAGAATTATCAGACGTTTTACTTGATCACAAAAAACATTTTACAGAAATTACTCCAGAAGTTGTTGAGTTCGAAGATTATCATACACTTGATGCTGAAATTGTGATTTTTGCTCATGGAATTGTTGCTGCGGCAGCTAAATTGGCGGTTGACAGTTTAAGAAATGAAGGCAAGAAAGTTGGACTATTTAGACCAATTACTTTGAATCCATTTCCTAAAGAATCAGCTATTAATGCTGCTTCAAAGAAAAAAAGTATTCTTGTTGCCGAGTCATCTTTAGGACAATTCGAAAGAATGGTAAAGTCTAATATTTATCCAATAGATACTCAAATTTTCACTTTGGAAAAACCGGCTGTCGGTATTATGCCTGAAGAAATTATTGAAAAAATTAACATAATTCTTTCAGAGAAAGGAAATAATGCCTGAAACCGCTTTGCCAAAATCTTGGAACAAAGAATCCAAACCACATAAATTTTGTCCTGGTTGTGGCCAAGCATTAGCTTTAAAAATTTTAGGGGCGGCAATTGATGAACTACAAATTCAAGAAAAAATGATTTACGCTACCGATATTGGTTGTTCGTTACTTTCTTGGAGCATGTTTGATGTTGATACTATTCAGACACACCACGGTCGAACACTTCCTCTTTCCGTGGGTTTCAAAAAAGCAAAGCCAGAAGCAATTGTCCTTAGTTTCACTGGTGATGGTGGTGGATATGCTATTGGTGCCCAACATTTGCTAAACACCGCTATGCGCAACGATCCGATTACGGTTATTTTAATCAATAACGCAAATTATGCTATGACGGGCGGGCAATTAGCACCGACAACTCTTATGGGTCAAAAAACAACTACAGCACCTGGAGGCCGAGGGGTTGTTCAAGGTAAACCTTTCAAAGGACCTGAGATGTTAGCTCAAATTACTAACGAAGATGCTTATATTGCTCGGGGTATCTCTAGCAACTACAAGCAATTATTAGAAATGTATAAAAAAGCTATTAATAACCAAATTGAGGGTCGTGGATTTAGTTTTGTTGAAGTAATTGCCATGTGTCCTGTTAATTGGCACACTAACGCCCAAGAATCTTTGGATTTTTCAGAAAAAGAGATGACAAAGATTTATCCTATCGGAGAAATAAAATGCCCACAAAAATAATTTTAGCCGGTGAAGGCGGACAAGGTGTTCAGACAGTTGCCAAAATAATTACAATTACCGCCCAAAGATCTGGCAGAAATTCATCGTACTTACCAGGATTTGGCGTTGAACAACGCGGCGGTGTCTCGCTTGCTTATTTACAAATCAGCTCGAAACCAATTACCTATCCTCGTTTTACTAAGGCTGATATAGTTGTTGCTTTTTGCGATCGAGCAATTCCAACTATTAAAGATTTTTTAAGTAGAGATACCTTATTTATTTACGATAGTTCAGCAATTAGTGACAAAAGTTTAGAGAAAATAAAAAATCTTGTTAGTAATTACTTAGCTATACCAGCTTTAGCGCTTGCTAAAGAAAAACTTTCAAGCAAGGTTGCTAATGTTGTTCTTTTAGGGGGTATTATCACTCACTTGAAAGAAATAAATTATCAAGAATTTGAAAAAACACTTTTAGAAGAATTTGCTACTAAAATTGAGAAAAACCCGGAGATTAAAGACTTAAATTTAGGGGCCCTAAAAGCCGGCATAGAAATTGCTGAGAAATTCAATAAAGAAGAAACGCCTTTTTCCGGTATTGAACCGCCTGAAATAAAAACTAATTTCACTAAAGAAGGAATTTCTTGGACTAGATTTCCTGAATACTGTAAAGGGTGCGGTCTTTGCATTGTTCGTTGTCCAACAAAAGCCTTACAATTTTCTAAAGATTCTGGCTTTTTAGGCAATCCAATGCCAATTGTTGATATGGAAAAATGTCTTGGTTGTAAAACATGTGAGCTCATTTGTCCAGACGCAGCAATTAAAGTTGAAAAAACACCATAAATTAAGATCTATTGTAAAAAGTTATATTTAGGACTATATTTTATTTAATCAATCCACTTGGGAGGTATCAGCAAGATGAGAGCAATTTTAGCTGAAGTTCCGATCGTGGAGATAGACAATGCTTTGAAAGCGATTGTCTATGCGGGAGTTTCAGTCGAGTCGCTTGATTGGCTTATTTGTCGCACCAATCAAACTCGAACTGACGCTTACCAAACTGCTGTTGATTGTGTTGTTTATGAAATTCTGGAGGCAATCAAAGAGGATGCTATTGCTAGATGGGATTTTGATGTCAAAGACACTACTCATCTTCAAAAGTCTGTCCAAAGAAAAACAACACTACCGACCAACTGGAATCCTCCGAGAAATTGGCTAGATCATGAGAAACGGGAAATCCTCTATGGTATTATTGGCTGTTACAGGGTTATGTGTCATCGAATGATTGAAAGTTTTGTTTACAGGTTTAGTCAAGCAGGGAATTGTCATGAAACGCAAATGCTTAAAGAAGAGGCCTTTGCCTGCAGCATCTTACTTGACACAGACGCTGGCATTCAAAACAACCACAGTATTATTGACTCGCAAAAAGTTCTGTTTGCCTATTGGCAAACATTAAGCCGTCTTAAAAGAGTCGAGCGCCATGTCTTTTGGCCAATATTCGAGGAAGGCACGGAAAGCATATTTCAATTTACAGGTAATTAACGTTTTAAGAGACTCGGTATTCGGGTCTCTTTTTAAAAAAACCTCTCCTTTAGATTATAAGAGAGGTTGTGTTCGATCACTCATAGATTGTTGCTAATAAACATTTCGTACTGCTCGATAGTATCGATATCGGAAGCGATTGAAGGATCGGCCCATATTGCTCGTACTGGTATGCCAAGCATTTGGCTGGCCCTTTTTTCAAGTGTCTCCAGACTCAGCAACCGAATGCCAGTTTTTATTGAAATAAGTGTTAGTAAGCTGATAACAAGACCAAATTGCCAGGCAAGTTTAATTTTACTTTTCTTGTTTTCTAGCAATGGACGAATTTTCCATAGCTTGCCAAGAAACAAATCTTTGGGGACCAAGAAGATGTTACCAGCTGTGACTGTACCCTCACGCAAACCAAGTGACGTGCGTTTCATTTCAGGAAATTTAAGCTCGCAATCAAAGATTAAAGAAATTGGAAAATAAACCGCTGAAGTTATAGAAGCTTTTTTCAAAAAATCCTGAATTACTTCAACCGTAATTGCCGGTATATCACCTGCTAAGATAAGAACGGTTTTTTCTTTTGCTGCTCTGAGTCCTACCTCAACATTATCAACGTGTCGTTCGAATCCTTTCAGTGTCCGACAACCTTGATATTCACCACTTTCAGGTGTCCATTCGCCTACAATAATAATATCTTCAATCCCAGAACCCTTTGTAGCCTCAATAACGTATTGGATCATTGGCTTATCTTTTATTGGTGCTAGCGCCCAATAAGAAATACCAAGAAGAGTTTGAAGAGTGTCATCTTTCCCACCAGCCAAAATTACAGCGCTAATCTTCTTTGTTTCCATTTCGCCCTCCACTGATTACAGCATTGTAATATGCCATTATTTTAGTACAAAATAAGGTTTTTGTCCATAACAAAGACTGCGATCTGACTTTTAATGAATATCTTGACGAGTCTTGACTTTTTACCTATTTTTATTCATAATGGCAATAACTTGAAAAGGGGGCGTACATTAAAAATGGATATTAACAAGATTCTTAAATATTGCAGAAGATACAATGCTTTAAAAAACTCTTACGCAATACTTTTTTGGGCTTTTTTCCTAACTTTTCTTTGTAACGTATTTTCTCGCGTATTACCACCTAGCAAGCTAACAATAATGCTAAGCACTGCAACATTTTTTATATTCGTCATTGGCGTTCTTGTCAGCATATTCTATCTCATATCCTCTGATGAGATAAAAATCACCAAAGACGGTCGATTTATAATAGCCAAGTTCAAAAAAGAAAGCTACTGTTTTTATTACCCCGCTGATGGCCCTGACTACCTTTCTCGAGGTGTTATACTTGACGATTGTAATTGTAAATTTGTTGAAAACAACGGGGAAGACTTTGCTATTTTGTCAACAACAATCGATCTTTCAGATCGTTACAGGAAAGATTATCAGTTAGAAGATAATGAATCCCTTTCAATTATTTTTGAGATAATTGGTCAATTTAGATCTGCAATTCAGGCGATCATTACCGAATCAAGAACTTATCACATCAATACCTATAGTGAAGCTTTCGATAAATACACTGAAAGAATCTTTAGAAAATGTAAAGACTCTTCTAGCTCGAAGCTTTCCGAGATCGACTTTTCTGACATTGCCCAAGATCTCAGCAAGTTCCATTGTCTTGCAACAATTACAAAGACAGGACAAAAAGTTCTTGACGACGAAAACTGCACAACAATAGATACAAAAGAAACAATCTCTTTTTAACACATCTCCCCGGGTTCACGCCCGGGTTTTTATTAAAAAATACCACCAACTTTAACCAGCAACTATCATTAGAATAATTTGACTTCTAACGAATATATTGATAAAAATTAACAGACGAATGTTCTTTAGAGTACCTTGAAAAGGAGATGGCAAAATTGGAACCAGAAATTGTCAGAACACTTTATAATGTTTTGCCTGTTTGCTTTCGCGTTAAAGAGCAATCTGTTGGCGCTTGGGGAATTAGCTGGCAACCACCAAAAGACCTTCAAGATTTTTTCCCCAAAATCGCTAGTTGCCCAAAAATGCAAGAACTGATTGCAAAACGATGCCAAGAAGTGCTTAATACTGGCATATTTAACATTGAAGAGGTGGAACTGAAATTTTATAAACATGGATTTGGTATCTCGGTTTCGCCTGGCAATGCTTGTGATATTTTTGTTTTGAAATCACGTTTTTCAACCCACAATATCGATAACGCTTCGCAATGCTATGCTCTTCATGGGTTCTTTATTATAATGTTACGTGAGATTTTCGAGATGATCGTGCTTTGGACAGACAACCCAATGATCTGTATAGAAGGAGAGCCAAAAGATAGAAGCTGTCGAATTAAGCGCTCGATGAGCTCAAAACCTTTCAGGCTTTGGAAAGTAGACTCTTTTTGTGACGATCTTGTTACTGAGCTTGTTTGGGCACGAGATGCAAAAGAGGCAGGAAAATTACTCAATCTTAGCACTATCACAATCTCGCCTTTAACTAAAGATGATGGTCTTAATCTTTCCTGTCTTAAAATCTTTGAGATTGAAGTTAATTATCAAGACCCAGAACTTTGCCCGCCAAAAAAATACAATGTTTTAGCTGATAATACCACTGATGCTGAATTAGAAGTCGAGATTATGATTCTTCGTCAACCAGCTTTTTCACCATTAAAAAGTGTTAAAGCTATTAATAAAGGCGAAAGTCCAGGACGAATGATATTTACAAGAGTAGGTAACTAACCATCCTTTCAGCGGCCATGCTAAATCACAGCATGGCTTTTTTATTTTTAGAGTTTGAATACCTCATGGCTTACTACAAGGTAGTTTATTTTAAAAAAAGGCCAAGATATCTTGGCCTTTGTCATTGCTAGGTTGTTTCGTTTGTTTTGTTCTTATTGAACTCTGTGAGAAGTGTCTCCCTTTTCCTTTTTCCTTCTCTTAGCTCGAAGTCCAAGAATTTACATTTCTTAGAAAGTTCAAGCATAGCTTCACGTAAATCTTTTCTAAAAGATGTGCCTTCTTCAAATGACTTCGAGGCAAATATTCCTGACCAAATGTCACCTTCCCAATACCCAAGAAGCCATTCCGTTATGTCCGTCAAGGAAAAGAACGCTCTTGTAACGCAAAGTTCTTCCATATCTCCACCAATAACATGCATTGTGGAGGCATTTATTATAAACGACACACTAAGTTTATCTTCACCGATTTCATTAGAAGCTTCCTCTAACCCTAGCCCGAAATGAAACAATGTAACAGCAATATTTAAATCAACTTTTACTGATTCTCTCTCAGCATGGTATTGCACCGTTGCACATTCAGGGTCTTGTTTGACAACGCCTTTTTCGTCCAAATAAAAAGTACGTTCCATAGTTGTCCTCCTTGCATACCAGAATTAGTGTCATTATACCCTTTTAGCTTCAAAACGTCAATCTGTTTTATAAGAAAAAATCGCCAGCATAATTTACGCCGACGATTAATTAAGTTTTTTCAATTTCCGAAGGCAAAAATCCTTCCAGATTCTTATCAGCTCGCATTAAAGCGGCCAAGTACTTCATGCCCCACGAGATAGATTGTCGTATTGCATTTGTTGAAACATTAAACATTGTTGCGATTTCTTGACACGAAAGTTTTTCGTAGCCACAAAGTCCATTACTCATCATAATGACTCTCGCCCAACGCTTGTTTTTTTCCGCAAGTTCCAACAAATTATTTTCGACAGCAATCCGCAATGCCTCGTTTTCTAAATTAGACAACACATTAAACGGTTGGCCTTGGACAAAATCGCCTTCCGTACTCCCATTATTGTCGTAATCTACCAGTTCGTCTAAAGATGCGTCATCCTTAAGTAAGGACAGCAACATAAGCAGTTCGCAAGAAGAAACATTGAATTCAGAGACTATTCTTTCTTGCGACGGTTCTTCGCCTGTCATCATTGAATGCAGGTCACAAAATTTTCTAATAGCGATGGCCAAATCTATTTTGGCCTCAGGAGTTTTAAGCATATTGTCCTGACGCTTAATCGCCTTAATCATTGAGCCCTTAATAAGAATTATAGCGTAAGAACTAAACTTAAAACCTCTCTCCGGATCAAATTTATTCGCTGCTTCGCATAAAGCAAGTAATCCCTCGCCCCGCAAATCCTCAAGAGATAATTTACCAACTTTACTTCTAGCTTCACTTTCTACCAAGAGAAGATTGGATCTAATAAATTGATCTCTAGCTTCTTTCTCGCCTTTTTTTACCCGGCGAGCCAAAGCCAGTTCTTCTTCAGCAGAAAGCAAAATAGATTTGTCCAATTCTTTTGCCCACCACTGACCAAAATCAGAAACCGATCTATCTTTAGACAAGTTAATCACCCCCTTGCGTAAACAAAATAACCCACTTTCTCTTAAAAGTCAACTACCGGTACGACTTGCTGGCGGTTGACAAATATAACGATTCAAGATATAGTTACTCTTAATGAAAGGAGGTGCTTAAGACATTGATCAGACACAGGAAATTTAGCCCAATAACTCAAAGTCTTGGACACATTCCTGAGGGTAAAGAAAAGAGTATTTTGTCAGTCGGGATTATGGAGCCAGGACGCCATGAATTTGACACCGTGATGCGCAATGAGGTAATCAAGGTCACTTCGGGCCATATAAATATCAATGGCACGATGTACTACCCTGGTAGTATAGGCTGCATTATTAAGCCAGGCACGAAGGTAGTGTTTGAAACCAACACTCATAGTAGTTACCTCTGTACCTTCCCTGGCGAAACCAGATAGCAAATAAAAACCCAAGATCATCTATTCTGCTTTGTTCCCGTCTATTCTGACGGGAACTTTTTTTAAAAAAGTGGAGAAGCCTATAAGCTTCTCCATGGAAAATTTTGCTATGTCGAACGAACAATGTGTGCTGTCGCAGAACCGACCACAAGACAAATTCGTGGACGGGTGTCTATAAAGTTTGGTGTGATCAAATAGCAGAACTGACTGCGCTCAATCCTGGCCTGCCATACCATCCCCTCGCTGTCCGTGTAAGTATCGGACCACTTCCTGAGTATTTCTTCAATGGCTGGCAAGCTGGAGGGATCAACATCATACAGACCAATGTGACCTCTATCGCAAACATATCCCACGTTTTTAATCCAGGTGTCGCCACCACCGTCACCAAGCCAATGGAACGGAACCATTCTGATTGACAGATCCTCAAAGCACTTAATTACCTGCGGGTCTTCAGTTAAGGCAGTATTCAGATGCTGATAAAGCTCCTTGGCGCCATCATATTCAAACTCATCGTTCAGCTCCTTTACTTTGAACGTCGGAATAATGTCCGGCGGCGAGCCCTCTTTGAACTCGAAGATCAATTCGGGATGCTGCTGACACAGATATTCCTGATCATTCAGACAAAGATTATACAATGTTGCGTAACACTTGCTTTCCTCAATCTTCGTCCGTAAACATACCGGTAAATCTGGGGAGAGTTTGCCAGCCAGTTGCTTGACATGCCAACGAATCTGCGGGAAATGCGAGATTGCTATGAGATGTGCCATATTTACAGCTTTTATCAATCGCTTGCTCCTTTCCAGTATTCCTGAACTAGCACGTACTAACGAATCCTTTCATTATTGTGATTAATAATACCAGAACATCTGAACAAAATCTACTTTTCGCAAACCACTTCAAGAAGGCACGGAACCTTTAGGCAAGTTAATCACCCCCTTGTGCAAACAAAATAACTCACTTATTGCTAAAGGTCAATGACAAGCGATAAGTTTTATATCTTTTTTAACAATACTTCAAGTTGCTAATAGTTTGTCAGGTCTTAAATTTCTTAATTTCTTTCAAGTTTTTTCATCACATCACGATTCAGCCCCTCGCGCCAATTTTCCGTATATGTTTTAGCATTTCTTAGAAGCTCGTCACAGAATGCCGCCACATCGTTACCAGTGATTTCCAAAACACGCTTACCGTCTGCCGCACCTTCTTCAAACAGACCAAGCAAATCTTTTAAGATCGCAACAATGTCCATTCCTCCACCAGAGGAAAACTTCCACATATATTTTTGAATTTCATGATAAACAATCTTGTAGTCACTAGGTAACGCTTTGGCACGCGCCTCCATTTTTTGCCACTCCCTTTTATCCTCAATAATTTTCTTTAAAAAGTTATTCATTTACTTCTCCTTTAATTTATTAATTTTTAACGAGACAAAGTCCCATTTTGCCCAAAATATTGCGAGCTCTTTACGTCCAGCACTATTAAGCGTATAGAATTTTCGCGATGGACCAATGGTGGATGGTTTTTTCTCAATATTCACAAGATTGTTTTTCTCGATTCGTAGAAGAATGGTATAAACCGTACCTTCTACAATATCCGTAAAACCAAGCTGGCGTAGCGATGACGCGATTTCGTAACCATAGGTTTCACCACGGTCGATGATTTCAAGCACACAACCTTCGAGTGCACCTTTTAACATTTCTGTAAGATTTTCCAAGCAATTTCTCCTTTCTTATTATTATGATTTAATATGTAGTAATACATACTACCAGCTATATCGTATCAAAGAGTAGTGCGGCTGTCAATAGAACAAATAAAAAAATCCACAGGCACTGAAAGTCCTGTGGAATAAGTCGTAAATACGTAAAAAACTATTTTTTACCCCCTTAATATCAAATACAGACCTCTCTACTAGTTGTAATCTGTCGTTATCATCATCCTAGACTGATTAAGTTCCCTTCCAAGACGAGACAAAACTTCTTTTATCATTGTCTCAAGTTTTGGCTCACGAAGATGCACTTCGGAATGATTACGTTCAATAGTAGCAACGTGTACATAGTCATTTTTCCACCACTCCCATCTACCAAAACGTAATGCCACATACGGACGAACAATTGATATACTCCACCAAATAGTGCTTAGATCATCACCCTCGCCACTCAAAACAGCGAGTCGTTCACCAAGAATCTCACTTGCTCTCTCCTGTATTTCACTAACAGCCTGCTTCCATAATCGCATCTCTTTACCAGATTCTTCAACGACTACTTGCGACATAGTTGCTCCCCCTTTCGTTTCAATAACCATCTTAACGAACCATACTCCAGTCGCTACTTTTCTTTTTCAACAATTTTGGAATCTTCTTCCTCAGCTGATGGCTCAGGAAGAACGTTGAGTAAATCATTGAGAGCACGCTGAAGCTCACAATTAGCTGTTTTAACAAGCTTGTTTACCACTTCCCGCATCTCGACTATAGCCAATGAGTAATTTATGTCTTCAAAATCATCAACAAAATCAAATGTGGCTTCAACGATTTTGATCATGATTTTGTCTTCGTCCGGATCGTCACCCTTTTCTTTAAGGATTTCTGTGATCATCCGAACTACTTTGGTCTGCACTTCACAGTCACCATCTTGCTTAATGCCAAAGTAGAGGTTATTGTCAGTATTTAATACTGAATAGACCACTGCCTTGACTGCCAACAGGTTACCCTCACGCAGAATAGTGCCTAGTAAAGCAGTGTCACCATCACATATCGCCTCGCCTATACAGCTAGCGAGATCTGCCTTGGCATCACCGTCAAGACCTTCCAAAACCTTATCCCGTTGTTTCGAAGTAAGGAGAGAAAACAGATCTTTTTTTTCGGTCTTTTCAGCCACTTTGTCTTAGCCCTCCTCGGCCACAATATCTACCATCAACCTAAAGTTCCAGTGCAAATTTGTAGAACCTCGGAATTCCTGACAGTAGAAATTCATATGCATTATACCCAAAAACTCACTCAAGGTCAAGAAATATACTTTTTGTTTAAAAAAATCCACAGGCACTGAAAGTCCTGTGGAGTAAGTATGAACGGAAAAAGTTATTTTTTCTTGTCCTTGCCTTCATTCTCTTGTTGTAAACGGAAATATTTGGTATGTTCTTCACAAAGACGAGGTGGTGGGTAATGAGCTGCTACACCAGGGATAGCATAATAGCTTCTCTTGTATTTCTTTGGTTTTGCTGCTTTCAATGGCCCTAAATTCTTCAAATCTTCGTTAAGGTAGTCAAGATTCATTGGCAATTTGTTCACCTCCTTGAATATTTAGTATTTTTAATCAATTCATTATGGTGGACCGACGGGGACTCGAACCCCGGACCTCCTCCATGCCATGGAGGCATTCTACCACTGAACTATCGGCCCATAAAAAGTTTTTTAAAAAAAGAGATAAGAAACAAGAAAGCCACCTAATGTTAACAGAATTCCTTACTTGTTTCAAGAATTTTTTCTGGTAAAATTAAGGTATGGAAAAGTATGATCCAAAATTAATTGAAAGTAAGTGGCAAAAGGTTTGGGAAGAAAAGCAATCTGGTAAAGCAAATGATTTTTCTGACAAACCTAAACATTATCACTTGATTGAATTCCCCTATCCTTCCGGTGAAGGCCTTCATGTTGGCCACTGTATGGGTTATGG
>Ga0172379_10002210_pt1 | contig 35353 bp, 31 predicted proteins | sample GrowelOW334metaG_FD_119756 | JGI IMG/M metagenome (GOLD analysis project Ga0172379, IMG submission 119756) | Groundwater microbial communities from an aquifer near a municipal landfill in Southern Ontario, Canada - Groundwater well OW334 metaG | ecosystem: Environmental > Aquatic > Deep... | reverse complement strand
CGGTGTCAATCATATCCGGGCGCATCATTGGCTCATCACCTTGCACGTTAACAATAATGTCATCGTCGGCAACGGATTCACCCAGCAGTTCAACTGCCTCCGCAACGCGATCAAGCGCCCGCGTATGATGTGCACCAGTCATGATTACCGGAAAACCCTTCTCGGTCGCAAACTGTTTAATTTCATCATCGCAGGTTGCCAACACCAAATTGCTCCACCCTTTGTACATTTGGGCGCGCAAAAATACATGTTCAATCATGGCGCGGCCATGAATGGGGTAAAGAGGTTTCCCCGGAAACCGAGACGCTGCCATGCGTGCAGGTACCACACCAATTATTTTCATATCATTCTTTTCTAAGTTCTATGGAAATGTTTTTTCATAAAAACATCAGTTGCATAATCTGTTTGCTATTCTAGCAACGACGCCAATATCCGCGTAGCAAATCGCCATAGAGTTTCTCGTCAATGCATTCTTGCAAAGACGCCAAGGTGTTATCCTCTACACTTATACTGAGTTCTTTAAAGATAGTGCTGAAATCAAGGCCATTAGTTTGGAGATGAACTCTTTGGAATCCATTTCTTTCATGGAGGTCGATATACGCTTTAGTTGAGTAAAGAACAATATGCTGCTCCCCCATAAGAATTCTTTGGGGATCCATTCCTGTTTTTCTGGACATATCCACCAAAAGACATTGCCCATGAGGAACTTCCGAAACAAATAAACCTCCTGGAGCCAAAAGTTCATATACTTTTTTTAGGAATGCATCTGGATTAACGACATGCTCGACAACACCCCAAGCCATAATAATGTCGAATTTTTGTGTGCTTGCATATTCATCTAAAGTGCCATGAAAAACTTCTTCATGACCACGTCCTTCCAGCCACTCCACAGCCACCTTGTTCATCTCGATAGCATGTGAACACCAACCTTTCTCACGGAAAACATCTGTGACCTCACCAATCCCGGCCCCGACGTCCAATACTCTTCCTGTTCCCGCCCCGCCCCAATATGAAATAGTCTGAGCAAATTTACGCTGACCGATTAGTTGCTTGCGTTTTTCAAAAACCGGGAGCATGGATCGTGTGTACACTTCATTATAATAATCGTCACTGTATAGCTCTTCAATGCAAGCATCGTTCAAACGTGGATTGACATAAAGAGTTTTGCATTTTGAACACGTCTTATGACAAAATCCATTGAGGTCAAATTCAGAATCTATGTTCTCTGAACCACAATGGGGACACGGAATTTCCAAAGTAAACTGGGGGTCAAGTGTCTTAGAATCCAGATAATACTTTCTAAGCATTTCTTCCCATTTGTTTTTTAGTCCCTCAAAATCTGGTTTTATGTCATCAGCCCTTAAAATCTGTTCCATTACATCCTCTAACTTTAGTCTTCATACAAAATTTACGCCAAGTTACCTTATAACCCTGCGCCAAAGCAACCTGTTTTTGACAGTCAATTTCCATTGTAACGTAAGCGAATGAATCGTTTATTTTGACCGTCAAGTGTTCATCGGCAGACTGGTACGATATAGATCAGCCAGATCATTATCCAATTGACCAAGTCGCGCGCTGTCACCTGCAGCAGAAACATTCACCCAACTCTGGGTTTCATCGGACAGATAAAAGGAGCTTAATAACCGAATCGTTGCCAGAGTATCTTCATAGGACACAGGAAACGGACGGCCTTCCTTAGAAGTCGCAACGATTTCTTCGTATATCTTTACGTGTCCATGACCATAAACGTTTCCAGAAAAATCTTCCGAGTTGGCAGTGCAAGCAGATGGATCAGGAGTATAAATTTGAAGCTCATTGACAGCAATTCCGCCAATCTGCGCCAGACCATTTTCACAGACCAGTGACAGGCTTGCCTCATAGTCAATAGGACGTGCGGCGGTGGTCACCTCAAGCGTTCCTATTGCACCATTTTCAAATTCGATGACAGCCGCAGCCGTGTCCTCGACCTCAATCTCCGCTCCCAAGGTTTTGTGGATGCTGCAAATTCGACTAACTTCGCCACCCAGTTGCCTCAGCAGGTCTATATGGTGAATACCTTGATTCGTCAGACAGCCACCATCCATTGAGAATGTCCCCCGCCATGGCGCCAAATCGTAATAACGTTGTGGGCGGCACCACCGGACACGCACCGCCACTGAACGCAGATGCCCAAGCTCACCCTGCGCCAAACCATGCAGCACACGTTTTACGGCTAGATTGTGGCGATTTTGAAACACCGCAAAAACCTGAACGCCTGCCGCTGCCGCCTTAGCATAAACTTCCTTCACTTGCGAGGGCTTCATAAAGGTTGGTTTTTCAATAATAATGTTTTTCCGATACAGTGAAATGATATCCAGAGCATGCTCATAGTGCATGCCAGACGGCGTAATAATCGCAACAGTGTCTATCTCCGGACTTTCCAACAGCATTTGGTGGTAGTTGAGATACGCTTTGGTACCGAACTGATCTCGATAGACATTTGCCTTCTCAATATCCAGATCGCATACAGCAACAAGCTCCACTCCCTCGGTCTCCATGATGGCTCGGCAGTGATGCCCGGATATCCGTCCGCACCCGATTACCGCAACTTTAACTGCATTTTCTTTCATATACTGCTCTCCGAAACTGTCTGCTTAATTATATCAGCCACCTGATCCATTATCGGCCTAGGCGCTATCGAAAACCTGCTATAACCCGCAAGGCAAGGGCTGTCGAAGGCGGCGCGATAATATACTTTCGACGAGAGGGCCGCATGTATAGCTTGCCCATGCACGCCAAATGCAACATGCAAGAAATTCCCCGCCGTAGGCAACACGTCAAAACCCAAAGACTGCATTGCTTCCTGAAAGTAGCGTTTCCCTTCGTTGATTCTGGCAACCGATTGCATCATCTCGGCGGACTTGTCCAGCATCCTGGACATAAACTCTACAGCCACTGTGTTGACCTCGTACATGGGCCTCATTTTATGCAACAGTGCTATCGTTTCCGGATGCGCCACCGCATAACCAATACGAAGGCCAGCTGCCCCCCAAGCTTTTGCAAAGGTACGGGCCACCACCAAATTCCGTGATGTTTCCGCCCACGGAACCGCAGTCCATTCGTAAAACGGATGATAAGCCTCATCCAGCAACAGTACCGTCCCGGTGCTTTCGCACACCGTAAGTATTTCGCGCAAATTCTCTGGTGCCAAGACAGTACCAGTCGGACTATCCGGATTGGGCAGACACAACAATTTGGGCTTGTATTCCCGCAGAGCATCCAAAATGACGTGGGGATCAAGATATGGGCCTTTATCTGTTTTCGCATATTCAAGCGGATAGACATCAGCTCCGAACATCTGGCTATAAACAGGATACATGGCAAAAGTCGGCGAAGTATGTACCACGGCATCCCCTTGCTCTACGAATGCCTCGAACACAAGACGGATTGCTCCATCGCTTCCCGGCGTTAGCAATAGTTGATCCGGCTCAACACCCAGCCACCGTGCCAGTTTGCGGTATGTCTCCCCCGCCTCCGGATAGGTATTCAGTGCCAGTGCTGGAAGCTCAAGCAGCACACCGTGCAACACAGATTCCAGCACCGTATCCAGATTCTCGTTCTTGTCCAGCCACAGGTAACCGGAATCCCTTGGCTTCGAATTCAAAGCACTGGGGCGCTGCAATGCGGGATCCAGCAGTGACTGTCGTGGTCGGATACTCATTGTCTAAATTCCTCGTTGCTAAAGTTTCGACACATCATTTTCTAATCGCAGTGCCAATCAGCTTTTGCTGATCTGCAAAAACCCCACCCAACACATTCCATCCCAAAAGCTTCTCGTTTCTCGGAACCGGCTGTGCTTCCAAATTTTCAAAAACAATCAGCTGTTTACCCGGCGTATCTTTGTATAACAACTTGAAGCTCTGGCGCTGGCTGAGATTGGCAATTTGGGACTCCCAGTCCTGCTTTTCCTTGCTGTTCACGGGGTCGCCCAAAAACACATAATACTTCACTTCCTTCGGCTCTCTGCCCATATGCCAGGAATGTTGCCGATTGGTCAGTAAGGCATGCACCTCAGAGCCCGCTCGCCACGCAATACTGGCATCCTTGGGAACAATAGCGTCAAGTTTCGCCAGTGCAGTGTCCCAATCGCGCACGCCCTCCCTGCTATGCATAAAATAGCCACCTTCCCCCCATGGTAAATGAGACGCCAAAGGAGTTGAATTATAGCGAACGCCGAAGACAATCAACGCGGTCATACTGATCACTAACAGCGCGGACGGCGCGGCACGATAACGCAAATCCTCACCTTCCGGTATGGTGTTGAATTCTTGCTGCAAATTGATACAGGCCATCATTGTCATCATGAAAAGCGGGACAATCAAAAATGAATTTCTCGGAAACTCCCATCCGGCACTACGAAACAACATGATGCCAAACGCCCCTGCGAGTACGAACCATAACCCCAGCATCGCCATATCCCACCGACCGTTACGACGCAACGCAAGCAGGGGCAAAAAAGCCAACCCCTGCAGCAAGCTGATTATATAGGATGAATTTACAATGATATTGTGAATCACCTCGTCAACTTTGCAATTAACAACGTAACTCTGGAAAAACGAGGGCAGTTCCGACAGCGAATTATGATATGGACTCACTGCTGTTAAAGTTACAGCAGTGTCCAGCTTCAGCATACCCCACCCGATCAACATGACTACCGCGCCGGGAAGAAAGGCGCGAAAGAACAAGACAACAGCCAGTCCGAAAATAATAACAAAATAGGTGTGGGGGTAAGAGATAAGGGCTACAAGCAATGCGAAAAAACACGTAAGCAGCCATCTTTTGCCAAGGAGCGCCCCAAAAAGCCATGGCATAATCCCTAATGCCAGCGTGTCAAAGTAGCCCTTGAAGAACAACTGCGTATCAATTTGAGGAAGCAGCGAATAGCCAATTGCCGCCAGCACAGCGAACGACCTGGAACCGCCAGCCTGCCGTACTGCCCAGAAGACTCCCGGCACCCCAAACGCAACAATGCAAATCTGCAACGCAAAAACATGCATCGGTGGCTCAGAGAAGAACGCATACAGTGAAGTAAGTACGGCCATCGGCAACCAGTATTGGTGCACAGTAAAAATGGAGACGTAGCCATAGGTCTGGGCATGTCTTGGATCATCATTGGCTGTCAGCGGAAGGCCATTGAACGTATAGAAGGAATTCTCCGGATTCAGTCCATTAACCAGATTCCATAGTGTTTGGGAATAAAAAACAGCGTCACCATGATTTAGTTCAAAACGATAAGGATCACTAAAGAGAACCAGTCCGCACCATGCCAGGAAAACCACAATCCAGGCCGCAAGCACCCACAGCGCATAGCGATCGAGGAAACGCAACAATCCCCCAAAACGCACTTTTATGCTGAAATAACCTAAATACAATAAGCTACTAATGATAATGATAATGCCGATAACACCAAATGGCTCCAATCCCATTTGTGGGACGCGTGTCAATACTAGGCTGACAATACTTAACGACAAAAAAATTGCCGTAAACCGTTTTGCCGAAGAGAAGAATAGCTTGTTCATTTAAAGTGCTTCACAAGTAGCTTTGATTACAATGTAGTATATTCGCGAAGCATGCTTTGCCTAGTGTTTTGCCGTGGAGGCATGCTGCTTTAGTGGCTGAATCGGTGTTGCGAACGAAGGCTATTCTTCGGGCTTTTTGACCAGGATATTCCAATCAAACCCTAGCAACCCCGAAAGCCGCTGCTCTATTCCGGAATGTACAATGCCATCTTCTCCATATACGAGAAATCCGCCGGGATGTTTTCTTTTTCCTGTGATCAATTGTAATGCCTTGTTCATAAGGCCGCTTCCGCGTGGAAGCAAATCCCCGAAACTAAAGCTGCTCTTGCGCAGGCTTAATACCTCAAAATCGCTTAATAGCTCCAACAGCTGCGAACGGCTGTAGACGCGCGTAACGGGATTAAATTCTTCCTGATTCACCGGTTTTCCTTCGGTAATTCTGCCCAGCCACTCCTCTTCTGGCCGATTAAAACGCGCCCCGTTTAACAATCCTTGCCACAACCACAAGGTGAAAAATAATGCGGAGGTACGGCAATAGAGCATCATCACGGAAATAGCTCCGGGCTTCAACACGCGATGGACTTCCGCGATGCACTTGTCGGTCTGAGGAGAGTGATGCAGTACGCCATTGGAGTAGACCAGATCAACCGAATTGCTGCGCAACGGAATATTTTCCGCATCTGCATTCAAACAGAGATAATCGCCTGCACCATCATCAACACTACTCACCATACGCTGGGTTGAAACAACCCGTTCCGGAGTCAAATCCATTGAAATCATTTTGGCTCCATGCGCACGGAATAATGCACTATGAGCTCCACTGCCACTGCCGATTTCCAGCACAACCTTCCCTGCCAGTGTATCCAGATCCATCTCGGTAACGGCCAGATGGTGCTGCTTCTTGAAATAATCCTGCAAGAGATCAAGCTGATGCCTGAACTCCACCTTATTCAACGATTCCGTTCCGGTATACAGTTGCCGATACAAATCCCCCCAAAAGGCGGCAGCGGTTTCTTTTGTTTTTCCTACCTCATTCTTCATGATACGGAACGACTGAACCCCAATTGCCGGATAAATGGACGCACATTTTGGACAGTGTAGCGCCTGCTCATCTGCCACGACCAAACTGCTTTCGCTTCCTTCTGATTTACAGACCGGACAAATCAGCATTTCTAACAAATTACTCATTGAATACTACCTTTTTATTTTTTAATAAATAATGACTTAACAACTCACCCAGACTTGCGACAGCCAGTACCCCATAAACATGCAATTATCACTTTAGGAAAAATTTCGCACCAAATAACCTGTTAACAGGTAATCACTAGATTAATCGTGAATACTTTAGAGTGCACCACTCCCAATGATGGCTTGATATAGCAAACCATCTCCCGAACGAATATCTCAATCGGAGTTCAAAATCCCGCGCCTCGCAAAAACTATTGTTGTCGCGTACCCAGATAAACGTAAGATATTTTACACTGATACGGCTTATAAATGACTGACTTATCGCTCAAAACCAGCAGCATGAAACACACCCGTTGGAAGACGAAATACCGAGGAAACCTCAGCTTTGCTCCAGACAGTTAAGCCGCCCACTCATAGCGCCCCATTACGATTGGCTCAACTTGCGCCATCTGCGGCGAGTGTATAGGCGGTCTACTACCCATTTAGCCAAGCGGGTTTCTTCCTGACCCTTAGTAACAGCATTCCAGAGAATGCGCGCCGTCCTAAATGGGTGCATTGCGATGGAGATGACGTAGAAATTTATAAACATCGCAATCATGGTCCAGTAGAGTCGCTTCGATGAAACAGCATCACAGTAGGAAGGCGACTTCTCATTATAGAAGTCCATTGGGGATTCAAAAAATTCGTCATCCAACTTAATTTTCCCATCTTTCTGATACTGTATAAAAAGCTCCGAGCCTGGATAAGGCACGAATTTAGACACGACAATATCATGTACCCCCATTACCGCGAGCTTACGAACAAATTTCATGCTTTGGCGCAAAGTATCCACGTTGTCCGGGGGCAATCCAATAACCATGAAACAGTTGAGTATGAAGCCGTGTTTTAAGGTAATGCGCGTAGCCTCGATCAAGTGATCAATGTTTACTTTCTTTTTGACAACACGCAAGACCTCCTCTGATCCGCTTTCCGGAGCAAAGCCCAGATGATGGCAGCCTGATTTGTATAGTATAGCCGCCAACTCGTCATCAAAGACTTCCGAGCGAGTGCCACTGGGCAATTGCCATGTGACATTTAGTCCGCGATCAAGAATCTCTTTGCAGAGTTCTATTGCCCACCTTCGATTAACGATAGCAGTAAGGTCTTGCAAATCGAAGTTAGTGACGCGATACCTCTTAATATGCATTTCCATCTCGTCGACTAACTTCTTCGGATCCCGCATCATGTAGCGAATAGTCCACATTCCCGGATTAGAACAAAAAGTGCATTGATAGGGGCACCCACGTGTAGCCAATAAAGGCATGGAACGCCCCATATTAACGCCGTTTCCTTGGTGGCGGGAAATGTATTCCTCAAGGGGAAACGACTCCCAGTCGGGAACAGCAATATCATCAATTTCCCGAATGCGCTTAGCAAGGCCATTGTTACGAATTTCCCCATTAGCCATCTTGATACTAATACCAGGAAGATTCTCAAGGGTACTTTTTTCACGAAACGCGCGTACGACATCGACTATGGTTTGTTCACCCTCTCCTAAAATTATCAAATCCAATGCCGATGTCCGTAGCGAAAACTCCGACACCGCCGTGCCGTGCTCACCGCCAAGAATTAAGAGCGCTTGCGGAAAATGCTGTCGAATTTTCTCGGCCAGCATACGTGTGATTGGCCACAACGTACTAAAATTACATGAAAACCCAATGATGTCGGCATCCTGTGGAATACGCTCAATTGTTTCCTCTATGGAGAGTCCTTGAATCTTAAAATCACTACGCGCAGGATATGGTCGAATAGAGTCCAAAGCCTCGCCTGAGCAATCGATTACTTTATAGGAAAACTCAGCTTTTTTCAGGGCCGCCGCAATGTACGCAAGCCCGATTGGTGGATTGGGAGTATGCATATTTAGGCCAGAAAAAGTTTTTAGACCTGGGGGATTTATGAGGACAATCATGGTTACTCCTTGAGCAAATTCCTATTTAATGAACGGGCAACGTATTCGGATTACCGAATAGATCAGCGAGATAAACGCGACTTGTAGCACCTGAGAATTTATATGCATAGCACGAACCAAAGAAAAACAGCACATGCAACGGAACTAAGCTAAATCTGGTTTTTGAATACTCAAGAGCGCAACTCCAGTTCAATAAACGCAAACATAGCCCAGCGCTTTTCGTCGAGTCGTTGCTCCAATCTTCTAATAAGGTTATAGGCCCAACCTGGCATTAACGATCGAAGAGAAACTCCTCCAGATACGAGGTAGCAAAAAGGCATCATGGGTTCAACCTTGACCACTTGCCAATCTGGATAAAGCTTTTCGAATATCTTTAGATCACGTTCAAATACGATCCATGGCAAGGCCCCATTCGCCCCTGATAAAGGCCCTGATGATGGAATGTCCCAGCCAGCAGAGGGAATAAATGGCTCTGGGTGGAGGTGGGTATAAACCCACTGCGACCAATTCGTCCGCCACGGTTCAATCATCAGAACCTTGCCCCCAGGACGAATGCAACGCGTCGCTTCATCGAGAAAACTCTTTACGTCCGGTATATGATGGAATACGTCCGTCATAACGATGCCGACAAGAGCATCATCCGAGAAAGGTAACTGGCAAGCGTCAGCTACAAGCTGGATATTTGGGGTTGGAAATATCTCGCTTGTGATCACATCGGTTCTGAAGTCCGAGAAAAAACCAGCACCTGATCCCAATTCCAGCACTGCACCGTTCTTGGGCAGCGCTGTTACTAAACATCTGTACCATTCTGAATATATGGCACGAAGAAAAGCCTTCTCTTGAATAATATTGCGTCGTAGCGTCGTTGTTTGTGGATCGTCCACGGACAAACCACGGGTCAACGGATGCTCGATAAGACGCTTAAGAATCGACATAACAAACAGCGCGTTTATTAGACGAACTTGATGCGGCGAGCTGCAAAAATCACCATTCTTAGCAACAACAAGCCATGACGCCATCGTTGAATATTAGTTTCGCCATAACGCCTGGCACGATAACGTATTGGCACTTCCATGATCTTAAGATTGAGTTTGGCCGCACCAAACAGGAGATCAAAATCGCCAAATGGGTCAAAATTGCCAAAGTAGGCGCGATTTTCCACAAGCTTTTGATAGTCATCTGCCCATAGAACCTTCGTGCCACAGAGGGTGTCACGAATTGGCTGCCCCAATAACCAACTAAATGCCCACGAGAAAAGCTTATTGCCCACCAAATTCGCGAATCTCATCGCGTCGTCTTGCATGGGATAGACAAGTCGCACTCCGTTTACGAACTCAGCATTACCGGACGCAATTACATTATAAAAACGCGTGAGATCCTCTGGTGGAACGGTAATATCTGCATCAAGTATCATCAAGATATCACCGGTTGCCGCAGCAAACCCGCTCCGCACAGCATCCCCTTTACCTTTTCCCTGTTGTTTCAGCAGCTTGCAGCTTCGATGAGGGTTTTTTACAATCTCGCGCTCGATAGCGCCATAGGTATCATCCGTTGAATGTCCTTCAACGAAAACGATTTCTGTTCCGCCACCCATTTCCGGAATTCTGACCATCAACTCGGCGATGTGCCCCTCTTCGTTACGGGCGGCTACAATCACCGAGACTGTAGGTAGTTCTTTTCGAGGTTTGAGGCTAGGTCGGGCTAGTAAAAAACTGCTGAGTGAGAAGAAGGAAAACGGGCTGATTCGGGACAAATAGCGATTTGAAAAATCCGAGATAAACAGAACTTTCAGTGGAACCACTACTTCCTTCCAACTGCGCAAAGTCTGGAATCCGGACAATTCCAAAAGATTGATCAAGTCGTTTTGCGTAAACCAATTTTGAGGTAAGCTCGGTGTTGCGATACCCAATTTCTGCGCAAGATGAAGCGCGCCCGCCCATAGATGACTGTAGTAATTAAAGATGAGTCTAGTCTGCGGCTTGCAACAAATCTTTATCCGTTCGAGTACCAATTGTACGTCCCAGAGGTCGTTGATTGCATCCGAAATTACGATGTAATCGAAAACTCTGCCTCCCAAATCTAGTTCGTGGGCATCGGCAACTACAAACTCCATGTTGGGATGACGCTGTCGTGCAAGGGAGATCATGCTTTCTGAAAAATCAACCCCAATACCCAGTGAAGGCTTTAATGCGGCCAACAGGTCTCCTCTTCCACAGCCGATCTCAAGAACGGAAGAACCCTCCGGTATGGCTAAACGATATACCTGCTTTACTCGGGTGCGGTAATAGCCCCCCCACGAAAGATCAAGGATCTCAGAATTGCGATTCCAGAAATCTTGACGGCTAGCTTTGTACGCGGAGTATTCCTCTTGAAAGATATTCAACATCAAAAACCTCAACTAAAGAGACATAATACGATGAGCTTCATTCAATAACAAATAAGCCTGCGAATTGAATAAAAAGGTTGCCGAACAAAGGCACAAGTAAGACCATTGCCGCAAGTTAAATGTCAGCGAAACAACAAAAAGTTTGGCTGACTTGTAGAAACAAGAATGTCGTGCCTATCTTAAAAACAATACTGACAACACTGTCCGTTTTACCTGAACTTCCAACTTCCTTGTCAGTTCCTCACCGGACACCCGGCAGGACTAATATGCAAGCGTTCCGTTATCAGGGAAATAAAAACTTCGCTTGCCTAATTATTTCCAGTAGGACTTGGGCTAATGGGAAATCTGAATAGCCACAAAACTCCCCCAGGAATCCCATTGATCATCATTGCAATGCCAAGCAGTACCGATATTGACAGTGCATCCTCCGGACTCACGCCGACAAGACCCAAAGCCAATATTGCCGCTCCCTCGCGCACCCCCCATCCGGCAAATGAAATTGGAAGTACCGTCGCCAGGATAATAAACGGGAACAGAGAAATACAAGTCATCACGGCTATATTTATACCGATTGACTTCGCAATTAGGAAAACAGAAAAACCGCCTATAAAATGGATCAACGCGGAAAGAGTAATCATTTTTGTCGCGGGGACAATTTCACCAAACACCAATTTCAGGCTGTACAATAAATCAGCTAGATGACGCAATAGTACGAAAGACGGGAATATTTTCTGGATGCGGTCGCCATATTTAATAAAAGAGCCAGCAGATCCAAGCAGCAATAGGCAAGCCAATACGGTCTGCAGAGCGACTTGCGGACCAAGGATGCCTGAAATTACGGGGGCCAGAATGATGCATAGCGCGAATAGCCCAAGTAGTGCGGCGATGCGATCAGCCAGCACACTTGCCATTGACGAGCGCAAGGGAATACCCGTGCGATGGGTCAGCCATATCCGGTAAAAGTCCCCCCCAACCGATGACGGTAAAGTCTGGTTGAAAAAATAGCCCACAAATAACAGGCGCAACCCGTTTACCAATCCTATATCTACACCTAATTGCTTAAGAGCAATCCGCCATCGGACTAGGTGAATAATACTGGGACTGGTAATCACCAGCACTGCCAGTGAAATAGTCAACAGATCAGCTCGCGCCAGCTTGCTAAGCAATGCTGTATCCCCAAACTGATAAAACAAAAAAGAAAGCACCACTGCAGAAAATATGAGGTTGACGATGATTCGCCAATGTCGCTTAAATAACTTCATGAGTGAGGTATGCTGGCTATGATTCTCATAGTTCAATTTCGACCAACATGGCAGCGGTTCGAAAGGCAACACCTATAAAATCAGGGAATGGCATGTACATCCAACCCAGCGATAGCCGACATCCCCATCGCCAGAATAGCTTCCTCGGCACTGCCGCCGATATGTGGGGTGACAAGGAAATTGGGCAGCGACAAAAGCTCCATATCTACCGGCGGCTCGGCGGCAAACACATCGAACGCAGCAGAAGCCAAACGCCCGTCTTGCAACATGTGCTTAAGGGCGACTTCATCAACCAGCCCCCCGCGAGCCGCGTTAAGCAACACGGCAGTCGGCTTCATCAGTGCAAGTCGCTGTTCATTGAGCATGCCTCGCGTACTTTCATCAAGCGGAACATGCAGGGTAACCAAATCCGACTGTGCAAGGAGTTCTTCCAGCACTACAGGCTTGATGCCGTAGGACTTGTAGAAATCCGGGTAATCGCGAATATCGTTAACCAGAATCGGGCAGCCGAATGGCTGCAACAGTTGAACGAGGTCCTTGCCTACATGTCCACAGCCGATAATGCCGACTGTTCGTCCGGACAGCTCACCGCCCACATGTTGACGCCAAGTACCCGAAAGCACCTCTCGGTTGGCCGCAGGAACATGGCGCAACATGGTGATGGCAAATGCGATGATCAATTCGGACACGGAGCGACGGTTAACCCCACCAGTCCATCCCAGGCTCTTGCCATGCGCACGCATGGCCGCCATGTCTATCATATCAAGACCGACGCCATATTTACCGATGACCTTTAACTCCGGCAGGCGTGACAACACATAATCGTCGATCCGCTCCAGTGCAGTAATTGCTTTGTCATGACCACGCAAGAACTCGACCAGATCATCTCCTTCCAACTGGCTACCGGTTTCATTAAAGGTTACATGCGCGAAACGCTTAAGCAGCTCGGCACGTAAAACGGCGTTACGAGAGAACGAGCGCGAGCAGACAGCGACCCTGTCAGTGGTATTCATGGATTATTCTCATTCAGTTAATTAACAGTCCATTGCTAGCATAAATATTGTGGGAGTTTTTGTACCGCCCGGGCGATACGCTGATGTGCCCACCGGCTCCTTCAATCAGCGCGAGACCGGCCGCCACATCCCAAATCATGATATCTTGCTCGGCATAGGCATCAGCGGCGCCTTTGGCCACCTGTAGCAGGGAAAGTGACGCAGCACCCAACATACGCACCTTGCTATACGAACTCACCAATCCAATAAAAGCCGACGCCGACGCTCCGGCAAAGTCAAACCTTGATGGAAAGCCAGTACAAAGGATGGCTTTACTTTTGTCCGGGATCGTTGAAACATGTATCGGACAGCCTTCTATAAATGCCCCAAAGGATCGCCCACCCCATGCTAACTTGCCGGACGGATAATCGCCGATCACGCCAAAAACTGGCAAATCTCCCGAGTATAGGGCAATTGAAACGGCACAGGGGGCTAATCCCCGCATGAAGTTAACCGTACCATCAAGAGGGTCAACAACCCACCGCAAACCGATATTGACAGTACCGTCCAAATCCCCTGCCTCTTCACTGAGGATAGGAAGTCCTGTCGGCTTCAAGCAATCGAGAATTATTTCCTCAAGCACCCTGTCTGCCGTCGACTTCATCTCTCTGGGCAGGTCATCAGCGAACTTGTAACTTGACGAACCGGTATCCACTTCCGCTAAGGCTTTTACAGCCTTTTGTGCAGCATCCTTGGCAAGAGCCAAAAGATGATCGTATTCAGCCATGCTGCACAATACGCATTAGATATGCACCCACAAGGTGATCCAACACCATATGGGCATCTTCAGCAGGGCCGTACTCCTTAGGTGCGGTGGGGACATGGACGCATTCATCGGCCATTTGCTTCATCTTTCCGCCATCGAAGGCGGTAATTGCCACAGTTTTGATGCCAACTGATTTTGCGAATTCAAATGTCCGGAGCAGATTAGACGAGTTTCCCGATGCGGATATTCCAACCACAACATCCCCCTCTCTGCCTAAGACACGCAGTTGTCTGACAAATATCTCGTCATAACCAAAATCATTGCCCACGGCCGTGATAATGGCCTGGTTGTCGGTCAGACTGATGACCCGGAAAGGTTTATCATAAGAATTAGTGCCAATAGATAAGTCATTTGCAAAGTGGCTTGCTGTAGCAGCACTGCCCCCGTTGCCAATGAAGTAAATGGTAGCTCCACGCTCTCTCGCATCAAGCAGCGTCTGAATAAACCGACCAATTTCGCCAGTATCAATCCCTTTGAGTACGCTGTTCAGATACTCCAAATAGGCTTCGGCAAAGGCAACAGGGTCTTTGGTGAAAATACGATCTAAGTTATTCATATGCTGTATTGGTCAGGGTTAGCAATTGAGTAGGTCTGCCTCCACATTGGATCGGCATGGTAAATCTTGTACACCAGCTTCATGGTGTTAAGCGCATCCAAGGATGAGCCACTTTCAACAGGCTGATCAGCAACGATGCACTCTGCGAAACGGTTAATTTCCTCTTCCCAGGAAGGATCATGATTGTAACGTGTCAATTGCTCCTTGGGGTCACCATTGTCATTGTCGTGATCAACGGTCACCACTGTAAGCGTCTCGGCACCGTAGCTTTTGGAGCCAGACAAAATACCCCCTAAAATAATACTTCCTTGTTCCAAATTGATATCCAGATTGAAACGGTGCCGCCACTGGGTGGCCGACGAGTTGAGCATGCCAACGATACCATCTGCCGTGCGCATCAACGCGTAGGCATTGTCTTCCACGTCATATCCCCAATGACCGTTGGAGATAAGGCTTTGAACATCGACAAACTCACCGGCAAACAATCGCATGAGATCCACCATGTGGATACCCTGATCGAGCAATACCCCGCCGCCGGCAATCTCCCGCTTAACACGCCAATCCGGCTGATTAAAGGTAATTAGCTTTGACTTGCCGTAAACACCGCGCATATTGATGATGCGCCCGAACTCCCCGGAATGAATCAAACGAAGAGCATCTTGCACGGACTCGTGATAACGATGATTAAAACCGTACATTAACTTGAGATCAGGGTGGATACTTTCATGACGAATAACTTTCACGATATCATCAACATTACGCCCCGGAGGTTTTTCACAGAAAACATGCAAGCCTTTATCAATGCCTGCAATCGTCACTTCCGGAGCGATGTCGTTGGTAAGGCAAACAATCAAAACATCGAGGTCTTCTTTTAGCAAGCGACGATAGTCGGGATAATAGCGAACACCATCCTGTAATGCCCCCTCCTCCTCAAATACACGATCACAGACCGCAACTAACTGCATATGTGGATTGCGATCAACACATATGTGCCTGCGCTTACCCACTACTCCGTAGCCAGCGATACCTACCTTAAGTCGATTCATCAGATAATTCCGAAGCAATGGATCAAGTTTTATTTAACCCATATTTGATTATATGTATACCTGGCTGCTGTTGTAACGGTATCAAAATAATCGGCGTGCCGCTTCTCTTTAAGAGAAAACCCCGCTTGTTGCAAATACAACTCAGCCTCGCTTGCCTGCGAAGCAAACTGGTCGTTTATTTCAATTATGACGCCCTGTGCTTTGGACAAAACTGGCAGCCCTCCCTTGAGTATTAAATGTTCAATACCATCTACGTCCATCTTGATATAGTCCGGTTGTGGAATCTTGAGCAGCTCTACCGCATCAACCATGGACAGACCAATCGTGGGAATCTCGAAGACCTTATCCAAAACCTCACCGTCATGGCCATAATCCTGACCAAAGGTTGACATTGCTCCGCCCCATTCCGTGTTGGTCATATTGAGTCTGTTGACAGCCAATGTATCGGACAACGGCAATGGAACGATAGTAATCCGCTCAACAAGCCCATTGATGAAGATATTACGAGCTAGCGACTCCAAATTAAAAACCGATGGCTCAAACGCAAACACCCTGGCACCCCGATGCTTGGCAGCGTAACAGGAATACAGCCCAACGTTGGCGCCGATATCCCAAAGTACAGAACCTTCAGCAATACCATCAATCCATTCGAGAGTCTCCGGCTCCTTGGTAGAAAAACTGTCGGCCCGATATTTATTAAACGGATTCGAGACGGAAAAGATCAAGCTTAAACCTGCGTGATCCACCCGTTGTGTTTGGTTCATTGCATTTTTGATGACCTGAGCATAAAAATAACGACCAACAATAGTTTTCCCCATCAAGACAGCCAACACATTAATTAGCTGCCTAATACCCGACTTAATAATTTTTTTCAATTGAGACCTTCTTTAAATGTTTAACTTTAATCTTTTTGCGAAACGCCCAATCTAGATGGTTGAGAGGATAGGGATTTCCATTAACCAAAATAGTCTATTTCGCGACAATCGGACTAAAGTCCGGCCTGCAATCCATTGAATTTTTGAGACTGCACTGGCTAATGGATTAGTTGAAATTATAACCTAACCCTTGCCGTGCCAGGTAGTGATATATCACGACAATACGCTTCGAGCGTTGCTGAATCCAGCATCCATGTTGCGTTCAAAACCAACCGTGCAGGGAGCGTAACAAAATCGCCCACTGCTTGCAGTGCTTTGTCCAAAATCTGCGCCTTAGCTTCTCCTGTGGCTAATACAAAAATTGACTTCGCTTGCACTATGACGGGCGAAGCAATAGTCAACCGTTCGTATGGTGGCTTGGGGCCGGTGACAGGCATCACCCGCCGACTAACTTCTTGCAACGCCTCATCACCGGGAAACAGGGATGCGATATGACCATCCTCGCCCACACCCAGAAGCAGCACATCAACTTTATCAGGCAATATCTCATCATAACGCAAGGCCGCAGCCTCACGATCCGAGTCATCAGCTTCCATGCGAAATACCGAGCAACCTACCGGTACGCCCTGATTAAACAGGGTTCGCATCGCCATTCCGTAGTTGCTCTCCAGATGATTGGGCGGAACACATCGTTCATCACCAAAGTAAAACTGCACACCGATCAATTGCTGAAAGACTGGATGCGCAGCCCAAGCCATGTAGAGCCGCTCCGCACTTCGTCCACCTGTCAACATTACACTGCACTGTCCACGCTCAAGCAAAACAGAGTTAATACTGTCCTGAATCAATCGGGCTGCTTGCACTGGCCATTCCTCGACATCGAATTGTCTGATCACTGGACGCATCACAAAAACGCTCGAGCCACTTCAGCGATATGCCATGGCTTTCGCCCGATCAGGTCGGCAATTTGGTGACGACAGGAAAAGCCATTCGTCACCATCCGGGCGGTCTCAGGGTTGGTTTTTGTAGTAGGCGTTGCCTGGCGCATTGTCGGATCGAACTAATCATGTCGTTACGATGTATCGACGAAGAAATATTATTTGAAATAGGTGTCGTCAAGAATTCTGGCTATTTATGATAAGAACAACGGACGTGAACTGTTGTTTGATACAAGGGTTTTCAACACGCTGAAGATACAGTTGATCTTACACTCTCCTGTTTGTCCATATAGTCAATGACAATATCCCAAATTGGCTTCTCGGAACTTCCATCGGTTTTTATGTATTCATTTCTATATGAAGCATATTTCCCCATATCAACGCACAATTCTTTCTCCCAATCCACTTTATCCAAATCTCTATCTATATTAATGACCGTCTTGCCAAATGCCATTGCAAAATCCGCAATAAACGTGCGGCATTCTGTTGCATCCAACTCGTCGGTTGTGATAAAAATCACCGGCTTCCCAAATAAAACCGCCAATTGAGTCGCTGTGCTGTAATGGGTCACCACAACCGAACAATCCCTTATGAGTTCACCAGTCGCACCATATTTAATGGCAATCCCCTCAAAATAGTTCTGATCTGGATGTTGATATAATGCCCTTGGGTGTGCAGCAACACACGGCGCAATTCCCAAAGCATCTGAAATCTTTCGGAGTGCATTGCAAACTGAAGGAAAATATTTTTCTGGCGTAGCTGGGTATAACCAACCTTCCGGAACAGTATCAGGATGAGAACATAGATACTGGTCAATAAAAACGGCATACCGTTCCACTGGCACATCGACGGGGTTTCTTATCTTTAGATAAGTATCATAGTCAAAATTATGCGCCTTGATTAGTTCGGTAGCGCAACCAATGGATTGAATTGATTTATTACCTGAAACAACGACCAAATTTGGCCTTATTAATGTAGCTGTCAATTTTCTCAGCAGCACTTCTGATAGCCATTTACATGACGTAACAGGACTATTTTTAAAGAGTTTGCCTATTTTCCCCTTTAAGTCACTTCGCTTAATTGATGTGGGAATGCTGCCAAGAGAGTGAATACACCTTGTCGCCCCCATCTTCATAAGATGCATTTTTACGCGAATAGTGTAAAAATGATCCCCCGTTAAATCAATAAAATACCTGATTTTTTCGGGTTCAGCATATCTATGCTTCAATTCAGTTGCAGACGCCATACAATAATAGCCGTCAAAACTTTTTAACTTGCCTCCTGACTCAATATAATTTTGCCAAAGCTGAGGATATGAAAGCGGCGTTAAGTCCCATACTTCAATATCCCAACCTCTATCAATCCAAGCCTGAATACCAAAGCGTTCATAGTTTCGTTCGTCTAGCGGCTGCTCTATGAGATAGACAATCTTGCTCATTTTGGATTCGATTCGCACATCATTAAAACAGCTTCTGCCATTTTGAAATCCCACTCCGTATCGATATCCAATGCTTCTTGTAGCGATTCTATTATTAAGGGCATTGCCTTTATCCCCACTAAAGATTGGCTCGCTCTCAATTCTACCGGGGATATTAAATAAAAACTTCCATTAACTACAAACGCCGGAGGCAAGTCTTGTGATCTTACACCGAACCCATGCTCCTGCATAAACGGCGCCAGATACTCGCCCTCCATCTTCAGCGTCCACATCGGGTGGGCATGTGTCGGCGAAACACCCAGCACCGGTTGCCGGCCATTCTCGCTAAACAATTTAATGCCTTTACGCACGGTTTCTTCGGTTCGAAACGGTGATGTCGGCTGTAACAGAAGAACGCCATCAACAGCACCCTTCTCGGCTTCGTACCAATCCAGCGCATGCAGCGCAACATCAACCGAGTTTGCGGTATCGGTAGCCAACTCTGCCGGGCGAAGCCACGGCACATAAGCACCAGATTCAGAACATGCTGCTGCAATCTCAGGGTCGTCTGTGGTGACGAGAATATCACAAATTTCCGGAATGTCTCTTGCCACGTCAAGAGACCAAACAATCAGTGGCTTACCGCCAAGTAGGCGAATATTTTTTCCCGGCAACCGCTTGGAACCGCCACGAGCCGGAATTAACGCTAGAATTTTCATGAAACATCTTTAGATGAGCCTAGCCGCGCCGCAACCAAATCATCCGGGCGTCCGACGTCCAGCCATGGCTCATGCATCGGATAAGCCACCGTTCGCTTTGCTTTTGCCTGCAAGCGCTCAAACAATGTGGGCATATCGCAATGGGCATTTGCGCTCAAGAGACTCAGGGCATCCTGGTCAAGCGCATAGACCCCTGCGTTGATATGGCTGCGAGCCACGGGTTTTTCTTCAAAGCCGACAATATCCACACCTTGTGTCTGCACAACACCAAAGGGGTGCTGCCATTCATGTACGCGCACGGCCATGGTCGCCGTAGCACTGTGCCGAATGTGAAAATCTAGAAGTTCGCCATAGCGGATATCGGTAATAACATCGCCATTGGTAACCACAAACGGAGCACCAGGCCGTGGATTAAGCAACGCCAATGCGCCAGCCGTGCCCAAGGGGGACTGCTCACGCAGGTAATCGATCCGCACGTCCAGACGCTCGCCATTGCCAAAATAATCTTCGATCATATGCCCCAGGTAATGGATGGCCAGCACAAAGTGGCTGAAGCCCTCCGTCTTGGCGCGCTCTATGATATGTTCCAACATCGGTTTACCTGCGACCGACACCAAGGGTTTAGGGCAGTTTTCCGTGTGTGGACGAAGCCGCGTGCCCATCCCGCCAGCCATGATAACCATCAGATTGGAACGCGTTGGTGACGTGGTTATTTCATCCCAAAGATGTAAGCCGACGACATGGTGGCGCTCATCGACCACGGGAATCTGCTGGATTTTATTCGCAACCATCAGTTGCATAACCATTTCACGTCCCATCTCAGGCGGCACCACCAGCGCATTGCGATGGATAATGCTTGTTATCGGACTATTGAGATCCAGCCCCTTGAGCAAGCCACGCCTTATATCGCCGTCAGAAACCGTACCCTCTAATTCGCCAGCCTCGTTAACCACCAAGACAATCTTGATTGCAACCTGATCAAGGTTACGGATGGCCTGCTGTATGGAGGCATTTGCAGGCACAAGGGCTTGATGCCATATTTCTTCAGATGAACTCACTTATTGCGCCCCGATAAACATTAGGTAGATCATAAAAAGTCTTCTTGGCATGCTATCGATCGCATATCGCTTGATATTTCTAACTATTTTCACTACCCCGCCCTCACGTATGGGGGGCATTTTGCGCAAGCTCACTTGAAAGTTTGCAGCATAAAGTCCATGAAGAACTTCGATGAAATCTGATTGCTTTGGTTTGCAGTTGATCACGTTTGTAACATGCAATCCTGTCCCCGCATAATGCTCTGATTCCGTCCGGATCATCGATTCTCAATCAGCTCATCTTTCTGGTAGGCGCGGTCAGCAATAGCCCCTAGGTAGCTCCAGTAATGCATAGCCGACACGCCAGTACCCGGGCGTTTTGTCGTCAGGTTTTCAGGCGTGAATATTTCTCCCTTTTCGATAGTTCGTGCAGCAGTCAGACTTCGACGCACAATTGGAAGATTCTTTTTCTCGGTACGAGTTGGATATTTTACGCCACAACCCAACGCCGTTTCTACCGCTCGAATCGAACTCACCATTGCTGCAAGCTGCTCCGGATCCAGTGAAGCAGTATGGTCTGGCCCCTCCAGATTTTTATTCAGTGTGAAGTGCTTCTCGATAATCAGCGAGCCTCTTGCAACAGCCGCAATCGGAATTGCAATCCCCAGTGTGTGGTCCGATAACCCAACCGGCAAACCAAAGGCTTCCCGCATTGTATCCATCGCTTTCAAGTTTATATCTGCGACATCAGCGGGATACTCGGTAGTGCAATGCAGCAAGCTGACATGCTTGCGTAGCGCACTCTGGCCCTCTATCGAACTAAATGCATCTCTAAATACATCCAGGTTTCCAGTCGGTATATCGGTGCATGTGTAACCATATGCTATTACGCCCAGGGCAGCCTCAATCTCACCCAACGTACTCATGCCCGACGAAAGAATTATATCTTTCCCCATACGGGCCGCCGCCAACAAAAATGGAAAATTGGTGATTTCCCCGGAACCAATTTTGATGCATTGAAGTTGCAGGTTATGCACAAGAAACTCAAGGCTACGCATATCAAAAGGCGACGACAGAAACTTTATTCCCCGTTCCTCACAACGCCGTATTAGGCTTAAATGGGCAGCGTCATCCAATTCCAGCTTGATGGCCATTTCAAGCTGGGACTCCGAATTTCCAGTAGTTCTAGTCTGATAATCTGCTTTAGGGGCATGTCGGCTGACCACCTCTTCCGCTTTGAAAGTCTGGAATTTAATGATGTCTGCGCCGGCTTCCGCCGCCACATCGACCATATCTAAAGCACGCTGGAGCGATCCATTATGATTCACTCCAGCCTCGGCAATAATGATGGTTTTTTTCTGAACTGATCCTGAGATCATTACTCACCTATGGCAAAAAAATTGAAAAATTAAACACGCCTCTTGGAATAAGAGGCGCAACAGCGAACATTATAAGCTTTAAGTGGCTAGACTCCGAAAGCGCCTATTCGATGTGGAATATATCGTCCGTTACTTGCCATCACCCAGTGCCGGAGTCGGCAAGCGATAAAACTGAAAATAGTTCTTCGGCCGCGGGCCATTTTTACTTTCCCATTTTTGCCCCAACTCTTCATACTCGCTTTGGTTATGGCAAAGTGTTCCTAGCCAAAAATTCGCCCGCGATGGACTTAAGGATTCCTTGAAGCGAAATAAAGAATCCTGTTCGCTGGCGGATAGACCACCGCCCATATGCAGAATGGCTTTGCCTCGGATTGAGCCTTCCACTGCAATTCCATGATACAAAATATTAGTCATGCCAGCGGTTTGAATATCTCGCCGATAACCCATCAAATGGCTATGGAGATAAGTTGGGCCTTCGAGAACCAATGCTGCCGCAGTAATTTCATCGGCTTGTTTGACGACGCCCAGCCATGATTGTGCACCTAGCCCATCCGTCAAAGTCTTGAAATATTCCATCCCAAAACGCGTATCGCTGCCGGCCTGCAAAAAGTCCTGGGTCTCCTGATACAGAGGAACGAACCAGGAAAGCTCACTGCTCGCAGGCATAACATGAAAGCTGAAGCCCATCCGTCCAGCTTTATTAAGCATTTGACGGTGCCCCCGATAATACGAAGTATTTTGCAAGGCACTTGCATACGATTCCAGCATGATAGGTATTGTGGTGCGGTCATTGAAGGTTTTCATTGAGTGCGAAGCCCATCTTACATTGTCGAGTAATGGATGAAAACGAACAAACTCCGTCACAATCCGCTCCTCCGCACACCACTCCGAAAACCTGGCCCAGGCTTGCTGCAAAAACTGGGTATCCTCGCCTGCGACGTTGACCACCGGCCCGCCATAGCCGTATGCCGATTGGATATCCTGCAATCCGTGGCCATTCGGCGAGCTTTCATCCAGTGTAATGCGGGATTTAAGAAACGGATATACCAAAATCGCTACGCCGCTTTTGTAAACTGCGCAACATGCCTCGACATCTGCCGAGTCCACATAGGCTTGTACGTATTCCGGCTGAAAGTACACATCACGACGATCAGCCGGAAGTTGCTCAAGTGCGGTTAACCAATCGCATTTTTCTGCATCAATCGCAGCATTTAATATATGAAATTCCATAGATTTATTTTTGTTGGCTCACAACGGTTTTCGTCCATTGACTACAAAGTGGCCATACTGATCTTTCCCATTGCTCACGGTTCTGGTCGTTTTCTCCAGATTGAATTCTTCATAGCCCGACATGATTTCACGCGCTTCGGATTCCGTGAAAAAGTGTACCAGCAGCTCTTTCTGGATCGGTCCCGTCTTAAAATTCGTATATGTATTGTCTTCGAGCTTTTCAGCATCTTTCCAGCCCGAAGTCTGCGTATTAATTAGGATTCCGCAGAAATACCCGCCGGGCTTGAGAAGATTCCAGATTTGCCGATGAATGAGGCGAATATCACTGAAGTTGTTATGCTGTACTGCACTCGAGTCAATGATGATGTCAAAGAACTCAGCAGGATAATCTAGCTGGGTGAAATCTCCAACAGTCAGGTTAGCCTTGAGTCCATCACGGTCAAGCAGTGCCTCTGCTTGACGAATCCCTGATTCGCTGCCGTCAATACCAAAGGTATCAAAACCCTCGCGCGCCAAAAACCAAGTATGAGCACCACCACCGCACCCAAGATCAAGCACGCGAATCTTGCTACGGTCTGCTACATTCTTGAATCTTGATGCTGTAAACCGGATGACATCTTCGGAAGGATATTTGCCCCAGCTTTGTGATTTGAATATCTGTTCCCATGTTTGATCAAACGCCATAGAATATGCCTCCAGCTTGACGGTGTATTTCGTTGCGTAAATGTATTTGAATCATATCAGTATTTCCCTCGCCAGCCTTCCTAGTCAAAGAATCGTTTCATAGTTAGCAAAGCAAAATCATCAATGCCGCTCAGCGCCTTGATCATCAACTGTGCGCAATCGCCACGCTGGTAGGGATTTTCAACCGACCGATGGCCAAACGACAAGGCCAGTGAGATTGCTTCGGCAATCGCTTCTTTTTCGGGCGCACAATCAAAAACTGATGCCGCCTTCAAGCGCCCATGTTGGCGTAGTCCGATATTAACGGACGGCGTTCGTAGCGAAGGCGCCTCATAAAGACCACTTGAGGAGTTACCGATCACAATATCGGCAATTGCCATTGTGCCCAAATAGCGCATCTGACCAAGAGAAGGGTAGGCACGCGCGTTGTCCCGTCCTGCAACAAATTTTTCAACGCAATTGATCAGCCCACGCCCATCCGTATCAGCATTGGGCAGTGTAAAAATTAAGCCAACGTCGGGGCCGTATTGATCGAGCGCCTGCAACAACGACTCAAGTTGCGCATCCGACGACATCGCATCGAGAGTCACCGGATGGAAAGTGATTAGGAAATTTGTCTTCCGAAAACGGAAGTCCATCTCCTTCTCAAGCGTCACGCGATCCGGTAATCTGCTGCGATGCAGATGATCCAGACCAGGACTACCGACATTGAAAACATGCTTTGGATTCTCGCCCATTCGCTCCAGGCGGCTAACCGCTGCACTGCTGGTGACAAAATGCAGATGCGCCATTTTGCTTATGCTGTGACGCATCGCTTCATCATATGCGCCCTCGGTAACGTCGCCGCCGCCGATATGAGCGATTGGCAATCTGGCAAACAATGCCGCCTGTGCCGCCGCAAAAATTTCAAAACGGTCGCCCAAAACCAACACTAGGTCAGGCTGCAATCGTTCGTAAACCTCGGCAAAGCTGATTACCCCCAAACCAACGGATTTGGTCACACCAATCGCGCTGTCACTTGACAACAACGTCTCTACACGCGTATCTATTTTAAACCCATCTTCTTCAATGACATTTACTGTCATCCCAAACTCCGCCGAAAGGTGCATACCCGTTACCACGAGTTGCAACTCGAACATGAGACTGGCCTGAATATCTTTCATTAACCAATACAGTAACCCATAATCTGCACGGCTTCCGGTAACAACGCAGATTTTTCTCATCTATTATTCATCTATATCGTGAAATTTATTTGAACCAGTTCCGGGGTGACAGGATTTTAATCGTAAGACTAGACAGCTGAGAGCAGACTCATTGATTACCTACCACGGCGTAAAGCAATCATTTTATCGTCCTTTTCATCTAAATTTGGCGACGAAGAAACAATCTGCACTAGTTTTCTAAGTGATGTTTTTGGTAAATCAAGCTCAACAGCAGGAAAAATTGACCGCTTAACCAACCAAACTATATATTCAAAAAGCAACTTCAGCGCAGATCGATCTCTTTTTCGTCCGAATGCCATACCCAATGCAAGCAAAGGCGTGAAAAAATATCTGGTAAGCGGATTGAGGAGTAACGGAGTGAATTTACCAGCCTCACGAATATTATAAAAGCCTGACTCACGGGTAAAACTTTTTAGTTCAGAACCTTCAGCATTTTTAACCATACTTGCCCATAAAGGAAAATATTTAACCAAGGTTCTGGAAGTTCGCAATGCAATTAGCTCAAAATAGAACGTCATTACTTGATATAGTGTGTAACTTACTTTGTATTTTTTCTGAATATAATGTGCGTCTACATTAGCAAGAATCTGTTGCTGCCACATGAGCACTTTAAGTAAGGGAAGTCCTGTGTAGTTGACGAAGTGGTCTTCGCTATAAGCGTCAGTGTCGCTAATTCTAAGTAAATAAAGTTCCTCCTCATCAACACTACGCCCAATGAAGCCATGCTGACGCGCATACTCATATAAAGGTGTTCCTGGTAACGCCTGCGCATAATTAAGGCTTATCATGCTACTAGGGTAATTGTCCCCCAAATAAAGATATTCAGACGCCTGTTTCAGGAATTCAATAGTCTCGCTCACCGTCTGGTCAGTCTCACCCGGCATTCCAAGTACCATTTGGAGGACTGTTTTTAATTCCGCTTCATAAGTCCATTTAATTGCATTTAGATTCTGCTCCACTGTGAGGCGCTTTTCCATGACATCCAGAATAGTTTGGCTGCCCGACTCGGTTCCATAGCTCACTGCAACGCAACCATTCTGCTTCCAGTGCTTTAGTGTCTCAGGAGTTACAGTAGATGATCTCACTCCTCCGCAACGCCAGACCAAGCCGAGTGTGCCCATCCGTGATGCTATTTCCATCGCCTGTGCTTTGTCGGAACCAAAGTTCTCGTCAGCTACGGCAACAAATCGAACCTGATATTTTTCAATGAGATGACGCAGATAGCGTTCAAGCTTATCTTCCGGCAAGGCTCTATAGCCCTTCTCCCATCTATGACAAAATGTACATTTGGCAATACATCCCTTAGACATTACCACTATGGCTGATCGGCCTGTACCGAGGTTTTGCTCTGCGTCTGCAGGCAAGAATTGGTCATCATAGACAGGTTTCATATAATGGTCTAAAGAGCCATCAACTTCTAGAATGGAATAATCTGGATCATCTAATTCATCTCCAGAAAGCCTCACTCCATCACCTGTAAAGTTAAATTTATCCTCCTGATCAAGGAAGCATATTCCCTTAATGGCTTTTAGCCTATCCAAGTCACGGCCATATTCACGCAGCTCCGTCACGAGTTCCTGGATAATAATCTCGCCGTCACCGGTAACGCAATAATCCACATTACACTTGCGCAAAAGAATCTCCGCACTCGCAGCAAGATTGCCACCGATAATTATTATCGTGCGGGGTGAAACCCGGCGTATCAACTCCGAAAGAAATTTTGTATAGGCATAGGCAGTAGAAACCACCGCGCTAATGCCTACAATATCAAACTGGTTACTTGAGAAATAATCCTCAATCGTTGTTTGATCGAATCGGTAATAATCGATATTAAAGAACTGCGGGGGTTCACCAATTTTCCTCAGCGATTGAATAATCGCCATACTACCTAAAGGAGGAAAATATGTCGGAACCGGCCTGATTGGGGTTGTGCAGATACAAATCTTCATAATTTTATTCTCACCGTTCAGCCTTATCTAGGGTTACACTGGCACCATTATTCAAAACAATAATGCATCAAATTTAAGAGGGTAACCTTTTTTGTTGTATTCCTGAGAGATTTTTGCCTCACTGCATTGCTCACAATCCTTGCCCCACCACTGTACGGAAGACCTCAACGCATGGTAGCATAAGGATTATAGCCAAATTGGGCTACTAGGTATATTTACGACCCTCTCTTCAAGCCACTTGGCATCAGATAGATCGGAAGATTGGCAATCGTGAAACATCGGAAGCTCGTTCATCAACCGCCAAACTGGTCGCGACATCACACCAGCCTCATTTAGTTCTTCGAGAAAGACATCCCGAGCTTGCTTGTTTCCTAGAACGAGTGCATTAAGCCAATAGTTCGAGGTTGATTGCGTGGGTTCCGCAACAAAATTGACATTTAAAAGTGAACCGAAAAAGTCAGCGTAACTTGATGCTATGGCTCTCTTATTTTCAAGCAGACGAGTCAAGTTTTCCATTTGAGCACATCCCAAAGCAGCGTTGATATTTGGCAGACGATAGTTATAACCGATCTCGTCGTGAACAAATTCAAAAGGATGAGGCTGTTTTGCGGTTGTAGTAATGTGCTTTGCGCGCAAAGCTATTGCTTCATCATCAGTTATTATCATTCCACCGCCCCCGGTTGTAATGGTCTTGTTGCCATTAAAACTGAAGGCGGCGAGCTTGCCGAAGGTGCCTGTATGCCTGCCCTGATAATAACTGCCCAGACTTTCGGCGGCATCTTCAATAAGCGGAATCCCAAATTCTTCGCAAATCTTGGCTATTTCATCAATCCGGCACGGGTGTCCAAAGGTGTGCATGGGCACGACAGCTGAAATTTTTCGGCTGGTTGTTTTGTTGATGCATACGGTGGATGTTTGAGTTGTATGGGCAGAAAGAAAAGAGCGTAAGCTGTCAGGGCTCATCCCCAGCGTATCCCGATCTACATCGACAAATACCGGTTTTGCTCCGCAATAACTGATCGCGTTGCAGGTGGCGACGAAAGATAAAGGCTGAGTGATCACTTCCTCACCTTGACTAACCCCGACGAGTTTCAAAGCGATGTGCAGCGCAGCTGTCCCATTAACCGTGGCGACGGCATACTTTGCCCCCGTGTAGTCCGCCATCATCTGCTCAAATCGATCAACGTATTTACCTACGCTGGATACAAAAGTCGAGTCGATGCAATCGATCAGATACGCTTTCTCATTGCCAATGAATTTGGGTTCATGCAGTGGAATAAATTCCGTTGTTTGATAAAGCCCCCGGATGAAATCGATTATGTCTTGATGCTTCATAGCCATCCTTACATTTTTCCATCCAGATATTTGCCGGTTTCTTTGTGTCCAAAATCAGGGACCATCTTGTAGAACAAAGCAACAATTTCTTCCTTGGTCCAGCTCTTAGAATGCTTTCGACCGTCAATATATTGAGTAAATTCTTCGAGCACCTGATTATCGAATACGGGCTTGTTTTTTATGACTCCCAAGTTGTGAAATCGCACCATGTCGAGCGTTTCATTTTCCGTAAAAAACTCTTCAAAATCCTTTTCCCCCGTCGTGTCACTATCAGTAAACAAACACGGCCACTTTCCTTGAGTCGGCAATACTTCTGCGAGCTTACGCGCCTCATCTTCGGATGAGCATAGATACGGTTCATAACCTATCTGCCGGAGGTATTTAACAGCAATCTCGGCAAATGTAATCAGATGAAGCTCTTCGCTAAGCTTCGGAAAAAAAATATCCCGGTTTTCGCCAAAGATGCAGGACATAAGACATAACTCGCCGGATTCTTTGGGTGTAACAAAATAACGTTTGATGTCTTGCGGAGCCACGATGGGCTGACGTTTTTGAATTCGTTGATTAAAGCCATATAAAAGCGAACCATCCGAAAACGCAACATTGGCAAAACGCGCCGTGGATATATTGATGTCCAGACTTCGCCTCATCAAGAACATCTCCATGATTCGCTTTGACGCACCCATCATATTGACGGGATTGGCAGCCTTATCGGTCGAGACACAAAAATATTTTTTTGTCTTGTTAGCTATAGATTGAAGAAGTGTCTTTTCGGTATTGAGAATGTTCACATCAATCATGCGCATCAACGTAAACGGATCCTTTTCACTCCGAACATGCTTTAAGGCGGAAAGGTTAAGCACATAATCATATTGGCCATCAGTTTTGATAAAAGCATCATATTCGACTGAACCGACATCAAGCGCAAAGGTTTGAAAATCACCGTCAATATAGCCATAAGAGCTTCTGATGTCCCTCACCAGCTCCACCATGTTGTTTTCGCTAATATCGACAATATGAAGCTTTCTCGGATTTCGTTTGAAGATTTCTTTGGTTACTGCTTGTCCAATAGAACCCGCCCCGCCAATAACCAGGAAGGTTGAAGAAGCTACGATTCGCTTAAGTTCGCTTTCATGATTGCTCACGTCTTGAACGAAAAGCTCTTTTTCACGACCAATAAGGGAAAGGATCGATGGCATTATCTTTCTCTCATGCTTTCAACGTTTTTCATATTTACTTGTGCCATCACTTCCTGGTAAGAACCGATTCGTTTAATACCGCCATCAGCCAGTTCTACTATCTGCGTGCAGTTTTTCAGAGTAGTAAGCCGGTGGGCGATAATGAGAATGGTAAGGCCATCGCTTAGACCTTCGATGGCTTGCATAACGGCTTGTTCAGTTTCATTGTCCAGCGCGCTGGTGGCTTCGTCAAAAATAATGACGTCGGCCTGTTTGTAGAGGGCGCGTGCAATGCCTATACGCTGACGCTGGCCACCGGAAAGTCGGATACCTCGTTCGCCTACGAAAGTTTGATATTGCTTCGGCCAGGTTTCAATGATTTCTGCAATCTGCGCCTGTTGAGCAGCTTGTCTGACACGAACATGGTCAATTTGATCTTTAGGTACGCCAAAGGCGATGTTTTCTTCGAGAGTACTGTCGGCGAGAAAGATAGCTTGTGGCACATGCGCGATATGCGCTTGCCAAGCGCGATGATTGCCCAGCGTGACAGGCTGCCCATCTATCTCAAGCGTACCTTCAGTAGGCAGCAACAAACCCATAACAATATCGAGCAGAGTACTTTTACCGCTACCCGTTGCGCCGATAAAACCGACGCGGCTCCCTTTGGCAATAGTGAGGTTAAGTCTGTTAAGCACCCAGGGCGTTTTCGGACTGTAACGGAACGAGAGTTGATTCAAGCGAATGTATTGCTGGAACGGCAACGGCTCAGGAGAAGATTGGTCGGCGTAGTCTGGTAGCGGCTGATCAAGCAACTCCAAAGTGTCTTGCAGCGAGACCTGTCCCCCTTGAATATTAGACCATGCCGCATATGCCTGCTGCAATACGGGCAGCAATCGCTGAGCACCGAGTGCCAAAGCACCAAGCACAGGAATGACCTTGGCTACACTGTCCGCTTGCTGGGCGAATATGTAAGCCAAGATTGCAATGAGCAACATACCTAAGGCTTCCATTCCGTATCTCGGACTACCACTGACAAATAAAGTGCTGGCTTGTGCGCGGCGCAACCGTAGGTCGGCATTGCGATAAATAAGACAGTAAGTAGACTGACTACCGTCAATTAACACATCGCGTATACCGCCTAACCCTTCCTGAAGATACTTAATGACCTCTGTGGATTCGTGAGCCATGTGCTGGCTATTGATCAATTGTCTGTTGCGAGTAATCCAAAAAATTAACCCATAGATCGCACCAAAGCCGCTGATAGCTGCCAGCGCAATGATTGGGTCAACTGACAAGAGTGCGATCAGTATAAAAATTAACATGACGCTGGAGGTGATGATGGTCAAAACCGGCGAGATTATGCTACCGATGACACTGCTGACTTTGGTAGAGATGGCGTTGATTATCTCACTGCTGTTGCGAGCGGCGTGGACTGCGTACGGCTGGTAAAGCGTGCGACGATAGATACTGATGCTCAGATCAGCGCCGGTTGCGAAAGACAGCCGGGTGCTAGCCCAGAGTAGCAATAACCGCATTGCGCCTGCCATGACGGCCGCCAAACCAAACGCAATAGTTAACGGCAATAATAGTTGCTCAGCTGCAGTTAGCCCCAACGCCTGGATGAAAGGTTGTGAGACAGGAAGTTCAAATACGCGTCCCGGTGCGGTCAAAACACCCAGGAAAGGCAGCACTGCCCCAATGCTGAGAATTTCAGCGAAGGAAGCAATGATCATTAAAACGATCAAGAGTCCAAACTGCCCGCGCCGTCTCTGGCTAATGTGTTGCCAGAGACGACTTAAGAGCTGGGGAATAGGCTGGGTGGGTTGCATAAGATTATTTGGCAAGCAGAGCTGACAAGTCGTGGTTGCTGTTTTTTTTTGGAGAAGCGCCAAGTGCTGGCACCTTATCATTATAAGAAAATGAACGCGTAAACATTACTCATGCTCATTATCTAGCAAGTTCTTCTGCTCGACTTCACGCTGCAACTCTACGATCTCAGCGCATAGCCGTTCATATTCCTGCACCTTGTATTTGAGAAAGCGCACAGTGATGCGCGCCTTCTCCTCCACCCCAGCTGGAGTAAGCAAGTAAGTATAAGCCAGCTTGTTCTCATTGTTCCGAAAGTTCTGCATTTTGATGAACCCTTTATCCAAAAGAGCTTTAATGCAGTAATTGGTTTTCCCCAAACTCACACCCATGGCTACAGACAAATCACGCTGGCTAATGCGCGGATTTAACTCGAGAAACCGCAATACTTTAAGGTGACTTTCTTCGTGCAAAGTAGTCTCCGATAAAATTTTATAAGATTTGAAAGGATTACCCACGCTACCGCCATACTGTATCACGATCAGCAAGCGCGCTAAGAAGGTTGATGGTCTGGCGAGAACAAGAAAGGGGCTTGTTCATGAATTGAACGAACTATAACACAAACGTTTTGTCATGGAAATTCTTTCGGTTGTCGCCCCCTCTACTTGCGTATGTAACTTCAGTAAGTAACAAGATATCAGCTAATTTTACGCAGACTGGCTGGCGAGATTTTCAGTTGCACAGGTTTACTTAATAATTCAATCAGAACCATCGCCCGGCTTTCGCCGTTATTCATTTGATAGATGGCTTCAATCCCTGCAAACGATCCATCGGCAATTAGGACACGCTCACCTTGAGCAAACAGTCGTTGGGGCTGACTGCATAGAACATCCTTCTGGGAGCGCAAAGCATCAATCAGCCGCTCGTCCACCTTGGCTGGCTCCGTGCCAAAAGTCACCAAGCGACTCACCCCCATGGTCGAGCGGATCGGTCCCCAGCTTTTGCCAGATTGGCTGGCATCCAGGTGGATGAATAGGTAGCGCGCAAAGAGAGGTTCTTCAACGACAATCACCTCTCCTTGGTGTAGCTTTTCAGCGGTAAGCATCGGCAAATAGCACTCATAACCTTGTTGCTCTAAATTGAGCAGGGCGCGCTGTTCTTGTCGAGACTTGGTGTGGATTACATACCAATGCATAGTGATGCGGCTTTCCATTACTTTATTATTAAACTTTAGATACTATAAAAAACTAGCCTGCTCTCACAATCACAGACCGACGCATTGTCCCAACTCGCCATCCAGCCAATCCTTGTTCCAATTTACGGATGATTTCAATGAGCATCTGCAGGGCTTCCAGCTAAAAAATCGAAGCTTGCGCATCATCCATGAATCATCCCTGACTCAAAGAGGGAGCGACAATCGTCACTAACGGCCTGCCATGCCTTAGTCAGCCGTTTTGACCAAAAAATCCGTGTACGCATTGGCAATCCCGTCGCGCAACGAGGTTTTCGCCTGCCAACCCAGTTCGCGCATACGATCAACATTCAATAGCTTCCGCGGTGTGCCGTCAGGCTTGCTGGCATCAAACACAATCTCTCCCTGAAAGCCGATAACGCTCATTACCGTCTCGGCCAACTCGCGAATCGTCAGTTCTTCACCTGTACCAATATTGAACAAACCGACACTGATACCTCGCTCCATCAAGAACACGCAGGCATCCGCCATGTCGTCAACATACAAGAATTCCCGCATCGGCTTGCCAGAACCCCACACCACCAGCTCTTTATCGCCGCGAACCTTGGCTTCATGCGCCTTGCTAATCAGTGCCGGCAGTACATGGCTGTTGTTTAAGTCATAGTTGTCATTGGGGCCATACAGATTGGTCGGCATTACCGAAATATACTGGGTTCCATACTGACGGTTATAGTTTTCACACAACTTAATGCCCGCAATCTTGGCAATTGCGTAAGACTCATTGGTCTGCTCAAGCGAACCAGTCAAAAGGTATTCCTCCTTAATTGGCTGCGGACAGTCTCGTGGATAAACACAACTGGAACCAAGGAACAGCAAACGCGATACCCCAGCCTGCCAAGATGCATGCACGATGTTCGTCTCCATCATCAGGTTTTGATAGATGAACTCTGCCCGGTAGGTGTTGTTGGCATAGATGCCTCCCACTTTTGCAGCCGCTAGAAAGATGTAATCCGGCTTTTCGTATTCAAGGAACTGCGTAACTGCAGCCTGATTGGTTAGATCCAACTCGACATGAGTGCGAGTTACTAGATTCGTGTAGCCAGCAGAGGCCAGTCGGCGAACAATCGCCGCCCCCACCATCCCGCGATGACCTGCAATGTAAATTTTGACATTCTTGTCCATCAATTTACTCGTGATAGTCGTACGCCAAGTAGCCATGCTTCTTAACCAACTCATCGCGTTCTGCCGCCTTCAAATCTTCGCGCATCATTTCGGAAACCAACTCCTTGAAGCTGATTTTCGGTGTCCAGCCCAGCTTTTGCTTGGCCTTGGTTGCATCACCCAGCAGTGCTTCAACCTCGGTGGGACGAAAATAGCGCGGGTCGACGGCCACGATACATTTACCGTTTGCATCGTACCCCTTTTCCTCAACGCCTTCACCCTTCCAAGTGATCGTCAGCCCAATCTCCTGTGCTGCCGCGTTGACAAATTCGCGCACACTGAATTGAACTCCAGTTGCAATCACAAAATCTTCCGGCTGATCCTGTTGCAACATCAGCCATTGCATTTCAACGTAATCCTTCGCATGGCCCCAATCACGCTTTGAGTCGAGATTGCCCAGAAACAGGCAATCCTGCAAACCGAGTTTGATGCGGGCCAGTGCGCGAGTGATTTTGCGTGTAACAAAGGTCTCACCTCGAACAGGTGATTCGTGGTTAAACAAAATCCCGTTACAGGCAAACATACCGTAAGCCTCACGGTAATTCACTGTAATCCAGTAAGCATAGAGCTTGGCAACAGCATAGGGCGAACGGGGATAGAAAGGCGTAGTTTCCTTTTGCGGAGTTTCCTGCACCAATCCATATAACTCGGAGGTAGACGCTTGATAAAAACGAGTTTTCTTTTCCAGCCCGAGAATACGAATGGCCTCAAGAATTCGCAACGCCCCCAATGCATCCGAGTTGGCGGTGTATTCAGGCTCTTCAAACGACACCGCCACATGCGACTGGGCTGCCAGATTGTAGATTTCGTCCGGCTGCACCTGCTGAATGATGCGGATCAGGCTAGAAGAATCGGTCATATCACCGTAATGCAAGACAAAGCGACGCTCTGTTTCGTGCGGGTCTTGATAAAGGTGATCGATTCGGTCTGTGTTAAACAGGGAAGCCCGACGCTTAATTCCGTGAACCTCATACCCCTTGTTCAGCAGCAGCTCTGCCAGATATGCCCCGTCCTGGCCTGTCACCCCTGTAACCAATGCTTTTTTCATTTCTACTCCATTTTTAAACTTCAAAAGCAGTCGGCAAGTCGATGCCCAGAGAGAGAGAGCCCCAGCAAAGAATCGTTGGAATCAACTACACCACTTCCCTTGGATATTATTTTGTCACCTACGAAAGCCACGATAGCACAACAAGTTATGAGAAGACAAAAGTATACCTCACGGCGTAGAGAGCGGGCAAATTCATGATAGCAACACCTGGAACCGCACCAACACTGCGTTCCGTGTGAACAAAAAAATACCGGATACAAGTCCGGTATTTGTTAAATTTGGTGGAGGCGGCGGGAATTGAACCCGCGTCCGTAAGTACTCCGCCACAAGGTCTACATGCTTATCCCGCTCTTTCGATTT
>Ga0172379_10002209_pt1 | contig 35357 bp, 26 predicted proteins | sample GrowelOW334metaG_FD_119756 | JGI IMG/M metagenome (GOLD analysis project Ga0172379, IMG submission 119756) | Groundwater microbial communities from an aquifer near a municipal landfill in Southern Ontario, Canada - Groundwater well OW334 metaG | ecosystem: Environmental > Aquatic > Deep... | reverse complement strand
TGGAGCATTTCCCCCTTACTCGTGAAGAAGCTCTCGCAAAGTGATTCAAGCGATCTGACTATGAAGCGCCCTTCCCCAAAGGAGACGGGAAAGACGTTATCATTTGCGAAGTGAGCGGTAAACCATTCAGACTCATTCCACAAGAAATCGCATTTTATAAAAAGCATAATTTGCCGCTTCCTACCAAACATCCCGATGTGCGTCATGCAGAAAGGATGAAACTCCGCAACCCTCGCCACCTGCGAGACCGTACCTGCAACAAATGTTGAATTGCGATCAAAACTACCTATAGTCCAGAGAGACCAGAAATCGTGTATTGCGAGACCTGTTACAACAAGGAAATTTATTGATAACTATTTCTCCATGAAATTTTTCCTCATCGACGGTTCATGATTCTTGTATAGAGCATACTACGCCCTTCCGCCACTCAACGACAGAGACGGCAGAAATGTGAATGTGGTATTCTGATTTTTTCGTATGTTACTCAAAATCTTCCAGGAAAAACCCGACTACCTCGTGATCACCCGGGACTCACCCGTCAGGACCATCAGACATGAAATGTACGAAGACTACAAGGCGACTCGCAAAAAAATGGAAGATGACTTCAAACAGCAGATACCTTTGACCAAAGATATCGTGCAAGAGCTATGAATACCAAATCTTGCTGTGCCAGGATACGAAGCGGACGACATCATCGCGACCTTTGCTCGCAAATATCAATCAAGTCCTGATTTGAAGATTGATATTTATTCCGCTGACAAAGATCTCAAACAATTGCTCGGACCAAATGTCTTTACGATCGATCCGATGAGAGAAATTTTGACCAATACGGAAGCTTTTGTGAAGGAATTCAATTTTCAGCCAGAACATATATTGGATTATCTTTCCCTGGTGGGGGACAGTAGCGACAACATAAAGGGTGTCCCATGAATCTGACCAAAAAAAGCCAGCGATCTCATCATCAAATATCAGACTATCGAAAATATCTATGCACATATCGATGAAATCACAGGTGATGTGAAGCAAAAATTGATCGAAGGAAAAGAGAGTGCTATCCAAAGCAAGGCACTCATTTCACTTCATACCGTCGATGAAGTATCTTCAAGCAGTTTGGAAGAATTTAAACTCAAACCCGATTTTACTCATTACAAAAATATTCTCGTCAACAATCACAACTTCCATTCACTCGAAAAGATCATCAATGAAATGCAAAAAAAATATGAAACACCACAACAGCAATCGCTGTTTTAGATGAGCCTGTCGCCCTGAGCGAAGTCGAAGGGTGTATCCTTTATTACATTCAGGATGACATTTTAAAATTTATCTCTTACATTCATTTCATGTATAGCGTGATATTAGCAGGCTGAGGCGGCACGAGACTCCAGCCTATCTCTACCGAAGAAAAGCCAAAGCAATTTTTGACATTGATCAATCAAAACTCACTCTTACAAAACACCGTCGAGAGAATTTTACAGATCGATTCAGATCCACAGCATATCTTCATCAGTACAGGGACTCAGTATCGCGAGCAATCACTTGACCAGCTTGCAAACTATCACGTGGATAAAATCATCACCGAACCCGAGAGAAGAAATACAGCACCAGCTATTGCCTATATCATTAAATATCTCGAAGATGTAGAAAAAATACAATCTGATTCCATCATCCTCGTATGTCCTTCTGATCATCATATCGCTCCAGTCGAAAAGTATGCCTCATGTATCCAAGAAGGTATGCAGTACGCACAAGAGTGAGAGATAGTATTGTTTGGTATCAAGCCCAATGCTCCAGAAACAGGATATGGGTATATTAAAATAAGACGCCAGGACTTCCAAAGAAGTCCAACGTCGTTTTTATCTTTAGGCAAGGTTGATGATCTCTGAATTTCGGCAATGCCTATCCAACAATTCGTAGAAAAGCCAGATAGTCAAAAAGCTCAAGAATATCTCGATGCAGGAAATTATTATCGGAATGGTGGAATTTTCTTATTTCGTATCGATACGATGAAAGAAGAATTCAAAACTTTCGCTCCAGAAATTTACGAACATATGTCCTTACCATTTGATGAATTCGTCGCAACATTTTCAGAACTCCCCAAAATTTCTATCGACTACGCCGTCATGGAAAAAACCAAAAAATCAATTCTGATTCCTATGGATTTAGAATGGTCAGATCTAGGAAATCGGGATGCTTTATGGAAGTATGGCAGTAAAGATGATCAAGGTCATCTCCTCGTCGAAGGTAAAAAAATTTCCTATCCAAATATCATTGTGGAATAAAAAAAACCGTGTCGCCCCGAAACGTCGGGGCGTAGAGACGTTTTGTCAAAACGTCTCTACCACCGGGTGTCCCGGTGACACGGTTTTTTCTATTTTAATTCAATTCAAGAATAATCAATTGACTACTTCCTCCCAAACTTTGTCCGAGGATGTTGTTTACGATTTCTTGCGTCTGAGCCTGATCTCATGATTTTACGATATTATACAGGCCGAGGAATTGAGCTAGAATAAATCTCTCATCTTGATTAAGATTTCCTATTTCTGTTTGCATATCTTGAGGGTTTGTGGTTCATGCCATCCATTTTTCTGCGAGTGGAAGTACTTTCGCTTCATTGATATTTTTTCCATACACATCAGCAATGTCTCATAGCGCTTGTCCATCCAGCACTCTCTTGATGAACTCATTTGCGATGAATCCGATCAATTGTTGTGAATCTGGGAAGAATCTCGCGATAGAAAGTTTTGCTCTTGTGAAGACTAATTCGTCAGCAGAGAGATTTCCGCCAAAGGCAGCATTGATAGTTTCATCAGATACACTAAATGCATATTTTGCGCCAAGATTGTTGGAATTAAATAATTTTATGTAGCCCGCTTTCCAAAGTTTTACAAGAGTAGAAATAGCCCCATCTTCTTGAATCTTTCCGGTCACAGGATCTTTTTTGGCAAAGAATCTATTGAAGAGTGATTCGTTTCCTTCGCCCATGACGACCGTTCAGATATTTGGATCGATGACGAGATATCTGAGATTGCTATCTTGAAGTCTTTTGTATGTCTTACATAAATCACCGTCAGAAGATTTTTCTCGAAGCCATGAAAGCATTCCATCTCCTTGGATATTGTGTTGATTTTTGAGGAAGTATTGGAGATAGGTTCCTGCTATCAAAACTCCATCTTCGTCTGCTCTATCATTAGTTGCTTCGATAAATTTATTGTAATGAGGGAACTGAAGATCAAAGACATCCTTCCATCTATAGCCGACTTTCATGACTTCTTTTTGTTGAAGTCCATTATCAAGTTCTACTGTTTTCCCGATATTCATTTTGTACCACAAGAATGGTCCGCCAGCTCATTGAGATGAGATTCTGATGAAGTTCATAAATATTTGTACAATACTTCGTCCAGCAAACAAAAAGATGATAATGTACATTAGCGTATGGTCTTGTTCTTTCTTATTGTTTTCGTAAAGCTCCTTGAGAAAGAGACTTACAGTAAGTAATGTCCAAAGAATAAGTCCTATTCCATACCACACGATTCCACCACCGATAACTCGCCAGATTCCTCGTCAGATGATGGTAGTCATAGCCAGCATAGTAAGCTCAGAATGTCTTTTGAAGAGTGCATACGCAAACGCAAGAATCACAAAGATAAATGCAAAGAGCCAGATGAATCCAATGTCGGTATAGTAACTACTGAGGTTTTGAAGTGATCGATTGAAGACTACGTTCAACGGAATGATATATCTATATGGCACAGAAACTTTTCCATATTCAGTACTGACAGAATGATTTTGATAATATGTTTTCAGCGCGAGGATTTGATCTCTAAATTCTGCAGGATTAAGCGCTCATGTTCATAAAGTTCAAGATTGATTTTTCTCTTTGTATGTAGCAAGCGCTCCACTGAGCAAATCATAAACCTTTCCATTTGATTTTACTTCTTTGAAGAGTCATTCTAGTATGGATACGTTGAATGTTTCTATTGCTTGAGCATTCTTACATAAGAGTTTTGCATCTGTATTGAGTCCATAACAAACTCCATCTCTTCGATAGAGAAGTCTAAGAAGTCCATATCCGATATTCAATCCTCATCATTTGGTGAATTCTTTGAGCCCGTATCAGACATACCTTCCCACATCTTCGTTTCCAGCAACAGCCTTTCTTGTATTTTTTTTCAATTCTTCTTGAGTAAATGTTTGTGCTTTACAAGAATTTAGATTTGTAGAATCTGCTGATATAAGCTCTGGCACAAGCGCATTTTGATCTACAAGAGTTTGCTCTGCAAGCGCCTGCACATCTTCAGTAGTAGCCAGAAGTATGTTTTTACTGTTAGTTGTTAGTTGTTCGCTGTTAGTTTTCGAGAGCATCAATCCCTTCACAAAATTACCTATTCCGACACTATCTGTATTGATGAGTTTGATAAGTGTATTTGGTCATTTTAAGACCGTCAGTGAAATAACAAGTGTCAAAAACCAGACGACGATATATTTCAGATATCTCTTTTTGTCGGTCCAAAAAGATGGAGATGTTTTTTTCAAAAACATAGAGACCACGCCAATCGTAGCAACAATCAATCAGACGATCATAAAATACGTTCCATCTTGTGTGTTAAGTAGATCTGGTGCGTTTGCTATTTTCATAACTCACATAAGTCAGATAGTTAGTATACCAAGTCCCAAGGCGATGATTTCATTGATCCAGAGTCATGCGAGCAAAATGCCAAATACTGCGACATCGATAAAGCTCGTAGGTTTTGCCATGATAGCAAGACAGAACAAGAAACCAGACAAGACAACATATTTGATAGGCTCTTTGTGTGATTGGTCAGCGTGGTGATCTCTTACATATCTCATGAAGATAAAACCAGAAAGTATTGCTAGGATGGTCATAGTCATTATTCCAAGATCAGTTTTGTTATCCACAAAGACTAAGAAGGCGCCCATTCCGCTGCTCAGCCAGAGAAGTAACATTGCCCATCCAGAATAGAAAGCAAGATGAAAGGCATTTTTTATAGTCTTAGTAGTGTCTTCTACTTTTTTAGTAAAGTATTCAATGATTTCCTTGATAGTTCCGATTCCAAAAAACATTACAAATAGCCCACTCAAGAAGTTCATAGCAACTGCTATAGTGTCAGGTCCTAGCCAAAACCGGCTCTTGATGCCATTGACGAGACTAAACCAGAAGGTGATGAACATATGTCGCAACCATGGCGTAGAACTGATAGGTCATACATTATTCCAAAGTACTCCAAAGTTTTCTGCCAATACTTTTGGCTCATACATATAGGCATGATTTGCATCCCAAGCAGTAGAGTAGGGGATGAAGGAAAGTTGAAATCCATACAAATAATACATGATAGAGAATCCTATCAAGACAACACCTACTCGGTTCCAAGGATTTGATTGTACATTCTCCAGAGAAAATTCAGAGAAGATGTCTTCAAGGAGGGTTTTATATTCTTTGAGCTGGGCTTTTCTCCGCCAGATAAAGAATCCAAGTCATATAAAAAGTAATCGTGTGATTGCAGGATATAGCAATCTTACCATACTGAGAATATATATGATTAACAATAACACACCAAGTCAGATTCAAAATTTGATCATCATTTCTTGTCGTCTATTTTGCTTGAGTTTGATGAAAGTGTCCGTAACTCGTGTTCCCAATGAAAGTGTTCAAAGAATGAAGTATATGCTTATTGCGTAGAGCAATACGGTATTGAAACACAACAACAAAAACGCCTGTGATCAGAAAATACTTTCTTTGATATATGTATGGGATATGCTAAAGAGTACAAGTCACAAAGGAAGCATCCATACAAAAAAAGTTTTCAAAGAAAATTTCTTTGTTTTGAGAAGATACCAAAGCGGTATTCACAGCGAGATAATTGACCAAATCAACAACTTTCGATTTGCTCAGGCAGCAAACATGTCATTATAATAGGTGTGGTTTGTTATAAACTCATTGAAGATGGAAATACCAAAAAGACTGAGCACAACAATACCAATCACCAAGAAAATCTTCTGCTTCATAGAGAAAAATAAAATACTAAAAAAATACACAAAAACAACCCTGACAGATTAGGAATGTGAATGATGTTTTCAAGCGTAAGTAGCGGAGATTATGCTTGACTTTTTGTATGTTCTATGACTTGTAATTTGCCATCTGCCATCTCCATTCTATATCACCATTTTCTTCGGCTAGGGCATGCCTGGTCGACGTTGATATGAGAAAATCCCTGGTGTTGAATTGCGCTGACGATTAGTTTTGTGAGACCAGCAAGATCCCTATCTAGGGCTTGGAAAGAAAAAGCACATCCAGCCGCCTTAGCAAGGGCGATAGGATCAAAAGGACGAGCATGATTTCATTCAGGGGTTGATTTTGTTTTGGTGTCTATTGGAGTAGTAGGTGAAGCTTGACCAGTAGTCAAAGCATAGTTTTCGTTATCAGCTACGATATATGTTATATTGATATCTCTTCTACAAGTGCTGAGAAAATGACCAAGACCGATTCCATATCCATCTCCATCTCCCCCATAGGCGATAACAGTGAGGTCTGGATTTGCTAATTTTACTCCTGTAGCAAAAGGAAGTGATCTACCATGAAGTGTCTCACATCCATATCCATCGATATATTGACTCATCTTACTCGCACATCCGATTCCTGTAAGAATAACAACTTTATGTTTGGGGATGTTAAGCTCCTTGATAGCATTTTTAATAGCAGCTTGAATGAGAAAATTTCCACATCCAGGGCATCGTTGAATTTTAGTAAGATCAGTTCTCATAGTAGATGAAGTAAGTGAATAAAATTAATGTGATTTGAGAAGTAATTTTAGTCAGAGTATTTTGGCAGTATGTTTCAGTAGTCCCTCTCCTTCTTGGGAAAACGTCCGTCAAAACAATAACAGATTGGTTTTCTTCTTGATCAGTGGTAGCAATGTTTTTAGCCGACCATTGGTAGCTAGGCCTTTTCATCTATGGTTTTCGTCGATATCAGCTGCGCACAGATAGATACAATCAAAGTTTTCATAATTTACTTCCTGCATTATTTTTTCAAACATTTCTGCCTCGTTGATGGTATCATTCAAAAATTGTTTCATGATATGTTGCTTGCAGGGGAGGACAAACGTTTCTCCGATTACTTTATTTTTATATTTTATCACATTTTCGCATTCGGGGAATTTGGCATAGATTCTTTTATCATTTTTCACATTGATTTTGAGCTGATCAGGATCATGATCCGTATGAAAGAACTTTTCGGCAAGCTCATCTGCTATCAAAAGGTCTTGAAAAGGATATTTGCCAGCGTCTGAAGAGAATGAATACTCAGATTTCATGATACGATACAAGAAATAAATTGAGTGTATTATGCTTTTATTTCTTCAAGGAATATCGGATATAAAGTGTATTTTCTGATGTTACTGATTTTCTTGACTCGCTTTTTATCATTGAGGAGGCATTTATTGCTTACCAGTTCTTGCATCTGACCTGAGAAATTCATCTCCACAAAAATCATTTTTTTAATCTGCTTCGCATGCTCTTCCAAAAATGTTTTCAATCTCATATCAAATGGTTGAAAAACTTTAATTACTATAAGTCAGTATTTCTCGTTACCCGTTTCACATTTACCGTTTTTCGTTTTTATATAATCTTCTAGGACATATCTATTAAATCCCCAAGTGACAAAGAATATTTTCGCTTCAGGATTGATGATATCATAGCCATAAAAGTTTTCATTAAACTCTTGTTTCACAAAGGTATCGAGTTTTCTAAACCTTTTGTCCATCATAGCTTTTTTTTCATGTGGTTCTTCGGTGATAGCTCCAGATTCTTTGTGCTCATAGGAAGTCGCAATAAATTCTCCGTTTTCTGTTCACGGTAACATCACAGGTGAAACGCCGTCTTCAGTTATCTGATATCTCTGATAGTTAGCATCACCCTGATGGAGCAGCTTACCACGATTTATAGGTTCAGCCTTCAAGGTGTTTTTGTCTACGGAAAGATATCATTCAGAATATTGTTTATCCGACATGACGATCACCGGATGCTGATATTGGTCGGATCGATTGAGCGATTTTCATATCATGGCATAGCCATCTTGATAGGTAGAAGGAGCAACTACGATAGGGAAAGTATCTCCAAAGCTTGCATTCAAGGCATAATTCAAATCTCCTTGTCCGGTAAAGGTCGGCGTTCCGGTGCTTGGGCCATCGCGTTGAGCCAAGACATAGACTCCACCAAGCTCTGCCTGATTGGAAAAGCTGATACTTTCCGTCATCAAAGCAAATCCTCATCCGCTCGTCCCGCACATCGCCCTTTTGCCGGCAAATTTTGCGCCTAACATAGTCATGCTCACAGCTATTTCATCTTCTCACTGGAAAAAGGTTACTCTTTTGTCTGGTGTGATGACATCGATGAGAGAGGAGGCTGGAGTCATCGGATAGGCGGCATAAAAATCCATGCCACTCTCCATAGCCCCCTGTGCCAATACCTCATTTCCAAACATAAATGCCTTTTCTGGACCGACATTTGCAGAAAGATTTTCGACACTCTCCTTTATATACGCATACCCTTGCGTTAAACATTCTATGTTTACCATTAACACCTCTCCCTGAAAACTTTTTTCCAGCCATGCTTTCCCTTCCTCGATCGCTATTCACAATAATTTTAGCGCTGCCCCAAAGCAGAAAACATTTTTATATTTTGTATTCTGTTTGCTGACATTATATTTCTTTTTGAGTTTGTAGATTGTTTCATTTTTGGTGATAGAATAATCATCAAACGCGAAAAAATGATCAATTTTTTGAGTTATAAAATAGCCCGCCCCGTCTTTAGCGGGGTCTTTATCTGAAATATAGAGAAAAAAGTCATTATTGTCGCCCTTGATAATAGAAGCATATTCCTTGTCTCCTAGGACGGTATATCATTTTTTGGACAATAATTCTCACAAGAGCATTCAAGAAGTATTGACACCTGAGCCCGCAGCTCATGAGAAACCTATAGCGATTTTCATACCTTATATAGTAATTGGATAAAATAGGATATTTTTTTTGTCGTGCGTTAGCTTATAACAAAAATTTTCCCCAAAACAACGAGAAAATAAAAAAAACCAACCATAAGTATTTTTTTATCTCTTGCAATTGAGACCTCCTTTCATAAAAAACAACAATAAACAATTGGCTCATTGTTAACTTTTTTTATTAGTTGTTGACTGACTTTATGCCAAATCGCGTAGTCAATAAGTTTATAAAAACCTACTTTATCTTGAAAGCAAGCTTTCAGAAGACAACTTTTGACGATCAGCAAAAAATTCTCTTTGATTTGATTCACAAATGCAGAAATACGGTTTTTGGTAAAAAATATGGATTTGAACATATAAAAAATATAAAAGATTTTCAGGTGCAGGTACCGATTTCTCATTACAAGGACTTCGAAGGATGGATCCATTACATGCTCAAGGGAGAGAAAAACATTACCTATCCAGGTAAGATTGACCGATTTGCTACCTCCTCATGAACCACATGAGGAGAATCTAAATATATTCCAGTCACCAAAGAGGGACTAAAAAAGTCGCATTTTAAGGGAGGCGCCGAGGCGCTCAATTTTTTTTGTAAAAACAATCCTAGGAGTCAATTTCTCAAAGGAAAGGGGTTGGTAATAGGAGGAGGATTTTCTACCAATCCATATACTGGAGAAGAAAATGTCGGCTTCATCTCAGCAATTCTACAGAAAAATACTCCTCGAGTCATCAAAAAACTCATCAAAGAGCCGCAAGATGATATCTCCTATATTGACAATCGAGAAGAAAAAGTGCAAGCAATTATTGAGAGGACTATTGACAAAGATATTACTTTTATTAATGGCCAACCAGGCTGGTTGTTAAATTTCCTTTACAAGACCTTAGAATACACCAAAAAAGAACATATCCTGGAAGTGCGACCAAATGTAGAATTGTTTTTCCGAGGAGGACTTCCTATTGATTTATACAAATCGCAATTTACCAAATTGATTCCTTCTGTGAAGATGAAATATTATCAGAATTACAATGCATCTGAAGGATTTTTTGCCGCACAAAGTGAAAATTTTGCCGATGATATGCTCCTATTGATCAATCATGGAACGTTTTACGAGTTCATTCCTTTCGAGGAATATGGAAAGGAAAATCCAAAAGTACTGACCCTCAAAGAGGTTGAAGCGGGGAAAGAATATATTATTGTGCTTACGACGTGTTCATGACTTCGAAGATATGTGATTGGTGATGTAATTAAGTTCACTTCCATCAAACCACGAAAAATAAAAGTATCAGGAAGAACAAAATATTTTATTGATATGCTTGGAGAGCGTATGATGTTGGATCATGTAGAGAAGGCGATCATGCAGACGAGTAAATTAACCAATACAATCATATCAGATTATACTGCCTGACCAAAAGTCTTTGAATGAGGAAAAATAAGATGATCTCATGAATGGATTATCGAATTCGTGAAAGAACCAGAAAATGTAGAGCAGTTTGCAAAAGTACTCGATCAAGAATTGGGAAAGATAAATAATTATTATTATGACGAAAGACATGATACCAAGGTAATAGGGATGCCGATAGTACACGCAGTGCCGCAGTGAACATTCTATGAATGGCTCAAATCCAAAAACAAATTAGGCGGACAGCATAAAGTACCAAAACTTGCCAATGATAGAAAGATACTCGACGACATCCTCTCACAAATTTATCCTGTAACCAAATAACTCCCATGAGTAAAATTCAAATCGTAGACCCGCAAATCTTTGATGCGATCCAGGCAGAAAAGAAAAGACAGACCGAAGGTATGGAACTCATCGCCAGTGAAAATTACCAGTCACCAGCAGTGCTCGAAGCGCAAAGCAGTCATTTTGCCAACAAATATTCCGAAGGATTTCCAGGTCGCAGATATTATTGATGACAAGAAAATACTGACACTATCGAGCAACTTGCCATCGATAGAGCCAAAGAAATTTTTCATGCCGATCATGCAAATGTTCAAGCACTTTCATGAGCAGCAGCCAATCTCTGTGTGTATTCTGCGCTTATGAATCCAGGCGATACGATTTTAGGGATGGATCTCACTCACGGTGGTCACCTCACGCATGGGGCGCCCGTTACTTTCATTTCCAAAGTATTCAATTTTCAGAGATACAAAACTTTGCCAGATGGCAAGGTAGATTTTGACCAGGTGCGCGCACTCGCTCATGAGCACAAACCCAAGATTATTCTTGCAGGATTTTCTGCCTATCCCAGAGAATTGGAATATGAAAAATTTGTAGAAATTGCAAAAGAAGTCTGAGCGATTTTGTTTGCAGATATGTCACATATCTGAGGATTGATCGCCGGAGGAGTGCTCAGAAATCCCCTTGATTACGGATTCCATGTGATGATGACCACTACGCACAAGTCTCTCAGAGGACCGAGAGGAGCATTGATTCTCAGTAAAGGAATCGTTTCCAATCCACTCAAAAAACCAGAAGACACCATAGAAAATATCCCGACCAGGATCGATAGAGCAGTCTTCCCAGGCATGCAAGGAGGTCCACACATGAATACGATCTGCGCTATTGCCGTAGCGCTCAAAGAAGCACAGACACCAGAATTCAAAGCCTACGCTCAGCAGACACTCAAAAATGCGCAAGTCATGGCGCAAGAATTTATCGCTCGTGGTTACAAGTTAGTAACTGGTTGAACCGATAATCATATGGTCATTATTGATTTTAGTGGTACTGAGCTTGACGGTTCTATAGCAGAAAAGACGCTCGACAAAATAGGAATTTCTACCTCCAAATCCACCATCCCCGACGATCCCAATCCGCCATTTAGACCATCAGGATTGAGAATTGGATTGCCTGCGATGACGACCAGAGGAGTCAAAGAAGAGGATACTCGCAAGATCATCGATTTCATCGATCAAGCTTTTAAAAATAAAGACAATGAAGAAGTGCTTACAAGCCTCAAAAATCAAGTAAAAGAATTTTGTAAGGCGTTCCCTGTCCCAGGGATATAATTTCTTGTATTTCTTGCACAAATAGCTATACAAAAACGGTTAACGGTCGACGGATAATGTACTACGTTTTCCGTTACCCATTTACCGTTCCACGTACATCATGAATTTAGAAAAACTCTTCGGAAGTAAAACCAAGGTCGATATACTCAAATACCTCCTCTTCAGAAGACAGGGAGTTTCTATGAGAGCGCTAGAGGCTGAGTTGAGCTGGACTTTTCCTGCAATTAAAAAACAAATAGATTCATTAAATGAGGCAGAAGTAATCGATGTAGACAAAGAAGGTGCTTGATGGGCCATTACGATCAAGCCCGATTTTCATGAAAAAATAAAAGATGTATTTTTCCATTGCCTCAAACAAGATCTCGTGAGTCTATTTACTACGTATGAAGTGATAATTGATAAATATTATTTTGGAAAAAAATTTGGCGTAGATCTCGAGATGGATCTCGTCATTATTTATAAAAATTGCGACAAGGCACTTACAGACAAAATAAAAGAAGACATCAACAACATATTCAGAAACTATTTCATCGAGCTCGTGTCATTGGTATTTATGCCTGCTGATGAACGAGAAAAGCGCACAAGATTGGCAGATAGATTTGTACTCCAGATTATGAGAAGTTTACCAGCACCCAAATAGAAGTACGTATAATGGTAAACGCAAAACGGCAAACGAAACACCTTGGCGTTATCCATTTACCGTTACACGTTCTATGTTCTACATTGTCCGTTATCCGTTTTACGTATTTTTGAAATTTCCATGAAGTGAATAGTCAGTCCAGAAACGCTCCTTGATCATGTAGTCGCATATACGATCTGAGCAGGTGAGGTGATGGAAGAATCTCTCAAAAAAAATCATAATCCTTCTCAATATATTATGGCTATGATACCTTTTTGACCGCCATTTTATACAGCCATATTGCAGGCAGCGGGAGTTTTGGCTATCAACAAGGAAAGCAAAACTGCAATCATCATATACCAGCAAAACCATACACCTGAGTCGATTCTTTTACACAATCACGACATTTGATCTATTCTCGGTAAGACACTTACTTTCCCAGACGAATTAAAAAAACTACCCAAGACTATAGCTCAGTTTACTCATTATACTCAGTTCACTCAATTTACTGACAACATAGAAAATCACATCTATTTCATCAGAACGCTTTCTGAAGTAGAAAAATTGGTCATCGTAGGCATAGGGAGTTACGTAGATCAGAAAAAAATAGATACAGTATTAGAACATATCTATAAAAAAGTGTCAGACGCAATCACTTTCTTTGTTCATAATTTTTCACAAGAAAAAGAATTCGATGTTTGTAGAGATGAAGACGATATTATGATTGGTAATATTATTTCTCACAAGATCAAAGATATACAAAATCATACCTATCAGATACCAAAAATTTTTGCCGATCGTAGTCATAAGCTCAAAAGAATTCCAGTCGTCGTTGCATATACCAATACGGGGGATCTGGGTGGTAATAAAGAAAAAACAAATGGTTATGCATGTTTGATTGCCTAATAAATAATGTTAAATTTTAAATTTTAAATGCTAAATAAAAAAACACTTATTTAACACTTAGCATTAAGCATTTATCATTCATTTCTTATCAATTACTATTGTTTTCGTCAAGCAAATAAGTAGATTTTTTTGGTAATATTTACCATGTAGAATAAGAAATGCTAAAGACCAGTCTCATCAAAATATATCATTCCTTTGATCAAGGAAAGAAGAAATTTGCTGAATTTCTCGAAAACATAGCAAAGACCATGGAACATCAAAAGTTTTCTATAGGTCTTCATTATGGTAAAGGAGAAATTTTTTATTCCTTCAATGCCAATCCTAGAACATCAGCCAATTTTGAATCGCAATTTTATACCCATTTCAATAATTTCCAACTTACAGGAGATACAAAAGAAGTCTGGACATACGACAGATCTAGATCTGCCATCGGAGAACTCAAACTGATGCATAGTTGGTTTTTTCCATTCAAGATGGACGATGAAGACAATAGTGATTTTATCTTCAATATCTTCAGGACCTTTGAAAATTTTGATGTGTCTACAGACAAAGCGGGGTTCTTTATTGAGATGAGGCCGATCAAAAATGAAAGTTTTTGATTTTATATAAAGTCAAAATTACAGTATCGACGATTTAGACAAAAACTTTGATTGCAATTTTATAAATATCTTTTTAAACACCAGACACAAAAAAACTGGAAAGGAGAGGGAGAAAAATACTTCAAAGAAAAACTAAAAACTGACTTATTTGAAGTCAAGTTGTATTTCATTGTACAGTCACAGAGCAAAGCGATGGCAGAAGCAAAAATCAAATCGATAGCAAACAATATGCTCGTATTCAAAAATTATCCTATGAATCAATTTCAGCTCAAGATGAGAAATATTGCATTATTGTCGCAAGTAAAAGAATTCAAGTGACCATTTCAGACCAATTTTCTCAATGCCAATGAGATATCATCATTTTTCCACTTTCCCAAAAATCCCAAAAACGAAACCTCACTCCTTACCGTGAAAGCCAGAAAACTTGCTTTGCCGATAGGGATTCCTACCTTTGATTATACAACTTCAGACAAGTGAGAAGTGGCCGCCAAAAGTCATCCGCAAGACGTAAATATCGTAGGAATTTCTGATTATAGATCAATCACAGTGCCCATAGGAATTTACGATGAAGATAGGCTCAGACATGTGTATACAATAGGAAAAACAGGGACCGGAAAATCCAAATTCCTACTCTCATTGATGATCAATGATATTAAGCAAGGAAAAGGAATCTGAGTGATCGATCCGCATGGAGATGCTATCGAAGAGATCATGATGCATATTCCAGAAAGTCGCAAAAATGACGTCATCATCTTTGATCCGACAGATGCCCAATATCCTTTCTGTCTCAATCCTTTGGATGTCAAAGAAAATGAATCCAAACAAATCCTTGCAAAATGATTTATCGATATCTTCAAAAAATTCTTTTGAGCAAACTGGAACCCAAAACTCGAGCACGTTCTGAGAATGATATTCTTGGCGCTTTTGGATAAACCAGGTTCTACGCTTTTTGATATCATCAGAGCGTTGACGGATAAAGATTTCAGATATGAGATGATCGATGCGGTATCCGATGATGTGGTCAGAAACTTCTGGACCAACGAATTTGCTTGACGGTCGCAACAATTCAACACGGAGGCCATCATGCCGATCTTAAACAAAGTGGGTCAACTGCTTTCCATTGATATGCTCAAAAATATCTTCGCCTCTCCAGAAAATAAACTCGATTTCAGACAAGTGATGGATACCAGCAAAATTCTTCTTATCAAATTGCCCAAAGGAAAACTGCAAGAAGAGATTATGGGATTTCTGGGAGCGATGTTTGTGACCAAATTATTTCAGGCGGCGATCGGAAGACAGTCTGTGAGCAAGGAAGAAAGAACTCCATTTTTCTTGTATGTAGATGAATTTCAAAATTTTGCAACTGATACCTTCAATGAGATATTGTCAGAAGCAAGAAAATATGGACTTTCACTAGCAGTCGCACATCAGTATATCAAGCAGATCCCTGCAAATATTTCAGACTCACTGTTTGGTAATGTGGGTACACTTGTGAGTTTTAGAATATCGTCAGAAGATTCGGAATACATGAAGCATCAGTTTAGTCCATTTTTGGATGCGTATGACCTAGCAAATCTCAATATCAGAGAGTTTTATTGCAAGATGTTGGTGCAGTGACAAGTAAAAGATCCATTTAGTCTCAAGAGTTGTTACATCCCTGACCCCAAGATCGATAGAGCGTTTATCGCCTCATTGTATGAAGCATCCAGAGCGAAATATTCTAGACCACTCGCAGAAGCTAAGAAAGTTCTCGAAGAGAAACAGGCAGACGTTATGAAGACGATCGAAGATTTTAACGAACCGATAATTTAATTCGGCTGTCATTGCGAGGAACGAAGCAATCTAGCCGTTTTATTGTATAAATATTCTTCATGCTCAGTCAGGTACTCCAAGACAATTGATTTACCGAGAAAGAAGCAAAAATATATTTAGCTGCTTTGGAGCTTGGAAACGCGCCGGCGAGTAGTATTGCTAGATGCGCATCAGAAAATAGAGTAACCGCTTACGCTATCCTAAAAGATTTGTGTAAGAGATCTCTAGCTACTGAAACCACAAGAAATAAGGTTAAATATTACGCCGTGTTGGAGCCAAAACGTTTGTTAAATCTTCAACAAGAGAAGACAAAAAAACTAGAAAAATCTTTATCTGAATTTCAGGCAATAGCTAGCCAGGGAAGCGGTAAGAATAAGGTATTGTCCTATGAAGGATTGGAATGATTAAAGAGAGCGTATGAAGATGTTCTGACATCAAAAAGTGATATTTATGCCTTATTGTGAGTACAATGTATGGATTCCAAATTGAAAAATTATCTAGATAATGAATATATCCCAAAGAGGGTAAAAGCTAAGGTATTCGCAAAAGTTATTGTTCCTTATTCAAAAGATAATGAAGAATATGCGAAGAAAGATAAAAATTCCTTAAGAAAAACCCTATTAGTCAAAGATAAAATGTTTAATATGGAGAGCGAAATAAATCTGTATGATAGTGGTAAAGTGTTTATTGCTATGTTTTCCAAGAACGAAATGTCGGGCCTTGTGATAGAAAGTAAAAATTTGTATAGTAGTCTAAAAACTATCTTTGATTTGCTATGGAAAAAATATGAAAGTTAAAATTCTGAGAGGATTTGAAGAACTAGCTTCTCAACTATGACTACATCTACCCAGCAGCGCACAAAAGATTTCGCTTTTGACCGACGTATTTTTGAGAAATATCCACCATACGATCAATATGTCGTTTTTCAAAAAATATCCAGCTTTAAGAAATGCAAAAGATTTCTCGATACAAGATATTAAAATTACAAAATTCAAAAAATTTCCCTATGCAGAAGTATTGGAAAGAATGCAGCGTGAAAGAGCTACATCATCAGGAGTATTCCCAAAACATCATGACTATCTAATAGATCTCATCAAATATGATGGGTACATATCATTACATACAGGTAGCACTGACTATGAGATACCATTTTCTGTGGTTATCGGAGATAGTATGGATAACTATCTCCATCAAAGTAGAAGTATAGAACAAGGGGCTCCAGTAAATAAATCAGACTTTGTATATGTAGTAAACCTGTGAGATGTTTCAGAAAAATTTATGTTTCATTCAGATATAAGTAAGCCAAAAAAAGAAAATAATCTCATAAGGAATATAGATAAGGAACTTATCAAGGAGGTTTTTGAGCATTATGATTTTTCTCATATTGTTTTGTGTGCAAACTTTCGGAGAAAACCGATTGAAATAAACAATCTTCCAAGCATCCAAGAAAAAAAACAAAATCAGACTGATGTGCTTGATTTGATACAGCATGAGCATGAGCTTCCTATTCGCATTTTTTATGAGCGTCAATGAGCAGAAAAGGCGGAGAAAACGAATAAGCAAGGAGAATACAATAAAATCTATGAAGAGGGGAAACAGATTTTTGAAGACAATGCCAACAAAATAGAGCCATTTCTGAGAGGCAAACACGTATTTATAGATCAAGGATGTTCTGATGGAGAAAAGATTTTTGCATTGATTAAAAAGCTGAGTATCGAACATTGAGAATATATGTGAACAGACATAAGCATAGAAAGTTTATTGAAACTCGGTCAGACAAAATCAAACATACATGCTAACATTTTTCTTGATTTCAATCTTTCGATTTTGGATTTTAAGGATAGTGAAAAATTGAAAGATATTAAAAGTAAAGCCATGTTTAATGTTTGAGGAACATTTGGAAATATTTACAAAAAGGGTGATAATAGTTTCTTTGAAAGAACGTATAAGATACTCAATGATGGTGAATATTTGATTTTGGGCGTTTTTTTACATGATGAGAATCAAACACCAGAAGAGATCATTAATTTCTATAAAAATCCTGAGGGAGAAGAATTTGTACTGAATGGATTTGAAAACGCCTGATTTGATCGTGAAGATATTGCACATGAAGTAGAATATAATGAGGAGGAAAGAACGATTTATATCTATGGCAGATGTAAAAAGGATATCACTAAACCATGTATTTTGGAAAAAGATACGAGGATTTTGGCGTTTCGTAGCAAAAGATTTATTCCTCAGGAGATAGAGGATCTAGGTAAGCAGGCATATTTAAATACACAAATCATTGCCATCCAAAATGGTCAATGAGTTTTTGCACTTTCCAAAAAATAGAAAAAGCACACGTATTCCCGGTAAAAATTGAGTCTAGCTGTTGTAAAAAATTACAACAGTTTTTTTTATAAATTGTGGATTTTGAGCGGCAAATAAGTATTTACATTTGTATAAATATATTTTTAATATATCGATAAATATTCGCCATGGAAACCACCATTCAATCAAAAACCTGCACCCATTGTCAAGCTCCATTCGACATCACGGATCAGGATCTAGCTTTTTATGATAGAGTCTCTCCTGCCATCGATGGGAAGAAGTATGCTTTCCCTGCACCGACCATGTGCCCAGCTTGTAGGAGACAAAGAAGACTAGCATATAGAAATGATAGAACCCTCTACAAATCCATCTGTGCCATGACCGGGAAACCGATGATCTCTATGTACAATACTGATTATGGATATACGGTCTACGAACAGGGAATTTGGCGATCAGACGAACGAGATCCGATGAGCTATGGAAGAACATTTGATCCATCTCGTTCATTTTTTGAGCAATACTATGAATTGATGAAACAAGTTCCTCGCTTCAATCTCTACAATATGGATAGCGAAAATTGTGATTACGTCAATTATGCTCCGCATTGCAAAAATTGTTATTTATTGTTCGGATCACGATTCTCAGAAGATTGTTATTATGGTCAGACTATATTAGGCGAGTCCAAAAATTGCATGGACAGCCTTTTTCTCGATGGTTGCGAATATTGCTACGAAAACATAGACTGTACCAAAAATTATAATTCATTTTTTTGTCAAAATTGTATCCAATGTACCAATAGCTACTTCTGTTTTGATTGCGAAAATTGTACGAACTGCATTGGCTGCTATAATCTCCGCAATAAAGACTACCATATTCTCAATAAACCAGTCTCCAAGGAAGAATTTATGGCAGAAAAAGCGAAATTTTCATCCCATACCAAACTCATGGAGAGTAAAAAATTTTATGAAGATCATATCAGAGGCAATGCCATATTCAGATTTTATAGAGGGCGACAAAACGAAAATGTCTCCGGTGACTTCATCTTCCAATCCAAAAACATCAAGGACAGTTTCTCCATTTATGAATCCAAAGATCTCGCCTTTTGTGCACGTATGATCGGGGGAAAAGATTCCTATGATTTTGATGGAGGAGGAAAAAGCGAATTGACCTGCGAAAACATGAGTAATGACTTCAGCTATGCGTGCATCGGATGTATGACAGCCGAACGCCTCAAATATTGCTATTATTGCGATCTCTGTTTCGATTGCGAACATTGTTTCGGATGTATCGGCCTCAGAAAAAAACAATTCTGTATATTCAATACACAATACACAAAAGCTGAATACGAAGCGCTTGTATCACAAATCATCGAGAAAATGATGACGGATCACGAACGAGGACAATTTCTTTTAAGCAAATATTGTCCGTATGGCTACAACGAAACCATGGCATACGAATACGATCCTCTCACCAAAGAATTTGCTCTGCAAAGAGGCTATAAACGAAGAGATGAAGAAAAGAAAGAATACATTATTCAGACATATATCGTTCCCGATGATATCGTTGATGTGCAAGATGATATTCTTGGTCAAGTACTGCAGTGTGAAATCACCAAGAAAAATTTCAAGATTATCCCTCAGGAATTAGCTTTCTATAGAAAGATGAAATTGCCGATTCCGAGACGCCATCCCGATCAAAGACATCTAGAAAGAATGAACAAAAGAACGCCAAGGAAACTTTGGGAGAGAAAATGTATGAAATGTGGAACTGATATTCAAACAACCTATTCTCCTGACCCCGACGGCTCGGGGGCAAGCAGACCAGAAATCGTACGGTGCGAACAATGTTACAACAAAGAAATTTATTGATAAATTAAACTTATGGAACGTAAAGTCTACGAATTCATCTCCAAGCAAACCAATGATCCTATCCTGGAACGACGCACCTGTGCCGTCAGTGGCAAAGAGTTCGCTATTTTTCAGTCAGATGTAAATTTTTTGGAAAAGATAAGCCCCACATTTGCCGAAAAAAAATATTTGATACCTATGCCTACACTTTGTCCGGAAGAAAGACAGAGAAGGAGATTCTCATGGAGAAATGAGAGTAAACTCTACAAAAGAAAATGTGATTTGACTGGCAAAGATATGGTTTCTACCTTCCATAAAGATCATACATTCCCCGTATATTCCCTGGAAGCACGATTTGGAGATTGACGAGATGCTACAGTGTATGGGCAGGATTTCTACTTCAATAAACCATTTTTCCAACAATTTGATGAGCTTAATCAGAAAGCACCAAAAATATCATTGATTTATGATAACAATGAAAATTGCGACTACACCAATGGTGTGGGCGATTCCAAAAATTGTTATCTGATTTTCGGTAGCACTGCCTGTGAAGATTGTATGTATGGTAGCCCTTACAATAGCATAAAATGTGTTGATTCTTTGGTTTTGAGAAATTGTGAAAATTGTTATGAATGCATAGATTCCAATAAACTCTATAATTGTATGTATTGCAAAGATTGTAGTAATTCAAGCAATCTAGAATTTTGTGTAGGGGTCAGTGATTGTTCTGATTGTTTTCTTTGTGTGTGACTAGTGAACCAGAAATATTGCATTTTCAATAAACAATATGATAAACCTGCATATCTAGAAGAAGTAGTTACCTTGAAAAAAACTTCAGCTTTTGATCTTATGAAAAAACGTAATGAATGTGAAACAAATTTCCCCAAAAAATCTACGATAGGATATAATAATGAGCATGGGATAGGGAATTACCTTTTCAATACCAAAAATTGTATATGTTCATCAGATATGTGAGAAGTTCAGGATGCGAAGTACAGTACCTATGCTACAGATACAAAGGACATTATGGATTGTGATTATGGAGAACATTGTAATCTTTTATATGAGAACAGTGGATTTTTTAGAATAAATAATGTTTTTTTCGCATGCATGAATCGAGTAGCTACAGATAATTTATTATATTGTTATATGTGTTACAATAATGTACACAATTGCTTCGGATGTATTGGACTCAAAAACAAACAATATTGCATTCTCAATAAACAATACACCAAAGCTGAATATGAAAAACTGATACCACAAATCATTGAACATATGACCAAATTAGGGGAGCGGTGAGAATTTTTTCCTATTGCTATCAGTCCTTGTGGCTACAATGAAACGACTGCACAAGAATATTACCCAATAACACAAAAACAAGCATATAATGCTGGTTACAAACGAATGGATAAAGAGTATCCCATCAATATCCCAGAGTGAATGCAATTAATTCCAGCAAATGACCTACCTAGTGACATTAAAAATATATCAGATGATATATTACAAAAAGCAATCATGTGTGAAGTATCATGAAGGCCCTTTCGTATTATCAAACAAGAATTGGAATTCTACCGTAAACACAACTTACCACTTCCTCACAAGCATCCTGACATTCGTCATCAGGAGCGTCTCGCTCAACGTCCACCCAAAGAATTGCACCTTCGCACATGTGATAAATGTTGAATTGAAATGCTAAGCGTCTACCCGCAAGACTCCAACTTCAAAGTCTACTGTGAATCTTGTTACAACAAAGAAATTTATTGATAAATTAAACTTATGGAAAGAAAAGTCTATGAATTCATCTCCAAGCAAACCAACCCCGCTAAAGACGGGGCAGGCGATCCCATCGTGGAACGACGCACTTGTCGCCGGACAGGGGAAGAATTTGCAATTTTTAAGTGAGATGTAGAACTTTTAGACAAAATCTCTCCCATCATCGCAGGAAAAAAATTCCCACTCCCTTTGCCGACATTGAGTCCATTGGCGAGGATGAGGAGAAGAATGATGTTCCGCAATGAGAGATCTTTTTATAGAAATAGTTCTTCCAGCTCTCAGACAAGTATTATTTCACTTCATCACCCAGATAGCTGAATGCCAGTGGTTTCAGCAAGAGAATGGGAAAATCTCGATGCAAAAATGTTTGCTTGTGAATATTCAGTACAGACACCATTTGTAGAACAATATAAAAAGGTAAATCGAGCAACGCCTAGAATGGCTATTACACAATTATATAATGAAAATAGTGATTATGATAATTATAGCTGATATAATAAAAATACGTATCTCAATGCTGATATTATCAATTCAGAAGATGTAGCATATTCTACGACGATCAAAAGAGTAACTCATGGATACGATCTTTTGCAAGTGCATGATTCAGAATTAGTATATCAATGTGTAAGTTCTGATCATTTAACCAAATGCAGTTACATATGGTATAGCAATAATTGTTATAATTGTGCTTTTATGACCACATGTAGTAACTGCACAAATTGCTTTTTTTGTAGCAATATCAACAACAAACAAAATCATATTTTCAATACACCAGCAAGTGAAGAAGAAATCGAGAGGATACAAGAAAAAATGAAAAGTTACGCTTGATTGCAAGAACTCCTACAGCAATTCGAAACCGTATATAAATCAGAACCCAAACCAGGTACTTGGATGATAAACTGTGAAAATAGTTTTGGTAGTGCAATTAAAAATTCCAAAAATCTATTTTTCTGTTTTGATACCTATGAAGCAGAAGAGTGCAGATATTGCATGGTTGCAGAAACCAATAAAACAAGTATGGATACAACTATTTTCAATCCCAATGCGTTTAAAGTCTATGAAGCGATATGTGGAGGAATTCTAACTAATAGTATCACAGCATTTACCTGCTTTGAATCCACACATAATTATTTTTGTGATACCTGTATGGCATGCTCCTATATGATAGGATGTTCATGAATGAAACACGCACAATATTGTATCTTCAATAAACAATATAGCAAAGAAGAACGAGAAAAGTTAGCAGTACAGATCATAGAACAGATGCAAAAAGAAAGAGTCTGGTGAGAATTTTTTCCTGCTGACCTATCGCCGTTCCCATACAATGACACGGTTGCTATGGATTATTTTCCGGTGACGCCAGAACAAGTGACCATACTTCATCCAGAAAAGTTTATCTCTGAGGCAATTCTTGACCTTGGTGGAGAAAAAATACCGATTACTCGACGCACCAGAAATTATGAAATCAATATTCCGCAAAATAAAGAAATTATCCAAGCAAAAGATTTGCCGGATACTATCGATGAGGTGAAAGACGATATTTTACAGAAAGTAATCATATGCCAAGAGAGTGGAAGACCCTATACTATTACTCCGCTGGAATTAGCGTTTTATCGTAAAATGGGTATAGCTTTGCCAAGAAAGCATTATAGTCTCAGGCATACAGAAAGAATCAATAGCAGACCCCCGAAAGAGTTTTTTCTGCGTACTTGCGACAAGACTGGCGAAGAAATTCCTTCTCTCTATCCATCTGATGCGCCATTTTCTGTATATAGCCAAAAAGCTTTTGAACATTTATTATATTGATAAATGAAACTTATGGAAATAATCCTCGAAACAAAAATCTGCACCCATTGCCAAGCTCCCTTTGATATCACGGATCGGGATCTAGCTTTTTATGATAAAATCTCTCCAACTTTTTGAGGAAAAAAATATTCTATTCCGACACCAACCCTTTGTCCCGACTGCCGTGCGCAGAGGAGGTTAGCTTTCAGAAACGAGAGAAAACTTTACAAAAGGAAATGTGATATAACAGGGAAGGAAATCATTAGCATGTATCATCCACAGTCAGAGTATAAAGTCTGCGACAGGCATGTGTGGCGAAGTGATCAATGGGATCCTATGAAGTATGGCAGAGTCTTCGATCCTTCACAAAGTTTTTTTGCTCAATTTGAGAAACTCTGGAAAGAAGTTCCCAATGTATCGCTTTACAATGTAAACACTACAAATAGCGAATATACCAATCATTGTCTGAATGAAAAAAATTGTTATATGATTTTTGGTTCATACGAAAATGAAGATTGTTTATATGGAGAATGAATGGGAAGATGTAAGGATTGTATGGATCTCTTACGATGAACGTATCTGGATGCGTGCTATGAATGCGTAGACACAAAATCATCCTACAAAATATTTCGATGACAAAAATGCAATGATTGTAGTGAGTCATATTTCCTTTACAATTGCTCCAACTGCCACCATTGCTTTGGCTGTGTAAATCTCGTAAATCAGTCCTACTGCATAGAAAACATCCCCTATACCAAAGAAGAATATTTGGCAAAACTTGCAACATATGATCTCCAGAATTATGAATGGATCCAAGACTATAAGCACAAATTTGCGCAGATGGTCAAAACATCCATACACAAATTTGCAGATTTCATACATTGTGAAGAGGTCACAGGAGACAATCTAGAATCGGTCAAAAATAGCTTTTACTGTTTTGATATGAAAGATGCTCGTGACTGTAAATATTGTACACATGTGATGGAGATGAACGATGTATATGACGCATATGGCGCAGGAGCCAAGGCATCTCTGATATATGAAATCGTGGATACCGGACTGGATGAGAGTAGGGTTGCGTTTACGATCGTGGTCTATCAATCGACCAACGCATATTACTCTGTCAATTGCCATGGCTGTCACAATATTTTCGGATGCATAGGCCTGCGCAACAAAGAATACTGCATTCTCAACAAACAATATACCAAAGAAGCATATGAGGAACTCGTACCACAAATCATACAAAAAATGCGTGCCCCGTCTTCAGCGGGGAAGACTGACGGAGAACGATGAGAGTTTTTCCATCAGTCGATGAGCCCATTTGGCTACAACGAAAGCATCACCAACGATCACTTCCCGGACACGAGAGAAAATCTTTCCAAGAAAGGATTTAAGCGATGTGACTACGAAGCCCCATTCCCCAAAACCGATGTAGATAATGTAATCATCTGCGAAGTGACCGGTAAGCCGTTTAGATTGATCAGACAAGAACTTGAATTTTATCACAAATATCATTTGCCCCTTCCACGTAAACATCCCGATCAACGTCATCTAGAACGTACCAAACTCAGAAATCCAAAAAAACTACGAGACCGCACGTGCAACAATTGTTGAATTACCATCAAAACTTCTTATAGTCCAGATAGACCAGAAAAGGTCTATTGTGAGCAATGCTACAACCATGAAGTCTATTGATAAGATCTCCTCTCAAAAGGCCACGCATATTAGCAAATCTGAGTGCGTTGCGAATCCCGCGAGGCGGGGCGAAACCTGTTACAATAAAGAAATTTACTGATAAATGAAATGTTGATGGATGAAAAGGATTTACATAAAAAGCTTTGAATAGAGGACAGGGGCCATACTTCTTGAGAAGTCATGAAGCAACTTTTGGCATTTTGGCCTTCTTTAGGACCGTGGTACAAAAGAAAATGTGATTTTACAGGAGAAACTATTTTGACCAATCTTTCCGATAAAGCACGTTTCCCCGTGTACAAATACGAAGTATTTATCTCGGATCAGCGAACTCCTATTGAAGCCACCTATGACCCAAACCAGTCATTTTTTGCTCAACTTAAAAAGTTACAAGAGGCCAACCCTCGTCCTCACCAGATAGGAGAAAATAATGAAAATTGTTTTTATTGTGATGATGTGTGGGGGTGTAAATCATGCTACCTTTCGACATCTATGCTTGAGTGTGAAAATCTGTTTTATTCGTATAGGAATTTGAAAGGCGTTGATTCTATAGATCTCGTGTTTTGTTTTGACGTAGAAAAAAGCATATCCGTTACCTACGGAGAAAAATGTTACAAGACATATTATTCCCTGCACGTTACAAACTGCAGAAATAGTTACTTTCTGTATGATTGCGTAAATTGTTCAAATTGCTTTATGTGTTGGAATTTGAGGAATAAAGAATTTTGTATCCGCAACGAACAATATTCCAAGGAGGAATATAAGAAGAAGCTGGAGGAATACACACTCTCTAGCAGAACTTCCATAGACATTCTGCAACAAGAATTTGAACAGCATGTAAAAGACGACGCTCTGCATAAAGCAGTAGATAATCTGAATTGTGAGGGTGTGACGGGGACATACAATATCAATTGTAAAAATAGTGAAGAACTTTTTTTTGTGCAAGAATCGCAGGACTGCAAAAATGTTTTTAGAGCATATCAAGATTCTGATTGTATGGACTGTGGTGGACTTATGGATTCACAGCTTTGCTATATGTGTTCGGGTGTATCTTATGGACACAAACTCAAATTTTCAGCGTACTCTATCCGTTGTCAAAATTCGGCATATTTGGATAATTGTCATAGCTGCAATAACTGTTTTGGCTGTGTGAGTTTAAAAAGAAAAGAGTTTTGTATACTCAATAAACAATATACTAAAGAAGAATATGAAAAATTACTCCCACAAATCATAGAAAAAATGCGTGCCCCGTCTTCAGCGGGGGAGGCAGATAGTGAATGGTGAAAATTTCTTCCCTATGACATGGCATACACATGATATAACGCTACGCTCGCAAATATCTATTATGCTGACACCAAAGAAAATATAATGAAACTGTGAGGGTATCGAGATGAAGAACATATCAATTCTGACGCAGAAACACAAGATATTCCTGACGACATAAACGATGTTCCAGAGACGTTTTCATCGGTGGTCGTTAGATGTACCAAAACCAATAAGTCATTCAATTTTGCAAAACAAGTAATCACACTCTATAAAGAAGCAAATTTACCATTGCCAAACATATTTCATACGGAGAGAATTATAGAAAAATTCAAGCCACTCATTTTCAATGAGAGATATGAAACAACCTGTTATATCACAGGAAAGAAAATAGTTCATTATTATCCGCCAAGTCTTGGATACAAGAAGATTGTATCATGAGTAGCGTATGAGAAAGAAATTTACTGATAAATATTCACCATGGAAAAAATCATTCAGACCAAGACCTGTACTCACTGCCAAACTCCATTCGACATCACGGATCAGGATCTCGCTTTTTACGATAAAATTTCTCCGACATTCGCTGGAAAAAAATATCAGATACCGTCTCCGACATTATGCCCCGACTGCCGTCAGCAAAGGAGATTGAGCTTCCGCAATGAAAGAAAACTCTACAAGAGAAAATGCGACCTGACGGGGAAGGACATTGTTTCTATTTACTTGCCAGATAAGCCATTCAAAGTCTACGAGCATAAAGCACGATGGTCTGATCAGCGAGATCCGCTGGAATATGGAGTAGAGTTTGATTTTTCCAAATCATTTTTTCAACAGTGGAAATCACTATATGATAAAGTACCAAAGATTTGTCTCAATGGTCATGATTCCAATGAAAATTCTCCTTATACCAATTATACTATCTACACCAAAAACTCTTATTTCAATTTTTGATGAGGATACAATGAAGATACCTATTACAATACTTTACTTCTGCACTGTAAACATTGTGTAGATAGCCATCTTTCATTGTCTTGTGAACAATGTTATGAAGTGACGTATTGTAATACTTGTTACAATCTTCATTTTTCAAATCATTGCGAATGATGTCGTGATAGCTACTTTCTAGAAGATTGTAATGGTTGTGAATATTGTTTTGCGTGTAGTCATCTCGACAATGCCAAATATTATGTGTTCAATAAAGAAGTAAGCAAACAGGCCTATGAAGAAGTAGTCCAGAAGTTTTTGGCAGACGACCCGGAGATCAAAAAACAGATTACAGATTTTTTTGCAAAGGTTCCCTACAATCAGCGGTATATCACACGTTCTCAGGAATGTGTATGACACAACATAAAAGATGCGAAAAACTGTGTCATGTCGTTTAACATTCAAGAAGCTGAAGACCTAAAGTATTGTAATGTAGCTATAGGAAATATGAAAGATTGCTACGATATCGATCAGAGCTGAATCAACTTTTCTCTGTGTTACGAGTTTATGACAGGAGCATTAAATATATATCATACAGTATTTTCTTTTGTTGTCCGTGAAAATTCTCAATACCTTACATACTGCGGAAACATGTCCGGTTGCACACATTGCTTTGGTTGTATAGGACTCAAAAATAAATCCTACTGCATCCTCAATAAACAATATACCAAAGAGGAATATGAAAAGCTCGTGCCTCAGATCATAGAAAAAATGCGTGCCCCGTCTTCAGCGGGGAAGACTGACTGAGAACGATGAGAATTTTTTCCATTATCAGCGAGTCCTTTTGGCTACAACGAAACGGTTGCTAACGAATTCTTCCCATTAAACAAACAAGAAGCATTAGCAAAATGATTTCAACGATCTGATTATGAAAATACGATTCCCAAAGTTGACGAGGAAAATGTTGTCGTGTGCGAAGTCACTGGAAGACCATTCAGACTTATTCCGCAAGAAATAGAATTTTACAAAAAGCATAATTTGCATTTTCCTACCAAACATCCCGATGTGCGTCATCTAGAAAGGATGAAAAAGACCAATCCCCGCAAACTCCGAGATCGCACGTGCGACAAATGTTGAATTGCCATCAAAACTTCTTATAATCCAGACAGACCAGAGAAGGTGTATTGTGAAACCTGCTACAACAAAGAAATTTACTGATAAATTTGAACTGGGGTACAGTTTGTACCCCCTCCGGTTTGAGAAGGATGTGATCAGTCGTCCGAAAATATCGGACAACTCAGCCTGTGCAAAATTTGCATACTGTTTTTTACATACAAATACCTCTTGAAATTTACAGCAAAATCTATACATACAGTATACATACTTTATACATATCAGATATTTTTCTATGTTTCCTATACGACAATGCGAATATACACGAGATAAGAAGAAAAATAATGAACTCAAAAAAATAAGATGAGTATCTTTTGAAGATGTTGTATACGCTATCACCTATCGAGACATCATAGATATTTTCAAAAATCCTCTCAGAAAAAAATATCCAAATCAGCGACAGATAGTAGTTACGATAAAAGGTTATCCTCATGTCGTGCCATTTGTCGTCGATGACGAAGGTATCTGCTTTTTCAAAACTATGTATGCAAATAGAAAATATAAATGTAAGCTCAAATAAATTTTAATTCTTGTCCACACAATCATGACCACCAAAAAAACCTATGCAGAACGTATTGCATTTCTTCCTCATGACATGAAAGAATTTGCGCTTCACGACGAGGATACCAAAAAAGATATTCTGGAACAAAATTTGGATGCAGAAGAAATCGAATCGATAGTGAGCGTAAATATGCGTCTTGAAAAAATGTCTAAAAAGCAAAAAATTACCATGAATGTCCCATGACAAACGCTTACAAGGATCAAAATGAATGCTCAGAAACTAGGTATTCCGTATCAGACCTTGATAGGATCTATTCTTCATCAATACACAACTGGCCAATTGAGCAAGTAATTTCATCAATTCAAGATATTGACTTTATGAATAAAATAACTATGCATATTTTAACATTTTTTTATAAAAACAGTTCAATTAATGAATCATAAATTAGTGCAGCTCAATACACGCCTTAAAAAACACTTCCAAAAAAATCCCGATCAGGAGATTACACTTTCTGATGAACTCCACATTTTGCTTAAAAATGAATTACAAAAAACAGCAGATCTATTGAGGCTTGTAGAGGCCAAGAGAGATAAGGCGCTGTTGAGAATATTGTTGCCATGAGAATTGGTGTCTGAGCAGAGAGAAGAAATTCCTATCCCTGAAAAATGAATAAGCAAAGAGATGATTCAGGCGATAAAAGCGTATGTTGATACAGAACTCCGTGGAAAAGAATATGAGCATCCTATTCCCCAAAAAGAAGCAGAAAAGATGTATAGAAATCTAAAAAGATTTTTAAAGAAATGATCAGAATTTCCAAAACGTTTGGAGGCGTTTGAGAAAAAACCTAAATGATCTGTGGCAATATATGAAGTACTTCAAGATTGCACCAAAAATGAATTTTTCAAGAGTATGTGAGCTATGAATGACAAGGAAGTCATGGAAAATTTCAGTCACGTAACCATGAATCTTTTGCAGATAGATTATTTGTGCGAACTTGAAAAATTGAAAGACGGAGATGAATGTATGATCTTATCTGTCGTGGACAATAAAATAATTCCTCTGGATATACATACATCATACGAACACAGATTTTTCCGGGATAATTATTCTTCTCGTTTAGAAAAAGGGATGAAAATATTGTTGTTTAATATATGATAATTGTAAAATGATGGTAGCACATTTTTAAAAGACATAAAATTTGCATTTTATTGTAAAATAGAATATAATTAAGCACCCTCATTTATAATAAAATATTCTTTGATGAATCTTGATAAGAGGCAAACTACAAATTTTATTATTGAACAGAACAAAAGCGTTCCTGTAGAAATTTCTGAAAAACAAAAATTGATCAAGGGAGATATAAAAAATTTACTCTTAGAGAGAATTGGAGGACAGGTTCACAATTACTATGAATTAAAAAATCTTTCGAATACAAATAATATTAATTTTTTTATAGATCAGGGGTCCGAAAGAAAAGAAGTGAAGCTGCATAATGACATAAGCAGTAAGATCGCAGAATATATTAAAAATGAACAAAATAGCCCAGTATCAGATTCAGCTGATTTTGTACATTTTATATATAGCGTCGACAATAATGCAACCAGCTCCAATGCACTTGTAAGGTGTGGAGAAAAAGATCTCTATCATTATAGACGAAATAATCGGTGATTTGTGTTTGCTGCTGAAGATTTGAGACGAACAGCATCGAAACCAGGTGATCCATTTATTGTTGCAAGTGGTAATGGGGTCATAAAGGGTCGAGCAATTTTCTTGGGGAATAGTTTATTTTTGACCAAAACCCCTACATCAAATAAATTATTAGTTGTAGATAAAGAAGGCCTCCAAGATATATTTGACGGTAAATACTTGTTACGTGCCAAACCAGCAAAGATGAATAATGAGAAAGAGTATATCAAATTTCTTCTGAGAGATGGAGAAATACACAAAGCCAAAGAAGAATATCTCAGATTAAAAGATAATAAAAGTCACGAAAACATAGGCGAGATAGAAGAACTCTTAATGAATTATATTCAGGATAAGGTTAATAAACTTGATATTGAATCTAAATTAATAGATTTTGCTAAAACTTCCTTCTTATTGTCTTTTTTGGAATTGCTAGAAAAATCTAAAGATAGCAGGGAGAATCTGATAGAATCACACATAGAATTTTTGGAAAGACTTTTTTATTTTGCCGCGACCAAAGAAAATCATTCTAAGAATGGAATATTAGATTTACTTTCAAAATCAATGCAAAACATAAGCTTGGAGTCCATAAGCAAAGATTTGTATAAACTGTATGCAAAAAATACTATACTAGTCGCCAAGATAGACTATACAATCATAATACCGACAATAACAAGGTGGATTGACATGCTCATCAAAAAAGATACGGGGATTTTTGATTTGAAAAAAGTAGAGAAATCTGTGGTCTCTAGAATAGAAGATATGTTGCCCATATTAGAGCATGAGATAAGGAATAATCCCTCTCTATCCCCTATCTATCAAAAACTGATCGACATATTTCTTGATGCCACGCATGGAGAAAAATTCATGGAATCAAAATGAAATTTAGAGGATATTAAAGAATTATTTGATGATGTGAAAGAATATTTTGATGTACAAAATAACATAAGCGACAAAGAAATAAATATGGACCCAGAAGATATTCAAGAAAAATTCGAAAACTCATTGAATAATGTAAAGACGGTAGTACAAAATATGTCATCTTGATGGTAGTTGATTTACTCCACCTTCAATTTCTCAAATAAGAAGTGCATCACATTGGCTAAATCTTCACTTTCCAATTTCAATCCAAACGGTACATCCTTATAGATCACGATATACACGCATTTTCCCACCACAAAAATATTGATAGCAGAATTACCTGCGGGAAGCTGATTCAGATTTTGGATATTGCTTGTCTTGGTGATTTGCTCCATGATGAGGATTCCATTGCCCAGATAAGCATCGATAGTGACCTTCTTTTTCTGCAATTTGGCAAAAATATCTTGATAATAATCCTTGATTGTCGTGCTGACATTGATCTGCGATTCAAAGGTATTGGAGGCGAAAAATTTGATGACAAAATACCTATTGGTCACAGCAGTTTCGTAGATATCGTTATAGAGATTTCTCACCCCATCCACCCCATCAAAAATGCTGATTTTGGGGATGCTGGCATACTTATTTTTGTCGTATTGGGAAAGCTCGGTTTCGATAGCGGCAAAGTTATCATCGAGCTTTTGGAGTTCTTCTACCTTATTGTTCATATATTTCTTCAAAACAGAGACATCTGGCACAAAAAACTGTTTCACCCCACCGACGACGGTTTCAGAGACGATATTTTCCTGCGCCATCCTCAAAAGTGTCTTATATACATTAGTTCTCTCCATATTGAGATGCTTCGCAATAGTAGAAGCTGGCTTGGTTCATAGTTTATATAGCGTCAAAAAAATCTCCGCCTCTTTGGCAGTAAACCCTAATTTTTGAAAGAATTGCTGGAAGTTCATAGGGATTGTAAGAATAAACATTTGTTGTGATTTTTTCATCACACTTCTTTGTAATTATTTCTTGAAAAAAGTCAAGACTTGTGTATACAAGCCACTATCAAGCTGTGAAAGAGCGATCTCATAAATAAGTTTATCGTTTAAGTATTCTCATGCAAAAAGCCGTTTACGAATTCATCTCCAAACAAAATAACGACCCAATCGTTGAACGAAGAACCTGCGCCGTTTCTGGCAAGGAGTTCGCGATTTTTCAGTCAGATAAAGATTTTTTGGAAAAGATTTCACCGACGATTGCTGGCAAAAAAATCGAAATTCCACTTCCTACATTATGCCCGGAAGAAAGGCAGAGAAGAAGATTGCTACGGAGAAATGAGCGCAAACTCTACCGCAGAAAATGCGAGGCCACAGGCAAATTTATCATTTCCATCTATTCCGAAAATCATCCTTACAAAGTCTACGATGAAAAAATATGGCGATGAGATGCGCGAGATCCTATGGAATATGGATTCGATTTTGATTTCACTAAAACTTTCACAGAACAATTTGATACACTTATGAAAAACGTACCTCAGGCAAACCGATTAAATTTCAACAACGAAAATTCTGATTACGTTAGTTACGTCAACGATTCAAAAAATACATACCTCAGCTTCTGATCAGGTTTCCTAGAAGATTCATGCTATTGCAATCGAACCTATCACGGCAAAAATCTTTTGGATTGCAGCTATTGTTTCAGGGGAGAAAATAGCTACATGTGCATCAAATGTGAAAATTTTTATCATTGCATGTATTGTCAAGAATCCAAAGACATTACTGATTGTAACTATTGTTTTGACTGTAAAAATTGCACGTTTTGTACAGGATGTGTCGGTCTCAGAGGACAGCAGTATTGTATATTAAATAAAAAATACAGCCAAGAAGAATACAAAAAAAAACTTACTGAATTACCGAATGATTTCTTGGACACATACCAAGAGTTAAAAAATACTATTCCCAAAAACGCTATGAACATTACCAATAGCGAGCAATCCTGCGGCAACGACATCAAAAATTCACAAAATGCAACGGTCTGCTACGAAGTAGATGCACTTCATGATTGCAAATATTGTACAGAAATCATAAATGAGAAAGACGTTATGGATGTAAACAACAATATCGATAGTAGCCTGGAATACGAACTGATAGGGTTTTGAGTGTGAAGCACCAGAGTAGTGTGCGCATGTTATAGCTGAGGATGTACTAATGTTTTTCATTCCGCATATTGCGAGTACTCTGCAAACCTTTTCGGTTGCGTGGGACTCAAGCACAAAGAATACTGTATCTTCAACAAACAGTACACAAAAGCTGACTACGAACAGCTCGTACCAAAAATCATAGAAAAAATGGATTCTGATTGAGAATGGTGAGAGTTTTTCCCTGTTTCTATGAACCACTTCGGCTATAATGAGACAGTCGCTAACGAATATTATCCGTTAACAAAAGAAGAGGCCGCAAGCAAAGGGTACAAACGACAAGATAATGAATATCCAGTCAATGTGCCAGCAAGTATCACCATCATTGATAGTCATAACATTCAAAATCTTACTGATGAAGAAATATTGAAATGAGCCATCAGGTGTGAAGTCTCCGGAAAACCATTCCGTATCGTCAAGCTTGAACTCGATTTTTATCGCAGAAATAAATTGCCTTTGCCGAGCAAACATCCTGATATTCGTCATGCAGAAAGGATGTCCATGAGACCTCCTAGAGATTTATTCTTGAGAAATTGTGATAAATGTAAACAGGAAACATTGTCGGTATATTCAGATACTTCATGATATAAAGTCTACTGTGAAGCTTGCTACAATAAAGAAATTTATGGATAATTACTTCAAAAAATCATAATCACTATGTCACTTCCTTTTAAAAATCTTTTCAAACGCAATAGTCGTATCGTTGACAAAAACAATGATTCTCAATGGCGGAAACTTGATTCTAAAAAATCCCTCTCACAGTCATTTGATATCGTATTTGGTAAATAGCGTATGAGAAAATCAAAAAACTCTGCAATCATCTTTAAAATTGATAACTTTACGAGCGACGAAAGGATAGTTATTAACTATGTTTTGATACTCTTTGAGAAACTTTGGACTTACGACTATCTTCATGACGAGAAAAACATGCATCTAAAACATCAGCATTTTTATATGTCGACCTATCTAGAGAGTTTTTATTCTTTTTGACCCAATACATATCTTCCAGATCTTCAGCGAATTCATGCAGTTTTTCAGAGAAAAGAAGGTATTCACTTGGTTTGAGAAGTTTAGAAATATCCTGTGGAGTCATGATTCCGGACATTAAAACATAAAACATCAAGCACAAATATATATATTTACTTTACGAAATCAATTGTAATGCAAAAAGCCAGCTTGCCCCGCAACGGCGGGGTATACGAATTCATTTCCAAAACCACCAGCGATCCTATCGTTGAGCGAAGAACCTGCGCCGTTTCTGGCAAAGAGTTCGCGATTTTCCAATCAGATAAAGATTTTTTGAAAAAAATTTCTCCAACATTTCCCCTCTCTGAAGGAGAGGGGTCAGGGGTGAGGAAATACCCTTTGCCCCTGCCTACACTTTGTCCCGA
>Ga0172379_10002208_pt1 | contig 35368 bp, 19 predicted proteins | sample GrowelOW334metaG_FD_119756 | JGI IMG/M metagenome (GOLD analysis project Ga0172379, IMG submission 119756) | Groundwater microbial communities from an aquifer near a municipal landfill in Southern Ontario, Canada - Groundwater well OW334 metaG | ecosystem: Environmental > Aquatic > Deep... | reverse complement strand
ATACCAACAATATGCCGTTAGCCATCGGTCCTTATGGAAACTTTAATCTTACTTTAGGCACAAATAATGCTGCTCGCATGACTATTTTAGGAAACGGCAACGTCGGGATAGGGACAACAAGTCCAATGAGTAAATTTGCGGTTGTAAATTCTAGTAACGAACTTATTTTCAATGATCCTTCTGTGGCGGCCACAGGGAATTACCTGACTGTAAAGGCTATCAGTGGTGTAAATGGTCAATCTGGATTAAATCTTAAAATTGACTCGACTAATTTATGGCAAGTGTTAACTGACAATAATGCTGCGGGGGCAGCTGGGAATGGGTTCTTTGTTCAATATGGTGGTAATACAGCGAATAGATTTTTTAGCGTAAATACTAATGGGAATGTTGGGATAGGTACGACAACACCACGTGCCCAATTACATCTTGAATCATCAAATGGCCAAACTACTGCAAATTTTACAGACGCTGGTAGTACCAATGACTCCTTCTTGTTGAATGATATATCTCAAAACGCTGGAAGTGGTGGGACAATACTTTTTGGTAGTAGTCCGATTGGACGACCCTTTTCTGCGATTAAATCTCTTTTGACAAATGGCGTAGGGAATACGGTTGGTGATTTGGCATTTTCAACACGTAATGCCACAAGTGACACAGCCTTGACAGAAAGAATGAGAATTCTTTCTGGAGGCAACGTCGGCATTGGGGCAACAGCGCCAGATGAAAAATTAGTTGTTACTGGTGCAATTAGAACCACATCGAATGCTACAAACTGGAACACTCAAACAAGCGGTGTTATTGATTACTTCAGTAACAATATGCGTATTGTCGCTGGTGCGCCTGCGGCTACAAACAACGGTATTTCTTTTTATACAACAAATAGCGGAACAAATGTTCAGGCAATGCAGATACTTCCTGGCGGCAACGTCGGCATTGGTGCGACGAATCCGGGAGAATTACTCGAAGTTAAAGCTAGTGCAGCAGATTCTTCACTTAGACTTAACAATACTGCAGTGGGCACCAAAGCCTGGAATATAACTGCGGGTGGTGGTGGAAATTATTCTGCAGGAACTTTTGCTATTAGAAATGTTACTGATGCCACGACCCCATTTTTCATTTTAGCTAACGGCAAAGTTGGTATCAGTAATACCGCGCCAGCAACACTCCTCCATGTTGGTTCAACATCCCCAACACTAATTTCCGCGAATAATTATTACAACTCTGAGCAAGTTTCCGGAGATTTGCAGGTAATGGGCACGACCTATTTAAATAATCTTTTGGTTACCGGTTCCACAACTTTTGCAAATGAAAATGTTACAAATGCCACAACAACAAATGCCACATCTACAAACCTTGCTGTTACTGGAAAATTTTACACGCCACTTACTCAGGGATCAGTTCCGTTTATTGGGGGTAATGGTCTTCTAACTCAGAATAATGCCAACTTCTTCTGGGACGCAACGAACGCTCGACTTGGAATTGGGACACCAACTCCGAATGAATTACTTGAAGTGAATGGGAATATTCGCATCCCGACTACTGGTAGTAGTTTGAAATTTGGTACTCAAAGAAATCTGTATCGAGATGGAAACGCCTTTTATATGGGAGAAATAGATGCTTCTGCTCTTCCTGTGCAAATTCGTTCTGGCGGGAATGATGTTGTGAGAATCACAACCGGAGGCAACGTCGGTATCGGGACGACGAGTCCGACCGCGCTTTTGCACGCGTATAGTACTGGCAATAGCGCTATTACTGTAGACAGACTTAACTCTTCTGGCGCTGCACAATATAATCTGGCGCAAGGCTCAGTTACACGCTGGGCGTTGGTAGATCGTGATTCTGGGGCACTTGTAGGTTCACAAACCAGAAGGTTTGACATTTTTGACACAATAAATAGCGCTGCACGACTTTCTATAGATAATTCTGGCAACGTCGGTATCGGGATTACGAATCCAGGAGCCAAATTAGATGTGAATGGTAATTTACGAGTTTCTACTGGGAATAGTCTTTCATTAATGAATACTGCGAATGATTATGAAGCCACCATTCGTAATGATGCTGGGACAGGTTCAAGTGTCTTGAGATTCTTCACTGGAGCTACAGAAAGAATAACTATTTTACATGCCGGCAATGTCGGCATCGGGACGATAGCACCAGTCGCAAAATTGGAAACATCGCTTGGTGGGTCGCCTGCTTATACAGGCACAGTTCCAATGTTGTATGCATCTAATATTTGGCCCCAATTTCCTAGGACTATACAAAATGTAGCCGCAACTATTTCTACAAATAACAATGTAGTTGGCACAGGTCCAGTCATCGGTTTGAACCTTGAGAATAATTCAAACACTGATGGCACATATTCTCCTCTCATTACTTTTTCTAGAAAATCAGCCAGTGGGGTTTATAACCCAATTTATGCTTCAATCGGAGGGATAGCGACTGGAAACGGAGGTGATGCTAATTGGTTAGGAGGGGACTTGGTGTTTGGAACTGCACCACTGGCTACTGGTCAGGGGCCTCTTGAGAGAATGAGAATATTAGGAAACGGCAATGTAGGTATCGGCACGGCGGGGCCTCTCTCAAAATTAGATGTGAATGGTGGTCTAGCGGTAGGGGGTTATGCAGGGACTAACGCTGCACCAGCAAATGGAATGATAGTAAGCGGAAATGTCGCCATCGGTAGTGCCACGGTATTAAACGGAAAGATGTCAGTTCTTAGTTCGACGGCAGACATACTGTCAATTCAAAGTACTACGCCTGGTGGCTATCTGGTTTTTGCCGACAACGCAACTCCAACCTGGGCTAATGCACCGCGAATAGGTGCAATTACCAATGATATGGTCATTACGACGTCAGCTACCGAGCGTGTGCGAATCACCACTAGTGGCAACGTCGGAATTGGTACCTCAACACCGACTGGAAATCAATTACTTATAAATTCCACTCAAGGTACAACAGGTAATGCTGCGTTAAAAATTGTATACGGCGGAGGAACTTCAGTTTTGGGAGAAGTTTCGGCTCTGGCCCATAGAAATGGCGTGTGGGATGGTTTATATATAAATGGTATTGGTAGTAGCTTAACTAATTCGATTTTTGTAGAAGGTACACAACCCGTCATATTCAATGCCGGCAATGTTGGGATAGGTAATACGGCACCAGCATCGAAGCTAGATGTGGTGAGTGGCACAGCGAACACTACTGCTGATTCAGTAGGAACCCTTGGAAATTTCACTGGTCCGACTCAAGCTGGACAAAATTCAATGGTCAGTATTGATAGTAATGATGCAATGGCCATAGATACTGGCGGTGTGCTTGGTTTTGGTGGTCGTTATGTGACCGGCGGAACAGGATATGCAAACTGGGCATCAATAAAAGGGTTGAAAGCAGATGCAACTTCGGGAAACTACGGTGGATATTTATCATTTTGGACACGCACAACCGGAGCAGGAAGTGTAGAAAGAATGAGAATAGACACAAACGGCAATGTCGGCATTGGGACGACGAATCCATATGCTATCGATGATGGGCCTGTCGCGACAAAATTCCATGTGAAAGTGACCGGTGGAACCGGAAACGTTGAAGTCGGCAGATTTGAAGGAGGAAGTGATGCGGATAATACATACGGCGTGCTTAGGGTAAATCATAATAATGACCGGGGTTTCTTTGTTAAAGGCGGAAGGCAGATAGGTAATACAGCTATAGCGACTATGGGTCTTACTGACAACGTTGGAGCCATGACTGACATCATGACATTTTTAGGTAGCAACGTCGGCATCGGGACGACGAATCCAATAAAAAAATTAGAGATTCAATCATCAGTGGCCAACAATGCGCTTCGTATCGGCGATGGAGTGTCTAATGCTGCTTTCACTTATGATATCTGGCGTGATAGTGCAGTTGGACCACTAAACTTTTATGGAAACCAGACAGGTGCAACAGGGTATGTTTTCAGCGGTGTTGATGGTGAACGGATGCGTATTGCCACTAATGGCAATGTCGGTATTGGCACGACGAATCCTGGAACGAAGTTGAGTGTTTCTGGTGGAGCGGCAGTCGGTAGCGGATATGCGACGACTGCGGTGACAGACGGTAATTTAATAGTTGCAACTTCTATAGGTATTGGAACAACAAATGCTACAGCTCGAGGATTAAATGTGGTTGCTCCAAGTGATGTTGGAATTGAGGTCACTGTTCCAAGAACAACTGGTACTAATTACGGAATAATTAGTAGTGCGACTGGTGCTGGTGCAACATTGAACCAAGGTTTATATGCATCAGCAAGCGGAGCAACCAGTAATTACTCTATACGAATTCCTAGTCCAGTTGCTTCTGCGGGTAACTATGCAATTTATAGTGATGCGACAGCTCAGTCATATTTTGCAGGCAACGTTGGCATTGGAACCACTACGCCAGCGCAGTTATTAACTGTTGGAAATCTAACAGGAAATAGTGCCGGTAGTAGTTTCTACAATATTGGTGCACCAACAATAGGTGTTGGTAGTAGTCTGTATTCGTATGGATACATTTGTGCAGGTAATAATTCGGGAGCATGTACTAGCACAAACGGTGTTGTTATTGGGCCTTTAAATACTAGTGCTGGAATAAGCTTAAATAGCGGAACTGGTAATTCATTCTTTAATAATGGCAACATTGGTATTGGAACAACAACTCCAAATGCAAGATTAGTTGTTTCTGGTCCTGTAAATACTAGTGGCGCACCTGCCTCATGGGTTCAAAATCTTATTATTGATAACGCACTTACTTCAACTCAAAACGTTACTGAATATAGAGTAGCTGGAACAGCAAGGGGATCATTACGCGTTGATAGTTCAGGTGACATGGTTTTATCAGGTGCAGGAACTGGAGCAACATATATTTCTTATGATGGTGGTACTGGTGGTGTAATCTTTGGCACAGGTGCTCAGACATCTAATGCCAATGTCTCCGCAGCTGGTGTATACACAGGAACAGGATTAACCGTTGGCTCAGGAACAATCACCTCTGGCCTAATCAACGGTCAAACAATTTCTAGTGCGGCGAATTTCACGGGGACACTTAATGTAAACGGTATTATTTCAGGCAACAGTAAGCAGATGTTTAACACGGGCGATACGTGGCTAAGAATAAATGAGACGAATGCTTTTGTTTCCGGAATCTATGCGGGTACTGGCATCTTACGAACTGACGGAAATTTTCAGGTGGGAGCAAATGGAACTTCGTTCAATATTACAGCTGCAGGAGTAGCCACGGGGGGTACATATAACGGTCAAACAATTTCTAGTGCGGCGAATTTCACGGGGACAATTAATGCCGCAAGTACAATCACCGCTCCTACATTTTCAGGTAATTTATCTGGACAATTTAATAATGGTTCTATTTATTCTTCTCCAACAAACGGCAATACATTTAACTCTGGATATGGAACTGCAGCAGATAATGCAGATATCTGGATTAACTATCGTGGATATAACGATGGTCAATTATATTTTAGAGATTTTAGAGTTGGTAATGGAAAAGGCACACAAATTGCATTATTCAAAGGAAGTGATAGTAGCGTGACACTTGCGGGGGCACTATCTGCTGGAGCAATCACAGGAACAAGTTTAACAGTTGGAGCTGGCACTATCACTTCCGGATTAATAAATGGTCAAACAATTTCTAGTGCGGCGAATTTCACGGGAACGGTGGCCGTAGCGACAGGAGTTACAAGCCCATATTTGTCTTATCCAAGTAGTCCGCTTGGAGGTTTATATGGCTCTTATCCTAATACAAATGCCAATAACAGGAGTTTTGTTTACTCAATAAACGCTTCGTATGCAAATGTTGGTACTCATTACGGTATCTCTTATGATCAATCAAATAACACAATTTGTATTGAAGGTAGTAGTAATTGCAACGTCAGGTTAGGAATGGATGGTACGAGTAGTTACTTTAATCTTGGGAATGTTGGTATCGGTACAACTTCTCCATCGCAGGCGCTTTCAGTAAACGGAGGTATGTTATTTACCGCTTCATCAACAGGAATGAATGGAATTAATTTAACCGCTGGATGTTATGCAATAAATGGTGTATGTATTGGTGCAGGAGGGGCGGTAAATCTTATTGGTGCAGCCCTTACAAAAGGAAATTTCCTTGTTGGTAATGATGCTGGTTTATCGCAAGCAACATCAACAATCTTTATTTCTTCTACTGGAAATGTTGGCATTGGTGCGACAGCGCCAAATGGGAAGCTTGAGATTGTTGGTTCAAATGCAAATACCGACGGGGCAGTGTTTGGCCCTGTAACCACAGACAACAATTTCGCCATTCAAACCTATATTGATGCTGGGGTTGGTGGTGGTGGTTGGGCGGGTAGAACTACTTATGCTGGTGGATGCTGTAACAATCTCGCTCTTCAGCCGGATGTTGGGACAGTAACAATTGGTGAGACAACTGGAAATTTGGGATATAAATTCGAAGTGGCAGGCACAGCCAGTGTTACTAGTAATTTAACTGTTGGAGGAACAATTACTTCCGGATTAATAAACGGCCAAACAATTTCAAGCGCGGCGAATTTCACGGGTACTTTAAATGCCAACGGATTAATCTACGGAAACAGCAAGGAAATATTTAATACAGGCGATTCATATTTGAGACTTAACCAAAGCGTGGCGTTTTCTTCCGGTATCTGGATGGGGGGTAGCAACTTTATGGGAGGCGCAGGAATACTTGCAATGGGTTCAAATGGCGGTACAACAAACTCTCGTGTTTATATAAATGGAGGTACATATAATGCGACAAATGTAATTAATCTTGATGGTGCGACTGGAAATATTTATGCAGCTGGCAATGTTAATGTAGGAGGCACTATATTTGGAAATCTTCCATTCAACTATCTAACAACCCCAACAGCATCACCCCAGATTAATATGTCCACCTACTCAACGGGGTTGAACTGGACTACGGGTACTGCGGCAAACGACTTGTTTAAACTAACAACTGATAACGGTGCAAACGGCACTGGCTACGCGCTCTTAATTAACACTGGCGCAAGCGCGACCGTAAAACCACTTCATGTTGTCGCCGGTTCCATTGAGGCGTTAGCTGTAGATACAGCTGGTCGTGTTGGTATTGGTACAACAGGCCCAGGGGAAAAATTGCATATAGTTTCTACTCAAGGCCAAGACGGTATTTATATTGATACACCAACTTTTCCAGAAATTTTATTTAAACGCTCTACTGTCAATAAAGCATTTGTTGCTATAGCTGGTTCATCAGGCGGTTATGGTACTGGCACACTCGCGGACTCGTTAATCTTCAGGAGTGAAAGTGGTTTTACTCATTTCCTTAATGCAGGCACAGTTGTAGGAACATTTAATGGCTCAAATTTTGGAATTGGTACAACCTCACCAAGCATGGCGCTTTCAGTAGTAGGTACGACAACTGGGCAAGATATTGTTCCAAACTCCAATCTTCTTTACAGTCTAGGAACATCAAAAGAAAGATTTGCTACCGTTTGGGCGGGAACCACAAACATTGGAACATCTACATGGGCAATTTCAACGGGCGCTGATGGCAGACTCACATTCAACAATGCAGCAAACTCTGCTGGAACAGAAACAGTTTCTTTTGCTACAAATGGAAATGTTGGAATAGGGAATACAAATCCACAGTTCTCATTAGATGTCGCTGGTAATCAGAGATTTTATGGAACATCATCATCCACCTCGCTATTTCAAGTTTCAGTCATGAGTAGTGGATGGTCGTCAGGAAACTCCTCAACATGTAATGGTAAAATCTTGATGAAAGATGCCTCTACACTGGTTTGTATTACTTCTAGCGGAATACAGTTAGGAAAATATAATTCAACTGATATTTCTTGGTATCCAGTCTACACAGGAGTGCATTGGGACACCGTTTTTTATGGAGCTGGTTATCCATATATGTCTGCCGCAATGTTGGACTCTTCAAGGGTAGCTATAGCATACAATTACACTTCTTGGGGTGTGAAAGTGGTTGTCTGCACACTTGGAGAAACTTATGTGGCGTCATGTGGTTCGCCAACCGCATCACTTGTAACTTCTTCTCAACCAATGCATGTTGACCTCGAAGCAGTAAATTCCGGCGGTGACTTTATCGTTACATACTCTGATAATGTATTTGGTACAGGCGTATTCACTAGGGTGGGTCAGACTTCAGGCAATACTATTTCTTCTATATCATCCGCGGTGACTTTAACTGAGGGTGGAACTACTACCAGTTATCCACAGCTGCAAATGTTTTCTGCTACCACGACAAAATTTATGTTGAGATATGTCGTTACTGGGGGCCTAGATAGAGTAGTTGTTGGAAATATAAGCGGTACGACTGTTACTTATGGCCAAAAGGAGTATTTAACAACTGGAGCCGCGGCCTCGGCCATACAGTACGGTATTTCTCCGCTATCTGAATCAAATATGTTGATATTCCCAACAAGAACTTCGGGCCCTCTTGCCGGAGTAAGTGCGGTATTGCTTAGTTATACATCTACATCGACGATATCAACATCAACTGTATTATCCCTGAGTACATTCTCGACTTCAGCGGCATCTGCATCATCTTTTGTCGACCCGTCGCATATTGCAGTTGGCTATGCTAATACAAAGTATAGAATTATAACCGTTTCATCGTCCACTGCTTTATCAATGGATAACGAACAGACATCTACAATCAATACTAATTACTGGGTGCTTGGTTTAACCCCAACTTCATTTATTGCATCAGGTGGTTCAACTATGCAGATTCTTAGAACTAGAGATATGACTACAAACTATAGTATTGATCAATTTAATGCTCCGAACACAAGCTATATACTTTCAGCTGGCGCAGTTAATAGTGCTGCTGCGGCGGCACTAGATAGCACCAGACATGTTGTTGTTGCTAACCAAGGTTCAACCATTACCTTAAGGATTGGTTTCATTGGCGGGGGCACGATAAGTTACGGTCCTGCTGTAACAATTGCCACCACGACAACTAACGTTGCTGTGGCTGCTCTCGATGCAAACACTTTTGTGCTTGTAAAATCAGGGTCGCAAGGGTTTGCGAGTGCTTACTCTTGCACGGTTTCAGCAACCGTAAATATTACTTGTGGTAACCCATCAGTCTTCTATGATTCGGGCTGGAACGGAGGCCCTCCTATTATCTCTGTTGCACCATTAGGTAGCACGAATTTTGTTGTGGGTTATGCATCTTCAACTAGTGGAAATAGGCAATCAGTGAAAACTAGAGTTGGTGCAATATCAGGAAGCACAATTACCTCATTTGGTTCTGAACAATCAGTCGGTGCAGACGCACTTAATGTTACAAATATTGCTATAACTGCTATTGCTGGTACTACTAACAAATTTGTGCTTGCGTATAATGATTTAACAACAGGCGTATCTGATTCCCAAAATAAAGGGAAGGTGTTAATAGGTAATACGTCTGGTACCACTATTACTCTCGGTAATCCAGAAATTGTCTTGGCGGCATCAACTAGTGCAAATATGAGAATAGTTTCTCCGGCCTTGAATCAGTTTGTCGTTTTTGCAAGCCCTAACAGTGGTACTGACATGTTTGCAACTTTTGGAAATATTACCGGGCAAACAACCTTATCTACTACTACTACGGCGATAGGGCCAGTAGCATCATATACAACGTTCAATGCTTCTGTGATGGATAGCAATCACATTCTCGTTCAAGCACTTAAACAATTAAGAGTTATAGAGGTGGACTCTTCTGGTATCTCTAAGATAAATAGTATTCAAACACTATATACAAGCAATCTTTCAACTTACAATGGTACGTGGGGCGCATGGGCACAGAATGCTACAACAAGTGTGGCTGTAATTACTACCTCGGATCCAACTACACAGGGTATTCTTACAACTTTTGATACTAATGCCTTTTACTATCAACCAAAGACCCTGGTTATTAAAGCTTCTGGAAATGACATCGAGCAAGCAGCGTCAGTGGGTATTGGTACACAAAATCCGCTTTACGCACTGCACGTTCAAGTTACCACCAACGGAGCTGTTGCTGGATTTACCAATAGTAATGGGTACTGTACTATCAACCCAACAGCTACTGCTCTCTCGTGTGCGTCCGATGCTCGTTTGAAAAAAAACATAAATACTTTGGCCAGTTCAACGGAAATCGTTCGAAAACTTCGTGGCGTGAATTTTAATTGGAAAAGTGATGAGACTGGTGCAAATCACATAGGATTTATTGCTCAGGAAGTACAGCAAGTTGTTCCAGAGTTGGTAGAGCAGGATGCAAACGGGATACTCGCTGTTAACTACCTAAACTTCGCCCCTATATTAGTGAATGCTTGGAATAATATGGATGTTCGCGTGTCTTCACTTGAATCAATTGCAACAACAACACTTCCTGCAACATCAACTCCAATGCTTGCCGTGACAGACAAGGGGTTGGGAATTGGAACACTTACACCAAATTTTGCACTACATGCAAAATTTGGTGGAGCGGGGATTGCTGTATTTGAAAATGACAATGGCGTTTGTGAGGTAAATCCTTCAACTGGTTCATTTGGTTGCGCACCAAAATTAAATCAAGGAGTAACAATTGGCACAACAACAATCGGTACAACGCTCGCTTCGTCAACTGATATTATCCGCAAACTTCGCGGAGTAAATATTTCAATGATGGGCGCATCCACTACCGCAAACCAACTAGGTTTTCTTGCGGATGACGTACAATTAGTTGCACCAGAACTTGTTGATAATGTGAATGGCATTAAGCTAGTTCGCACCACTGACATTATTCCTCTACTAGTAAACTCAATAGGGGATTTGGCAGAAAAGGTAGACTCATTGGATACTCGCCTTTCAAAACTTGAAGCAACGGTTGCTTCATCAACAGCATTAAGTGCAACATCTACGGCATCTACAACCGGCGTTTATACCAGCGGAACTTCAGATGTGAACTTTATAGTGAATTCTGTACTAACAGCATTCCAAAATATGGGCACCACAATTAGCTTAGGCATGGCGCACTTTACAAGTGTGTTTGCAGATAATATCGTTGTTGGTTCTCAAGAAAAACCAGCCGGCATTACTCTTTACGATATTGCTACGCACCAACCATATTGTTTGAGAATAGAAAATGGGGGACAGGTGACAGCACCAGGAACTTGTGCCGACACAATTTCAACGGGCATCGCTCAAACTACATCGACTAGCGGGGTGACTATTACAAGCAACACTTCAAGCACTACTTCATCAACAGTAGCAACAGGCACAACAACATCCACATCAACGACAAACACAACAACTTCTACATCAACAACGAACACACTTACCTCAGGAACTTCAACAACAAGTACCACGACTACAGCAACTACAGACACAGCGTCGACTACTGCAACTGCGCCAGTAAATAACACGGTCTCGACCTCCGCCTCCACCACCCCAACCGTATAGGCCTTCGTTACTGGAACCCTGAACCCTTGAACCACTGAACCTTTTAACCACCAAATGTTTTTATTCCATAGTGTCCCCATTTAGTTCGCGATTGCGTGTAAAAAGAGGACACACAGACTGTGTGTTTAAAATGAATGCGCCCGAACTTGAATGGGTCTAAACTAGAAGTGATAAGAAAATAGTAGATGGACGTTGAAAGCAAAATTAAATTAGGCAGTACGAAAAAGAAAATACTAGCAGGATTAGCTGCTGGGGCGATAATCACAGTGTCAGTTATGGCCCCAAACGCCGTAAAAATTTTCAAACCGATTTTAAAAAAATATAAGAACGGTAAATATAATTTTTGGCGTTCATTACAAGGGTTGGAAAAACAAGGGCTCGTTGAGCGAGATAAAGGCGGGCGTTATTTTGTGTCAGAAAAAGGAAGAATTCTACTACTGACACATGCACCAGATATTTTAAGTAAAACAAAAAGATGGGATGGAAAGTGGAGAGTTATTATTTTTGACATTCCGGATGCTAAAAGAAAAAGTAGGGATAAATTGAGGTATATTCTTTTGGCTCAAGGATTTTTGTTGTTACAAAAAAGTGTTTGGATTTACCCCTATCCATGTGAGGAGTTAATAACATTAATGAAGAGTGAAATGCGTTTGGGCAAGGATCTCCTATATATGGTGGTTGAAGGATTAGAAGGGGACTCTTATATAAAAAATCACTTCAAACTATAATTTTCATTTTACACGCAATCGCGAACAAAATGAGGAATGCAAGATACTACATAAATTGGGTATCTGAATCGGATATCTGGGTCAGATCACTGAATAAGGTCTTTGAACCAAGTCACCAAGCAAAATCTCTGAACCACGCGCCAGAATTAAAGCACAGGATTTTGCTTCAAATTAAAGACGTTGAACTAGCGGGTTGAATTAAACAAGTACAAAGTGTCATTTTATAAATCAAAAATTCCGCCCTTTTGGGACGGAATTTTTGATTTTGTTGTTCGAGCTCGTAAGCCGAATTTTGTTTCTAAACAATTATTTATCTAGGTCATGCATTACTGCACAACTCAAGCGATTCAAATGTATATCTCTATACAAGTACGATCTTGCACTCAAGTAAGGATTTAGCCGTTTCATTTCAACATTACTGCTGAACTCGTCGAGTGTTTATTGCTAAACACTCGATGCCTCTCCCTTTCGAGTTCGGCGTTTCTGTTCGCACCTCACGGATTGCTCCGGACGGGCGTTACCCGCTACTCTTGTAAATTGAACTACTGAGTGTTCGGACTTTCCTCACCACGTTTTTCTTTCAAAAAATATGGCGCAATTGCTCGACTCGAACTCCCGCATTATACAACTTAGTTTAGCTAATATCAATACTAAAAAATAAACTTGCCAAAAACGCCATTTTACGTTGAAAAATAAGGATATTATCAACAGGCGAACCATTGGTTTTATGCGTTATAATATGAGTATTAGTAGATTAAAAATACACAAGAAAATGGACAGTTTTAACAATTCAATGGAGGTAAATAGAGAGTCAAATTCATCTCGATTTGCCGTATGGGTTATGGGCATTGTCGCGGTTTTATTACCAGTGTTCTTCATACCTTCTGCAGCGGTTTCGCTTCCAGTGGCTAAAATAATTCTTCTTTCGATAGGAGTCTTAGCAGCACTTGCAGCGGTAATTCTTTCAACAATTCAACACGGGGAGATAAGGATTCCGTGGAACTTAATGACAGCGGGGGTTATTGCATTGCCTCTGTCGTTCTTAGTTGCGTCATTATTTTCACCAACTCCTGCAAATTCTTTATGGGGATATGGGTATGAGAATGGCACGTTTGGATTTATTTTGCTTGGTTCTTTAGCAACCTTGCTCTTAGCATCACTGATGCGAGAAAAAGCAAAACAAAGTTTGATTCTTTGGGGAACTCTTGTAGTGTCTTGTGTATTGGGAATATTTCACATTTTGAGATTCATTTTCGGAGCTCAAAAAATCTCCCTTGGTCTTTTTGCGGATAATTTCGCAAATACAGTCGGCTCATGGAATGAGCTTTCTTTGTGGTTTGGCTTTACTGCATTAATTGCAGCAATCTTACTTTCGCTTTCTGCGCAAACAGGAAAAAAGAAAATTATCGCTTACTTGGCATTAGCTCTATCAGCAATAATGATGTTCATCATTAACTTTGTTACTGCTTGGTACATAACCGGAGTATTTGCGCTTGTATTTATGGTGTTTGAACTTTCTAGAGTGAATGTTTCAGCTGATGGCAATTCTAAGAGAAAAATATCTTGGCATGCATTATTCTTGGTAGTCCTAGCGCTCGTCTGTGTTCTTGCAAACACCGCAATTTCAAACGGCATTACACAAAAATTAGGTGTCGCAACAGTAGAGGTACGCCCAGCATGGACAGCAACTTGGGATGTATTAAGAGCATCTCTCTCTGACAGACTATTGGTGGGAACTGGTGCAAACAACTTTACGAATGCATGGCTTATGCATAAACCAGCCGGAATTAATGACACCATTTTCTGGAATACCGATTTCTCAACTGGTATTGGGATAATTCCAACATTCGCCGTGACTACTGGTCTTTTGGGAATTCTGGCTTGGGTATTCTTCCTAGGATTGATTATTAGAAATGGAGTAAGGTTGTTGTTTAGAGAAGGAGTGGAGGCTAATGAGAAGTTGCATTCTGTAATTTCAGTTTTTGCAGCAATGTTCTTGTGGACCGTTGCGTTCTTCTATACTCCATCATCAGCACTGCTCGCTCTGGCCTTCATATTTACTGGCCTAATGATTGCGGCCTTGTACAGAGCAAATTACTTGAAAGTAAAAGGCTTCTCTCTATTCTCAGTTCCAAGAGCAAGCTTTGTATCCGTATTGGTTTTGATTGTGGTTCTAATTGGCGTGGTAACTCTAGGTTTCTTGTTTGTTGAAAGAGCAATCGCCCAGGTTTACTTCGGGGAAGCTATTGTAGCCGGCAACAACAATAAGATAGATGATGCAGAAAATTACTTGAACAGAGCGGTGGCAATTCATCCGTTCGATGTGTTCTACAGATCTTTGTCTAATGTATCTATGGCAAGGCTATCTACACTGCTAAATGATCAGACAGCAACACCAGATTCTGTAAGATCGGGATTCCAGAATTTATTGTCCGTGTCTATAAAAGACGCACAACTAGCAACACAAGCTAACGCACTGAATTATCAAAACTGGCTTTCACTAGCACAGGTATATGGTTCAGTTGTTCCAAAACCATTCCAAATAAAAGATGCATATGAATCTGCAAAGGGTGCATATGACAAATCTAAAGCACTAAATCCATTCAGCCCATCGATTTTGCTAACAATGGCAAAGCTAGAATCAGATAATGGAAGCCTTGATACTGCATCGAATATTGCAGAAGAAGCAACGAAATTGAAGCCAGACTACGCAGATGCCCATTACTTCTTGTCACAAATTGCAGTTCAACAAGGTAATTTACAGAAGGCAATTGAAAAAACCCAAACGACAATTCTTCTAGCACCTCAAGCTCAACAGCAGGCGGGACTATACTTCCAGTTGGGAGTCCTGTACTTCAATGTTCCAGATTATGCTAAAGCAGCACAAGCACTTGCTCAGGCTGTTCAGGTTCTACCAGATTATGCCAACGCTAGATACTTCCTTGGTTTGTCTTTAGCGCGAACGGGGGACAAGGCTGGAGCAATAGCACAGTTTGAAGCAATCCAAAAAACAAATCCTGACAATGCAGAAGTAATTAAGGTTCTTGCAAATCTAAAAGCAGGTAAGGATCCACTGAGTGGAATTACAGGTGGAGCAGCAAAGCCAACTGAGAGAACGACGCTTCCTGTTACGGGTCAATAGAGGTGCTCCGCATCAGTGGTTTTTTGCACGGCTACCACTCGACTAAAAATTTAAAAATAGTTAAGTTCAATAACGAAAAACACCAGAACTTGCCGTATACTCGGCTCGAACAACTGGTGTTTTTCTATTTCTCTAAAACTATTTTTAAATAGCCTCGTGAGTGAAAAAACCACTGACGCTTCGCTTTAAGGTAAAAGTTATATAAGTAAGAGTTCGCTCAAAATGAGTAAAAACGGTAGAATAGGGCTATATGGAGCGTGTTATTGGAGTCTTACGTAAGCCTGTTTCGAATGTCGGGGAAGCTGCATTTCTGCTTGGGCTTTTTACGTTTATCTCGCAACTACTCGGCCTTTTAAGAGACAGGTTGTTGGCGGGGGTTTTTGGGGCAGGAAAGGAGCTGGATATATACTATGCCGCTTTCAGGTTCCCAGATTTGATTTTTGTGACTGTTGCCTCGCTAGTTGCAATGTCCGTTCTTATTCCTTACTTAGCAGATGCAAAAACAAAAGGTAAGGAATTCTTTGATACATTGGTGTCCGATTTGTTTCTGTGTTTTTCTTTTGCGATTGTAATTGTGTGCGGAATAGTTTTCTTTTTGCTTCCAACACTTATTAGTCACGCATTTTCTGGGTTTAGTCCTAATGAGATAGCAAAAGTAGTACTTTTGTCTCGCATAATTCTTTTCTCTCCAATTTTCCTTGGATTCTCTAATTTGTTAGGAAGTGTGGCACAGGTTTATGGAAGATTTGTTTCTTACGCTATCGCGCCAGCTCTTTATAATCTTGGCATCATTTTGGGCACCATTCTCTTGGTGCCGTATTTTGGTGTTTTTGGAGTAGCGGTTGGTGTTGCGGTTGGTGCGCTTTTGCACGTAACAACACAAGCAACATCTCTCTCGGGCATTGTTTCTTTAAAAGAGCTTTTGGGGTTCAGAGAAAAACTTGGAGTAGCCTTTAAGCGCATTAACAAAATTGTCTGGATTTCAATTCCTCGAACAATAGCGCTTTCATCGTCAAATTTGGCTTTATTAGGATTAATGTCAATCGGTTCATTTCTGGGTGCCGGGGCAATTTCTGCGTTTACCTTTGGCAACAACCTGCAAGCAGTGACGGTTTCAATAATTGGTGTTTCGTTTGCAATGGCAGCCTTTCCTGTGCTTTCAAACTTATTCCGGGCTGGTGAATTGGTCAAAATGAGACAAGAACTTATTAACACCGCCAGGAAGATAGTTTTCTTTACAGTTCCAGCGGCGTGTTTTTTGATAGTTTTCCGCGCCCACTTAGTGAGAATAATTTTAGGGTCGGGGCACTTTAACTGGGAAGATACTAGGCTTGTGGCAGCTTCACTTGCGATTTTTTCAATTTCACTAGCCTTCCAATCTCTTTACCATTTGTTTATCCGAACTCTTTACGCAATGGGTGATAATAAAAAATCCTTCTACTCTTCAATCTCCGGTGCTATTTCCATGGTGGTCGTGGCGTTTGTTTGGTATAAATGGTCGCTCGTAAATCCATTGCCAAGCGAAATACTAAATTCACTTCTGAAAGTTTCAGATGTTCCAGGAACACAAATGCTAGCACTTCCGATTGGCTTTGCTTTTGGTGCAATTGTTGAATGTTTACTTCTTTGGGTAATTGTTGAGAGAAAAATTAGTTTTACAAAAAATATAATAAAACCAGTTTTTCAATCAGTTGGTGCGGGAATAATTGGGGCGGCATCATCATATGAAGTTTTGCAGTACACCGGAAAATTCTTTGTATTGGATAAGTTTGTCGGGTTGGCAATGCACGCCTTTATCGGTGGGGTAGTAGGATTACTCGTTACGTGTGCAACTCTTGTATTACTTGGCAATGAAGAGGTGAGGGTATTACTGCAGAGCTTCACAAGAAGATTTTCTGGAATAAAACCAATCGCCGCCGATACGGACGTTCTTTCGTAATATTCTCCGGCGAACGCGCATAAATTCGCCAGCGGCGAATTTTGCTATGCTCAGCGCGCCAAAGTAAAGAGCCATTCGTGATTACACTCAAGGTCTTGACTTACCGTGCTGGCGCACTTCTGCAATGTTCGGCGGAGAATATTACTCACTCAAAAAGTCAGGAAAGCTTTAATTTGAGCCATATTTTGAGCACTATTCAGAACGCATCATTTTTAAGAACACATCTTGAGGAATGTTTACTTTTCCACGTGCCTGCATTTTCTTTTTACCTTTCTTTTGTTTTTCACGAAGTTTCATTTTTCGAGTAATGTCACCACCATACATATGTTGTGTCACATCTTTTCTCATTGCGGAAAGTGTGCGTGAAGAAATAATTCGCCCCAATCCTTTTGCTTGAATTTTGGTAATAATCATTTGACGGGGCATAGTGTTATAAAGTTTTTCTACAGCCTTTTCAGCTTCGTCATTTAAAAGTCGTCTAGATACGATTCTAGAAAACGCTGGTATTACTTCTTCACCAATTAAAATTTCCATTTTCACAACATCGGCCTCTTTCATTCCCTCAATCTCATACGAAATAGATGCATAGCCAGAAGATGCGCTTTTCAACTTATCAAAAAAACCTCGCATCAGTTCTCTGAGTGGCATTTTCACAGTGAGTGATGTTCTTTGGTCTCCGAATGTTTCTGTGTGCTCAGTTTGCCCTTCGTGGTCATAGAGCAGTTGCATTATTTGTCCTAAATAATCTATTGGCGTAATAATAATTACATTTACCCACGGCTCAAAAACAGTTTTGATTAAACCATCGTCAGGAAAAAAAGGAGCCGAATAAATCATTTCTTTTTTACCGTTTTTATACTCAATTTCGTAAGTAATCGATGGCAAGGTCACCACAAGTTCTAAGTCAAACTCACGGCGCAATCTTTCAGTGATAATTTCTAAGTGAAGCATTCCAAGAAAACCACATCTAAATCCACGTCCCAGGGTGCCCGACGATTCCTCTTCGAATGTAAATGATGAGTCAGATAACTTTAGTTTAGAAAGAGCCTGTTTTAGAGGCACAAAGTCGTCCTGAGATTCAGGGTAAATAGATGCCCAGACAACAGGTCTCGGGTCCATATAGCCCGGTAATGGAGGATTTGTGTCGTTAGCAAGAGCTATGGTGTCTCCAACCTTTGCTATACCTGGCTCTTTTATTCCTGTGACAACATATCCAATTTCTCCGGCAGAAAGGGTGTCCGTAGCTACTTCTGTCGGTGAAAAAATTCCCACCTCTAGTGCCTTAAAGTTTCCGCCAGCTATCTTAAACTTCAAATCAGTTTGTCTTTTGACAGTTCCATCCATAACTCGGACAAACACAATAACCCCAGTGTGATTTGAATATTTAAAATCAAAAATTAAGGCACGAAAATTTTTGTGGTCGCTATTTATATTTTGAGGTGGAGGAATCCTTTCAATCACTTGTTGTAATAGTGCTTCTACACCTTCGCCAGTTTTACCGGAAGTCTCAATTATATCTTGTCTCTTACATCCAATTAGTTTAATAATTTCTTCAGCCACATCTTCTTTTCGTGAAAGAGGGGAATCAACCTTAGAAAGTACTGGAATTATTGTGAGTCCTGATTCGCGGGCCATACCCAATGTTGTTAGGGTTTGTGCCTGAACACCTTGGGTAGAATCTACTAACAGTATTGAGCCCTCAACGGCCTTAAGAGCACGAGACACTTCATATGAAAAGTCTATGTGCCCAGGAGTGTCAATCAGATTTAAAATGTAGTCTTTGCCTTTATATGCATACTTCATTCTAACTGGCTGCATTTTTATTGTAATGCCACGCTCGCGCTCCAGTTCCATAGAATCTAGGACCTGGGCCATCATTTTTCTTTTTTCTACTGTATTTGTAAGCTCGAGCATTCTGTCTGCTAAAGTTGATTTTCCGTGGTCTATGTGCGCAATTATGGAGAAGTTTCTAATATTCATGCCAACTCTACTGGAACGCAGGTACCATGTAGAGCAAGACCATAGAAACTATGATTAGTGCACAAAGCACTACCCAAATCGCTCCGACAGCCTTTTTTGTTTTCTGGTGGAATAACATATTTTTGAAACTTTATTTGATAGAATCCTACTATGACGCCCTTCGGTTTGCAACGAAACACACAGCCTAAAACCGGCTTTAAAAATATGATGCAATCAACCCCTATTTTTTGGTTGACTATTTTAGTGATTGTTCTTCTTGGCAGAGGAGCAGTGATGACCTTTATAAAGGAGCGGGAAACTGCCAAGCTCGCACAAGATGCACAGAATAAATTAATTGATTTGAACAATCGTGAAAAGGTGCTGAATGAAAAAATTAGTTATTTAAAAACACCCGAAGGGACAGAAACAGAATTACGTGGCATTTATAATGCGGCAAAACCAGGAGAGTCTGTGGTATTAATTATTGATGCAAAAGCTTCCACAACCACAAGTCCTCAACAAAAAACTTGGTGGCAAAAATTTTTTTCGTTTTTTTCCAAAAACTAACTTCCTATTGTCCCCCCGGCCGGATATCTCACTCCTCGGAAACCGATGGTTTTCCGACGTTCGCTTTGCTCACTGCCTTCCTGCACGGGGAGACGAACCGCGTCTCCCCGACCCCCGCTCCTGTGTTCGATTCCGAAATCATATAAGAAAAATGCACCACAAAAGTGATGCATTTTTCTTATAGTCCCCCCGGCCGGAATCGAACCGACATCTATCCCTTAGGACGGGACTGTTCTATCCATTGAACTACGAGGGGTGGAAAATGTTACGCAGTTATTCCAAGCAAGTTTGAAAGCACAGGTTTGTTGTATCCAACAATCAGCTGGTCGTCAATTAGAATAACAGGAACACCCATTTGGCCGCTTAGCTCTACCATTTCTTGTCGCCTCACTGGATCTGAGGCTACGTCTATTGCTTCATAGGAGATTTTATTTGCAGCAAAAAATTCTTTTGCCATATTGCAATATGTGCAGTTTGGGGTGGAATAAATGACAACTTTTTTTGCGTTAGGATTCATTTCTTTCAATATTTTATTGCTAATTTACGCAATTTTAGCATAAAATGCGAATAGTTCTAGCGGGTATGGTTTAGTGGCAGAATGCGACCTTCCCAAGGTTGAGACCCGGGTTCGATTCCCGGTACCCGCACAATTTTTATACTAAAGGTTTGGTATAATTTGCTCAGCATGGATGATTTAAACGACCAGAAAATACAAAAAATACTTGAACTATCTGAATCAAATAATAGGATTTTGCGAGCAATAAAGCGCTCTATTCTTTGGGGTCGAATAATTCATACTGTCTATTGGGTTGTGATAATCGGTGCTTCTATTGGAGCTTTTTATTTTATGAAGCCGTATCTAAGTCAGCTTGAAGATTTGTATGGTGGTCTAAAAAACGGGGCAAGCTCTGTACAGGGTGTTAATTCAGACGGCCTAAGCTCGCTTTTAAAGAATCTGGGACGATAGAGAATGGTGTGGTAATATCTTTGTACAAATTGCCGAGATAGCTCAGTTGGTAGAGCATTCCCCTGAAGAGGGAAGGGTCCCCAGTTCGAACCTGGGTCTCGGCACCAAATATACAATTTCACCGCGAGAGTTTTCTGAATAGGGAAGGCAGTGGCCTGGATCGACGGTGAAATCGTCGCCAGGGAACTCGGGTCTCGGCACCAATTTTGTTTCTAGCCCCTTACCTTTAATTTTGCTTGCTTGTTTTTGTCTATTTTAGGAAGACGAATTGTGAGAAGTCCGTGTTTTTCAGATGCCTCCGCCTCTTCTACTTCAACTTCTTTTGGAAGTACTATTGTGCGTGAAAATGAGCCCCAATAAAGCTCTTGATGAAAGTAATCGTCGCTACTAGTAGTTCTATCTGCTTCTCTTGTGCCACGAATAGTGACCATGTCGCGTGTAATAGAAATGTCTAAATCTTCTGGTTTTACACCCGCGACCATTGTTCTTATTACAATGTCATTTGGAGTTTCGTACATATCTATAGTAAGTTCAGCGTCGGCTGGTTCATTTTCGTATGCACTAACTGCGTTCTCGCGGTCGCTTCTTAAAAGATCTTTACCATGAATTATTTTTTCACGCCCCGTAAGGGTAGGGATTGTATCTTCTTCCTCTAATTTCACTGCGCCCGTTAATCTTTCAAAGAATGATCTTTTTGGTGTTGGCATATTTTTTATATTGGTTTTACAGACCGTACACGTTTCACTTTCTCAAATACTAACATGAGTGCGATCATCATAAGCCATACAAAGCCGAATGCAGAAAGTGTTGCTGTATCGCTACCCTTCATTATAAATACATTAAAAAGCATGTGCAATGTTATTGCTCCAATTAAACCTATAAAACCAAGTGCTCTTCTCGTATTTTTTGATTTGTAAAAAGCCAAAGCAATACAAGCGCCGATAATGGCCGAGCTCATAGTGTGCAAAAGACTAGCGCCAACAAAACGCATATTTCCTGTAATCAAACTTTCTGTAAAATCGCCGTGTGTAAGTGGCTCTAGAAGAAATAAGGCATTTTCGGCGGCGGCAAAACCCAAAGCGGCGGTCATTATGTATATAAGTGGGTCTGTTGGTTCGTCTACTTCTCCGGAACGCCAAGCAACAAGAAGCATCGCGCCTAATTTCAAAACCTCTTCGATAATGGCCCACATAAGAAAGGTAGTATTTAAATCATTTGGCATGTTCACGGCTCGCTCTAGGGGAATTGCTAAAGGAACCGCAACCATTCCGGCAATAAAAGTAAGCATTATGATTGAACGCGGTTCTGGATGAAGTCTATCTTCACGAAGCCAAAACATAAGCCAAATAACAGCAGGAGTTATTCCGCCCAAGAGCGTCCAGAATATTGTTGAAACGTCGGGCATTATTTTAAAGAGCCAATATTGGCCACTCTGAAATTATAAGCTGTGTTTTTCTTTTCGGCATCATGCTCCAAATTTCCTCTGTAACAAAAGGCATAAATGGGTGGGTGAGTTTGAGTAGGGTTTCCAGGGTATGACCGAGCATCCACTCTGCCGACTTTCGTTCTTTTTCATCGGTAGATGTCAGATGTTTCTTGGACTCTTCAATGTATAAGTCCGCAAATTCATGCCAAGTGAAGTTGTATATTTTTTCTGCAGCTATGTGGAGTCTAAAAAATTCCATATCTTCTGTCACATCAGCAACTAAATCATTCAGCTTATGTAAGAACTCAGAATCTGAGAGAGTAAGGTCGGCATCCTTATCGAACTTTGAGTTTGAAAATACGAATCTAGAAATATTCCACAACTTATTTGCGAAGTGTTTTTGCCCCTTTATTTTTTCCAAAGAAATTTTTGTATCAGTTCCTGGCGCTGTACCCATAATAAGCGCCATACGTACTGCATCTGCACCATACTCCTTAATGAGTTCAGTGGGATCCAAACTATTGCCAAGCGACTTGGACATTTTTTTGCCATCTTTGTCTCGAATAATTCCGTGTAGGTATACAGTCCTAAATGGTACTTCGCCAAGCAAGAATCCAGACATCATTATCATTCTTGCGACCCAGAAGAATAAAATGTCATAGCCGGTTTCCAAAACACTTGTTGGGTGAAAAGTTTTCAGGTCGCTAGTTTTTTCGGGCCAACCAAGGGTTGAAAATGACCATAAACCAGAGGAAAACCATGTATCTAGGGTATCTTCGTCTTGTTTCCAGCCAAAGCCAATAGGTTTCTTTAGTCCAACGAAGGTCTTATCTCCCTTGTACCAAACGGGTATGCGGTGACCAAACCATATTTGTCTTGAGATGCACCAATCTCTTAAGTTATCTATCCAATGAGAATATGTCTTATCAAAGTGTTCGGGGATTATAGAAATTGCGCCGCTTGAAACACTTTTTCTCATAATTTCCTTGAGAGTTGTTGTACTTCCGGATTCTATTCCAGGTATTTTTGAGTGGGGTATCTTGAACTCCTTATTCACGGCAACAAACCACTGGTCCAAGATTTGTGGCTCGATAAGCCCGTTTGTTCTCTCTGCAGTAGCCACGTTGTGTGTGTAATCCTCTGTCTTTATTAATAAACCTTTGCTTTTTAATTTCTCTGCAATTTTTTCTCTTGCCTCTGTAATTTTCATTCCGCTAAATTCCCCGGCAATCGAAAGCAAACGACCCTTAAGATCTATTATTTGTTCCTTATCCAAATCGTGCCTTTCTGCAATTTCAAAGTCAATTTGGCTGTGCCAAGGTGTAATAGTCATTACTCCAGTGCCGAACTCCATATCAATGGAGGTATCTTTGATGATTGTTGCGGTGATAGGGCCATTTATCCACTCAATATTTATTTTTTGACCATTTGAATATTCGGCATATCTGACATCATCAGGGTGCATGACGACGTACTTATCTCCAAATTTAGTTTCAGGGCGCGCTGTTGCAATTGTGAATGGCCCGTATTTCAAATAGTAGAGTGTGGTTTTTTCTTCCGTATAAACAATTTCGTCATCTGAAATTGTGGTCTGCCCTTTTGGGTCCCAGTTCACAATTCTGTGGCCTCTGTAAATAAGCCCCGCATCATACATTTCTTTAAAGGCAGTTCTTACAGCTGTGACTCTTTTACTATCCAGAGTATAAGCTTCTCTCGACCAATCAAGTGATGCACCAAGAGCCTTAACTTGAGAAACAATTGTATCGTGGCTCTGCAAAGCAAACTGTTCAATTCGCTTTATAAGTTTCTCCCTACCAATGTCGTAACGAGATAGTTTTTCAGTTTTAGAAATTTCTTTTTCAACTTTTGATTGGGTAGCAATAGCGGCATGATCGGTTCCAGGAACCCAAAGTGTTTTCCTTCCGCGCATTCTATTGAAACGTATTAAAGCATCCTCAATTGCAGTTCCAAGCGCGTGCCCCATATGAAGAGTGCCAGTTACATTCGGTGGGGGAAGAATAATAGAAAATTGTCCACCAGAGCCTGCTGGTTTGAACTTATCTGTCTCCATCCACGAGTCGTAAATCCTGCTTTCGACTTGGTTTGAGTTATAGGGCGAAAGAAGTTCGCTTGGAATGTTATCCACAGGCGGCCTTTTATTGTCTTCATCTGGCATTCACGCATTATAGCAATTTCTGTAAAGGACAGCATTCGCTCAAATATGGCTTAACCACGTGCCTAAAGGACATAAATATTAATAATTACAACAAGTTTGACTTCGTTATATATGAGGCATAAAAATAGCTTCTTTTGTGAGCACCTTTTGATTTTCCTAGGCAAATGCTTAAAAGACTTTTAATGTAAAGGACAAAACACTCAAATAACCTTTGTTTTACTCAGTTTGACCATTTCTAATTTAGATTGCGAAATATTGACATGTCCGTCAGAAAAAGTAGGGTTGAACGGCATGTACAGAGCTATTACCAAAAACATAGAAAAAACGGCTTATCTTAAGGCTATTGTAATCGCTGCTGCTTTCGCATTTTCTATTGCATTTATTCCTGTTGCACACGCTGCAGGGCCAACAGTAAATACCTTCGCAAATGGTGTTCCAAATTTAATTTCTATTTCACAGGGCGCATCATTCACGGTCTCCTGGAACTCATCGGCTGATGCAACTTTTTGCACACTGGACTTTAATGGTCAATCACTTGGTGCTGTTGCAACAAATGGTTCACTAGGACCAATTGGATCTTCTCATCCTTACTACCCAACAGCAGGTTTGGCTTCAATCTTCACCGTAAATTGCAGTGATGGTGTGAATACAGTTTCTAGTTCCGTGACGGTCTCTTTGGCTCCGTCAGTGTTAACTGCGCCGAGCCTAACGGGTGCAACTGGAGCTCTCTGTGGAGGAAAGGTTGATTTATCTTGGAACCAAATTACTAACGCAACTTCTTACTTAGTTTTTAGAGACGGCACACAAATCGGGCAAACTTCGAGTGTTTCATTTTCTGACACAGGACTTGTAGCTGGCTCTGCTCATACCTACACAGTTTCGGCAAGTGATGGAACAAATACATCAAGTGCATCGAATTCTGTTTCAGTCTTTGCATCAAGCGCATGCTCACAACCAACTGCTCAAACAGCTTTCAATACTGATCCAGCAGATTTTGCAACAGTTCGAGTTTCAAACTTTACTCAAAATCCCTTTTCAACGACAAACTGGGCAACAAGCATAAATGCTAACCCGGGAGACATAGTCACAGTAGGAATTTATTATCACAACTCAGGCGCAGTTGATGCTTTAAATACTTTAGTCAGCATTTCTGTTCCGGTTGGAGTATCCCAGTCAAACTTCAATGTTTCTGGAGGAGTATCAGCAGATAACGCATCTGCAGTGGGCGGTTCAGCAACAATTGCTATTGGTAGCAATGAGACACTTTCTTACGTTCCTGGTTCAGCAAAACTATATCCAAACCAAACCCAAAACCCAACACTTGCCGTCACCTTGCCAGGCTTTGCCTCAAACAATATTGGTACAATCGCTCCTGGGTTTCCTTCGCAAGGAATGGTGATTGCACGATTCCAAGTTTCTAATTCCGGAACAACTACACCCCTTTCAGCTCCAACACTAAGTGGTCAAACGGGTAGCCAGTGTGGAGGCAATATTGATCTTTCCTGGAGCATTGTTTCAGGTGCCAATGCGTATAAGGTCTTTAGAAATAGCACGCTTATCGGTACTACCGGTACTACAACCTTCACTGATGCTGGATTAAATCCTGGTCAGTCATATTCCTACACTGTTGTAGCATCGAACGGAACAGTTGATAGTTCAGCCTCAAACACAATCAATGTAGTTTCCTCAGGAGCATGTGCAGCCTTACCCCAAATACCAACGGGCGTTACAGCAACAACCGGACCAGCATGTGGCGGACAAATTACACTAGCTTGGAATCAATCAGCGAACGCGTCGTTTTATAAGATTATAAGAAATGGAACTCAAATCGCGACTGTTGCAAATTTGTCCTTTACAGATATCGGATTAAATCCTGGACAGAGTTATTCATACACAATCATTGCAAGCAATAACCTCGGAGATTCATTACCATCGTCTTCTGTTTCAGCGAATGCATCACAGAGTTGTACTGGTGGCCCTGGAAGTCCTGCAACACCAACAAGTGTTACTGCGATTACAAGTACACAATGTGGAGGCCAAATTATTATTTCTTGGTCTTCTACAGCAAGCACTACGAACTACAAAATCATCAGAGATGGTGCACAGATTGCAGTTATATCTGCATCATCAACATCATATGTGGATAGCGGATTAGCACCCGGTTCATCGCACACATATTCAGTAGTTGCATCCAATGCAGTAGGCGATTCAGCGCCATCTCCTGCGGTATCTGCCAACGCATCTGCACAATGCTCAGGTCCATTCGCGGGGCCAATAGTTACAGGAGTAACTGGGGCAAATTGCGGAGGTGAAATAGTTCTTTCATGGAACCAGGTAACTGGAGCTAGTTCATTCAAGATCTTTAGGGCAACGGGCGGAGGCGGTTTCTCCCAGGTGGGGACAACCACCAATTTGTCCTTTACGGATACGGGGCTAAGTCCTGGTACTGCCTATCAATACTACGCAGTAGCCGTGGCTGGGGGCGTAGATTCAGCTCCATCGGGCACCATAACAGTGGTGTCATCAGGACAATGCTCAACGCCACCACAGCCACCATTACTTAGTGGTTCTACTGGACCGTCATGTGGAGGACAAATTGTCCTTAACTGGACAGCCCCAACAGGTGCAACATCATACGCCGTTTATAAGGGTGGCATCTTTTTAGCCACTACTACCAATTTGTCCTTTACGGACACAGTTGCACCAAGTACCGCATTTGCATACACAGTTAGAGCAGTGAATAGTTTTGGTACATCGCTTGATTCAAACCTGGTGCCTGTTACATCTTCTGCAGCGTGTGGCGGTGGAGGAGGGGGAGGAACAACAACTCCAATTGTGACTTTGACTGCAAACCCAAGTTCTATACCTGCAAATGCAACCTCTACACTTTCGTGGGTCTCTACAAACTCAACATTCTGTGCATCAGTAGGTGGATGGACTTTAGCTACATCAACTAGCGGGTCTCAGATATTAAATATTGCCACCACTACAATTTTTGGAATTACGTGTACCGGTCCTGGTGGAGCATCAACAGCGACAACTTCAGTAACTGTTATCCCAGCTGGGTTGCCACTTGCGCCAGCTAATTTAACTGCAGTTACAAGTGCTCAGTGCGGCGGCAAAATTGATTTGTCATGGAGTGTCTCAGTAAATGCAACCTCATACAATATTTTTAGAGGCAGCACCCTTATTGCTACAACATCGAGCACTTCCTTTACAGACACCTTACCAAGTACTGGCAATCCATTTTCTTACACAGTTCAAGCCGTAAATTTATTAGGGACATCTGCTAACTCAAATCAAGCATCTGCATTCTCTTCAGGTCCATGTTCAGTGGGTGGCGGGGGCGGAGGTGGCGGAGGTGGTGGCGGAGTACCACTATGGGCTTCTGCAGCCGGACCATCTTCTAGTGGTGGAGGAGAAGTTCTTGGATACCAGTGTAACTACTTGCGCGATTATTTGAGAATTGATTTTCAAAATGACCCTGTAGAGGTTATGAAGTTGCAGATCTTCTTGAAAGAAATTCAAGGAGAGAAAAATTTGGCGGTGACAGGAATATTTGATCAAACCACATTTGATGCTGTATCACGCTTCCAGGTTGCTTATCAACCAAGAATTTTGACTCCATGGGGTTATGCACAAGGTGAATCGACTGGTTATGTTTACATTTTGACCAAAAAAACAGTAAACGAAATTGTTTGTAACCAGCTTCTAACATTGTCTCAGGGGCAACAAAATGAAATTGCTCAATTTAGAGATTTCCTAGCATCCCTTGGTTCTCATGGAATTGAAATTCCAAACATTAATGGTATTGGTGGTAGTGAAATAGTCCCTCAATCAACTACTACAGCTACTACAACCGGAATAATTTCTAGGCTGATTAATAATACGAACATAAAAAATGTTGCAGCCGTAGTATTTGTTGCACCTCAAGGATTTAAGAACATATTTAAAGCCCTCTTTATATTCCTACTCGTTTTGTTGGCCGCTTACATGTTTGCTGAAAGTTTGATTAACAGATTTTTGAGGACAGGGGATAAGGATAATGAAAGATTAAGAAGGCTTGCGATAGTTGTAGGATTCTTGGCTGGAGCAATTGCTGTTGTATCAATATTGAAATATTACGTAATCATTCTTCCTCTAGCGGCGCTCATAATCTTACTAACAATTTTTGGAATTTGGATTATCTGGAAGAAAAGAAAAGCCAAGTCTCCGATAGGGGTTAACACAGTTAACGTTATACCTCCAAACGTGATTATTGTTCCACCTCCAGCAAATCACTAAAAGTTATAAGGAAAGGCGTCCAGATGCCTTTAAGTAAGTGCTAGGTTCACGCCCTGTATCTCCCAACAGGTGGCGAATATAGGCAACAATGCCAATCATAATTGCATTGTCTGTGGAAAGTTCTTTGGTAGGAAATAAAACTGGAATACCCAGTTCATCACTAAGCTCTGCCATTTGGTTGCGAAGAAAATTATTTGAAGCCACACCGCCCGCGACAATGATGTTTTTTATTTCAGGATAAGTTTCAACTGCACGGCGAGTTTTTGATATCAAAATTTCAACAATTGCATTTTCTGCCTCTCTAGCTGCATCCAGCTTTTCGTCTTCAGTTAATTCACCATGCTTTTGAATAGTATATAAAACGTGTGTTTTTAATCCTGAAAAAGAAAATTCAAAATCTGGTGTGTTGATCATGGGGCGAGGGAATGAAAATATCTTTGGTATATTTTTTTCACGGGCAATCGCCGCAAGTTTTGAAATTTGTGGACCACCAGGATAGGGAAGTCCAAGAATGCGCGCAATTTTGTCGAATGCTTCGCCCGATGCGTCGTCTCTAGTTTCTCCAAGTAATGTGTATATACCGGGGCTTTCAGATTTTATTAATTGGGTATGGCCACCAGACACCAGAAGGGCTACAAGTGGGAATTCTATTTTTTTGTTTTCTGCAGTTACCGAAAAAATGTGTCCTTCCATATGGTTGATTCCAAAGAGTGGCATGCCCCATGTGCGAGCTAAAGCCTCAGCACATTGAATACCTACCCAAAGAGCGGGCTCCAAACCGGGGCCAACTGTTACAGCAATTGAATCAATATTTGGCTTTTCGTAATTAGATAAAAATTCAATCAAAGCTTCCGCTGCTTCGGGTTCTCGTTCCATCAGTGTTCTTATTGCTTCCTCATTATTTTCGTTATTAACTTTCCCCATTTTGTTCGCGGTTGCGGGTAATTTGAGGGATTGGTTTTCAAGGCCTAAAGAGTTTGAATCGTTGTTTGTTTTAGCATTCAAAAGACCAGCTTGCTTGAGGGCGGTAATTAAGAGGGGAGTAAAGTTTTTCTGGTGTTCGCGTTTTGCCAAATTTGGATATACACCTCCATATTTTGCGTGAGTTTCTATTTGAGAAAAAAGTGCGTGCCCTAAAACTTTAATTTCCGGTGAGCTTATATCTCCCGAGCAATCCAGAATAGCGATTGATGTTTCGTCACACGAGGTTTCGATACTTAAAATTCTCATATGTATTTTTTAAGCCTCACGATAAATTGGTTATCTTATCAAAGTATTTCAGTACTTCCTCCCAGTTTTTCACTCTTGTAACATTGACTGGGAGACTATCTGCTCTGTTCCAAAAATAATCTCCAAATAATAATCCATTTATTCCAATTTCTGATGAAGCCATTATATGTTTAAGTTGATCGTCAATTAAATATTGAGCTCCTGCATTTTTAGCCAGTTCTGCCTTAGTCATATGAACACCCGTGATGTCTGGATTATCAAAAAAACCAGTAAAAACAAAATCATCAAAAATATCTGGGTAAAATTTATTTATCCAGTCTTTTGTTAATTGATTTATAGAATTACGACGAGTGGTTATCACTATAAGTTTAAATTTTGTTTTGAGTTTCTTAAGACTGTCTGAAGCCTCACTAATTACTTCGTATGTTGCATGGTGACCAGATTCGTGATATTCGTGGGCTCTTTTTATCACCTCGTCTCTGTCAACCTTCCAAAGTTCACTCCAACGTTCCTGGTAGTCATCGACGGTTAGATGGGTACCATATTTATCGTTGCTGTAGGCAATAAAGGCAGATGCACTTGAAGCAATGACATCGTCAATATCAACTGCGATAATCGGTTTATTATTTTTTTCAGTGCTCACGTTGTGACCCTACAGAGAATCGAACTCTGATTACCGCCTTGAAAAGGCGATGTCCTAACCGTTAGACGATAGGGCCGTAATAGGCCAAAATATACCATTTTTAGCTTAAAATGCTAGGATAATTGGGCTTTCTACGGAGAGGTGGCTGAGTGGTTGAAGGCACCGGTTTCGAAAACCGGCATACCCGAAAGGGTATCGAGAGTTCAAATCTCTCCCTCTCCGCAAGGTATAATTTACTAAAAATGAAGAACACCACTCATATTTTTTTAGTAAAAAAATCAGGAGATAAAATTATTGAAATTTGCCTGGCAATGAAAAAACGCGGTTTTGGCGTGGGAAGGTGGAATGCGGTAGGCGGCAAAGTTATGGAAGGTGAATCTATAGAAGAAGGTGCATTGCGCGAAGCGCGTGAAGAAATATTTGTGACTGCAAAAAATATTAAAAAAGTTGCTGAACATTCATTTACTTTTCCGCATAAGCCTGATTGGAATCAAGTAGTTCACACATTTATTGCAACAGAATGGGAGGGGGAACCGATAGAAAGTGAAGAAATGAACCCTAAATGGTTTGATGTTTCTGACATCCCTTACACTGAAATGTGGCCAGATGATATATTTTGGTTACCACTTGTTGTAGAAGGAAAACTTTTAAAAACAAGATTTGTTTTTGGAGAAAATGATGTGCTTTCGGAAAAGCAAGTTGATATCGTTGATTTGTTATAATTCACTAATAAGCGCGGTTAGCTCAGTTGGTAGAGCGCCACATTGACGTTGTGGATGTCACAGGTTCGAATCCTGTATCGCGCACAGCACAAGCAATAAAATTACAGTTCAAACGGCTTCAATAAAGGAGGTTCTTTGTATGTTGCGCACCTTAAAAAAGTGTGATAGAATGCTGACAGAAGTATCGAGAGCTGTTTGCCAAACATCCGTGGCCAAAAGCCAGGAGGAAGTAACCAGATGAGCTCACTCAGGACGTTGGAACTCAAGGGTAAGCGAGTGCGCAAGGCTTTGGCTCTGGTGGCGATGTTCTTCGTCGCCCTGGCCATGCTGATCGTGCTTGCGCCCACCAAGGCGAACGCGCAGTCTGTGGTAGGCATCACGGTGCCCAAGGGTACCAAGATCGACGTCATCGTCATCGGCGACACCGGCAAGTGTCAGTGTGCCGAGCCGGTCGCCAAGAAGCCGGCGCCGAAGCCCGTCGTCAAGAAGTACGTTCCGAAGCCCGACCCGCAGGCGCTCGTGCTCAAGAGCATGAAGTACCGCGGTGACTCGCTGAGCGCCGCGCTTCGTATCGCGACCCTCGAGGACTCACTGCATCTGGCTAAGGCACCAAAGGTGCGTATGCCAGTGCTTGGCCCGGTGCCGATGATGCGTTTGTCGGCAGACATCCGTCTGCGCTTCGCAGACACGTTGGTCGTCAAACACATTTTCGTCGACGCTTGCCCGAACATCATCGGGGTACAAGCCATGGTGCCACTCGGGATGACTCTGGACGTGAACGGCAACTGTGTTGCACCGCCGAAGCGCAACCACACGGCCGCGTGGGTCGTTGGAGGCCTCGTGGCTGGTAGCGTCCTCTGGGCGGTGCTCGACAACCATCCCAAGCGCACCACTACGAACAACTACTACGCGTGTTCGTGGGTGAACGGCAAGCAGGTCTGCCCGAACGGCGGGCCGGTGAATGCTCCGAACGGATTGCGCGCGGGAATCTCGGTGCCGTTCCGGCCGTAGGAAACTGCCCAAGGGGCACAAGGGGGCGTTGCGATCAAGGTGATCGCGACGCCCTTTAGTTTTGCTAAATATTAATTACCAGACACACGCAGGTACATATATATATCTTCCAAAGCCCTTACTCCGTCACCCGCTGCAATATTATTTTGATGATACAAAACATCCGTGTTATCTCCCGCAGCCCAAATTCCTGATGCAGATGTTTTTTGTGTTCTTGGATCAATCTTGATTTGTTTAAACTGATTTAAATCAACAAGAGTCTCAACAAGCGAAGTATTTGGAATAAGACCAATTTCTACAAATATTCCATCAACTGAAATTTCGTTAGTTTCGCCTGTTTTATTATTTTTATAAACAAGGGATTTTACAAACTTGTCGCCCTTAATTTCTACTGGCTCGCAATTTAACATTGCTTTTGCATTTGGATTTTTAAGAATTTTTTCAACAGTTAGTTCATCTGCCTTAAAACGATCGCTGTGCGAAAAAATGGTTACAGAAGGGCAGTAGGCGAGTAATTGTGCTGCTGTTTCAAAACCCGCATTACCTCCACCAATGACAGCAACATTCTTGCCCGCAAAAAGTGGACCGTCGCACGAAGCACAATAAACAATGCCTTTATTTTCAAATTCTTTTCCGCCAGGAATGTCTAGCTTTCGGCGTGATGAGCCCGTTGCAAACAGAATAGTCTTTGCTTTGTAACCCTGTGTGCCAACAAATATTTCATACCCACCATCAACCTTTTCAATTTTACTTGCGCGTTCACCTACCCTTAGTTCAACAGAATCGCTTGCATATTCACGAAGGTGTTTTTCTAGAGCAACACCAAAGTCGCGCCCAGAAATATGAGGAGTGCCCACCCAGTTTTGAATATCTTCTGATTCGTAGCTTTGGCCTCCAAATGATTCACTAATAAAAATAGTTTTTAATTTCTTGCGAGCTGCATACAGGGCTCCTGCCACCCCTGCTGGCCCGCCACCAATAATTGCTAGTTCGTACATTGTTTGTAAAGAATAGCAAAAAACATATAATAACTAAAGATTAAGCACGGGAGAATGTGTGCGAAAAGGAAAATTGACGCCAGAGCAAGTCGATGCTTGCAAGTTACTGGCGAACAGCAAGGTAATTTCAGCAAGAAACAAGAGTCCGGGTGCTGCCAGAGAAAGAGCCAGGGCCAGGGGCTCAATTGATGAAGTACTTGAGCCTACAATTAGATTTCTGAAAAGTACCGGTGCAATCCCCCGCAAGTTCGGTTTTTAGAAACGAGGCAGCGTGTTAAAAACGTCCTAACCAAAGTGGTTAGGACGTTTTTTGCTTTACTTTAGTTGAGGGTGTTTTGAGAACGATTGCATTGAATAATGCCAAAAAGGTTAAAAAAGAACCGCCGTGCACCAAATGGGTGCACGGCGGCGGTCTCGAACGCGAGCGGGCTAGCGCTGACTTGCCATGATGACATTGAGATCGGAAATCAACTCTGCGATTTCGACCTCGGTTGTCTGGTAGTCATTCTCACGGCCATCGCGACGCAACTTGATGGAAGCAGCGCCCCCCTCCTTTGGCTGACTTACATCCACCTCCAATATGAGATCTCCGTTATAGCCCGGAAGGTACATAGAGCGGTAGTCGAGCGCGTCGTTGTAGAAACCGTCACCGACAAACATGCGATAACGATAACCGCTTTCAACGGTCACACGAATGAGACGGAGCGATGATCGGTTGAGATTTTCGCATAGGCCGGCGAGGTGGTTATAGATGCGGTTACTAACCTTTTCGAGCCTGGCCTGCCGGCGCTCCGTGTTACGGGCTCGCTCCTGGTTGGCCTTCGTGAAGATGATCTCCACAGCGAAGAGGGATACCGCGAATGCCGTTGCCATTCCAATGGCGAACACAGCACCTTGGTTCTTGTTCCCAAAGAGCAGGGCAACGGCGTATAGCAGACCAGAAAGCACCGCGAGCGCGCCCATGAGCCTCTTCAGTTGCTTGAGAAGCATACTAGCCTCACTTTGTAATGTACTAGGAGAGACCGCTCCCTGCGGACGGGGGACTTTAGGTACCACCGTTTACCGTGTGACAATTATATCACATATAATAGCAAGAAGTCAATAGCACAAAAAAGAGCCAATTTTGGCTCTTTTTTGTGCTTCAAACCACACTTGAAACGAGTCATATTCTCCGCCGAACGTCTCGGAAGTTTTTCAGCATGGTAAATCAATCTGCGAAGCTCTTGATTTTGAAAAACTGAGAGACAGCAAATCCCGTCGCTGGACGGGGTTATGCGTGTTCGCCGGAGAATTATGGCGAGTGTATTTTACTTTAAACGAGAGCGTCTCAAGAATGATGGCACTGCGCCCCAATCATCTTCCTCCTCTTCCTCCTTTTTAGGAGTTGGTTCTGGTTTCTTTACCTCTACCTTTTTTTCTTCCTTCTTCTCTTCCTTAGGTTTTACTATTTCAACAGAGTTAAAAATTTTGTTTACTTTTTCTTCTCCTCCAAACAACCCCTTCTTTACAGCTCCTTCAGGAAAGCCAGACGCAATAACCGTAATTTTGATTTCGTTTTTCTTTAATTTTTCTTCACGTACAGTTCCAAAGATAATTTTTGCATTTGGGTCAACTGCCTCAGTAATTACCCGAGCTGCATCTTGAATTTCAAACATTGTTAGGTCGTCGCCACCAGCAATTGAGAATAGAACACCCTTTGCTCCAGCGATAGAAACTTCCAAAAGAGGGGAATTGATAGCAAGTCTTGCAGCTTCAATTGCACGGTTTTCACCTGATGCAGTACCGATACCCATAAGTGCTGGGCCAGCGTCTTGAAGAATTGCTTTAATGTCAGCGAAGTCGATGTTGATAATTCCAGGAGTAGTAATGAGGTCTGATATTCCTTCAACAGCCTGTTTCAAAATATCGTCACACATTGCGAATGCACCTTTTGCCGTTGTCTCTTTGCTTACTGTTGAAAGAAGTCTGTCGTTTGGAATAACAATTAATGCATCCACTGCCTCTCTAAGTTCCTCCAAACCTGTCTCTGCAATTCTCATTCTTTGTATTCCTTCGAATGAAAATGGTTTTGTAACAATACCAACTGTGAGGCATCCGGATTCACGAGCAATGTGAGAAATTATTGGAGCTGCACCTGT
>Ga0172379_10002207_pt1 | contig 35370 bp, 36 predicted proteins | sample GrowelOW334metaG_FD_119756 | JGI IMG/M metagenome (GOLD analysis project Ga0172379, IMG submission 119756) | Groundwater microbial communities from an aquifer near a municipal landfill in Southern Ontario, Canada - Groundwater well OW334 metaG | ecosystem: Environmental > Aquatic > Deep... | reverse complement strand
TCTGGTCGAGTATTTCTATCACTAAAACTTTATCATACATAAATAGCCTCTCTTAAAATCCTATTTTTTAAAGAGAGATTCATTTTATCTCTCAGTCTGATAACATCAACTTTGGTATGAAATCTATTTTCTAATGTCTCTTTAAAATCATACAGAACAAAATAATCGCTCAGTTGTGTCTCAATAGCAATATCAACATCACTATCTTCGCGATTTTCCCCTCGGGCATACGAGCCAAACAGTGCCATTTTAGAAATTTGATATTTACTTTTAAACTCATCTTGGTGCAGTTTAAGATAGTGTAATATTTCTTCTTTTAGCATGAAATACCTTTTGCTATAAACGTGACCAATTGGAGTTTTTGTTTATTCAATAAATTTATTTTCATGCGAAAACTTCATTAGTAAGTGCTCTATTATTTAGCATCGCGAGGCTTATTTCGTTACCGTCAATCTTAACGACTTTATTGAACAAAATTCCAAAGATTTGCTTTTCACTTCTTCCATTTGCTTCAAGTGATTGTTTTTCATCCAAAAGTACTATTTTTAACTTTGAGATTATGTTATTAAATGAAACCTTAGGATAATTCATGTCTCGAGACTCAATATTAGCACGTATGGTTTTTAAGTACGGATATTTGGACAAATCATAATGTACATCACAGTCCCTGCATTTGTATGAAACATCAGAAAGCTCTTGCATCCATTGCCCACATTTATAGCAAAAATATTCCGCTTTCTCTAAATGTCCAGAATTGTTACCTATTTTTTGCATCAAGTCGGTTGGTATAGAGACACCATTCTTCAATAAATTATCCCGCCTACGTTCAAACATAGCATGAGAACAACAGCTTCCGCATGTATGGCAAATATACAATCCATTTGCACATTTTTTAGATTCCCTGCTATCTATTATGGCATTACATTGTCCATTTAGACAATGATTTAAATAAACCACCTTCTCACGCAATCCACACTGTTGATTAATACATGAAAATCTGACAACAGAATAGGCGGAAGCAATTGAAGTTTCGACTGGATATAGTACATGCTCACACTCAGTACAATACATTTTTTCTAAAAGTTTTTGAAAACGATTTAAGATAGTAACAAATTGAATATATAACCCATTTGCAACTGTTGCTACACCAGTATTTTCTTCAAGGGATAGTCCTAAAATATTCACGAAATCATAAAGAGTATATTTTTGCCAATCCTCAGTGCTATGTAAATGAATATTATTCTGATAACATCTACCACCAGCACACCACCAAAATTTCATTCCAGTGCTTGAATCAGGTACTTTTGCCTCTACTCCAGAACAAAATGCAATATCAGTAGGTTTGCTTTTTTTATCAAGATAAATTTCAACTAAATGGCTATTGTCTTGGAAAATATTTTCAGATTTTATAAGAAATCTATGTTGTTTAGCAAAAGTCATAAGCTCATCACTATGCCTTAGAGGAACTCCCCAATAATTAGTATCTGAATTGTATTTTGAACCAGGAATCTTTTTAATTGCCTCTACAATGTCTTTAATGTAATCAAATGCTACTTTAAAATAGTATTTTTCCTCACCATTAGAGGTAATAAATTTTTCTTTTGTTATCGTTCCATTCGTTCGGTCTGAAATTCTTATCCGACCTATTCCTTCACATTTATCAAAGTAATGGTCAATTCGAATTTTTCTTGATTTATCACTTCCGATTGAATTTAATACAGTCCTTATGAGCTCTTTTTCGGCTATAAATTTTCCTTTATTTTGAAAATTATAGAGAATATTAGCAATAAGTAGTGTTGAAACATCGATAAGATTTTCGTGACTATTAATAGCATTAATAATATTTTCACTAAGAAAAACTCCCATGTCTTCGGCAGTAAAATTTAATTTAGATTGTGCACGTAGATGAAAAAGTTTTTTCATCAATAATACTTGATTTTCAGGTGAATAATCTATTAAATTGTTATGAATAATTTCAATGAATAGTTCAAAAATAAACTCACCTTCTAATATGTTTTCTAAGTCACATATTATATTTTCAAGTAAAATTTGTTCTTTGGAATATGATAGAATTAGCCATGTAATCTTATCAATTGTTGGATGTGATTTTAGTTTTTCGTATAAATGAAGAGTAATCTTTTGAATATTTTTTTCTATATCAATAAGCCTTAGTGCTGATGTCTCTATATAGCCTGCTTCCCACGCATCAAATATAAAAATTGAATCATCACTTTCTTTAATTCTTGTTCCTAATTCTTTATTGATTATTTCATTTATTATTGATTGATTATTTATCACATTTAGGAGTTCTCTGGCTTCCGCAAGAATATTTTGTGATTCAACTTTTGCAACAATACTTTGGACTTTCATTTTGGTATATTCAAGCAAAGAATCTATTGTCAATCCATAATTAATTAACTTATAAATTAATTCGGAATTATTTTCTTCTAATAGTGCTTTGTAGATATTTATCACATCTGGATGTGATATTAATTTTTTAAATAAAGTGATGTTGAATTTTGGAATATTCTCTTTGATTACCTCTAATGTCAAATCATCAGTATTAAGAAAACCTTTTTCCCATACATCGAATATGAATATCGAATCATCACTATCTTTTATTCTTATTGCTATTTCTTTGTTAACTATCTCTTTTATCGTTGATTGATTATCCAATGCATTTAGAAGACTGCTTACTTCCGCAATAATACTTTTTGTTTCAATTTCTGAAATAATCTTTTTAACTTTCAGTACAGCATACTCAATCAATGAATCATTTGCCATTCCATGATTAATTAGTTCATAAACTAATTTAAAATCATTTCGCTCCAAGAGCATTTTATATATATTGATAATATCTGGATGCGATATTAATTTTTTAAATAAAATAATATCTAATTTTGAAATATTCTTTTTGATTACCTCTAATGTTAAATCATTGGTATTAAGAAAACCTTTTTCCCATAATTCAAATATAAAAAAATTATCATCAGGTGTTTCTTGTGCACGGATAGAAGCACTATTTTGAATTAATTCATTCGCTATAAAGTCTTTATCAAAATATTTATACAGTTTTTCTATAAAATCAAAAAAATTATCATTAGTTACTTGATAAAGCTTATTTTCCAAAACTGTATTAAAATGTGTAAAAGAAACTGGATTTTGTTTAAAGATTATATTCACTAATTTAGTGGATTTATTGTTGGGCTTTACTGCAATTGCTAATTTTCCATGATGTTGGATTGTAAGCTCATACAGAAGTTTAAAATCCTCTACTGAATAATTGAAATAGCGACACTGCTTGGCTGTAATTTTCCCTCGTTCAAATACAACATCAAAAACTAAAGGTAATGGATTGTTTTTAAAATCAATCGTGCTTTTATCTGACCAATTTTTTATATGAATAAAAACTTCATCATATTCTTCTTTCTTAATTGAGTTATCTTGGTCACTTTGAATATAAATAGTAGAATCCATTGTTGATATAAGACCGTATCCTTTTTCTTCAGAATACCATTGAAATATACCTATTTGCTGCATAACTTTATTCCTTTTCAATCTCCGTAAAATATTCCAATTAACTTTTGAAATATTTGTATACCACTCAGTCTGCATTCCCAACGAGGACATTACAAACGAGAGAAAAATTATTGCTAAGAAATAGTTATTCTTCTTTTAGCTCATCATTTTTATTTTTCTTTCTATCATCTTTCGTTAGTCCTGTAAAAGCTGTAATAGCTCCAAGTATTGTGACGCCTATTACAGTAGCTGCTATCTTAGGATAATCCATTATTGCGAATATTACTGCTAAAATTCCAAGGAAAACTAAAGCTAATAAAGCGTAATTTTGTCCTTTTTCTTTAAAACTGTATATTCTTTCTAATTCACTAGCTCTAATATCTTGCTCATTTTCTTCAAGTTCAATTAATGCCCTATCATTTTCAATATCTGCTTCAACACGTTTTTCAATTAATGCAAATAATCTATTGGGTAAGGAAGGATCTATAGCGGAATATTTTCCAATTTCATCAGCAGAGGGGAAAGGAGTTACGGTAAGTTGATGTTTGTGATCATGTTCATGCCTATGAGCATGAAGATTGAGTGACATATCCTGTCTCTCTTTCTTTTTTAACTCTCGGCTTTGTTTCCTCAGCTCTTGTTTATTCAATTTGGAACTGCCATTTCTTTACGCATTGCGTTGGCTACTTTTGCACTTGACTTATTCAAGTTTATATTAGTATCAGTGGATACGTTCGCTGAATAAGATCCTGATTTCTTCGAATATTTTTTAGTTATAACGCGACGCCCACTGATGTCAAATACGCTATAAAAGCCTTCGAGAAACCATCGTATTTCTCTACTCATGCTTTGTCCTTATTTGTGGTGCGGAATAATACCACACGATCAACACTTCTATAGTGCACCTTTTGGTACTTTAACATACTTTTGACAACAGTTTGCAGTATTTTAGTTATTATGGTTCTTGATATTTACCAAATTACACACTAGTTATCCATTTCCTTATCAACTCTCCCGACAAACGACCCAACAATCTTCGCCATCGCCAAATCAGTACTCTCAATTTTGACCATAATATCATCAAACAATATCAATCCAAAATGTTCCGTAACGCTCACTTTTACCCCTGTAATCACATCGTGAATTTCGGCGATAACTCCCTCTTCGGTACGCATTACGCGGGCTTTGAAGGTTTGACCGATGACGGTTCCGGCCCATCGTGCGAATTTACGTTCTTGGAAGCGGATTTCGATGTCGCTGGCTTCACGTTCTTTTTCGCTGATGGAGGTACACAACGATTCGATATTTCGCAAAACGTAAGAACCCTCTTCGGTATCCCCCGCTTTGATCGCTTTGAGCAATCTATGGACGATGAGATCGCTGTAGCGGCGGATGGGGGAGGTGAAATGGGTGTAGCGTTCAAAACCAAGTCCGAAATGCCCTGTGTTGTAGGGGGCGTAACGGGCTTGCATTTGGGCGCGGATGATGAGGGTGTCCACTTCGCTGATTATCTCCCTTTTTTCGGCTTCGGCTTGGATGGCGGTGATGGTCTCTTTGATGGAGCCTTGGAATTCGACGAAAATACCGATACTGGCGAGTTCCGTATAGAGAGCTTGAAGTTTCATGGCACTTGGGGGCTCATGGATACGAAATACCCCTCGCTCATACAGGGATGCCGCCGCTTTGTTGGCAAGAAGCATACAATCTTCGATGAGGGCGTGAGAAGGGGTTTCGATGGCGAATTCAGTAGAAACGATATTTTGCTCTTCATCAATACGCATCTCCAATTCACTGGAACGGAAATCATACCCTTTAATCATCCGCTTTTCTTTGAGTTTGGCGGTCAATTCGTTGAGTTGTGGGATATACTCAAGGACGAGTTTCTCTTTCTCCGTTGTTGCTGTGAGATTGCCTGCCAAAAAGAGGTCAATATCTTCATACGTAAAACGGCGATGGGAGTGGATAAGAGATTCGTATAGATCAGTCGAAACCACCTCGAGTGACTCAGGATCAATTTTCATCTCAAAGGTATAAGCGAGACGATCAACGAGGGGTTGCAGGGAGCAGAGCGTTTCACTCAAGATACGTGGCAACATCGGGATAGAGCGGTGAGGAAGATAGATGGAAAAACTACGATAAATCGCCTCCGCATCAATCGCTCCAAAAGGGTGAACGTATTCACTCACATCGGCAATGGCGACATAGAGGGTGTGAGTTTCGGGAATATAACAAATAGCATCATCATAATCTTTGGCAGTAACAGGATCGATAGTACAAAACGGGAGATGACGCAGATCACGACGGCTGGGATAATCGGAGGCGTTTACCTCTTTGGGAAACGATGCTGCCATCTCCAAAACATCCTCTTCGAATGGGTCGTGTTTATTGTAGAGGGCAAGGACGATTTTCTCATCCACTTTGGGATCACTAAGATTACCTAAATAGGCGGCGATGGTTCCGCTTTGGTTATTGATTTGATAGATGGAACCTTCTTCTGTTTGCTCTAAATCAATCAGGGAAAGGGGGATATTTTGAGCCGTACGGATATCGTGCATTTCTAACTGACCATTTTTAGAGGTGAGCAGTCCAACGCTAAAAGTTTCGCTTCGCCCAACAACGATGATAACTTTGGCGCTCGGACCTCCCCGTTTTCCAAGAAGTCGTTGCGCAATGACAAGATCCCCCGCTTTGGCTCCGTTGAGATAGGAAACATCAATAAAGTGATCGCGAACACTTTCCCCGATAGTTTGTAAATACGCACCTGACGCTTGGACGTTAGAAACAATGCCTGCACGGTATTGAGAGGTAAACTGGAATTTTCCCTCGTCAAACGAGAGAATTTTCAAACTGTGCCACTGATTGATGAGTTCTTGCTCATCTGGGGCAATATCTTGTTGGAATAGTCCATGGGTAAGACGAATTAGGAGTGATTTCATACTAATATTATATCTGTAAATCGTTACTATGATAGAATAACCCCTTGAAATTTTAAAAAAGGTGAAAAACATGACACAAGAAGCTATTTTAAATCAATTGGGATATGCGCCAAATGAGGCATTAGGTGAGCAACTTGCTCGTATTGAAGCTAATACGGTAGGGTTTGAGAAAATTGTAAAACACATCATGGACTTGCATGAAGCCCTTAAAACTGATAAATCGTACGTAGCGATGTCCAATAGCAATAATTATTTTAAGATCAAAATTGATACCGATAATGCGGTAGCTTCGGCAGAGGCTCAGGAAAAAATTAATCATTTTGCCGATAAATACAAAGTACAACTTCAGAAAGTGGATGGGAAACAGACGTTTTATATCGTAGGTTTTGCCGCGTAATGTCCACGGAGCCCATGACACCACGAGGGTACGATGAACTCTTACGGGAGTTCAAATATCTCAAAGATGTTGAAAAGCCGCACGTGAATGTCGAAAAACAACGGGCGGCAGAGCTAGGAGATCGAAGCGAAAATGCGGAGTATCATGCGGCAAAAGAGAAGCTTCGCCATATTGATAAGCGGCTCTTTTATCTCAATAATATGATTGAAAAAGCACAGATCATTGATCCTCAACTTCTCGATCACTCTCGTGTCCATTTTGGGGCAACGATTACGATTATGGATATAATTTCAGAAGATGAAGTTGTTTACTCTATTTGCGGAACATTAGAGAGTGAGCCTGAAAATGGTTTGATCTCCGTTCATTCCCCTTTGGCACGTGCGATGTTGGGTAAACGGGAAGAGGATGAATTTAGTGTTTTGCTTCCTAATGGGAAAAAGAGCTATGAAGTTCTCTCGATTGGCTACTGTGATATTTTTGAATTGAAGAAAAATCATCGTAATGAAAAAGATTTTGGGTTTCACTAAGGAAAAAAATGAGTTTAATCGGTCGCCAACCTATTTGTGATGAGCAGTATACAATCGTTGGATATGATATTCTTTTTAGAGATGAAGATGTAATAGCGGATAGTTCGGATATTTCTATATCTGTATCCGTATTGGATCGAATTTTGAATAGATTCGGGGTTGAAAATGTTCTTGGGGGCTATTTAGGATTTCTAAAAGTTGATATGGAATTCTTGAAAAGTGAAATGGTTACTAATATTCCCCAAAAAGATTTTATTCTTATGATTTTAGAGACATCCCTTTTTCAGCCTGAATTGGATGCTAGGCTTAAAGAACTATCACAACAAGGGTATCGCTTTGGGATCAACAGTTGTGTCCCATCCCCAGAGATCATGGATCGTATAGGTTCCTTGCACGAGTGGCTAGAATATATACGGATTGATACCATGAATAACACTTATGGAAACGGTTCCTTTAAGGAGCTTCAAGGGATGAATCAGAAGCTTATCGCGCTTAAAGTTGAATCACTGGAAGTTTTTGAAGAATATAAAAGTTATGGAGTTGATTATTTTCAAGGGTACTACATTAAGAGACCGTATACTATTGAAAATGAGTCGCTTTCTATGTCTCAAGAACAGGTTCTAGCGGTTTGGAATTTATTGCAGCAAGATACAGATATAGGTGAGATTGTCCCTAAAATAGAGCAAAATCATGCGTTGGTACTTCAATTGATGCAGTTTATCAACTCATCGTATTTTTCGTTTACCTCCTCAATCACTTCCGTTCAAAAAGTAGTTTCTCTTATGGGGCGTAAAGCGCTTAGTAATTGGCTACTATTGATGCTTGTATCCCATAAATCATCGGGTTCATCAAGTAGTCATCCTCTTTTACTTATGGTGATTAATAGAACGGAAATTATTACGGGGCTGTTGAAATTGAGTAATTCCAACTGTAATCGTGGGGATATGGATACAGCTTATTTAGTAGGAATGCTTTCCTTGATACATCTTTTTTTAAATATGAATCATCGAGAATTTTTGCGTAAACTTCATGTTTCAGCTGAAATAGAAGAAGCAATGTTCGAAGCACAGGGGAAATGGGGAGAACTTTTGACAATAACACGCCACATTGAGAATATGGATGTTGATTCAATTAAACCTTTTGTTCAACAGTATAAAATAGATGCCAAGCAGATGAATCAGTTGGTGGTTCAAGCGATGGAAAAAGTAAATGCTTTTGATACAATGCTTCAAAATCAATTTTAAAACGATTTCCTCTCTCTTTTAAGAGAGCTAACCCTTTCCCTTTGCTATAATCGTACCAATATTATTACCACTTTAAGGAACCTGCCGTGAGCCTCCCAGATATTGAAACCGTACTTAAACAACATAAACTTTCCCAAGATGATTATACTCATATCAAAAAGATTCTCGGACGTGAGCCGAACCTCGTTGAAATCGGTATTTTTTCCGCTATGTGGAGTGAGCATTGTAGTTATAAATCGTCTAAAAAATATTTAAACGGTTTTCCGACGAAAGCACCGTGGGTGATTCAGGGCCCGGGTGAAAATGCAGGTGTTATCGACATCGGTGGCGGCTATGCGGCTGTATTTAAAATGGAGAGTCATAATCATCCAAGTTTTATTGAGCCGTATCAAGGGGCTGCTACGGGTGTGGGCGGAATTATGCGTGATGTATTTACGATGGGGGCGCGACCTATTGCGAACCTTAATGCTCTTCGTTTTGGGAATGTCCTCAATAATGATGCTATTGGTGCGCATCAGCGTTATCTCGTACGCGGTGTTGTATCGGGCATCGGCGGATACGGTAACTGTATGGGCGTTCCAACCATCGGGGGTGAGACGAGTTTTGACGAGTGCTATAACGGTAATATTCTTGTTAATGCGTTTACTCTTGGGTTGGCAAAAAGCGATGAAATTTTCTACGGTAAAGCGGAGGGGATCGGTAATCCCGTTATTTATGTAGGATCTAAAACAGGGCGTGACGGTCTTGGTGGTGCGGTTATGAGTTCGGACAGCTTTACAGAAGCGTCCAAAGGGCTTCGTCCTACGGTACAAGTGGGTGATCCGTTTACCGAAAAACTCCTTCTCGAAGCGTGTTTAGAACTGTTCAAAACCGATTACGTCGTTGGTATCCAAGATATGGGAGCAGCTGGTCTTACCTCAAGCTCATTCGAGATGGCTGGACGTTCAGGAAGCGGGATGATTATGCATCTTGATAAAGTTCCTGCCCGTGAAGAGGGGATGATGCCGTACGAATTTATGCTCTCTGAATCGCAAGAGCGGATGCTTATTTGTGCACGCAAAGGGACAGAGCAAGCAATCATCGATATTTTCGAAAAATGGGATCTTGACTGCGCCGTTATCGGTGAAGTAACGGCGACGGGGAATATGGAGCTTTTCTGGCACGGTGAAAAATGTGCGGAGGTTCCTGTGGATCCTGTTAGCGAAGAGGCTCCTATCCTTGATCGTCCAGTCAGCCGTCCAACCTATTTGGATGAAATTGCAAAGGTAACCTTGGCTGATTTTGATGCGGTTGATAATCAAGTCGCATTTGAAAAATTGATCTCCTCTATGGAAGTGGTCGATAAAGGGTGGATCTATGGGCAATATGACTCGATGGTACAAACCAACACGATCAAAAAAGGTGGCGAGCTTGACGCCTCCGTTATCCGTATCAAAGAAAATGGGGTAGCCTTGGCGATGAGTGCCGATTGTAACGTCCGTTATTGTTATATCGACCCAAAAGCGGGGGCTGCTGCTGCCGTTATCGAGAGTGGTCGTAATGTTGCTATGAGCGGGGCAACTCCAAAAGCGGTAACTGATTGTCTCAACTACGGTAATCCTGAAAACCCTGAAGTGATGTGGCAATTTGCCCAAGGGTGTATGGGAATCAAAGAGGCGTGTCTTGAGCTCAATACCCCCGTTATCGGCGGAAATGTTTCTCTTTATAATGAAACCAATGGAAAATCCGTTTTCCCAACCCCTGCAATTGCAATGGTTGGTGTCAATGAAGATCAACATAAAGTCCTCCTCTCAGCATTCCAAAAAGAGGGCAATAGCCTTTATTTAGTTGGAGATAGTCGTTCAGAATTTGGTGGCTCATTGTATATGAAAGAACTTTATAATGTTGTTGCGGGGACAATTCCTGCTATCGATTATGATAAAGAGCGTGCTCTATGGAATCTTGTCATCGAAGCTAATAAACAAGGGCTTTTGTCCTCTGCAAAAGATTGTAGCTCAGGTGGAGCAGCAATCGCATTGGCAAAAATGGCGTGTGTGAGTGGAAAAGGGATTTTGGCTTCAATGGATATTTCAGATTCTCGTGATATTTTTGCTGAAAGTATGTCCCGTGCGATTATCGAAGTGGCTCCTGAAAACGTTGTTGGATTTGAGGCGATGTTAGGAAGTTTGGCGTGTGAGAAAATCGGAGTCATTGGTGGTGATGTTTTCGCGATTAATGATGTTTCGATGAATTTAGCTGATATGCAAAAAGTGTATTACACTACGTTTGCGAAAGTTATTGAAGGGGATTTATAAGAATCCCGTTCGTACTGAGCTGGTCGAACTATGAACGCTCACCCTTCGACCAGCTCAGGGCGAACGGGATGATGTATTCCCAATCAAAGTTGGGAATGACGAGGTGATTACTCTTTCAATCTCTCGATTTTAGCACCCAATAAGCGTAATTTCCCCTCTAAGTCTTCATACCCACGATCCAAGTGATAAATGCGGTGAACGTTTGTTGTTCCCTCTGCTGCCATTGCTGCAAGGACAAGAGCGCTTGATGCCCGTAAATCCGTTGCCATGACATCCGCACCAAATAAAGGCGTTTCACCCATGACGGTAGCCGTATGACCATTTAACATAATATCAGCACCCAAGCGTTGAAGTTCACTGACGTGCATAAAACGATTTTCAAACAATCGCTCTTCGATAATACTTGTACCACTTGCCAAGGTTGCGAGGGCTAAAAACTGTGCTTGCATATCGGTTGGAAATGCAGGATATTCTTGGGTGATGATGTGAACGTGTTTTAGTTTTTCGGCTGGATGAATGGTCATTGTTGACGCGGTTATGTCGATTTTACAACCCATTTGCTCCAGTTTCGCCGTTACGGCATCGAGATGATCGTGACGTACTTTATCAAGGGTGATAGTTGAATTGGTAATAGCTGCCGCACACAAATATGTTCCTGCTTCGATACGATCAGGGATGATTTCAAAATCAACCATATCAATGGTTTCCCCCCCTGTACCAATAATAGTAAGCTCAGAACTTCCGATTCCGCTAATATCAATACCGCTATCACGGAGAATTTCACACAGTTGTACCACTTCAGGCTCTTTCGCACAGTTGACAAGAACGGTTTTACCATGCGCTAGTGCTGCTGCCATTACGATATTGGCAGTTCCCGTAACGGTGATTTTATCGAAGATAATATGCGCACCTTGAAGACCCTTGGGAGCAACTGCATTGACATATCCTGCATGAATAGTGATTTCAGCTCCCATTTGTTCCAACGCTTTGAGGTGAAGATCAATAGGACGTTGACCGATAGCGCATCCTCCTGGAAGAGAAACTTCACAATGTCCGAAACGAGCGAGTAGCGGTCCAAGGACGAGGATAGAAGCACGCATTGTTTTGACAATATCGTAGTTTGCCATTGTATGGTTTACGGTTGATGTATCAAGCTCTAAAACATGATTCTTAAGAGTTTGTGTCGCACCCAAATTTTCAAGAAGTTTAAGGAGCGTTTTGATGTCTGCCACTTCTGGGGTGTTGCTTAGGGTCACTTTGTTATGTGCCAATAATGTAAGGGTAATAAGGGGCAATGCCGCATTTTTTGCACCCGAAATAATAACGGTTCCGCTTAGTGTTGTAGGGCCTTGAATTTGTAGATAGTCCATAAAAATTCCCAAAGTAAAAAAGTCCGTTATTATAAGGTAATGTTGTTAAAATTACGGTATTTTGAGAAATGAGTTTGTATGTTAGTTTTTTTGGATACTGAAACAACAGGGTTGGAGCTTAGCGATCGACTTTGTTCCCTTGGTTTTGTCTATGATGATGAAACTCATTATGAGTTGATTAACCCCCTAAAAAAAGTTCCCCCCAGTGCAAGTGCACTTCATCATATCACCAATGAGATGCTCAAAGAGGCTCCCGTTTTTGCACTTTCGCAGAGTGAATCTAAGCTCAAAAAATTGAATAAATTAGAGAATATAGTAGTCTCTCATAATGCTCCATTTGATTTGGGAATGCTTCAAAAAGAGGGGGTGACATGGCAAGGTAGTGTTATCGATACTCTCAAATGTTCCAAGGCTCTGATGGATGATTTGGATGGGTATAGTTTGCAGTTTTTGCGTTATGAACTCAAGCTGTATCGTACCGAGGTGGAATTTTTCGATAAACATGGTGTTGAGATTTCCCCTCATCACGCTCTTAGTGATGCGTTGCATGCAAAGATGATTTATGAGTATCTTTTGGAAATGGTAGAAGAAGAGGAACTAATTGCCCTCTCCCAAAGCCGACTTCTACTCTCCAAACTCCCTTTTGGCAAATACGCCAAAAAACGGATCGAAACGGTTGCCCTCAAAGATCCCATGTATTTGAAATGGATGCTGGGGAGTTTGATGGACATGGATGACGATTTGCGTTATAGTATCGAATATTATCTAAGGAGCATCCCATGAAAGTAGCTATTGCATGTGAATCTCCTTTGTTGCAACGCTCCTTGGAACTTTTTTTGGAGGGGTATTTAAGTTCACTTCGTCATTGTGATATTGTCGTACGCGATCATATTGTCCCCGATGATGGGCGGTTATCGTTGCTCATTGGATCTTCTGAAAATGTTGATCTCCTAAAACCTTTCTCTAAAGGAGATCTGTTTCGAAGGTTACACGAAAAGATTGATCTTGCCAAAGATGAAATTCTTATCAATGAGTGTAGTATCCCTCACGTTGAGAATGAAGAAAAAGTAGATCTTAATATTTTGGAGCGTCATATCGAAAAGCTTACCCAAGAATATCAGGCAAATATACTCAAAGCAATAAAGGCATTTTATGAAAAATAATTCACCATTAACCAAAAAAATTGTTGCAGGAAAGTTTAAGGGGAAGAGTTTAAAACTTCCTTCTAAAGAGACGACCCGCAGTTCGAAAATGATTGTTGTGGAGTCATTTTTTAATACGATTCAGTTCGACGTTATTGATTCAGTTGTTGTGGAAGTTTTTTCAGGAAGCGGTTCGATTGGTCTTGAAGCCCTCAGCCGTGGGGCAAAAAAAGTAATTTTTATGGAAAAAGATCGTGATGCGATAAAAGCGTTGCGAGAGAATATTACCCAAACGGATCCAAGGGCGTGTGAAGTGCTTGAGGGAAATAGTTTTGCGACGATAGCGCAGGTTCAAAAAAAACTTGAAGGTTTGAGAGAGAGTGCTTTTTTCTATATTGATCCCCCTTTTTCGATTCGTGAGGGGATGGAAGATATTTATCAAAAAACTCTTCTTCTGATTACTTCGTTACCTTTAGATGCAGTACGTCTCATTGTAATCGAACACATGAGTGGACTTGAACTCCCCGAAACAATCGGAGAATTCAATCAAATTAAAGCCAAAAAATTCGGAAAAACTACTCTAAGCTACTACGCGTAAAAAACTGGAATACCTTTTGCTTTATCCTTTGTAGTTTCAAAGGATTTGAATGAAAAAGTTAGCTCTTTTATGTGCTCTTATCGTCTCATTACACGCAACGCGTATCAATGAGGTCGCCAATATTGTTGGAGTGCGTGACAATCAAATTATCGGATATTCTCTTGTTGTCGGTTTGAAAAAAACAGGTGACGGTACTACTTCAAAATTCACCCTTCAATCCATTGCCAATATGCTCAAAGCGATGAATATTGATATGCTTCCTACGGATATAAAATCCAAAAACGTTGCGGCAGTTGTCGTAACAGCTAAATTTGCCCCTTTTGCCCGTCAGGGAGATGCGTTTGATGTGACAGTATCCTCTATTGGGGATGCGAAATCGCTGGAGGGGGGGACACTGCTTATGACTCCTCTCAAAGGGGTCGATGGGAAGATATACGCACTAGCGCAAGGACCTGTGAGTATCGGCGGAAAAAATGAAAAAGGGGCTGGTGCTGATTCTCACCCAACAGCAGGGATGGTCTACGGAGGTGGTTTAGTAGAGCGCGAAATTGCCGATGATCTTGCCCACAAAGAGACGGTAACCCTCTCCCTAAAGATGTCTAATTTCGCGAATGCGTTGGCAATCCAAAACTCTATCAATAGCCGTTATGGTAGTGATACTTCCAGTGCGATTGATTCACGTACGATTATTTTGAAACGCCCAAAAAATAAAAGTATGGTTGAATTTATCGCAGATGTTGAAAATCTTGGTATTGATTATGTACAAGAACAAAAGATTATTATCAATGAGCGTACAGGGACAATTGTAGCGGGGGTTGATATTGAAATCAAGCCTGTGATGATTACGCAAGGGGACATTACCATCAAGATACTCGCTCAAGATACCGTAAGTAATCCAGCAGGTGCAGTTGCTATGGACAAAGCGTTAGTCATTGGGCTTAATCAAAATGAAGTCTACACCCAAAAAGGGACAACGACAGTTGCGAACCTCGCCCGATCCCTTCAAAAACTAGGGGCAACTCCCAAAGCGATGATCTCTATTTTCCAAGCGATGAAGAGTGCAGGGGCTATCTCGGCAGAACTGGAGGTCATCTAATGGAAGTTTCTCCCCTTACCTATCAAAAGCAAGCGCCTACTATTGGAACGAAAGATGGGGATAAGTTATTACGGGAAAAAACGGATCAGTTTGAATCTATTATTGTTAAAATGATGTTGGATGAAGCGATGAAAGATGAAAAGAATGTTTTTAGTACGAATGACCCCGGAGATAAAATTTTCAAATCAATGTACCGTGAAGAACTATCCACTGTCAGTGCAGGGGGATTTGGATTTTCTCAAATGTTATTTGAACACCTTAAACAAAAAGAGGTAAAAGAATAAAACATTAAAAGAATTATCATTTTTGCCGATAGTGTCATAATGAATATTATAAGCACGAAGATAGGGATTTAAAATGATTTCAAGCGTTAACAGTTCGATGGTACGAGGGGCGTATCAAGATCAGCCACTTAAAACAAAAGATCAAGAGAGATCCTCACAAATATTGAGTAAACAAGGTGATACAAGCCGAGTCGATCAGCTTAAAAGCTCGATTGAGAATGGGACGTATCGGGTTGATATAGAATCGTTAGCTAAGCGTATTGCGAACGAGTTAACATGAATTAGATAGGAGTTTACGATGTTGTCTTTCCAACTTCAAAGTGCAATTAAAGAACTGGATACCTTAATAGCGCTTTCGCTTGAAGATATTGAAAATATTAAACTGGCGGAACACAATCCTCAATTTGAGCGTTTGAGTATCAAAGAGGAAAAAATTAAAAGTTTTGAAAATAAAAAAGCGATGATTGACTATGAAATCGGGAAACTTATCGCTAATAATCCCGCTAAGCCTCTTTCAGAACTTTTGGACAATGAACAACATCAACAACTCGAAATTTTCAAAGAACGACTTGCAACATTACGTCAGGTTAATCAACAATACGCAAAAATGGTTTTGAGTGTCGGAGCATTTTTTAATAGCTTGCTAGAGAAAGTTCTTCCTACTCAAATGGATGGCTATCATCGTAGTGCCTCAAGTCGTACCTCATTTTTAGAAGTAAGAGTCTAAAATGGGATCAATTTTTAATGCACTTAATATTGGCTACAGTGGACTTAATGCAGCACAAATTGCTATTGATACGACGGGGCATAATATTTCAAATGCTGAAACAGCGGGGTATAGCCGACAACGTGTTGTGACCTCTGCCGCCACCACGGCTAATAGTACGTTCGGTACGGTTGGCAATGGAACACAAGTGGCGCAAATAGCTCGTGTCTTTGACCAATTCGTTTTTGACCGTTACGCAACTACTTCTCAAAATAAACAAAATTCTGATACCTTAAAAAGTAATCTTCAAGAACTCTCTACCTATTTCCCCGATCTTCAGAATGTAGGGATTAAAAATGATCTTCAAAGCTATTTTAATTCATGGCAATCATTTTCCAATAATCCAAGTAATACAGCGCTAAAAGTTGATTTAGCACAAAAAACACAAACTCTTTCCGATCATATTAGTCAGACTCGGACGCAAATTACCGATTTACAAAAATCACTTGATACTCAAGTAGGGGTCAATATTGATGAAGTGAATCGAATAGGTTCTCAAATCGCGAATATTAACAAATCGATCAATCAAGCAGAAGCAGGGGGCGGTAATAACGCGAATGACTTGCGGGATCAGCGCAATCAGCTTGAACTGTCAATGACGAAATTAATTGGTTCCAAAGTAATGAATGGGCAAGTTAATACAAATACTAGTGTGGATAGTAACATTGCTGTTGCAAATGGAAGTTATTCGATTCAAGTAGGAGGATTTAATCTCGTAGACGGTGCAAGTTTTCATCCGATAGGCATGGATAATACGAAAAATGCAGGTGGATATAATGATCTCTATTATGAGCGTCAAGATGGGGTTAGAATACCAATAGCTGGTAATATTTCAGGGGGGAAAGTCGGGGCATTATTGGAGCTTCGTGGATCTACTATTGGTTCGAATGGAGTATTCGAAAATGGTTTTTTGCAAGAAACACTTAATAATATGGATACGTTTGCGAAAGGGGTAATTGAATCAACAAATAGTATTTATGCTCAGAGTGCAACGGATAAAATGAGTTCAAATCCTCTCTCTTTTACCGATACACAGCCTTTGCTTAGCTCGGGTGAAAACTTCAAAGCGGGAACGTTTAATGTAGTAACCTACGATATAAATGGGAATGAAACAGCCCGTCGTGCAATTACTATTGATGCAAATACAGTGATGGATAATGCAGATCCTACCAATCTTCTCCCTGATGGAACTCCTAATAGTATTATTGGACAGCTTACCGCACTCAAAGATGATAATAAAGACAATAATGCACTCAATGATATTAGTAATATGCTTACCCCTAGTTTTACCACTTTGCCCAGTGTATTAAGTATTGGTGTATCAAATGCCTTCGCATCACAGGGGTTTACTTTTGCGATTGAAGATAACGGTACTAATTTTGCAGGGGTAACGGGAATCAACCGATTTTTAGATGGTTCAAGTGCTAAAGATATAATGTTAAAATCAGAGTTTAAAAATGACCAAACACAAATAAAAGGTTATAAATCTCCAGCAAATGGTGATAGTCAAATGGCATTGGATATGGTGGGATTGCAATTTCAATCCATTGATTTTAAAAGTGGATTGACTACTAATAGTGATACGGCTTACGGCTATTTTGATTCATTAGCGACTAAAGTCGGGACAAAGACCAACGCAGTACTCTCCAATAATGATGCGATTACGGCACAATTTAATGCGATACAGCAAGAGCAAGATTCTGTGAGTAAAGTGAATATTGATGAAGAGATGGCGAATTTGATCCGTTATCAAACTTCATACGGTGCAGCGGCAAAGATAATTACTACGATTGATCAGATGATGACTACCCTTTTGGGCATTAAGTCGTAATGTTCCGATTAAGTCTCCTCTTATTGGGGTCTGTTCTCTTATTTTCATTTTTTGGCTCGACTTTTTATGATATTGATCCGAGTGCATTGGATAAAAATGCTATTTTACTTCCTCCTAGTTGCACCCATTGGTTGGGCACTGATAGACTGGGGAGAGATATGATGGCACGATTGATGCAGGGGGGGCAAATATCTCTTATTATTGGTTTTATGAGTGCTCTTCTTGCTACCTTGGTGGGACTACTTTACGGTGTTAGTGCTGCGCTTCTTCGTGGTGGCTTTGATAAGCTCTTTGTTATTATCGTTGATTTATTCCTCACTTTTCCGACTCTATTTTTGCTTCTTACGCTCGTTAGTTATGTCAATGCGTCGATGTGGGTACTTATTCTTATCATTTCTATCACGGGATGGATGGGGACTGCCAGGCTTATTCGCTCAGAGAGTTTTGCTATTTCCTCTAAACCTTTTATCCGTATTTTGCACATAGCGCACGTTCATCCTCTCAAGATTATGATGAAGTATTACGCGCCATTGCTTGCACCCATTGTTTTGATTAGTTTTACATTTGGGGTAGGGGGGGCAATTTTAGCAGAATCTGGACTCTCATTTTTGGGTCTTGGAATTACCGCCCCTCAAATGAGCTGGGGAAGTATCCTTAGTTCTGGTAAAGAGGTGATTGATATTGCGTGGTGGGTGAGTTTTTTCCCTGGATTGATGATCTTTATTGTGACGTTTTCACTGATGAATATTTCGAATACATTGCAGGCAAATATGAACCAAAAAGAAGTGCATTAATTTAAATTATACCAAACTCGATACCGAATATAGGTTTTTTGTTTTGGGCGTGGATATTGAGAGTAGGCGATTTCAATGGTCTCTTTCGTCGTATCGTCAAGAATCGCAAAACGGCTGTTCTTAAGATAATGAATATCAGAGATACTTCCATCAGGATGGAGATAAAATTCGATAGCATTACTCTCATCCACACGAAGATTATCAGGTATACGGGAGCGTCCATAGCGATCCAATACCGTTTGGGTAATACGTCTCATTACCTCTTGATTGTCCAAAATATATTTTTGCTCCCCTTGCGAGAGTTGACTAAACTTATCCCCATAAAGCTTCTGGATACTATCATTGACTTTCATCGTCGATTGTGTGGAGGGTTTAGAATCTGGATCCGATTGAGAGAGAATGTCATACAACCCTCGCTCTTTTTTAGGGGCAGGGGTATGATCTATGGATGCAACTGTTTTGGCGACATGATTCTCAAAAGCTTTTTTTGGTTCGCTTTGAACAGGAAGAGGTGGTGTTGGCTGTTGGGGGATAGGCAGTGGCTTAGGCTCAACTTTTGGTTTAGGTGGTGCTATGGGTGTCGGTGTTTTGAGCTGTTCGCCTTGAGGAATTGGGCGTGCTTTTGTTATTTGTTGGATCTCATTTTTTACGAGAGCTTCTTTCGCTGTTTTGGGTTGTTCTTTGAGCGAGACTTTAAAACGTGACTCCTCTTTTTTTTCTTTGTTGTGTGGCGTAGGAGTTGGGGTAACTTTCTCAATAAATGCAAGCAAGAGGACAACGAGAAGATGCACCAATACTGCGATAAGAAGTGCGTAAAATGAAAATGAGTTACGTCGTTGCATAGATTCCAAATTTTGAAGTGGTTTGTGCGGGAATTATAGCCAAATCATTGTAAATGACATTATCTAAGCTTAATTGCCGAACGGTTATAATAGAGCTTATTAAAACAAGGAAATTATGTATGAATATCGAACATTCTCAAGAAGCATTTGCAAAAGCCCAAGACCTTATTCCCGGAGGAGTTAACTCTCCTGTTCGTGCGTTTAAAAGCGTCGGTGGCATTCCGCGTTTTATCGCAAGCGGTGAGGGGGCGTATTTGATCGACATTGATGATAACCGTTATGTTGATTACGTTCAAAGTTGGGGACCGTTGATTTTCGGACATCGCGATGAGTCCATTGAAAAAGCCGTCATCGAAGCGGTCAAGCACGGGCTTAGCTTCGGTGCACCTACCGAGGCAGAGAGTGAGCTTGCGGAGCTTATTATCTCCATTTATGACTCAATTGAGAAAATTCGTTTTGTGAGCAGTGGTACCGAAGCGGTTATGAGTGCTATTCGTTTGGCGCGAGGGTATACAGGGCGGGATGATATTGTCAAATTCACAGGGTGCTATCACGGTCACAGTGATGCGCTTCTCGTCCAAGCAGGTTCGGGTGCAGCGACCTTTGGGACACCAAGCTCTCCCGGTGTTCCAGCGGATTTCACCAAACACACCCTTTTAGCCGAATACAACAATATTGAGAGTCTCCGTCAATGTTTTACCGATAGTGCTGGAATTGCCTGTGTCATCATCGAACCGATTGCGGGCAATATGGGTCTCGTTCCTGCGGATAAAGAGTTTTTGGCACAACTGCGTGCTGTGTGTGACGAATATGGAGCATTGTTGATTTTCGATGAAGTTATGAGCGGATTTCGCGCGTGTCTTCATGGAGCTGAGAGTATTACGGGGACGAAACCTGATTTGGTTACCCTTGGAAAAGTGATCGGTGGTGGTATGCCTGTTGGAGCTTTCGGAGGACGACGTGAAATCATGGCGTGTCTTTCACCAGAGGGGGGGGTATACCAAGCAGGAACTCTCAGCGGTAATCCTGTTGCGATGGCAGCAGGGCTAGCATCCATTCACAAGATTCAAACGAACGGTCGCGTGTATGGTATTCTTGAAACGAGAGCCAAACGGTTGATGAACGGATTTGCCGAAGCGGCACAAAAATATAACATTGGACTTCAAACCGACATTCGCGGATCAATGTTCGGATTTTTCTTTAGCGATGAACCCGTTACTAATTTTGCAGAGGCATTGAAAAGCGACACGACACGATTTGCCCGTTTTCACGCTGGCATGTTGGATAGCGGATTTTATTTCGCCTGTTCGCAGTTCGAGACAGGGTTTATTTGTACTGCGATTACCGATACGATGATCGAAGAGACGATTGTGGCGGCGGAAAGAATTTTTTCAGAGTTCTAAAAACACAAAAAGAGTAGGAATACCTACTCTAAATTATTGGCAGTGTTTTATCATCCACTCTACGCTCATCCGTACACCTGCACCTGTTCCACCATAGGTGTGAACATCATACGCACTTTCAGTATAAGCTGAACCTGCAATGTCAAAATGAACCCATTTCTCTTTCATATTCTCATCAATAAAATTATCTAAGAACAAAGCAGCCGTAATTGCTCCGCCGTATGGCTTGGAAGAGACATTTGAGACATCAGCAAGATCACTTTTTAGGAGTTTTTTGAGATGGCGATTGAATGGAAGAACCCCACTGTATTCACCACTTTCTTCAGAGGCTTCGATCCACTCTTGTTTGAGGGTAACATTATGTCCCATAACTCCTGTTGTATAGGGTCCAAGAGCAACCATACACGCACCAGTAAGGGTGGCATAATCGAAGATGAAATCACTTTTTACTTTTTCTTGAGCATAGCTTAGAACATCGGCAAGGACAAGTCGTCCTTCAGCATCGGTATTACGTACTTCGATGGTTTTACCGTTTTTGGCACGAAGGACATCATCGGGTTTATAGGCATTTCCACCGATCATATTTTCAACCGCTCCCACAAATGCGTGGACTTCGATATTAAGTTTAAGTTCGCTTACGGCTTTAATAATCCCCATCACGGCACATCCACCTGCTTTATCCATTTTCATCGTCACCATGGAAGTAGCACCTTTGAGGCTAAGTCCGCCACTGTCGTAGGTAAGACCTTTGCCCACAAGGGTGATTACCTTTTTAGGATTTTTGGGTTTATAGGAGAGATGGATAAGACGTGGAGGATTAATAGAAGCACGACCTACGGCGATCATCGCTTCCATCTGCTCATCTTGTAGACCATTGACATCGAGAATAGTACACTCTAGGTTATTTTTCTTTGCTAACTCTTGAGCCGTTACTGCCATTATTTGAGGGGTCATATCGTAAGGTGTTTGATTGACTAATGTACGGACAAAATTGGTTGCTTTTGAAACAATAAGGGCTTTGGAAAGAATTTTTTCAAGAACAGCAGAATCTAGGTCTGTCCCATCTCTCTCTTCATTTGAAAAAATAACGTCAACCAAAGAAGAAATTTTAGGTTCAGATTTGTAAGTATTAAAAGTGTAACTTCCTAAAATAATTCCTTCGATGAGTGCACGAAAATGAATTTGACCATATTGAGCTAATTTGAGAGAACTATAGGTGTAATTCATAGCGGTTTTAATCGCATTAGCGGTATTACTTCGGAAGAGTTCATCGCTAAATTCATTGATACCGCATACCATCATACGATGTTCATGAAGCGTGCAAAGCTGTTCATCTTCAGCTTTGAATCCTGCTTGTAATAAGAGCTCTTTATGTGGATGGGACACCAATTGCTGAGGGGTTATAAATTCAAGGGTTAGCTGCGCATCAATAGTAGCTAAAGGGGCATTAACGAGTTTTACGTTCATTGCGTTTCTCCATAAGTTTTGTTTCGATTCGGTTAAAAGTAAATGAGATAGCACCCACAATACTAAGCGCTAAGGGGATGGCAAGATACCAATGCGTTTTAATCCATCCAAGAATGGCTAATAACTCGTCTCCAAAATAATAAGCGGGGATAATGGTCATAGCTGCCCAAAAGATGGCACTGATAAAATTAACAAAGGCAAAATCGCGTGCAGAATACTTGGTTAAACCTATCGCCATAGGAATAGCGGTACGCATACCGTACATATAGCGTTGCACGAAGATGATTGGCCAACCGTATTTTTTTAGGAGAAGATGGGCAATTGCAAATTTACGGCGTTGTGTATGGAGCTTGGTATAAATATACGTTTTATTATAACGCCCGATATAAAAGTATATTTGATCGCCAACAAATCCCCCTAATGCACCAACGAGTAGAGCAATAGGAAGTATCATATCACCCGTATGAGACATAATCCCAGCCATAACAAGCCCAAGCTCACCTTCGAGGATACTCCATCCAAACAAGACAATATACCCGTATTCTTTAAGCCATTCTAAGAAAAGATGTTCCACTAAACCCCTTAGTTATCAAAATTTAAAAGCTCTTTGGCTTGAATCATGTCTTTGTCTCCGCGTCCTGAAATATTGACGATAATGAGTTTATCTTTAATATCTGACATCTTTTTCAAATAGGCAATAGCATGAGCTGTTTCAAATGCAGGGATGATTCCCTCAACACGACTAAGCCATACAAAAGCTTCCAACGCTTCCGCATCAGTAATATTATCATAGCTTATTGACCCATTATCTTTGTGAAATGCGTGTTCTGGCCCGATCCCTGGATAATCGAGACCTGCTGAAATAGAATGCGCTTCGAGAATTTGTCCGTCATCGTCTTGGAGGAGATAACTCATTTGTCCGTGCAATACTCCCGGACGACCTTTAAGGAGGGAACATCCGTGTTTGTCGGTCTCAACTCCAAGTCCTCCCGCTTCGATTCCGATACAGCGAACCTCTTTATCTTCAAGAAAGTGCTGGAATGTTCCGATGGCATTAGAGCCTCCACCGATACAAGCAATGACATAATCAGGTAAACGCTTCTCTTTTTCGAGAATTTGTGCACGGGCTTCACACCCAATGATTGCTTGAAAATCACGTACCATCATCGGATAGGGATGCGGTCCTGCAACCGTACCTATGATATAAAAGGTATCACGAGCGTGGGTGACCCAATGGCGTATAGCATCGTTCATCGCGTCTTTGAGCGTTTTAGAACCACTTTCTACTGCGTGAACTTTAGCCCCAAGTAGTTTCATCCGAAAAACGTTTAGCTCCTGGCGCGCCACATCTTTGGCTCCCATAAACACTTCACACTCTAGTCCCAGCAGTGCTGCAATGGTTGCCGTAGCGACACCGTGCTGACCTGCTCCCGTTTCGGCGATGACCTTTTTCTTGCCCAAGCGTTTTGCCATAAGTCCTTGCGCAATAACATTGTTAATTTTGTGCGCCCCAGTGTGGTTCAAATCTTCCCGTTTTAGGTAGATTTTAGCTCCTAGTTCTTCAGAGAGGTTAGCTGCAAAATAAAGGGGACTTGGACGACCAACGTAATCGGTGAGATACCCATCCACTTCACTCCAAAAGGTTTCATCAAAGCGAATCTCATTATACGCATTTTCAAGTTCTAAAAGGGCAGGCATAAGGGTCTCAGGGACAAAGCGTCCTCCGAAAATTCCAAAATGACCATCTACGGGATCAAAGGGGGAAGGTTTTGGGATGTACATTAGTCAACTCCTATTACAGTATATGTTGTTACAATTTCAGCCATTTTTCCTTGACCGCTTAAAAAATTAAGCCCCAGTATAAAACATGCTTCGACGCACTGTGCACCCACTTTGTTAATCAAACTTGCAGCGGCGAATGCAGTTCCTCCAGTAGCTATCAAATCATCAATGAGCAATACACGTGGAGAATCAACATTGGAAAATGCGTCAATATGAACTTCTACTTCATCAAATCCATATTCAAGACTATATTTTTCCGAAACGGTTGTATAGGGAAGTTTCCCTTTTTTACGGATAGGGACGAAACCAACTCCTAACATTTGAGCTAATGCAGCCCCAAAAATAAATCCACGTGCATCAATTCCCGCAACATGAGTAAGATTATACGATGCGTAACGTTGATGTAAATGACGCATAAGCAATCCATACGCCTCTTTATCGGCAAGCAGTGTTGTGATATCTTTGAAAACAATTCCCAACTTTGGGAAATCGTGGATATCACGAATAGAGTTTATCAAAATGGCTTTTTCGTCTGAAGTGAGTGTCATATCATTCCTTTTATATTAGTGCGTCAATACGCCCTTCAAGTTCTCGAATTTTATTTTGAAGACGATCCGTTTCAATACGGTGTTTTGAATTGCGCTGTTTGAGCATTTTGACTTCATTACGTAAATTATTGAGTTCTTCACTCAGAATATCAACATTACCCAACGCTCGTTGAAGCTGTATTTGATACTTCCGAATTAAAATTTCAGCTTCTCTCAACGTTAGCTTCATCATTTCATTGGAACGTTGTTCTTTGACGGTAATGCTTCTAAAATAGAACATTTTAACCAAGAAAACAAGCGCTACCATTGTAATAATAGTGAGAAGTGACCACTCTACAAACATAATTATCCTTGGATCGCCTCAATTTTATCCACACGACCACAGTGACGCCCACCCTCAAATTTCCCTGCAATCCACGCATCAAGGATAGATTCAGCTACTCCTTGACCCACGATACGTTCTCCGAAGCAGAGGACATTGGCATCATTGTGACCACGTGCAACGGTTGCGGTATAAGCATCATGACAAAGTGCAGCACGAATACCATGAAAACGGTTCGCTGCCATCGACATACCAATGCCTGAGCCACAAATAAGAATTCCTTGCGCGGTTGAATCAGCAAGGACATTTTCACACACTTTGACGGCGTAATCGGGATAATCGACTCTATCTTTGTCAAAAGGTCCCAAATCAACGACTTCATGCCCTTTGGTGCGAAGTAATTCGACGGTAAAGTTTTTGAGATCAATCCCTGCGTGATCCGTCGCGATATAAAATTTCATATGTTTCCTTTAATTAAGTAATAGGTTAAGTAGTGCTGATGTCGGCCATACTAAAAGAGGTTCTTTCAGAGGGGTTACTAGGATGATAACAATAATGATCATACCATACGGTTCAGCTTTTGCAAACAGTTCCGCAATTTTATAAATTTTAAATTTTAAACTAAGATACCCAAGAAAATGAGCTCCATCAAAACTAGGGATAGGGAGAAAATTCAAAACCGCTAAAACAACATTGATTAATACCAACTTGAGCACTAATATATAACCAAAGATATACAAAGGTGTATCACCGCTTGTTGGTTCGCTCATCGATGTGAGGAGTATTGAAAAAATGGTTGCGAGAAAGAGATTGTAAGCAATCCCTGCCAAACTCACTTGCATTGCCGCATTGTATCCCCCATTTCGAATAACGGTGTGGGTATTGACAGGAACAGGCTTCGCCCATCCGAATAAAAAGCCACTGGAAGCACCTAATAACATAGGGATAAAATAGGTCATTAGAGGGACGAGAATGGAACCCATGGGATCAATATGAACTATTGGGTTGAGACTGAGTCTCCCCATGTTCTTGGCAGTATTATCTCCATACTTGTACGCAACCCAACCGTGCATAATTTCATGACCGATAATGGCGATGAGAAGTGCCACGATGGAGGCAACAATCCCGTAGTAGTCAGGATTAATAGAGTTCATTATCGTGAGCGTCTTCAATAATTCGTTGATCTTGCGCTCGTTTCAAAATACCACCTTGTTCCAAATCATGAGGTGTTTTACCAATACGATCCCAGCGTACTTGATAGTTGTCATCCAAACTAAAGTAAACAAACCACGGAGTCCCTTCGATCAAACCATATGGAACGGCTCCCCAAAAACGGCTGTCATTAGAGTGGTCACGGTTGTCTCCCATCATGAAATATTGTCCATCAGGGACGATAGTAGGGGTTGTATTGAAGATTTCAGCAGGAAAAACACCATTATCTACGATATGCTCATCGTGGTGAATCCCCTCATGCTCGAGGGTATAAGGATCTTTGACCCACATTTTCCCATCAATATTCTCGATGGTGTACCCTTTGAATGCTTTTTGTGCGTACTCATTCCCTTCATGCGGGTGAAGATAGAGGATTTTATCCATTACAAAGAGTTCATCTCCTGGAAGGGCAACACAACGCTTAACGTAGTGAAGTTTCGGATCATTGGGGTAGCGAAAAATAACAATATCGCCACGTTTAGGGGTGTCACCATTGATGATATGCCCATCAGTTCCCGGAATAAGGGGAATTTCTAAAAATGGGATATGCGGAGTAGAGATACCGTATGCAAATTTTTTGGCAAAGAGATGATCCCCGATAAGGAGTGAATCTTTCATCGAACCGCTAGGGATACGAAATGCTTGAGCGACGAAAAAGATAACAAAAAGAACAATAATAATCGTCCCCGTCCAAGAATTGGAAAAACGATAGGCACTGTGTGCCGCTTTGAGCATTTTTTTCTTCATTTAGATTTCGCCTCCGTGATTTTGAGCAGCTTTTAACGTATTGGAAAGGAGCATGGCAATGGTCATCGGGCCAACTCCCCCTGGAACAGGTGTGATGTAAGAGGTTTTGGGAGCAACAGCATCGTAATCAACATCCCCAACCAGTCGTCCATCACTTGTGCGATTAATGCCAATATCAATGACAATTGCCCCCTCTTGCACCATATCTTCTTTGATTAAGTTGATAACACCTGCACCGACAAGAACAATATCTGCTGCCAAGGTGTGTTTTCTCAAATCATCGGTAAAAATATGGCAAATTTCAACCGTAGCATTCGCGTTGAGCAACAATGCTGCCATTGGTTTTCCAACGATATTAGACGCACCGACGATACAACAGTTTTTCCCTTTAGGGTCAATATTATATTCATTCAAAAGTTCCATGACACCAAGTGGAGTACACGGAACATAGCCATCCAGACCCGTCGCCAAACGACCGACATTATAAGGGTGAAAACCATCGACATCTTTGGAAGGGCTAACCACTTCAAGAATCTTGGTCGTGTCAATGTGGCTTGGGAGGGGAAGTTGGATCAAAATACCATCAATATTAGGATTTTGATTCATCATCTCAATGGTTTTGACAATCGCCTCTTGGGAAATATCATCGGGCATCTCATGGGTAACGGAGTAAAAACCTGCGCGATCACACGCTTTTTTCTTCATCCCAACGTACGCTTGGCTTGCAGCATCGTGACCTACAAGAATAACCGCTAAGCCAGGAACTCTATGGGTACTATTTTTGAATTCTTTGGCCTGAAGCGTTACGTTTTCTTCGATTTTTTTGGCAAGGGATTTACCGTCAAGTAGTTGCATTTAGTCGCCCTCAAATAGTTTTTGGGTATGATAGCGACAAAAGATTAACAAGATGGTTAAAGGGTGGATTTGAAAGTACTGTTAGCTCTGTTTATGTGCATACACCTTTATGGCGCGACGTCGTTTATTACAAAAGAGGAATACGCTGCCAGTCTTTATCATAACCCAAGAGGTATCGGGTGCAATTTGTGTCACGGTGAACTGGGCAAGGGTAAGCGTATTGCTGCGTATAAAGATAAAGGGGTTCCCAAAATATTTGAGGGTAAACCTATCAATACTATTTCTTATACCTTTTTTTACGAACGAATAAAAAGTAAAATTCGAGGAATGCCCCGTTATTATCTCACCGATGTTGAGATTCAAACGCTCTATTATTACCTGCACCGTGAGGAGTTTCGTCGTGCCGCTTCGAAATCCAATAAACCTAAATAATTATTATGAAACTAGAAATTTAGATTCCCTAAAAACTTTGGCTGTTCCTACGGTACGTATCCAAAACCAATCGCAAAATTATCGTTCATGTATGATGCTCTCTACACACAATGTAAAACATCTCAGTAAAATTCCTAGTTTGAATGCCGAAGCACTTATCCTCAATCTTGAAGATGGGGTAAGTGTACAGCAAAAACCATACGCGTTAGTATTGTGTGCGATTGCCCTCGCATCTTATCCCCAAGTTGAGCAAAAACTTATTGTTCGTGTCAATGCGCTGGACGAGGGGGGGATTGAAGAGATTCGTTATTTGAACCCTTTTATGCCCGATGCGATTCGTATTCCAAAAATTCGAACCATTACTGATGTGGAACGTGCGTTGGAGCTGATTGATGATTCCATTGAAGTACATCTCTCCATCGAGACCAAAGAAGCATGGCTTGCGTTGGGGACATTTGCCATTCATCCACGCATTAAAGCTTATTATTTAGGGGTATTGGATCTTTTCGCCGATTTGGGACTGTCTCAAACACTTTTTACCCCTGATAATCCAACCGCCCATTATTTGCTTTCCCATTTTTTGATAACGGCGCGTGCGTGTGGCGTGAAGCCTGTCTCGTTTGTTTACCAAGAGTATAAAAATAATGAGGGGTTACGCGATTGGCTGGAGTTGGAAAAAAAGATAGGTTTTGATACAAAAGGATGTATTTCTCCCAATCAAGTGGAGCTTATTCATGATATTTTTGGATACAGCACAGGAGAAATTGAACGTGCACGAGAGATTGTTCGTCTTTTTGAAGAGAACGCTTCGCATGGTATTACAGGCTTTGTAGATGAACGGTATGGATTTATTGATGAACCGATTTATAAGGGAGCCTTGGGGATTATCCCAAAGCTTTAACGGGTATGTTTTATTTCTTTTCTCCCAATGCTGTCCCCAAGTATCCTAATGCTCCAACTGCTCCTGTAAGGCTTTGTTGCCAATCAGAGGGCATAAAAACCACCTTGGAATTAGCCGACTTGCTGAGATTTTGAACACTGTCAATATAACGCTGTGCGAGGAGATAGTGCGGGGCTACTTCACCCCCTGCTAGTCCTTGCGTCACGATCATCATCGACTTTCGATCTCCATCGGCGAGTTCTGCTTTGGCTTGGGCATCGAGCTTGGAGGCTTCGAGTCTCCCTTGCGCTTCCAAAATCGCCGACTCTTTTTGCCCTTCTGCTTTAGCTATCGCTGCTTTCTTCTCTCCGTCAGCGATCATAATAGTTGCTTCTCGCTCACGATCCGCTGCTGCTTGACGCTCCATCGCCTCTTGGAGGTTTTTGCTTGGGCGAATGTCTTGAACTTCCAAATTCCCCAGTGTCAATCCCCAACCGCTGAGAGAATCACGGATTTTGATCGCAACATCGGCTTTGATCTGGTCTCGTTGAGAGAGTGACTCGTTGAGGGTCATCCCCCCGATGACGGCGCGCAAGGTCGTTGTTGTCATATTACCGACGGCACTTTCAAAATTGCTGATCGAATAGGAGGCTTTGCTCGGATCCGTAACACGATAAAAAACGACCGCACTGATGATAACGACCGCATTGTCTTTGGTGATGACCTCTTGCTCTCTTGTTTGCTGTATTAGCTCTTTGGTGACGATTTTATAGGCGACAATATCCACAAAAGGGATCAACAGATGAAGCCCCGGAAGAAGTGTCGTATTGTATTTACCCAATCGCTCCACAACCCACTCTTCTCCCTGTGGAACAATTCGTACCATACGTGTAAGAGCATAAATGACTCCACCGACTAAAACTAACGAAAAAAGTATCCCTGCATCCATCTGTTTATCCTTTAATTTGTTTTTCGACGATAAGAGTGTTACCTCGAACTTCGACGATCTGAATCTCTTCACCTGCTTCAATTTTGCCACCAACACTCAGAGCTTTCCATTTGCGGTTACTCACCACGCTCTCATACAGCTCCACATCACCCTCTTGATGTTCTGTGAGGTATGTTAGTGTTTTGCCCATTATCCCTACAAACTCATTATGCGTCCCAACTCCTGCTGTGGTGCTATCGGCAATATGTCTTTGTTTGAAAATAATTGCTCCAATCACCATAAAAAGTGAAGCGATAATCAACTGAGCAAAAAGTGATTCGGGGAAAAAATAGGCACACACTCCCGCACCCAAAAATCCGACCCCCGCAAAGAGGGCAAAGAAAGTGGGTAGAATCATTTCAATTACAACCGCAATGACAACAAAAATAAGCCAAATAAAATACGACATCTCTATCCTTTATTCAGAGTTTGATCTTGTAGGATACATTTTTTACTCTTATTTAATCCTGATTAACGTGATGAGTAAACTCCAAAGTGGTGAGTTTTTTGTTCCAAAACTGCTATATTTGTATTTTGCCACAAACTTGCAACATTATTAGGAGATAATTCGTTATTAGTTTGATAGGGGAAAATAAAAATGCGCATTTTTATCAAGAATAACAATGGTTAGTCCACAAGATACTGCTAAAAGTCTAAAAGAAATTGGATATGAGATGTCTTTGCTTCTTGTAGAAGACGACGACATTTTACAAAGTCAGCTAAAAACGTTTTTAACACGGTTTTTTGGTCATGTTGATGTTGCATCAAATGGGGTTGAAGCTCTTGCCCTATATGACAAGCGTCACTATGATTTGGTGGTTACGGATTTAACGATGCCGATTATGGGAGGGATTAAGCTTTCCCATATTTTACGTAGCCGCAATGAAAAGCAGAAAATTTTTGTTGTATCGGCACACTCTGAAAGCGATAAGCTTATTGAACTGATTAATATTGGTGTTGATGGATTTATGCTTAAGCCCATTAATATTACAACAGTTCTGAGTCAATTAATGAAAACATGCCAAGCTATTTATGATCACAAAATGTTGGAATATTTTAGCACTATGCTCGAAGAGACCAACAAAGAACTTCGTTCTAGCAATATTGATTTGGAATGTGCTTTAAATGAGCTCAAACGGTTGAAAACGGATACAACTTCTGTCCATGCTACTAGCGAGTTTGTTACTCATGTTCACACTGGACGTGAGATGAGCAATGATGAGCGAATGATGCTCTATACTCGCAGTGACAAAATGAGTGCTGTTGAATTTTTTGATGTTTATCCGTTTGAACTTGACAAAACGAATGAAGATTTGGAAATACTGGAAGATCAATTCAATTTTATTTTAGTAAAATCTGAAAATAGCCCTGTTCAGGAAGTGCTCTCAGATTTGATTAAGATATTGCGCAGTTATGGGCAAACAATTGAGATGATTCCACAATTTAGTGCTTTGGCGTACGGGATACATCAGCTAGCATTTACGTTTGAATCGATTCAAGACACCGAGAAGCTTAGAGAGATTATGCCAATGCTGACCCATTTATTTGATAATTTGGATGAATGGAGACGTAGTATCTTCTTTTACCGAAATGCAGAAGATATTCACTATATGGATAATTCACTTTTAAGTGATGCGTTAAGTTTGCAAGGTTTGCTAGACAATCAACATGTATCATCTGATTCGGATATAGAACTATTCTAATTCGTTCTACCCGATACTGATGATAGATAGCTAACTGTTATGAACAGTTGGCTACTTTTATATAATCTAACCCACTAAATACACCGTGTGTCGCTTCTTCGAGTTTAGAGCTTATTTCATCAATAATGTGAGGGGAAGCACCGGATAGATCCGCATCGATAAAGGATTGTACTCCACTATGCACTTTTTCGTGCTCGGAGAGAAGCGTCTTCCATTGTGCTGTTTGAGCAAAGGCTTCGTTTGAATGGGTATCAATCCATTTACCTAAATTACAATCATGATGAGAAGTGACTTTCCATGAAGTGGTTTCTGTCTTTAGCTTTTTGTAATTATTTTCTTTAAAGTTGACATGATCGATTTTTAGTTTTGCCATATCAAAAATAAGTCCCGTATCACAGCTTTGATTTTCGTATTTTTTATCAAATTGCAGACGGGACAACATTCCTTCAAATTGTTCGGTTTTATTTAAAACTTCATTGGCGATTTCAGCGACATTATTAGCAGTTTTTGCATTTTGTTGCGTCATTTGGTCGAGTTGGGAAACGGCATCATTGATTTGGTTGATTCCTGCCATTTGTTCACGGCTTGCATTGGCAACATCACGTACCATTTCATCGGTTTGCGTGATCTTATCTGAGATGAGAGCGAAACCATCCATCATAGCCTTAGTCGTCTCTAGCCCATCTTGTGATTTGACGCGTGCCGTTCGTGCAAGCGCTTGGATTTGCTTAGCCGCATCAGCACTTCGGTTGGCGAGGTTGCGTACCTCTTGCGCAACGACGGCGAACCCTTTACCCGCATCTCCTGCGGTTGCTGCTTCTACTGCTGCATTGAGACTGAGGATATTAGTCTGGAAGGCAATATTGTCAATAATCTCTACGGCTTGATTAATAGCTTCCGTTGCGGAAACAATTTCATTCATAGCGGTAAAACTATCTCGTGCGACGGCATTACCCTGTTCCGCGGCAGTTTTTGCTTCTTGGGCAACTTTGGTCATCTCTTGTGCTTTAGACGCATTCGCCGAGACATTCGATGTAAGCTCCTCGATTGCTGCAGCTGTCTCTTCGAGACTGGAAGCTTGTTCATTTGCGCTGGTACTGAGTTCATCGCCTGAGATGGCAAGGGTATTGGCATCGTGGCTAAATTCGCCCGAAAACTTCGAAATCAGGGTGAAGATTTCACTGCTACTAACGGCAAGCGAGATCATAGACTGCTCAACGGAGGCGAAAGAACCTTTGCTTGTCGTCGTTATATCAGCATTTTTGTAATTTCCTTGTGCATAATCAATCATAACTTTAGTTAGAGAAGTAAAGCTATGTTCTACGTTGTCAAGAAGCGTATTTAGAGAGCCTGCAAGAGCTTTCAAATTGTCATCTTGATAGTGTGTTGTAATACGATGGAATAAAAAGCCTTTACTGGCATTGGAACAAACACTATCGAAATCAAGGATACCTTGTTGCTGTTCTCTAAATTTTATTTCAAGCATTTCAATATTTTTATTGATCATGGTACTCATTTTACCAAATTCATCATTCCCAAGATTGGGAAGTAATTGAGCCTGCTTCTCTTCTCCCTCGAGAAATCGAAAGAATTCAACCAATCCGTGTTGGGTTTTGGCAAGTGAATTTTTGATTTGTGAAGAAATTAGTAACATAACGCCAATTAGGAAAAGCACTCCTAGTAACCCTCCAACACCTGCTACTGTTCCCCATAAAACAATATGTTTTTTGAAAGCTTCTTGTGAAACTTTTGCCTCTAAGGTTTTTGCATCCACCAATGCTTCCATTGACACTCGCGATGCTTTCGCTAAAGGAGAAAAGTTTTTATGATAAAACTGGTACATATCGTGTAAATTCTGAGGTTTGTCTTTGAGTGTATGCATTAAGTCACGAGATGAACTAATGAAGACCAACGTATCTTGCTTTGCTTTTTGGCAAATAGATTTTTGCGCTTGGGTTGCATTTGAATTTTGCATCTCTTCAAATAGGAGATTGATTTTATGATCTGTATCATCCAGTTTTGCGAGATTTTCGTCTAAATCTCCCCCCAACATGATCTCACGCGTTACACGTGAGAAATAATTGAGCTCTTTCTCCGTTTCTAATACTGCTTTTACACCATTAAAACTCTGTTTCTCGAAAGACTCAAATTCATTACCCAGCGAAGATGTCGCTATAATAAAGAAAACTGTTCCAAAGCTGACGATAATTGAGGCTAATAGCATGCTGAGCCCAAGCTTTTTGGATACCGATATTTGTTGCAACCAATCTTTCATGACTTCCCTTTTATATAAATTATAGAATTATCTCATTTTTGTGTTGCAAGTATGTGGCAAAATTTTGTGTTACCCCTAGTTAAAACAAAAATACAACACAAAAAATGGCATACTGTCAGTTATGAAAATTAAAAAAGAAGCCGCAACTGCTATTACTACTGAAAGTGTTATAGATGCGTATATGTGCAGTATCAATAACAACCTTCAAGAATTCTCTGATTATGAGAATACTACCTTGTCCATTGATTTCCTAAAAATGCGCCGTTTTTTGATAACAACCTACAATACTCTTATTGATTTGGATCTTGAACTTAAGCAAAGTATCATCACCGATATACTAAAAGAGCTAAATGTAGTAACAACTATTTATGACTCATTTCAACAAAAGTCCAAGCAGATCAAACGTGCATTCCATGATCTATTTTTAAATTGCCATGATGACTTTGTAAAAGCGCAATATAAACTTGAGAGCAATAAACTAGCTATTGGCAAGCATTCTGGCAATATCACTAAAGCAGAAGCCACTATCGCCAAGCTAACCCATATATTTGAAAAAACTTCTCCAACTTCTCCCAATTTTATTCTTATTCAAGAGAAAATAAAAAAAGTACGAACTATTGCCACGGATGAGATTCATCATAAGCGAACACTTGAAGTAGCTAATATTGGATTGATTCAGTTTACAGAGATGATTAAGAATGAAAATGAAGAGAGCTTTACCGTAAAATACCGTACACAAGCAAAAATCATTAATCAAAAAATCATTGCCTTACTCAATAAAATGGCATTTCGGTTCGAGGCATCCCTATGGGAAAAAGCGCGTCAATCCAAACGTATTAAAAATCATTTCAGAGAATCTGAAGTGAAAGGGAAGCTGTGCAGTTTGACGTATCTTAAATATTATCTTCAATCCCTTGACAAAGAAAAACTTTCCCAAAGCCATCGAGAATTGATTACACTTCTCCCCTATATTGAAAATTTACATCGCCGTTTTGCCCTCTATTTTAGTATCGAAATTGACAATGCAATACGCCTAAAAACTGTAATTTCTTCGATTGATAAATACATTGATGTAGAATCTACATTTCATTATGATAAAACAATTGCTTCTATCAT
>Ga0172379_10002206_pt1 | contig 35375 bp, 30 predicted proteins | sample GrowelOW334metaG_FD_119756 | JGI IMG/M metagenome (GOLD analysis project Ga0172379, IMG submission 119756) | Groundwater microbial communities from an aquifer near a municipal landfill in Southern Ontario, Canada - Groundwater well OW334 metaG | ecosystem: Environmental > Aquatic > Deep... | reverse complement strand
CGTGACCGGTCAAAATGACTCTGCCGGTAATGCCTGTCGATAAGGTGATCGCATCAAGGCCGGTGGTGTCGCCGCCACCATTCGTCCCAACGATAAGAATATCGTGCGATGCAATATCTGTCGCTGTTACCGGATTAGTGCTATCTCTGATTTCGTTCTGGTTAAGCTGTCGTCCAAGAATATGTTCCATCGCAGCTCGAATCCAGTGATTGCTTGGTGTAGGGTCATACACCAGAAACGTGTAGTTATTAGGGTCGAAAGGCAAAGCCATACTTTTCTGTGCCGAAGTGAAAACGGATAAGACAAACACAATACCAAAAACCAAAGATCGCAGAGATAGAGATTTGTGTGTATTATACATAACGACTCCTTTCGAAAGATTAATTTGTTATTGTTTGTAATTCACGATAGACATAGTGCAACCCCGTCCACACTTTTTATGATAAGAGTGTACTTATCGTCTGCGCCGCAAAAGAAATACACCCGCCATTATCAGAATACTTGTTGCCGGTTCCGGTGTGGCCTGTGTAACTGTTCCATGAATAGATATGCCATAACCGAGACTATCAAAAGCATATATCGTTAAGACATTATAGTTCCAATTTGTTAACACAGGAGCAGTTACAGGCAAGGCATCGGAAAAAATGGCTGTGTGTGTGCTATCTCTGAGATTCCAAATAATATTATCAATCGTAAAACCCAAAGAGGGAATTGCGGCATTTACACCGCTGAAGACCGTATAATAGTCCGTCACAGGCAAATTAAACGAGTCATCGTTTGTAATCAGTATTTCAAATTGGCCGACATGGCTTGGGGCAGTCGCGAATGTATATCCACCTAAAGACAAACTGATGCCATAGGGTGAATTATACAGATACTTTCCCCGCTGGGGATTAGTATACGAGTCCAGCGCAGCACTGTCGTAAGTGTAAGTTCCGGTAAAGGGGCTGCCTGTGTGAATCGTACTGGGAAGCGAGACACCGCCTGCGGATGTTATGTTGCCAGATATTTGAATGGTAATTGGCACAGCCTGCGTCAGTCCTCCGCAACACAACAAAACAACAAAAACAAATTTTAATAACTTCTTTTTCATAACCACACCTCCAAAAAGGTTTTCAAAAATCGGCTGTGATTTTGGTCCTTTTCTGTATTGTATTTAATACCGCATCAAAATACAAGAGAAAAATAATATTTTTGTAAAAAATTTACTCTCTAACCTTATGCGCAGACTATAGTTGCGCACTTTCCAACAGACGATTTATGCGGATGATGGCTATAAAAAAAACGAGACATCATCAAGCGAACGTAGGCGGTCGGCGAAGACCGATGCAGAACGCAAGGAATGATGTCTCGTTTATTCACAATTAAATGCGAATGACTTCGAGACACCAATCCCTTAACGTAATACTTCTGCATAAGAAAATTTCGCCGTTTCCTACGAAGCATCCAAAAAGGATTAGTGATAACAAACTGACAAAGAGCATATTCAATTATCTCAAAGCATATTACCGGACATTGCGGAGTAATTGCAAGATAAAAATCCATGAAAATGGCAAAAAAAAGTGGTCGAAAATGCGCAAGTTTTGTTTTTTTTATTTAGGGCAAAAAAAACCGCCGGTGAAACCCCGCCAGAAATGTGCGGGACAGGCCGGCGGATAAATATAATGGATTCCCGCTTTCGCTCCCCAAAGGGGTCTTCGAGGAATGACAAGTAACCGCGTGGGCTTCCTCCTTCGCTATTCTTCTTCGCTAAAGCTACAAAGAAACCAGCTACGGAGGACAGGTTAACGCGGCTCTGGATTGGGCAGACACGCAGGTCTGCCCCTACGAAACACCCTGCGCTATCGCTTGGGCTCTGAAAAGAATTGGTCTTATGCTGGTTGTTTTGTTGGGTCGAAGATTTTGACGGTGTTTTTGCCGGCCAGTTTGGCGGCATAAAGCGCAGAATCGCTATGTTTGGTTGCCTCTTCTGGTGTCATTTCGCCATTGTATTGTCCGACACCAACGCTGATAGATACCTGGATTTTGTTTCTTTCCCACATTATCGGCGTGCCTGCAACTTCCTCTACCATTCTATCGGCGACGACTATTGCTTCGGGCAGGGCGGTGTTCGGGAGTATGATGGCGAATTCATCGCCTCCATATCTTGCGGCAACATCAATCTTTCTAATGCAGGCGTTGATTTTTCGGCTCACCTGTTTTATCGTTATATCGCCGGCGCGATGGCCGAATTTATCGTTGATTGGTTTGAGGTTGTCGATGTCAACCATAATGATTGAAAGATACCCGCCATATCGCTGGTATCTGTGGAGCTCTCTTTCAAGCGTTTCATAGAACGTTCTGTGGTTGACAAGGTTCGTAAGGCCGTCAGTTTTGGCCTGCTGTTGTGTTTTGTCGAATAGTTTTATGTTGCCGATGGATGCCCCGACAAGCTGTCTGAAAAGCTCAACTACCGCGATGTCCTCGGCGTTGAATTTATCAGCTCCGATTTTATCGGCAAGATTTAACACTCCTACGATTCTGTTATGGCAGATAAGCGGGGCGATTATGCAGGCGCCTGACTTGTAATTTCCTGCGAACTTGCGATTGTTCGCTGCAATGACGGGTAATTTATGGTCTTTGATGTTTTCAATTACAACCAGGTCTTTACTTCTGACGGCCTTTATCATTGGCGACAGGTTTGCCTGGTTGAGAGAGACTATGTTATTGATGAGGAACGGGTGGTTGTTATTTTCCAGGTGCAGCATATCGCTGATTTCGTCAAGTATATACAGTGATGCGAAACGTGCGTTTATGAGCTTGGGAATCTGTTCGACGCAGATTTTGCCTATTTGCTGAAGGTCGAGGCAGTTAATCTGCTGTACGAGCGGACTAATTGTCTGCAGGGTGCATAAGTGCTTACCTGCCTGCGGGTTATCTATTTCGGGGGCATTGCTGTTTTGTTCGGTATTGTCCATAACTGCTTTTTTTTAAATAAGTTAGAATATATAACACTCTACGTCTTAAGCTTTAATATCGGTTTATCAGGGGTGCAGGTTTGCTAAAAAATCACGGCAATTTTCAATATTCTTTGTATTTGGTGGAAGTACGTCCGAGAAAAGATGAGATTGCTTCGCTATGCTCGCAAAGACGACCAAATCAGTGGGCTAACGACGATTCCCTGTGTTGTTGCTTGGGTACTGAGCCCCCAAAAATAAAGTTGCGGGCTGACCGCAAGCTAAAATAAATCCAAAAGGCGGAATTTTTTTAAATATTTTCAATAATTTTCCAGAAATGTGTTGACGTTTGGCTGGATAAGTTTTACATTTTATAAAACGTAAAAGCTATTTTTTGTTCTTTACGATAAGATGTTAAAGGACTTTCGCTCTTTCTAATGGTTTTTGGACTCAAGTGTTTTTTGATTTTTTGTCGGACATTTCTGTGGTCTGTAATAATTTAAAAGGCAAAATAATGTTTGAATCGCATCAATCTGGTTTGTCAAAGAGCAGTGGCAGGAGCGGCGGAGTGGAGTTCACGATTCCTCAAAAGCTCTATCGTATCGGTGAAATAGTCAGCAATACTCCTTACTCCCGTCAGACTATTCACAATTATACGATTATGGGTCTGATAAAAGAGTCTTCCTGGACAGAAGGCGGACATCGGTTATATGACGAAAGCGTTTTTCAGCGGTTGTCAAAAATAGCTGAACTCCGAAAAACTAATACGCTTGGTCAGATAAGAGAACTTTTTGAAAGAGTAAGTAATTGATACTAATCCGTATGATAATTGCGATTTGAGATTTTTTTTAGGAAGCGGCACTTGACCAATAACACCGGACAGATGGATTTGTCATCATTGATTCGCGATAACATCGACGATATTCTCGTAAAGATAATTCAGTTCACTCATATTCGTCATTGTATAATTGCAGATAATATAAAAAATTGCCGCTCTGCCGGCTTTGTTCCAAGGCATGTTGATGTGGAAGATTTTGCAAAGGTAATATCCGTTGCGCTGGCCGAGCATCAGAGAAGTAAAAAGCTCAGTCTTTGCGACAGTCATACCATCACGTTTTCGTTTGGCGGCAAATTGGATGTCAAGCCGGAGATGGACATCGCGGCTCAAAAGTTGTTCGTTCAGGATTTCCGGCGGTATATTCTGCTGCAAAAGCAGCGATTGAAGGAAAATATAGTCAATAACAAAACGGCTTGTGCACTTTTGCGGCACAAAAGGCAGTCAGCGGATATGGCGGCCATATAGTATATAGTATAAGTTGTTTAATGTAAAGTAGTTATAGATATAATTTAATAGAGCAATGTTTATCGTTCATGGAGGAACAAATGAGCAGGACATCGGTTGAAGAGCTTGCTATGCTTGCGGCACAGGGGAGCGGCAGGGCTAAGGTTATAGCTGTTGCCAGCGGCAAGGGAGGAGTCGGCAAGACAAATATATCCGCCAATCTGGCAATATGTCTGGCTGCTTCCGGTAAGAGAGTGGTGTTGTTTGATGCGGACTTCGGGCTGGCCAATCTTGATATTATCCTTGGTGTCAACAGTAAATATAATCTCTCCCATTTTATCAAAGGCGTAAAAACTCTCGATGAGATATGTCAGCCGGTCTGCGGAGGTATTGATGTAATCTGCGGAGTGGGCGGTCTGGATGGTTTGGTTAATATGTCCGACTTTGCCAGAGAACGAATTGTCAAATCACTTGAACTGCTTGCCGATAATTATGATGTTGTGGTTGTTGATACTGCAGCTGGCATCGGCAGAAATGTTTCCGCTTTTTGTATGGCAGCCGACCATACTGTTCTTGTTTCCACGACAGAGCCGACAGCGATAACGGATGTTTATACTCTGCTCAAGTCGTTGACGCTCAAGAATTACGCCGGCAGTCTTAGCCTGCTTGTAAATATGGCGGATAGCATAGCCGAGGGGAAAAAGGTTTATCATCAGATAGCAATGGCGGCATCGCAGTTCCTCAATGTAAAACTTAATCACGCAGGCGTTCTGATTAAAGATGAACATGTCGGAATTTCTGTGAAGAAGAGGCAGCCTGTTGTTCTTGAATATCCCAGGTGTGCGGTTTCGCAGTCATTGATGACGATTGCGGCAAGGCTGAGCAAGGTTCCGGTGGATAGCTCTGCCGGCAGCGGATTCTTTAAGAAGGTTGTTAACTGGCTTTTTTAATAGGCCGATATTATCGATATGGCTGTTAAAGCCGTTAAAGGCCTCACAGTCTGAGTTGAACTGAAAATTGAACAAGATTTTTTGAACTTATCGGACGCTGGTGTCTGTTTAAGATTTTCGGAGATAAAAAATGGCAGCGACAAAGAAAACGGTAGAGGTTGATGTAGATTCTCTTTGGAAAGAGTTTTATAAAGCCCGAGCAGAGCAGGCTCGCAATAGTCTGATGGAATATTATCTGCCGATAGTCAAGTACACCGCTGAACGTATATATCTTAAATTGCCGGACAAAGTAGAGGTTGACGATTTAATCAGCGCAGGCATTTTCGGCCTGATGGACGCGATTGATGCCTTTGACCCGCAAAGAGGAGTGAAGTTCGCCACATATTGCACGCCGCGTATCAGGGGCGCGATTCTTGATGAACTTAGAAGTATGGACTGGGTTCCGCGTTTGGTCAGGGCAAGGGCACATCAGCTCGGCAACGCTATGCGGACACTGGAAGCTCATTTGGGCAGACTGCCTTCGGATAATGAAATCGCTGACGAACTTGAGATGGATATGACAGAATTTCATCGTCTCCAGCGCGATGCGACAGCGGTTGGTATTGTATCGTTGAGCAATAATCTCGATGTCGAAGGCGACAACGACATCTGCGAAATTGATATAGTAGAGGACAAGAAAAGCGAAGACCCAATGATAGAAGCTCAAAAACGAGATTTGAAGAGTTTGCTTACGAAGGGTCTTACCCGCGCCGAACGGCTGATACTTATCCTTTATTATTATGAAGAAATGACAATGAAGGAGATTGGAGCAACGCTTGACCTTTCCGAGTCGAGAGTTTCACAAATGCATTCTTCGATAGTTGCCCGTCTCAAAGCCCAGATGGACAGCCGAAAGAAAGAATTCGCCATCAATAAATAATATCAAAAATCAAACATTAAAAATCAAAAATATGGATTCGGCCTTTGGCCGAGATTATTTTACGCTGGATTCCCGCTTTCCGTCTTCGCTAAGAGCTACGACGCGACAAAAGAGCCCACCCTACAAAAACGAGATTGCCGCGCTGCGTCCTGCTGGGCAGGACTTTGCTCGCAATGACAAAGGGCATTTTTAGAGATACCCTTAAATTTATTTTTTCACTGCTATAAAAAGTTCTGTGGGATATCCGCTTTGCTGTTTGCAGAATATTCTTAAAGGTTCAAATGCCGGGAATTAGCACAGCAAAGGGCGACAGCTATCGCATCGGCGACATCGGCAGGTTCTGGCAATTTTGCCAACCCCAGAAGAGTTCTAACGCTTTGCTGCATTTGCGATTTTTGCGCTCTGCCATTGCCGGTGAGTGATTTTTTAATTTTTGTTGCCGCGAAACTTTTTACTTCCGCCCCCGCTGAACGAGCCGAGGCTAATATAACGCCTCTTGCGTGTCCCATCAGGATAGCGGTTCTGGGGTGTGCGTAATGCGAATATAATTCCTCGACCGCAACACAATCAGGCCGATATTTTGACAGCAGCGAAAACATATCCTGCTGAAGCTGCACAAGCCTGTGGTCGAGCGATTTTTTGGAATCCGTTCTGCAAACGCCGGCTTCGAGAAGTTTGAAATCATTACCGCCGGTTTCTATCACGGCATATCCGCAAGCCTGCAATCCGGGGTCAATGCCGATAATTTTCATTTATTATTTCCTGTTTCCTGACACAGATTTACGCTGTTTAAATATATTTTTTTAGACACGGATTAACACGGATTTACACTGTTGTTTTGTTTCAAGACGGTGCGAAAACGCACCTGTAAAAAATTCAAAACAACCCCTTTGACAAACAAGTTTGTGTCGGGGTTGTGTTTTGATTTTTTTGACTGCTTTGCAGCCGTGCCTTGAAACAAAATTAAAGAGCTCAAAAAAGCCATAATGTTACCTCTTATATGATTATCCAAACACACGACGTTTTACCTCAACGGACTGTCCAAAGTTTATCAGCAATCCGACTTCTATGCCTGTTGCTTTCAGATAATTTACCAGTTGGACTTCGTGTACTGATTCAAGTTTGCTTACGGCCTTAACTTCAACGATAATTTTGTTATCGACTATTATATCCGCGGCATATTCGCCAACCATTTTATTGTGGTATAATACTTTTAATGGGCTTTCGAGGGCATATTTTAAGCCGGCTTCTTCCAATTCGATAGCAAGAGCGTTTTTATATACTTTTTCGAGAAAGCCAGAACCTAATGTATTATGGACATTATAGGCTGATGCAATGATTTTCTCTGAAAGTTCTCTGTGTTTTAATATCTCCATATATAACCGTGTAAATCCGTGTCTTTTTCATTATGTTAGAAGCCTCTTAAACTTCCTCTTTGCGTTTTACTCTGTATCCGCCGCCGGGAGTGTCTTCAACAATCCAGCCTGCGGCTAAAATTTCAGCCCGCACGGCATCAGATGTTTTCCAGTCCTTATTAAGCTTGGCTGCTTTTCTCTTCTCAGCGAGTTCAATTATATTTTCCGGCACCTGGTTTTCACCTTCTTCCAGAACGCCGAGTACCGAATCGATTTTGTGGATTGTATCGAGCAGGGCAGAAGCTTCTGTCGAGTTCATATTTTCAGCTTTGTTGGCTTCCCGTATAAAATCGAAGCAGACTGCCAGCGCCTTTGAAATATTCAAATCATCCGAAAGCGCCGCGTCAAATTCCGTCAGGCAATTGAAAGATAAATCCTGTAATTGCTTTCGGACTTCACCCGCTTTGCTGTTTTTGCATAACTCTGTCAGCCTCAAAACGCATTGCTGAATTTTGTCTATCGCCTGCTGGGCGGCTTTTATGCCATCGAAAGTGAAGTTGTAGTTTTGCCTGTAATGCGAGGAAATAAGCGAGTATCGAATGGCGTTTTTTCTGAATCCCTTTTCGACAAGTTCCTGAATTGTATAGAGATTGCCCTTGGATTTGGACATTTTTTCACCATCGAACAGCAAAAATCGCGTATGCAGCCAGTAATGAACAAATTTTTTGCCGCTTGCCGCTTCAGACTGCGCGATTTCGCATTCGTGGTGGGGGAATATGTTGTCTTCTCCGCCGGTATGAATATCAAATTGGGCTCCCAGATATTTCGAACTCATTGCCGAGCATTCGATATGCCAGCCGGGAAATCCCTTGCCCCAGGGACTATCCCACTGCTGAAGATGTTTGGGGTCGTGCTTCCAGAGAGCGAAGTCCTGCGGATTTTTCTTTTCCTGATTTATTTCAATTCTCGCACCGGCATTTAAGTCGTCTAATGTATTGCCGGATAGCTTCCCATAATCGGCGAACTTCGCAACATCGTAATAAACATTATGCCCGACAACATAAGCGTAGCCTTTGTCGATGAGTATCTTAACCATATCAATCATTTCTTTGATATGTTCTGTCGCTTTTGGATATTTGTCGGGAGATTTCAGGTTCAGCAGCTTACTTGCCTGCAAAAAAGAATCGGTATAGACTTTGGCGATTTCAAGCGGGTCTTTCTTCTGCCTCTTTGCAGCCTCTTCGAGCTTATCTGCGCCTTCATCGGCGTCATCTACGAGATGCCCAACATCTGTTATATTCATAATATGAGTAACCTTGAAGCCTTTGAATTCGAGGAAACGCTTCAATAAATCCGCTACAAGAAAACTTCTGAAATTTCCAATATGCGGATGTGAATATACAGTCGGCCCGCAGCTATACATTCCGACTTTGCCCTGCTGCAGGGGTACAAATTCTTCGACTTTGCGAGTTAATGTATTATATAAATTTAATGCCATTTTTATTTCCTAAATATAATCGCAGATTACGCTGATTACACAGATAAAAAAGGAAGCAAAGAAACAAAGAAGTAAAGAGGTAAGGAAAATCCGCCAAATGCCTAAAAAATCCTTACTTCCCTGCTTCCTTACTTCCTTATTGAATCCGTGTCTAAAGCGTCCGTTTTAGCCTTCTCCGCAGCAGAACCGCCGCGATTGCGGAGATTGCCAGTCCCTGACCGATTTCGCCGAGGCCTTCGTTTGTTTTTGCTTTGACGTTCACATTCAAAAAATCGATTCCCAGAAGCGAGGCGATACAGCGTTTCATTTGCGCTTTATATTGGCCGAGCTTCGGTTCTTCGGTCGTTATCGTTATATCGATGTTCACAATTTCCCAATTTTTGTGCGTTATGTATTCTTTGACCTTCAGCACGAGTTCCTTGCTGTCGATGCCTGCGAATTGCGGGTCAGTATCCGGGAAAATCATTCCGATATCACCTAATCCGGTTGCGCCGAGTATCGCATCAATCATTGCATGCAGTGCCACATCGCCGTCGGAGTGTGCAAGCAGACCTTTTTCAAACGGTATCAGAATTCCGCCGAGCTTCAGCGGCCTGCTCTCGACGAGCCGGTGAATGTCCGTGCCGATGCCTGTTCTGTATTCGTAGTTTATATCGCCGTTCACAGCGAACCCTTTGTGCTTGGAATATCTTTGCCTGTGATTTTTACCGCCTGTCCGAGAGCCTGTCCGAGGGCTTTAAAAATCGCTTCTGCGATGTGGTGGCTGTTTGTGCCGTGCGGGACTGTAATGTGCAGATTGAATTTGCCGTAGTTGGCAAAACTCCGCAGCAGTTCTTCTACGCATTCGACATCGAAGTCGCCAACTTTTTCCGTTCGATATTGAACGTTATAAACGCAGAAAGGCCTGCCCGACAGGTCGATTGCAACGCTTGCCAGCGCATCTTCCATTGGCACGGTGCTGTTGCCGTAGCGGGCGATGCCTTTTTTGTCGCCGAGGGCATCTGTCAAGGCCTGTCCTAAACAAATCGCCACATCTTCAACGGTGTGATGCTGGTCAACCTCAAGGTCGCCTTTTGCGTTTAGTGTCATATCAATTTTGCCGTGCTTGCTCAAATGGCAGAGCATATGGTCGAGGAAACCTATGCCGGTGTTGATTTCGTAGCTGCCTGAGCCGTCGAGATTGATTGCGAGTTTAATATCGGTTTCGTTCGTTTTTCTTGCGATTTTCGCTTTTCTGTCAGCCATAATTAAATCCTTTTAGAACATTGTCAACTGTTCTTGCTTAGTGCATAATTTTGAATTTTCAAAACCGGCATAATTATCATCTTTTTCAAAGAAATCGGCAAGTTTATTAATACTTAGCATATTTAAAATTTCCAGCGTAATAGGACGCTTGGCATCCCACCATATATAAGCGGAGTAAAATTCTTTTACCACGTCTGTGGATAATAGGTCATAAATAGCTTTTGCCTGTTCTTCAGATTTGCAGCTTAAAAAATAACAGGTGTCATCAAACACAACTGGTTTGCCTTCATAAGGGCCGATGAGACGAAATCTTATATTTTTATAGAAACCTGAAATAGCAATTTTCCAGTCAGAAAAAGTATAATCACCCACGCCGAAAATGGAAAATTTCGGGTTATTTTTGTAAATTATGCTTATTCGTTTGTCTAATAATTTTGCATTTTGTTGTATGTACTGCCATGTTTTAGGGGCGCAACTCTCAATCCTGTCTGTTGGTTCGCCCACAAAAGATTGCGATACTAACATATACCTGTTTATGGTTTTTATTTCGCCATTTGCCAGGTCTGAACTTTTCAGCATCGGGAACAAATAATCACCTTCTAACTGGATTTCCTCATTCAGAGCGTTTTTATAATAGCCATCACGACTTTTATGCAGTTCCATAATCTTTGCACAGTCATGTTTAATTCCAGACCTCCACCTTAAAGAGGTTTTTTCGTTCTCAAAAAGATGTTTCCATTTTTCATACAATTGCATATTTGCGATAAAGCGGCCGTTTTTAAAGGATGCCAGAACGCCGGAACTGTCAGAAATGTCATTATATATTTCACATTGAATAGGTTGACGTTGTTCTTCCAGATGAACACATAATAGGCACGCATCAACCGCAACATCAAAATATTTTTTTGAGTCAATGTTATATATTTTGCAGAGGTCAAAATAGAAATGGTTCTTATGGCCATAATGCAGTATTTTTCTTGCGACAGAAGTCTTGCAAAGCATCGCAAGATAAGCATTATGCCCTTTTAAATTTTCGAGCATAGTTATTATAATAGACTCGGAGATGTCAAAATTTCCCTTTCCTGTGATGGCATCAAGGCCTTTATGGTTTTGGAAATTTGATTTTTGGGGAAGATTTTTACCGCTAATGCTTCCAAGTCCTGAATTTGTTACCCACGGAGGGTTGCCTATGACAAGAATCGGCTCCGGCATAGATTCAAGCTGCTTATCCCATGGAAACGCAAAAAAATCAGCCTGAATTATTTTAGTATCCACTTTTGAGGTGAATGGGCTGATTTTTTCAGTGGTATCAGCTAAATACTGGCCAGAGATGTCAATGCCCAGACAGTATTTTACAGATGGGAAAGTTTCCAGAGCTGAAAGTATAAAACTGCCTCTGCCGCAGGTCGGTTCTATAACCGATGCGGGAAAGATATTCTGCTCAAAGAGCAATTGACAGATTTTCCCCGTCAACTCCGGCGGAGTCTGCCAGTCTCCAAACTCTATTTTATTGTTTTTTTCGCTGCTCACTGCTAATGAACCTTAAGAATGCCGTTCACTTTGCCGGCTTCTGTAATAATTCTATTATACTGAAGTCTCCATTGAAGGGCATTTGAAATAGTCAGATAGCCGATTTCAGGGGGGCTTTTAAGAACATCTTTAGCTATTTGTTCAGCTTCGATTTCATTTATTGGCAGCATACGTTCATATAAAAAGGCCATAATATCATCAGAGTTGCCTTGATTTTCTATTATCTTTCGCAATCCGGTTGTGGTTTGATAATCGCCGGTTCTGTTTTTTTCGACGAATACGCTGTGCAAAATGTTGAGTTGGCCGGTTTTGGAGGTCTCATTATCTGTTTTATCGTAAACGAACACAAGAAGTGAATAGCCCAGACCAAAAATCTTTTGACGAGCAGATTTATATGGGCATGATGATTGCGGCTGTTTGATGCTTGTAACTTTCATATCAACGCCAATATCAGGGAAATCAATTCCTGACGCTGAGTTGCCTGCTGAAAAGTCATATTTGGATAATAGATATTTTTTAAACTTATGCTCAAAATAAGTTCCTACCGCTTTGCCATCCGTAACGCCGAACAAAGAAGGGGCATTATGTTTAGACTCGGATTTTGCAAAGAAATGCGCTTCTTTGCAAAGTACCTCTATATCTAACTGACTTTTATCGCTCATATATTATCCGGTTTAGGATATTATTTCTTTTAGAGTATTTAACAGTTTATCGTTTTGCTCTGGCGTACCTATTGAGATTCTCAATTTATCCTTAATATCGGGATACGCCCAGTATCGGACATATATATTGTTTTCTTTGAGCTTATCATAAACATCGATAGCCCTTGTTTTGACGCTTTTGGCAAATACAAAATTCGTCTGGCTTGTCGGCACCTCGAAGCCCAAATATATCAGTTCCGCAGTCAGGCGTTTTCTCTCCGCTTTAACTTTGTCAATGTTCTGTCTGAAATATGCCTGGTCTTTGAGCGCGGCTGTCGCAGCGGCAATTGCAATCGCGTCAGAGTTATAAGAATCTTTGACCTTATTCAGTCCGTTTATCAAATCTTCATTTGCGATGCCGAACCCGAATCGCAGACCCGCCAGCGAATAGCCCTTGCTCATTGTGCGAAGAATAATAACATTGTCGAATTTTTTAATGAGGTCAAGGCAGTTATCCTCCGAGAAATCAACATAGGCTTCATCAATAAGCAGCACACCCTTTATTTCCTGTGCTAACTGGGCAATTTCCTTTTTTGAAATGAATGAGCCGCTCGGTGCGTTTGGATTACATAGAATAGTTAATGCCGCACCGGCAGATGCCAGTTTTGCGGGCAGATTAAATTCACTATCGAATGGAATCTCAATAGCGGGGCAGTTCTGTATCTGTGCCAGAACAGGATAAAGCGAATATGTCGGCGTTGGATAAGCCAATGGTCTGTTCTCATCGCAAATTGCCCGAATTGCCAGAGCCAAAAGTTCATCGCCGCCATTGGCGCAGATTATGTTTTCATTTTTTACGCAGAGAATCTCCGCGGCAGCTTCTCTGAAAGAGTCTGCCGATGGCTGCGGATACCGCCTCAAATTTTCCGGCGTGATATTTTTTATTGCTTCAAAGACTTTTGGGCTTGCCGGATATGGATTTTCATTGGTGTTGAGTTTTACAACATTGGTTGATTTAGGCTGAAAACCAGGCTCATAGCCCGCCATTTTTTCAATATTTTCACGAAAGTAGCTCATAAACTCGCATTATACGTGAAAAAACAGGGATTGCAATTGCAGTTTTTCTATGTTTTTTAATTCCGCATACCCTCTAAAACTCTTCATTTCTGCTGTTCTGATGGTCGAGTGTGTAGAGTTTGCGTTTTTGGATATAGGCTAATACTTCCGGCGCGACTAAATCACCGATACTCTGCCCGTTTGCGACTCTTTTGCGAATATCAGTGCTGCTGATATCTATGAGCGGCGTTTGAATTTGATTTTGACGCAGCTTTTCCGGCAGGCCGTCAAAGTTCGGCCTGTCGAATCCGCCTCGATTCATTACGCTGATATTGCATTCATTCATAAGCTCGCTGATTTTGTGCCATTTCATCAGGTCTTTGAGCATATCAGCGCCAAGCAGCCAGTAAAATTCACAGTCTTTGCCTATTTTCTGTCGTAGAAGCCTGACTGTATCAATTGTATAGCTTGGCTCGCCTCTGTTAAGTTCAACTGCGCTTACATCAAACAAATCATCGCTGCTGACAGCCAGCTTTAGCATAGCTAATCTATCATCATCTGTAGCGAATGGCTTTTGATGTTTATGAGGCGAACGCCTTGCGGGTATAAAAATAACCTTCGATGCCTTGATTGTCTGCGCTGCTGATTTTGCGACAGCTAAATGCCCGTTATGAATCGGGTCGAATGTTCCGCCGAACAGAATAATTTTTTTCAAGTATCGCCTCCAAAATTTAAAACAATCCATATTACTGTAAGAAAATCACAAACAAACTGTTGTTTGTTTTAAAGAATTTCCTTAAAAAATCTAAAAGTAAGTCCTGCAAATGTAAATTTTTATAAAAAAAATTAAAAATTTATGAAAAATTCTTTTCTTTGAGCATTTTTTTTCGCATTGATATTTTTTTATGCTGTCAAAGACTATAGGATAATAGCAAAATCAAAAGTTTAGAAGCAAAAAATCTTTGATATTTTATCAAAATCAAAGATTTTTAATTATTCGAGGCAAAATTGTTTATAGAATGAAATCGCATCGCAAAGAGATGTTGTTTTGCCTCCAAAGCAAAACACAAGCTGCCGCATAGCGATATTAAGGACAAAGTTATGAAAAATTATAAAGAATTTTTTGATAAATTGACGATAAACTTGTATGAATGGCGTACTTATGGAAAAAAAGCATTGACAGAAACTTTAAGTAGTGTAAAAAGATATTGTTTGATTAATCCTTTTTTCACCGAAAGGAGGTGAGAACTGATGGCAAAGAAGAAAGTTGCAAAGAAAAAAGTAGCTAAAAAGAAAGTTGCGAAAAAGAAAAAATAGTTCCTATGGAACTGTGAGCAGTAAGTCAAAATTTTGAGTTTAGCTCACAATGTAACGGAAGATTCTAACGCCACGACAGAATCTTCCGTTTTTTTATGCCCCGGTATCTTTTTTTATGCGGGTTGACGGGCACAAAATCACCGTTATAATTCAGTTTGGTTCAAAATTCATATTCACGTTAAAGGGCAGGCTATGAAAAGAATAATCGAATTTACAGTCGTATCGTTAATTTTGGTTGTGGTTCTCGGCTGCCAGCAGGAGCAGAAAAAACAAACCGCGGGCGTAAGCAGAAAAGACAGGCTCGTCGGTTATGAGAATCTGGGGCTGAAAGACGAACTTGCCAGGTGCCGGGCGGAAGTCGAGAATCAGAAAAAGATGCTGGCCGATTGCCAGGCTAACTGCCAGAGCCAATGCGAGAAAAAGTGCCAGGAGCAGGTGCAACTGGCCGAGGAGAAATACAAACAGAATTTTGATAATCGCTGCGATGAAAAATATAAGCAGGAAAAACAGCAGTGCGAAGACAATATCAACTGGCTGATGAAAGATTTGCCCGCTGATTTGCTCAAACAGGTTAATGACCTTACCAAAGAAAACGAAGAGCTTAAGCAGAAAATCGAACAGCTTCAAGGTGTTTCAGCTCCTGCTGTTGCGGAGCCGAATAAATAACAGGGCATTTTCTTAAATGGCCGCCATTACATTCAACTGTCCGAAATGCGGTTTTATCTGTGCCTTTAGAGAGGTCTATACGGGCAGGCGTGCCAGGTGTCTGCGATGCGGCCAGATTTTTATCATACCTGCCTGCGACGGCGAAATTCCTCAAAAAGTCGAACCGCCCAGGGAAAACGAAGACCCGCTGCCGGGTTTTTATGAAGCGGTTTTAAAAAACTCCATTCCTGCGATTTTCAACAAACAGGGACTGGCAACGCTGCTGTTTGTGCTGCTTGTGAGCGTGCTGAAGTTTTTTACGATTCATTTTGATTTTTCGATACAAATGCCTGGTTTTACGCTTCATATTCCAATCGGCTGGGTTATGGGTGTTTTAATATGGGGCGGATTGTTTTGGGTTTATGGTGAGATAATATCGGCGACATCGTTTGATATAGAATTTATGCCGGAGGTTATTTTTGATGGCGGGTTTGGTTATGTGTTTAAGGTAATCGAAGCGATTTATACGTTTTTTCTCATTTTGTTTTTGCTGCTGCTGCCTGCGATTATTTTCAGGCATATATTTTTGGCGTTTGGGGTGAACTCAAAATGGGCGGTTTTGCCATTTGTGATGGGCGGAGCGTTTATGCTGCCGATGGCGGTTTTGGCGGTGAGCATAACAAGAGATGTTACGGTGCTGGCGAAGTTTGGACATTTATTTTTGCCGGTAAAGAAGGCGTTTTGGGCATATTTACTTGTCGCGGGGTTGTTTGCGGTCGGCTGCCAGCTGCAATATCTAACCAGAAACTATGGTGATGTTGCTAATAAGTCTGCATTTGTAATTGGCTTGAATCTTGCATTTGTTTTGATATCGCAAATAATAATAGTCTTTGCTATGCGGACGGCGGGGCTGTTTTACAGGCATTTTGCCTGCTATTTTAAGTGGTAAAAGCCCCAATAAAAAGTTATAGTAGGGGGTATGAACAGGAAAAAACAAAAATCAGAACATATATTCGGCCCTGTGCCGTCGAGAAGGCTCGGCAGGTCGCTCGGCATTGACCTTATTCCGCACAAAACCTGCACTTACGATTGTATTTACTGTCAGGTCGGCCACACCACCGACAAAACCACATCGAGAAAAGCCTGGGTCAGCGTTGACGAGATTATTGCCGAATTAAAGGATAAGCTTTCAAGCAAACCGGACTGTATCACACTGAGCGGTTCAGGCGAGCCGACGCTGTTCGCGGGCTGCGGAGAACTGATAAAAAAAATAAAACAGATTACCGATATTCCGGTTGCTGTTATAACCAATGGCTCGATTTTGAGCGAAAAAAGCGTTCGCAGTGAATTGCTCAATGCCGATATTGTCGTGCCTTCGCTTGACGCGGGCGATGAGGAAATTTTTCAAAAGGTAAACAAGCCGGCAGAAGGCATAACTTTTGATAAAATGCTCAAAGGTCTGATTGATTTCCGCAGTGAATTTAAGAAGGACAAATACTGGCTTGAGGTTTTCTTTATCGCTGATTTGAACGATGACGATGAGCAGGTCGAGAAAATGGCTGCCTGCATTGCTAAAATCAAGCCTGATAAAATTCAATTGAATACCGTAACTCGCCCGCCCGCTGACGATGTAAAGCCTGTAAAAAAGGAGCGGCTGGCAGAGATTGCCAAAAAGTTCGGCAAAAACGCCGAGGTAATCGCCGATTTTAAAACCAGCCAAGCCGACAGCGGTGCAAATGTCAAAGACACCGACATAATTGAAATGCTCAAACGCAGACCCTGTTCGCTGGATGATATTGCGGCAGGATTAAAAACCCCGATGAATGAGGCGTTAAAACACATTGAAACTTTGATTAAAGCCGGCAAAATCGAAACTGCCCGGCAAAATGGGAAGATTTACTATAAGGTGGTTTAGTGACAATGGGACAGCAGCAGTACAAAGTGGTTTTTCAGCCTCAGGGCAGGGCGGTTTCAGTTTTGCCTGGCACGAAGATAATCGAAGCAGCGGCTGTTGCGGGAATTATCATAGATACTCCCTGCGGCGGAAAAGGAACCTGCAAAAAATGTAAAATTAAAATTGTTCAGCCGAAGGATAAGGCCGGTGAGTGTTTAGCCTGCCAGACGGCGGTTTTTGCTGACACTGTAATTGAAGTGCCGCGAAATTCACTGCTGACACGATTGGACAAAATCGCCATTTCTTCGGATATGCCTGCGATTGAATTTGAAGACAAATATCCCTGCGATAAGGAAAAATGCTTCGGCGTTGCGGTTGATGTTGGAACGACAACGCTGGCAGCGAGTTTAGTCTGTCTCAGCAAAAGAATCGAAATAGCGGTAACAAGCGCGATGAATCCGCAAATTGCCTGCGGCGACGACGTTGTGAGCAGGATAAACCACGCTTCTTCGCCGGTTGGTCTGTCGGAATTGCAGACGTTGATTATCAGCAGGACAAACGAGCTTGTAGGAACGCTTTGCCGGCAGGCTGAAATTGACAGGCAGGATATTTACGAGCTGACTATCGCAGGCAACACAACTATGGAGCATTTGTTCTGCGGCATCGACCCTGAGCCGCTCGGTCATCTGCCGTTCGAGCCTATTTATCGCGGGGCGGATGAACGCAGCGCAGCGGAACTTGGAATCGCGATAAGCCCCAAAGGTAAAGTGTATATTTTCCCAGTCATCGGCGGCTTTGTCGGCGGCGACACCGTAGCGGGAATTCTGGCGACTGATATTTTAAAACAGCCCCAGCCGATTCTGTTTGTTGACATTGGCACAAATGGCGAAATAGTCCTTGTTAAGGATAACAAAATTACGGCTGCTTCAACAGCGGCAGGCCCTGCGTTTGAAGGCGCGGGAATTTCCTGCGGTATGAGAGCAGCGGCGGGGGCAATCGAAAAAATAAAATTTGAAGACGACTGCATTTACGGCATTATCGGCGATGGCCATCCGGTTGGCATCTGCGGCAGCGCGATTATTGACATTGCTGCCGAGCTGCTCAACATCGGAATAATCGACCCCACAGGCAGGATTGTCGAGCCGGATGAAATTCAAACAAAATTATCGCAGAAAATTATGAACAGGCTCGTAAAAGATGAAAATGGCAGACCATCTTTTGTTATCGCAAAGGGGAGCGAAAATAATCCTGAAATAAAAATTACGCAGCGTGATATTCGGCAGGTTCAGCTTGCCGTCGCTGCGATAAGGGCTGGAATAATCATTATGCTCAAAAAAGCCGATTTAAAGCCCGGCGATTTGAAACGTGTTCTCGTTGCGGGCGGTTTCGGCAGTTTTATTCGCAGAAATCATGCTCAAAGAGTTGGTTTGCTGCCGGCAGAAATAAATCACGAAAAAATTTCATTTATAGGCAATACCTCTCTTGCCGGCGCAAAACTTGCGCTTCTGTCGAAAAAGGCCAGGTTGAAAGCTGCCGAGCTTGCCGGACAAACGGAGCATTTGGAATTGTCGGTGGACAGTGATTTTCAAAATGAATTTGCTGAGGCGATGATTTTTCCATCGCAAAGCTGATTGCAGGTTTAAATCTGTGTAAGAAAATTCCGAATAATCCCCTGCGAGTAATGATTTATAACATTTGATACGAAAAACGAAAAATTTTCGTGTGCGCTCTGGTCGGCTTTGTCAGAAATTACCCTTATTACCGCTAACGGAACTTTATGTTCGCAGCACACTTGTGCCACAGAAGCGCCCTCCATTTCGATGCATTGCAGGCCCGTCAAATCGCTGCGTAACTTTGCCAACACATCAGGATTAGAGATAAATTGGTCTCCGCTTGCAATCAAACCCTGATTTACAACAGGCTTTGTGATATGGCATTTGGCAAGGTTGTTCCTGTCAATTTGATTGAAAATATCGCTCGAAACAAACTTTTTTGCCGCTGTAATTGCGGAGCTTCTCAAATGAGTATCCGTTTCAAAACGCGATATTCCTAAAAGAGGAACCTGATATTTTGGAAATATCGGGCTTGGGTCAAGGTCGTGCTGAATCAGCTCTTTAGCAACGATAATATCGCCTACATTCAAATCGGGCGATGCCGCCCCTGCAACGCCAAATAAAAGAACAGCTTCGACTCCGTAGTGAACTAACAGGGTAGTAACTGTCGAAGCCGATGCTACCTTGCCCCACCCGGAGAAGGCGATTACCACATCTTTGCCGCAGAGCGTTCCCGAATGATACGTTCTAATTCCAACATTTTCCTGGGTACGATTTTTTGTGTCGTTTATAACAGGAGCAACTTCTTCATACATTGCCCCCATAATTCCTATTCGCATAAATTATTCCTTTAATTTGTCTTTTACAATACTGTTTTTCAGCCATAAATCAAGGGCTAAAAAACTTCTTGATTTTCATCGCAGGAGAAGCGATAATGAAAATATATGGGCGGTTAGCTCAGTTGGTTAGAGCGCCTGCTCGACAAGCAGGAGGCCGATGGTTCGAGTCCATTACTGCCCATTTAAGTTTCATAGGAGAATATCAGCAATAAGTTTTTTTGCACAATCAGGTTAGCGATGCTTGCTATAATGCCAGTGCCAGGGTTCAAAAGCGATGCCGTTGCCGGAATCCTTTGGATATGAGAGGGCGAAATTAAAGTTTTGGGCGTTTTTTGTCAGCCAGGCATATTCAGGAAGGGCCTCGAAGAGCTGGGGGTTGTTTTGGCCATCAATGCCGTCTTCGTTGACGAGGTCGAGCGCCTGTTGCCGCGGACAACCATGCTCGCTGTAGCCGGGCAATGCGACAAATTTCGAGGTTTCACGGATGGAGTAGTTGTGGTTTTTCAGACTTGCTATGAACAGATATAACTGGTATGCGCTGCAGCGGTAGCCGGACTCAACGTAAAGGCGTTTGCCGAGGTCTTTTTGCATTGCGTCCATCATTTGGGTGTAGCTTTGATTGACATCTTTTGGCAGAAATTGCGGGGGCAGGGTCTGGAATTTGCCGTTGGCTTTGATTTTCTGTCCCCTGATGCTAACGAGTTCTTCGTTGCCGGCTGCGATTCCGAGGTAGGGGATTTTGACGGACAGGGCATTGGCATCGAGGTTTTCAAAATTTTTGAGGAATATCTTCTGGCTTTTAGTAAGCGGGGTATAAAGCTCGTTGAGTGTGAGTGAAGCGAGGTTGTTTTTTTCTCTTCTTTCCTTTATTAAAGGTGCGAATTTGTCGAGAAGGATTTCAACTTTGTTAGCATCTGTTATGGAGAGGCGATTGATGTCGATATCAGCGAGAGCTGGAACAGTAAGCAAAAATATAAAAAATAAAAAATTTTTAGTTTTTAGCCGGCACATTCAGATTTATCAAACTTGGACATAGTTATATTTAACGGCGGTATTTTAGCGGGGTAAGGTTTTATTGCAAGGAATTTGTGCCAATACCTCTATTTATCGCGGTTGGTTGTTTGTGGATAAAGAAGCTGGGAAAGTCTGTTCGGCAAAAGATGATTGTCGGGTTATATCTAACAATATCACTCTCCATAATCTTCGATTAAAACATTCACGAATTTTGCCTAAATTACCGATACTATATATTGTAACATATCTTAAAGATGAAAATGAAAAAAACATATCTCTTGATGGCAATAATGGGCGGCATTTTGGCAGGCATTTACGGATGCGTCGGTTCGGCTCAGAAAACAGATTATTTGAGCGACTATTCAAAGCTTGAGGCTGTTTCAAAGTCAAATTACAGCTATGACAACTCGGCAAGCAGCAATTACAAAGGATTTATTTTAGACCCCGTTGTAGTTCATTTTCAGTTGGATTCCAAAGCTGCTGCGGCAGAAAGTGAAGGGAATCTTACAACACAGGATATTAATGATTTAACTAATTATTTCTATTCTGCAATTATCGATGCCGTAAAAGATTCAGGATATCAACTTGCATATCGCACAGGGGCAGGCGTTGCCAGAGTTCGTGTTGCGATAACTGATGTGCGAAAGACAAATATAGTTTTTGCAGCCGTTCCAACTTCGCGTGTGGTTACAGGTATAGGTGTCGGCGGGGCTGGAATCGAATCAGAAATTCTGGATTCTGTGTCTGGAAAACAAATTGCAGCCTGTGTTGAAACGAAGGATGGTTCAAGAATTCCGTTTACGGGGTTAAGCGACTGGGGCGGCGCTAAATACGCGATGGATAAATGGGTAAGCCGATTTCGCAAACAGCTTGCGGAAATGAAAAGCAATAATATCACAAACGACAATAAAATATCGAAACTGTAAACATATTAAACAGTTAAATGATTCCAGCGGCAAAACACCTCACGTTGGCTACGGGAAAGTGCCCGAAACAGAAATAGTAGTCGGATAAATAAAGATTTACAATATTTTCTGGCATGCGAGAGGTCGCAAGTTCGCCGTGCTCGTGCAAAAAAGATCGGCATAGATTGTTATAGTTGAATTTTAAATATACCTTGTAGTCTAAGCATTTGATAGCTTCCAGACGGTTTCTTTAATAGCTTCATCTCTTTGCGAACAGCCTCCGGACAATTCTCAATATATGCCTGTATTGCTTCTATCTGTGTATCGTTCAATGGGAAAGATTGCAACCAATCCGAAACATCAAGCAATTGTTCTACATATTCAATAGAACTTACCTTATAACCCCACAAGTCGAGCAAAATAGGTAACTGCTCTTTTAAGAACCAATTCTTTTTATAAGGTAATTCAAATAAATCAAATAATGCCTGAATCCAACAAGAACATTCGAGATTAGGACTTACGGTTTCTACAATTACAATTTCAGCAGGAGAGCCAAACCGTACTGGTAATCCTTTAAACATTTGATAAGGGCTTTTAATCAAATGCAGAACGTTTTTCAAAACGAAAAGCCAGCCATCGTATTTAGCTTTAATATAGTCAGATGTAATGTCGGTACAATGCAACTGAAAGTTTTTAAATGTAGCTAACTTCTGTCTACCATCATATAGCATCTTAGAAGAAGTATCATAACCTACATAAGTATAGTTTTTATGCTCACAGATGTATTTTCCTAAATTAGCTTGACCACAACCTAAATCCAGTACACCATTAAAAGTGATTTTTAATTCAGAGGATAGTATCTTCTCAAAGACGTTGACATCGTTAACCCATGCCATATCCCCATATTTTAAAGATCGTATTTCATAAGGGTCTGAGTTAACCACAGCACCATATAAAGATGATGGGATTTGTTCTAGGTTTGCACCATAACGTTTGCTTACTTCTACAAAGACATCACAGTTTAGTTTTTGTGACGGTTCATGTTCACGTAAGAACATGACAGACTGCCAAGAATATTTTCGGTTATTAATGTGAAAATTATCTAACTCAAAGCGTCCAATACGTTTCTTGAATTTTATTTCAGCAAATTTAAACGAATATTCAGTAATTCTATTGGTTGCTGGATTAAGCTTCTTAGTAGAAAAAACATTCTCATCAATCCTGATTTCAATGTCATCGAGACTTACGTCTAAATGCTTAGCTATAGAAAGCATATTTTCATTTACATCATCTGATACATTCTTCACTGAAGGTAACAAAAATGCACGAAATTCTTGTGCGCCCTCTTTTATGCACCATTGAGGATTGCTATCAGTAACCAAAAGAGCAGGAGATGATCCATCATCTTCTTTTTTAATTGCTGTTACGATTAATAGAATTTTGGAAATTCTGTCAACATTTTGGGTATTTTGCAATTCCAGCAGACCTTTAAGAAATTGCGGTACCTCTGGGTGCTGATCATTTGATTTCTTGTAAGCAATAGCCTGTATACGATAATTCCGCATAAGCCAATCCCGCTTTATGGCACCAACAGCTTTTTCTTCTACAAGGGCATAGTGTCTAGGATTATTATTTCTATAATTTGAAGATACCTGTAAGAGGCAGGCTAGAACATCTGGATCACTTAAACTTGAACCGATAAATAACGCAGTCTTGGTCTGAAGTAGTTTCTGTAAAGTCGCTTTATTACACTCCCTGATATTCAGGTAATCCGAATTGGTCAAAATAGTTTTGTCTGGGTATTTGCAGCAGCCATGCATTTTGTATATCCACCGTTTGTCATCAGATAATCGAGCTTGATTATATTCATCATTGGGGCCATATATTGTGGGGTATTCACCTGTGACTTGTTTTATACTTTCTTCCAGAAGCATGTCGAAATTTGTTGTTACCAAATTTACGTTTAAGTCTGCAATCAATTTATGTGTACGGCTCGGAGATAGTGATATAAAACGGGTTTGAATGTGCTCGTGCATTTTGTCTTCAAGCTTACGTTTTAGGAAATCAGCTGCCAGCAAATTACCATGCGATCCTTCTTTTTGTATTAAATACTCTATTTCGTCAATTTCCAATTGAGTAAGTCTCATCCCCTCGTTTTTACAGCATTCAACAAGCTCCTGAATCAATTTGGGCCAAGAAGGAGCTTTAGATGGGATTGAAAGACCTGCCCCTATGAACAAGACCAGTTTATTTCCTATTAAAGCTTGTTTTAAACTTTCAGGTATTTGTATTTCCATATATTCCTCAAACATTTGTTTTTAAACGCTACACTTTAGATTGTAGTAAATTAACACCTTGAAGTCTATGAAAAAATATGCTTTTGTGTTTAAGCCTAATGCTTTTCCGAAGCTATTTCCAATTTTGAAGTACCCTGCCAGTTAACTCTTGCTTGTTCTCAGCTCATACACCCTATAAAGCAGTTCGAGATATTGCTCTTTTTCTTTGGCCTGACTTTGCACCTTAGCGAGCAGTTTGTAATCTTTATAGACTTTTTCATCTCCAAAACTAACGTGGAGCTCTTTAATCTTTGCCTCGGTCTCCTCGATTGCCTGCTCAATCTTGTCCGCCTTCCAGCCATTAAATTGTTTCAGTTCCGGCGGTGTTGTCTTTCTGGGCTTGTCCTGCTTTGAATTTTTCGGCGCTGCCTGCTTTTCTGTTACCTGTTCTGCCCTTTGTTCTAAAAGTTCGGTATATTGGCGAAATGAGCCTTCTATAAATTCAAATTTGCCCGGCGCCATTTTGCCCAGTTCATCTGCGCCAAGCACAATAAGCCGCTGAACCGTTCTGTCGAGAAAAAACCTGTCGTGACTTATAATGATGATTGTTCCCGTGTAATCGGCAAGTGCATTTTCGAGAGCCTCGATGCTTGGGATATCAAGGTGATTTGTCGGCTCATCAAGTATAAGAACTTCCGGCTCGGATAAAACCAGCTTGCAAAGCGCAAGTCGATTTCGCTCTCCGCCGCTAAGGTCGGAGACGTTCTTGAACACATCGTCTTTGACAAACATAAATGCCCCAAGGCGTTTGCGCATCTGTTCGGGCAGTATTCCTGGAATAACCGAAGATGCTTCCTGGAGCACGGTATTTTCCGGATTCAGTTGGGCTCCTGCCTGGTCAAGATAACCGACGGACAGGGATGGCTTAATCGCGATTGTTCCGGCACTCGGCTCAATTTGTCCAAGGGCAAGTTTCAAAAGCGTTGTTTTGCCCATACCGTTGGGGCCGATGATGCCTGTCCGCTGGCCGGTCATAATCTCGAAACTTAAATTTTCAAACAGCGTCAGGCTGCCAAAACTCTTCGAAAGATTTTTACAGAGTACCGCCGCATCCACTCGCTTGCCCCTGTTTTGCACCTCGGCAAATTTAAAATTAAGTTCTTTAGCGTGCCTGGTTTTTTCGAGAAAGTCAGGATTGGCTTTGAGAAGGCTATCGAGCCGTGTTTGCCTGCCTTGCGCGACTTTCTTGCTTCCCTTGCGGTTTATATTGCGCACAATGAAATCGCGAGTTTTTTCGACGAACTCCAGCCGTTGTTCGTGCCGACGATTCAGTTCAAGGTCTCGCTTCTCTTTTTCCAGCCTGTAATTGCTGTAATTGCCCGGAAAAACATCTGCCTTGTGGTCTCTGATTTCCACGATTTTACAGACCAATCTGTCGAGCATAAACCTGTCGTGGCTGACAATCAGCGCGGCGCCATTATAGTTTCTTAAAAATTTTTCAAGCCACAAAGTCGCGTCCCAGTCGAGATGGTTTGTAGGCTCATCGAGCAGCAGCAGGTTCGCGTCCGCCAGCAGAACTCTGGCCAGTCCCAGTCGGGATAATTGCCCGCCGCTAAGCTGCGTTGTTTTTAATGAATAATGTTTTTCCTGAAGACCAAGCCCCGCGGCGATTTCTTTTATTTTGGTTTCATATCTGTAGCCGCCCGCGATTTCAAATTCGCTGCTCAGCCGGTCGTATTGCAGCATTGCGGATTTTAATTCGTTGCCGGAAAACCGGCTTAATGTATCCGCCAGGTCGTGCATCATTTTTTGCAGGTTAAGTATTTCCTGTGCGCTGCTGTGTAATTCTTCTAAAACGGTTTTTTCACCGGAAAAAACCGGCTCCTGCGGCAGGTATCCGATTCGCAGGCCCTTTCTTTGGTGCACATCTCCGGCATCTGCCTGAATTATTCCGAGAATTAATTTCAGCAGCGTGGTTTTTCCACACCCGTTGCTTCCGACAAGCCCGATTTTCTCAGCGGGGTATATCTTCAAATCGAGCCGGTCGAAAATCGTCTGCGACTCGAATGATGTATGTATATTTTTTAAAGTTACTATCGGCATTGGTACATTATACCGGATTTTTATGGTGATGTGAATGTGAATTTTGTTGGGGGTTTTTATTTCTATTTTCAATTGTTCGACAAAGGATAATTGTCATGGTATATTGTGCGATAAGATGTGCAGGATTGAAAAAATTAGTTTTGCTAAGATAGTTCGGCCGATGAAGACCACGTTTGCGACGGCGCTTGGTTCGAAAAATTGCGCAACAAGCGTAATTGTGCATGTGCTGCTCGAAGATGGTCAGCTCGGCACAGGAGAAGTGCCGACAAGTTTTGTTGTAAAAAATGAGACAGTTCCTGCTATAAAAACGGTACTTGCTCAGGCCAGAGAGCAGTTAATCGGCATTTCGATAGATAATTACAGCCAGATTGTGAAAAGCTTTCGCCAAAGATGGCCTGATTTTCATATGACGGTTTCCGGTTTGGAAGTGGCGTTGTTTCGGGCATACCTCGCAAAGCAAAAAACAAGCGAATACTCTTACTGGGGCGGGCGAACCGATTTGCTGGAAACGGATATTACCATTCCATTTATTTTGCAGGAGGATATCCGCAATCAATGGCTTGAGACGGTAATAAAGAAGGGATTTAAAAAATATAAAGTCAAGGTCAGCGGCGAAACGGCAGAAGATATTAAGTTTGTAAAGAGTATAAATCGGATGCTGATGGATGGAGTGGAAGATTTTGCAATTCGGCTTGACGGCAATCAGGGCTATACAGAGCAGTCGTGTCTTAAGATGCTTGATGAACTGGAAAGAGAGAAGATAAAGATTGAGTTGTTCGAGCAGCCGGTTCTGCGGGATGATTATGATGGATTAAAGAATTTGTGTAAACGCTCTGCGGTGCCGATAATTGTCGATGAGACGGTATTCAGTCCGGAGGATTGCGAAAAGGTCGTAAATGAAAATCTTGCTGGCGGAGTGAATATAAAAATCGCCAAAAGCGGTATTGCCGAATCTCGCGAAATTTTGCAGATAGCCAAAGATGCCGGTCTAAAGGTTATGATAGGGTGTATGACCGAGACGATGGTGGGCCTGTCAACGGCGATATATTTTGCGATGGGTACAGGCGAATTTGATTATATCGACCTTGACTCGATACATTTTCTGCATCATTTTAGCCGCTATGGAGATTTGACCATAACACACAACACCTACAAAATAGAAGCAGGGCAGAGATGAGCAGCAATCCTATTTTTATTTTAGCGGTGCTGATGCTGATTGAGGGCAGCATTTTATATTTTTCGCAAAAGCCCGCCGCGGCAAAATTTTTCAAATATCTGCCTTCAATGTTTTGGATTTATTTTTTGCCTATGATAGCAAATACCGCGGGAATTATTCCCAGCCAAAGCGATGTTTATGGCAATATAACGAAGTTCTGTCTGCCGGCCAGTCTTGTGCTGCTGTTATTGTCGGTGGATATAAAGGCGATACTGCATCTCGGCAGGACGGCTCTGGCGATGATGGGAGCGGGTGTTCTGGGCATAATGGTTGGCGGGCCTGTGGTAGTACTAATATATAAGCACTGGCTGCCTGCCGATGCGTGGAAAGCGATTGGCGCTTTGAGCGCCTCCTGGATTGGCGGCAGCGCAAATATGATAGCGGTCAAGGAGGCGACGAATACGCCTGACAGTGTGTTTCTGCCTGCTGTAATTGTCGATACGATTGTGCCTTACACCTGGATGGGGATACTTATAGCTCTCTCGGCGGTACAGGAACGGTTTGACCGCTGGAACAAATCAGATATGACCTTGATAGCGGATTTGCGTGCCAGGACAACGGCGGTTAGTTCCGGCAGCGGCGGCAGAAGCATCGGCAAAATTTTTGCGATGATTGGTATCGGCCTCGGCGGCACAATCGTGTCGTTGTATGTTGCCGGCAAAATGCCTGTTGTGGATAATCTTGTCAATACGATGACGTGGACGATAATTATCGCGACGGTGCTGGGGATAGTGCTGTCGTTCACTCCTGTCCGCAGATTGGAATCTGCAGGTGCGTCGGAGCTGGGGTTTGCGGTATTGTTTTTTGTGTTAGCGTCAATCGGAGCAAGGGCGAATATGTCGCACATCGCGGCATCGCCAATATTGCTTTTAGCAGGCGTAACATGGGTTGCAATACATGCGGTTTTTCTTCTTATCGCGGCTCGGCTTTTACACTCGCCGCTATCGCTTGCTGCATCGGCGAGCCAGGCAGCTATTGGCGGGCCGGCATCAGCGCCGGTGGTGGCGGGGATTTATCATCCGCAGCTTGCGCCGGTGGGACTGCTTTTGGCGGTGCTGGGAAATATCGTGGGGACATTTTTGGGATTATGCTGCAGTTATCTGTGCGGATTAGTCAGCAAAATTTAGCCTATTTCTGATAAGCTTTCACAAGTTCCTTGTTTATTCTCACACTGCACCAGTCTCTGCCGCACATAGTGCAATGGTCATCGTCCGGCGAAGTGGCTTTTGCGTTTTGCCCGCTTTTGGCGCAGGCCTGGTCGTGAAATTTTTGGGCGGTTTTCGGGTCGAGCGACTTTGCGATATGGTTTTTCCAGTCAAGAGCCGCTCTTGCGATACTCAAATTCCTGTCCCTGTCCGCAGCTCCTGCCAGGCCTCTTGCGACATCGGCGGCGTGACCTGCAATTTTTGCCGCGATAACTCCCTCTCTTACATCATCAGCATCGGGCAGGCCGAGGTGTTCTTTAGGCGTAACATAGCAAAGGTATGAAGCGCCGTAAAAACCCGCTGCCGTACCACCAATTGCACTTGTAATATGGTCGTAGCCTGGTGCGATATCCGTAACCAATGGCCCCAAAACATAAAACGGAGCGTTGTCGCAGTATTTCTGCTGAAGCTTCATATTTTTTTCTATCTGATTGAAGGGTATATGGCCGGGGCCTTCTACCATAACCTGACAGCCTCGTTCTCTTGCCCGCATAGTCAGTTCGCCAAGAGTTTTCAGTTCTGCTATTTGCGCCTCATCGGTCGCGTCAGCGATACAGCCGGGCCTAAGGCCATCGCCAAGCGAAAAGCATACATCGTATTCAACCATAATGTCGCAAATGTCATCAAACAGGTCGTAGAATGGATTCTGCTTGTTATTCATGAGCATCCATTTTGCAATCAGTGCGCCGCCTCTGCTTACAATTCCCATAACCCTTTTTGTTGCCGCGGGCAGAAATTCCTTCAGCAGACCTGCGTGAATAGTGAAAAAATCAACTCCCTGTTTTGCCTGTTTTTCAATCGTGCTTAGAATTACCTTGCGATTTATATCGCTTACATCTCTGCCGATAATCATTTCATAAACCGGAACGGTTCCGAATGGAACAGGGCAGGCCGCGAGAATTTGTTTTCTTGTTTCGTCAAGGTCTCCGCCTGTGCTTAAATCCATAACCGTATCAGCCCCGACCTCCAGTGCGACATTCAGTTTTTCAAGCTCATATTCGATTGACGAACTTGCGCTGCTTGTGCCGATGTTGGCGTTGACTTTAATCGTTACAGCTCTGCCGATACCGCAGGGCTTTAAATTTCCTGCCAGATGAATCCTGTTCGCAGGGATTACTAACCTTCCCTCAGCGGTTTGCGTGCGAATAACTTCCGGCGAGATGTTTTCAGTCTTCGCGATAAAATACATCTCTTTGCTTGTCTCACCGGCCTTAGCCGCTATCAGTTGTGTTGTCATTTCTATATACTTTCTCAAAAAATATTTAACCGCAGATTCCGCGGATTCCGCTGAAAAAAGAAGTAAAGATGTAAAGAGATAAAGAGGTAAGGAAACCTGCTGAAACCATGTCCTTACTTCTCTGCATCCTGCTTCCTTACTTCTGCATAATTTATGTCTTTTATAAAAACAAAAAAAGGCCGCTTGTATGAAAGCGACCTAATGTTATTCAAACATTGAAAACTCGTTATATCGCTTCCTTCGCAGGCATTTTGCCTTTCGGCAAATAGTCCTTATCAGGTTCAAAGGGTGTATTCTCAGGCCTCATCGGCCACCCCTGCGTAGAAAAGTATATGCCTATGATAAAGTCTGGTCAAGATAAATCTGCCATACATAAGTTTAACCGCGGATTATGCGGAAAAAAGGAAGCAAAGAAGCAGGGAAGTAATGAACATCGAACTTTCAACGCCTGTCCTGATCAAGGCCGAATGGGTTCGGCGTTAAAACACTTCAGGCAGAGCCGATTCCTCAAATCTTCATTTTTCAATTTTCAATCTTCAATTAGTTTTTGTCCCGATTCCTTCCAGTGTGTTCTTTATAATCGGCACAGGTGTAACATTTATCCGCGGGCTTTCAAGGCTGCCGGTCAGGTCAACCGTCAAAAACGCCGGGCCAAAACCCGCCGTCAGTGATTCGATGAAGCCGGGTTCCTCTTTGCCCGCGGCGCCGTATGCGGTGAAATTGACATTGATTACATCGCTGCCGGGCAGGTATGTTCCTGTGCCTCGAAGCGAAGCGGTCGGACCGTAAATATCAAATCTGCTGATTTGTATCACCTTGCCCTTAATCACTGCCTGTATGCTTGCGTTGTCTAATGCCAAATCTCTTTCGACTGCTTCGTAAATGGCTGTTCTGATTTCACCGACAATGCCAGCCTGTTTCGGTTTTATGCCTTTGGCTTCGGCAATAAATCTTCCTATGTTATTTTGCGGATTTTGAAAGCTGCCTCGAAGGTGAAGCTCTGCGTTTGTCTGGCCGGGCGTTTTATCGGCGGTCTTCGGCGAAACAAAACTCTCGGTATGAACATCCGCCATCGCCATATCAATTTCATATTTTGAAAATTTGCTGTTCGCGTCAGTTTCCGCGATTGCGTTGCCTGATATTTTTCCGCCGAGGAAATCACCCGCGAAATTTTCAATAATTACTTTATTTTCGTTGGTGTCGATGACGACCGGCACTTTCAGATTTTTAAGAGTTCTGTCTTTTATGTCAATGTTCTGGAAATTCAAAAACAGATTACATCTTTCCAGCCCGCCGGTAAGTTTGTACTCGGCATCTACATTGCAAATGGCGTATATGTTGGTTATGGGCTTATCCTGACCTATTGAGCAATTGTTCAGCAGAATTGAACCGTCAAGCAGAATTCTCTTTTCGCCGGCCTGGTCTTTGTAAAATTTTATCTTGTTGAAATTCAGGCCGAATGTTCCAGCAGGTTCGGCTCTGGTATAAAAATCAGCAACATTACCGAGAAATGGCGTGAGTTTTTCATCTAAATTCAATCCCTCGGCATTCAGTTTTAAATCAGCGTATTCAACTTCCTGCTGAACTAATTTCAATTTGCCGTCAAGTGTAATGCGAGGCGGTTTTTCAGCCTGCTGATTGCTATCGGCAGGCGTTGCCGACAGCGAGGCAAATTCAATATCTTCAGGCCTTATAATTATTTTGCCTGTGAGATTTTCCAAAGGCATATTTAGTTTATTCAAAAATGCCGTGTCGTTCAGGCATTCAACGGCGATTTCAAATTCAGGGCATTTTACACGGGAGTTTTTACCCAGCGTCGCTTCAAGATTTACATTGCCGGTGAACTTGAAATCCTCAAGCATCTTTGCTTTGTCCTGACCGAGAACGGATGTTACGGTATTGCTGTCAAGTTCAAGATTCATCGCGGCCAGACGCACGCAATATCCGACGGGCTTTTTATCCGCGCCTGTCCAGATTGTCCCTGCCGCGTTAACGGCGTTCCCTCTGAAAGTCGCATTGAACTTTCCTATGTCGAATGTCCACGGCGTCAGATTAGCGTCGAGTGTGATATTCTTCAGCTGTTCCGGCAAAAGAGGATGTTTTACGAAATCGCCGCGAAGTTTTAATTTCGCCAGATAGTCAACAGGCATTTCAACGTTATTGACAGAATGTATGTAAATATCGGCATCGCCTTTTGCCTGTATTTCAAAATCGTTGAAGAATTTTTTCTGCTCAGCCGGAAACGCGTTCATCAGTTCATCGTTGATGGCAATGTCCTGTGCCTGTATTTTGAAATCATAAACGGGATTTGTTGAGCTGGCATTTGTAATGCGTCCCTGCATTTTGATAGTTCCGCCGTTATGCTGACTTACAACATCTTTGAGGTCGATTACATTGCTGTCAACCGCGAATTTGCCTCTGATGCCGCTTATTCGATACGGAAAATACTGGCACATAATCGACACATCGAGCAAATTTGCGTAAATCTCCATTTTCCGAATATTCGGCGGACTGGCGGTGTAAATAAAATCGCCCGACACAGCCCCGGCCGGCGAAAATATATACCATAACTTCTTGTGATATTCCAGCAGAGCCGTGTAAAGGTCGTTATCCAAAAGCATATTTCCGCTTGAAAGCACAACCCTGCTTTTCATTGTCGGGCCAAAACCGTCGCAGTATCCTTTCATTGTGATATCGACTTTGCCGTGCGCAGCCTTGAGATTTTGCATTGTCATACTGGTTTCGGTAACGTCGATTCTGCCCGCCATATGTTCGACTAAATACGGAAATTCAAAATATCGTATTGATATGTCCTTACAGCCTAAATAGCCATTGCAGTGCGTTTTAGCGATTTGCTTTGCCTTGCCCGTCAGAACAACATCAAGGTCTAAAAGTCCCTGCGGATTGAAATTGTCGAAGAACACCTGCAGCAGCGGTATAAATTTTTCAAATATCCTGCTCCCGTGCGCAAAGCAGTTGTTCGCCGGGTCATGTCGAACATCTAAGTCCTTCATTCTCACGCCGAACACGAACGCAGGGTCGTTTTTTAAATCCGTTATTGCTCCGTTGACATCTATAATGGTTCGCGGACCAAATTGTAAATTTGCTTTTTCAAAAGTAATGCTGTTGCCATCGGAGACGACTTTTGAGTATAGACTGTTGAAATTGCATTTACTGCCGAACAGATTGAAATCGAGTGTCGCCAGATTACCCTCGACTTCTATTTGAGGAGTTTGTCCCTTTGTCATTCTGACAAGAATTCTGTCCCCGGTGGTTTTTGTCGCGTCAGCCTCGGCAATCGTTAAAATGTTCAAATCTTTTTTATGCTCTATCTTTGTGCTTACATTCCTTACGCGAAAGTCGATGGTCTTGATTTCCTTGCCGCCGGAAATTTGCGTAAATTTGAATTCGCCGCGCTTAAATCTGAAGTCAGGCGGACTTCCTTTGCCAGCCGGCAGCTTTAACGCCAGAATGTTCCATTGCTTGGTATCGTTGTTAAACTGGGCGTTAATGGTGAAATCCCTGATTACAAGCTGGTCGATTTTCGGACTGAATTTTAAAAGGCTCCACAGCGAAAAATAAGCGTCGAGATTTTTCGCCGTTAATATGGCGTTATCAGGCTCAGCAGGAATCAGTGGGCCGATTTTTATGTTTTCTAAGCGTATTCTTCCGCTAAGCTTGAATTTGATGTTGCCTATGTCAACTCTGGCTCCGGTCAGAAGTTTGATTTGCTTTACAGCTATCGGCGTGAGCAGATTGCCGCCCCAGTTGTAAAAAAACCACAGCACAACTGCTGCGATGATTATTACAATCCAGCGGATAATTTTTCTGTTTTTATTGTTTGCCACAAAACCCCTTGAGGTTAAATTCTAAATCCGAATATCAAAATCCTAAACAAATCCGAATTACTAAAATTCAAATTACTGAAACTTGCGTGTCTGCCGTTTTGAAAATTTGGATATTTGATATTGTTTCGTATTTCTGATTTCGTGCTTCTAATTTTTATCTTTTCTTTATCGCTTTATCCGCTATATCTTTTCTGTAATATGCCTTTTCAAAACTTATTTTTTCGACAGCCTTATATGCTTTAGCCTGTGCATCAGCGATAGTCTTGCCCAGGGCTGTTACGCCAAGCACTCTGCCGCCTGAACTTACGACTTTTCCATCCTTTGCTGCCGTTCCAGCGTGGAAAACATTGACATCGCCGAGTTTTTCCGCTTCGTCAATGCCCGTGATGACTTTTCCCTTTTCGTAATCGTCCGGATACCCGCCGGAAGCCATAACAACGCAAACAGCAGGGCGTTCATCCCATTCGAGGGTTATTTTGTCTAATGTGCCATCGCAGGTTGCGAGCATCGCTTCCAGCAAATCGCTCTTCAAACGCGCAAGTATTGGCTGGGTTTCCGGGTCGCCGAATCGCGCGTTAAATTCAAGCGTTCTTGGCCCGCCCTGTGTAATCATAACGCCGGCGTAAAGTACTCCTTTGTATGGTGTGCCGTTGCGGTTCATTCCATCAACGGTAGGCACGAGTATTTCACGAATAATCTGCTCCATTATTTTGTCCGTTACCACAGGAGCAGGGCTGTAAGCGCCCATTCCGCCGGTATTTGGGCCGGTATCGCCGTCGCCGATTGCCTTGTGGTCCTGCGCGGTTTCCAGAACGTAAATATTTTTACTGTCAACTAAAGCGAGAATTGAGGCTTCCTGGCCGAGAAGTTTGTCTTCAACTAAAATTGTAGTGCCGGCATTGCCGAAAATTTTATCGCACATCAATTTTTCCGCTGCGTTAATGCCATCCGAAGGCTCATCGCAGACATAAACGCCCTTGCCTTTCGCAAGTCCTGATGCCTTAATGACTACCGCTTCATCTCTGCTGGCGATATAGGCCTTGGCTTCAGAAAAATTGTCAAATGTCTTGCTCTCGGCGGTTGGGACGGAATTTGCCTTCATTATCTTTTTCGCAAATGCTTTGTCAGCCTCAATTTGCGCCGCTGCTCCGCTTGGGCCAAAGGCCTTTATTCCCGCCTTTTCAAACATATCTACAATGCCGTCGGAAAGCGGGTCTTCGGGGCCGATTACAGCCAAACCGACGTTATTATCTTTGGCGAATTTGATTAGCTTGTCGTATTCATTCGTTTGTATGTCTATGTTAATACCGCACTTAGCGGTTCCTGGGTTGCCCGGTGCGATGAAAAGTTTGGTTAAATTTTTGGATTTCGACAGCTTCCATGCGATAGCGTGCTCTCTTCCGCCGTTTCCTACCAGTAAGACGTTCATTTATGCCTCAAATTAGACTATTGTTGAATTTTCGGCTACTTTACCACGGGCTATTGGCTTTAACAAGCTTTCTTTGAGGGGTTAAGGATGCGTGTAAGTTCTTATTTTTTGTTGTTTGCAGACAACGTAAATAAAGGAGTTATGGCAAAATATAACTCTAAAATAAAGGACTTATGGCGATTTGCGCAAGTTTTTTTTGAAAAACTGCGCAAATTTTCAGGTTTTTGTTGCAAAAACCGAGCATAAAGTTGCAAAATTCAAGCATAAATTTGCATGAAAACGTCAAAATTCTGCAACATTTTGCAAAATTTTGCAAAAAAACGTAAAATTTTGATGAGCTTTCGTCAAGTTTTGAACGATTTTAACCACGGATTGCACGGATTTTACGGATTTTTTGCAAGTTTTGGTGAGTTTTGAGTGGTTTTTGCAGGGCGGAATTAAAGACCAAACAATTCTGGAATAGGGGATAGAATTGAAAATTG
>Ga0172379_10002205_pt1 | contig 35378 bp, 35 predicted proteins | sample GrowelOW334metaG_FD_119756 | JGI IMG/M metagenome (GOLD analysis project Ga0172379, IMG submission 119756) | Groundwater microbial communities from an aquifer near a municipal landfill in Southern Ontario, Canada - Groundwater well OW334 metaG | ecosystem: Environmental > Aquatic > Deep... | reverse complement strand
TCAGCAGTATTTTTGTCGTCGCCCGTAGCCATAACAATCCTAATACCCAGCTTATGCAAATTCAGAATCGATTCTTTAACTTCTGGTTTTATTGCATCCGCTACCATAACTACTCCAAGAATCCTGCCCTTTTCCGCCAAAATAACTGGCGTCTTGCCTTCTGCGGTCTCGCCCTTAATGATCTCACTATCTACGCTCATCCCTAAATCACTCATATATCTTACACTACCGGCAAAATACTCGATTCCATTAACTATCGCTTTCAATCCCCTGCCTTTAATAATTTCAAATTTATCAGTTGCGACTAACGAAATCTTTTCTTTTGATGCGTAATCTATGATCGCCTGCGCAATCGGGTGTTCAGACTTTTTCTCAAGCGATGCTAGTATGGAAATGATTTCGATATCGTTATTAGCAGAATAATTCTTGATTGATAAGAATTCGGGCTTACCCTTAGTTATCGTTCCGGTTTTATCAACTACCAACACATTGGCTTGGTGAAGCTTCTGAAGTGTCGCCGCATCTTTAACTAAAATTCCTTCCTGTGCTGCCTTTCCCACTCCAACGATTATTGCTGTCGGTGTTGCCAATCCCAACGCGCAAGGACAGGCAATAACTAATATGCCGACAAACGAGACTAGGCCAGATGATAGTGCCTGCGCGAATCCCAGATATTGTGTACCGACAATTAACCAGGCTCCGAGCGCGATAAATGACAAAACTAGAACTATCGGCACGAATACTCCGGAAATTTTATCAGCTAACGCTTGAATCGGCGCTTTACTGCTTTGGGCTTCCCCAACCATGCTTATGATACGCGCGAGCATTGTCTCCGAACCAACACCGGTCGCCATAAATATAAAATGGCCAGTCGTATTGATCGTTCCCGCCACAACTTTATCACCGATCTCCTTTTGAACTGGCACCGGCTCACCACTAATCATTGCCTCATCTACATAGGACGATCCTTCCGTGATTACTCCGTCCACCGGTATCTTCCCGGCTGGTTTTACGATAATGAGATCACCATGTACAACTTGATCAACAGGTATTTCGATTTCTGCACCATCGCGTATTATCAATGCGGTTTTAGCCGCTAAATTTAATAGTTTCTCGATGGCATCGCCAGTACTAAATTTTGAACGTGCTTCAAGATATTCCCCCAAGGCAATAAAAGCAATAACGACAATTGTCACATCAAAATACGTACTGCTTGTATCTATATAAGTTTTTAAATTTTGACTCCATATGGTTACGATCATACTGTAAATATAGGCAGCAGAAGTTCCTAAACCAATCAATGTTTCCATATTCGCTTGTCCCCGGCGGATAAATCTGTACACGCCCATGAGATATGGCCGACCAATTATAAATAATACATAAGTCGCCGCTAACGGCATCAAATACATCAATATATCTCCAATCGTCGTTGGCATTTCTCCAACGAGTTCAAAGCTAATCAATGCATCCCAGACCATTACTGCAACGCTCAAAGCAACAAGAGGAATAACCGAAACCAATTTATCACGCATATCCTTCATCTCTACTAGTTTGTCCTGTCTAGGTTGGTTCATACCAGTATGGTTGCCGTGCTCCGATATATCTATTAGGGAGTAGCCCAATGGTTCAACCTGCTTCGACAGTTTCTGAAAATCGATTCTAGAGCTATCATAAACGACCTTGACCGATTCTGTAGCATAATTTACCTGAGCAGATTCCACGCCTTCAGTTTTATCAAGAGCTTTCTGGATCGTAATAGCGCACGATGCACAATGCATCCCTTTTATGTTGTATGTTTTAGTCTCTAACATATTATCTTCTTTTTAAATTATAGACTTTTAAAATCTCGCTAACAGCGATTTTCTCTTTGCCTGCTTTGACTTGGTGCACAACACATGTCCCCAAATGACTTTCCATCAATGCGTCTTCAACACTTGAAAGCGCTCTCTTCACGGCAGATGTTTGGGTAATAATATCAATACAATAAATGCCTTTTTCTAGCATATCCTGAAGGCCACGTACTTGCCCTTCAATAATTTTCAGTCGTTTAATAAGTTTTTGTTTTGAGGTCTTCATTAACCCATCCTATACCCCCTGGGGGTATACGTCAAGTGGACAACCTCACAGTTGATGCACCGATTGCATCAATAATATTTTTATAACCATCCCTCTCAAGTAGTTTTACTAACCCTCTATTGATAATGCCAATCTGCGAAGGTCCCATATAAACCATGCCCGTAATTAATTGAATAAGCGATGCGCCGAGCTTTATTTTCTTATATGCGTCTTCGGCGGTAAATACACCACCACATCCGATTATTATTAGTTTCCTACCATATTGACTATACGCCAGACGGATTAATTCATTTGATCTTTTTTCCGCGGGCTTTCCGCTGAAACTTCCGTCTCCACATTTTGTGACCTCTTCAGTAATAAGCATTGGATCTTGTCGATTTTTATGCAAATTGCCAATAATTACACCGGCAATTGAAAACTTAACTATTATATCAAGGAGAGCAGTTGTCCCATCATCACTTAATGTAATCGGCATTTTTATAAATATCGGCCTTATAATATTGAGCTCGGTAATTGCACTCAAGAGCTGTTCTAATTTTATCGGTTCATAAAATGTCACGTCGCCCGACAAATTAGGACAACTTATATTCAATTCGCAATATGAGAATGGCACTGGCGAGGCCTTCACCTTCTTGAATGCAGACAGTATATCTTGAACTGCCTCCACCTGAGTCATTGTCGATTTCCGAGCATTTGTCTTACCTATACTTATGCCGACAACATGATCAAACTTAACACCTTTCAAATTTTCTAATATCAACGACATGCCCGAGTTTTTAAATCCTTTATTGACTAAAAGGGAACGCGACATAGGCAAGCGTCCCAACATCGGCTTAGGATTGCCATCGTACGACTGATCTGTAACTGTACCAATTGTTTGAAAGCCAAAACCGACACTAGGTAATATATTAATCAGTTGGCCATCGTAATCGAACCCGGCAGCTAGTCCTATCGGATTTTCGAACTTAATTCCTGCAATCTCAGAATTAAGTCGCGAATCATCGTATGATAATAGCTTACCTATTATCCATCGTATAAACACCGACCTTCCACACCACTCACCGATTGAAAGGAACCATTGATGGACATCATCTGCTGGAAATCTGAATAGTATAGGTTTTAATATGTGTCTGTATAATATCGAGATTGTATATAACATTATCGCAATTATATCATAGTAATCACTAACCACTATAGATAAAACGAATAAAAAAGAGCCGTTCAGGCTCTATCACTAATTGATTATAAATTAAGGATGCATAATCACCGTCCAACGACGATCACGTGACAACATCATTAATCCTTCCTTAACCTCCTCGACTGTAATGTCTGCCGATTCGTCACGTTCATCCATAAGCGGTTTGATACGATGATAAAGTCTGAGGTCGTTCATTGCTCCCTCGATGACTTCGCTAGCATGAATATCCGTAATCTTATATCCCATCACCGACGAATGAATGTGATGGCGGATACGATCTTCGTCTTTAATAGATCTTGCAAGACATTCATCTATTAGATCTTCAATAATCGCCAGTCCTTCCCAGGGAAATGCTCCCTGAATGCAGAATTCGTATGCTTCGCAATAATTTTCTCGGACAGTGCCAAAACCATATGTCCATCCGCGTTCTTCGCGAATTTCATTATAGAGAATATCTCCTAGTACATTTGAGACTCGTGCGAGAACCTTGGGCTTCACATCCCCAGGAATTGCAGCAAAACATTCAATGGCCGATTGATCAGCTACCTGCAACGAATAATCTGAAACCTTGTGTATCAATCTGTTCTCTATCGGCGGATTAAAATGCCTGATTGCATTCGCTAACGGTGTACGCACTCCCGGCTTCTCCAGTCCGAAAGGACTTCCCTCAAGCATTGTTGCGAATTCATCTGGCTTGATATCACCAACTGCAACGATAGTCATGTTTGCTGGAGTATAGTATCGGTCATAAAACGCTTGAATTTCATCTTTTGAAATTGAGAGAATCGATTTAGGAGTTCCGAGTGGCCTTATGTAATTCGCCAGTTTAGTTCCGGGAAATAATAATTGACGGCGCTTAAGTACTCTATCGGCCATCCAGCTCATCGGAAATCGTTTAGTATACTCCCGAATAATAACTTGACGTTCACGCTCAATGAATTGATTAATCTCACAATCCATTAGCATATGACCAAATAAGTTTAGAGCAAACGCTAGATTATCCCCTTCCAATGGCACACTAAAACCATAGGTTGTATCAGAGTAACTAGTTGAGCCAAATCCGGCAGTACCACCAAATCGCTGAAAGAATTGCCTTGCAGTTTCGGATGTCCATGCCTGCATATTCTCGCTAACAAGGTGCTCAAGAAAGTGAGCTAATCCTTGCCTATCGTCTGGATCATTCCGCGCGCCACTGTGCACAACAATACCAGCTTTCAGCCACGGTCGATCCCACGTGCCCAGATAGACCGTCAGGCCGTTCGACAGTTGGAACTTCTGCAATTCAGCGTAGGGGTCCCACATCTCAATCACCTTCCTTCTTTGAAAAGAACGCGGTTCGATTGTCCTAATATACACACAGTGATGAATTACGTCAACGCGAGTTACTTGACACTGTGGGGTACTGTGCTATTATCACGCCTGGGAGGATACGGCCATGAGATTGAAAGTAGTCCAATGTCATTGCGGTAATCCCATATTGCATGGGAGACTTGAGACAGATGACGGAAGATGGACGGAGGGTTTTTTCACAATTACGCATGGGATAGGAATTCTGAATGACATGCTCAGATCGGGTGAAATTACCCAAACTGTCGAGGAGACGGCAGCCACGATGGCCGAGCTAAATAATTGCGGCTTACGATCAGAGCAACCCACCAATGATGAGATTTCGGATGAAGATCTATCAGAGGTCGTGAAAAAGCTAATGGAATTCCCGACTCATATGCGTGAAGGTTTGGTCGCGATGGGCATTGCGGATGGTATTATCTCCACTAATATCGCAGACAGGATCGTTCTAAAATTGGCTGAAGCAGAAAATGGCGCGATTCCTCTCAACTAACGCCAGAAGACGAACGGGTGGCCCAAGGGCCACCCGTATTTAATTTATCTTATTCCACCTTCTGCTTTAATAGTTCACGAAATAATTGATTGACGCCTTGGAACGAAGAGAATCAATCAATGTTTGTGCAGCTTCATTTAATTTATTTGACCTCAGCTGACTGGAAATCTGTTCATTGAATTGAGCTTCCTGTCCATTTGGGATAACGACTTTATTGTCTGCAATATATTGGCTTATTTCCTCTCCGCCTACCTGGATTTTATCGGCTAAAAATTTCTCCAATCTATCATTGATGGTTAGCTGGGCTCTTAAGTCAGCCGTGGTCATGCCCTGAGCAATAAGAGCTTGGCTGAGAGTACCGCCCTGAGCCGTAATCTGATCTTCGATTTTCTTAATATCCGCATCAACCTGATCATCGGTAACCGTAATATTATTCCTATCCATCTCCGCCATGATTAGCTTCTCGGTTATGAGAGCATCCAATGCCTGGCTTCCGGAAGTCTTTTCAAGTTTATCGATAACAGCAAAACGGCTGATTGGACTGCCATTAACGGTAGCCGCAACAAATAAACCTCTATAATAATAGCCGGACAAGCTAATAACCACAACGACAGCGATAATAATTGCCGTTTTCAGATTAATTTTCTTTATCATTAATTGTAACTTTTCGACATTTGACAGCTCTGGTTCCGATACTAATGTTGACTCCACTGCCTCATTTTTTATTTCGTTTATATTATCGTTCATTCGTTTGAGTTAATTTATTATTCCAACATATCAAAGATAAAGCATTGTGTCTATAACTTATTATATACCACATAATAGCTTGCACTGAGCTTGCCGAAATGCTACGGGACTTGGATTCGGACCAAGATACCCGCCTTCAAAGGGCGGTGTCCTACCATTAGACGATCCCGTAATATATTATTTCAAACCTCTTAAAATGCTTTCCTTGAGCATTCTCTGCTTCTTAATTTTACGTTCATAACTTCTTGCCTCCTCCTCCGTCTCCCATTCAACTCTATATACTAGGATGAGCGGTGCGTAATGCTTAGTAGATCGAACTTTATGATTGTTGTGGATCCTTAGCCTATACTCTAAGTCATTGGTACTTCCGACATAATACCATTCGGTCGCCTGGCTCTTCAAAATATAGGTGTACCACATATTCAATACTACCATTAGACCTGCCTGCGCAGGCAGGCGATCCCGTAATATCCTGTAAATAACAAAAGTATTATGCCTGATTTTTGTACTTTTCTCAAGAGTTTGTGTCTAATATGAATACCGGCCCCGCTATGCGGGGCCGGTATTAACTCCTGATTTTAGTTTATCTCTGGTGTTGGTACCAGTTCCCTAGTATCATTCGCAGGCAATATCTTGCAGGTCTTTTTGGCTGTCTCATACGCAACATGAGCAACCTTCACAGAATCTCTATAATTCTGTGCTGCAAGTTTATGCGCTTTACTATATGTATTTCCAGCTGTTTGAATAGCTGTATTCCTCGCCTTGGCATCCGTCAATTTCCATGCCGCCGCTAAGTCTACTCTTCTAGCGGTCAATGCGGCTGATTCGGCAGTTGAGTAGGTTGTCCAAGCTAGTGCAAAGCCGGACTCACGAGTATCAATCAATTTTGCGACACAATCAATTGATATCTCCGCACCAGTCTTTCCATTATCCTCATTTTTTAATCCTTTCTTGTCCTCAAATCCAGGTATATCTTTCAAATCTTTGCTACCCTTGTTACTTAACATCGAGAAAGGCCACCAGGCCGCGCTCGCAATTAACGGCAAAATGACTCCTAGAGCCAAAACTGAGACGAATATTCGCTTATTCATGGTATTTACTTGTTAATTACCTATTAAGATCCATCCGACAGAATGAACAGCTATAAGTATAACCTAATCCAGTCAATATGACAGGGATAAATTCGAATTAAAAAGGAGCTGGTTAGGCTCCTTGTCCGCCGACTGGCGGATTTTTGCAACCGCTTTGGGTTAAAGAACTTGATTATGCACGAGGCGTTGGTATAAATCGCAGGTCTGTGACAGCTCATCATGGGTACCCTGACCGACAATGCGACCATCGTAGAAAACGATGATCTTGTCGGCATTGCGAATCGTACTAAACCTGTGTGCGATGATGATAGTCGTCCGCCCTTGCGACGCCTTTTCGATGGAATCACGGATAAGAGACTCGTTCTGCGAGTCAAGATTGCTGGTTGCCTCATCGAAAATCAAAATATCTGGCTCCTTAATAAGCGCCCTCGCAATGCCGACCCGCTGACGTTCACCGCCAGAGAGCTTGATACCCCTCTCGCCAATGATCGTCTCAAATCCTTTTTCAAGCCGGTCGTAGAATCGATCAATGCATGCCATCTCGGCAATCTGCTTCATCTTCTCTTCAGTGACCTTGTCTCCGGCCCCATTAAGGCCGTAGACAATATTATATCGGAGCGTCTCGTCAAAGAGTGGAACAAATTGTTCGACCAGACCAATGGATTCTCTAAAATGGTTGAGGTCTAAGACCCGAAGATCGTTGCCATCTATCAGGATCTGTCCCTCTTTGACATCCTCGGCTCGAAGCAGAGCGTGCACGGCTGTCGTTTTACCTGCACCAGATTCACCCACAAAGGCGACAGTCTGACCGGGTTCGATAACGAAACTTACGCCCTGAAGTGCTGGGCCAGTCTTCTTGACCTCATCGGCGACCTCCGATGGTTCTTCCTCGTCGTCCTCATCACGCTTTTTGTCACGCTTGGGATATTCGAAGGTGACATTCTTGAATTCAATCCGTCCAAAATACTTTTCCGGACGAACCGGATTCGGAATTACCTTCACGCTCGGCTCAAGATTGAGGAGTTCGAAATACTTCTTGACGGAGGTATACATATCAACCATTCGCCGTTGAAGTTGTCCGACCACACCGACTTGTGACAAAGCATTCCCCGACCACGACCAAAATATCACCAGATACCCGGGCGTATATACACCCTTATACACAAAGTGAATTCCGAGAGCCATAACGGCGAAGCGCGTAATTCCGACAATGATGTTGCGAGCGAAGGCCCATTTCACATAACCCAGCCAGATGTTCTGCGATTGGACGTGAACGCTATGGAGTCGTTCCTGACTCTCTCTAATCGCACGTTTTTCCTGGCTGTTAACCAGGACCAGCTCAACGTTCCGGTAGATCTCGCTACGGAAGCGAGAATTCTGATGATATGCCTTCTCTACGTCTTGCATTGGCTTCTGAATTTTTAGATTACCGGTGATTATCGCTCCAACGTAGAAGGACAATCCGACAATCAAAACCAAGCCCAATGGCCAGCTCATATAGAGTAACGCGCCAACCATGAACACGACCTGAACGATAACTGGCAGCACTTCGTACATCAGCGTATAGGCCAGTGCCGTCAAGGAATGTTGCCCCTTTGAAACGATGCTTTCTTTGACCGCACTGTTCTGTGCAATGTGCTGACCAACGGAAAGACTCATGATCTTTTCCATGGTTTTCCGATTGGCATACTCGGGAATCTGAAAATCAAGATTCCTTAACTCAAATATTTCTCGATAATACCCGACAACAACGTTCTGGACAATGTAAGCAGATAGAGCCGCTCCCATAATCCAGAAGGTGTAACTCATTGGCTTTCTCTGGATAAGACAGTCAATGAGCATGCCCTGAAAGTACGGCGCAACGAGCGCCAGACTCTGGGAAACGGCGATGAACAGAAATACGATCACCACCTTGCTCCGGAACGGAGCATAGATCTCCCAAGCCTTTTTCAGAAACTGCTTCACGGTTGCCCTCCCATCTATCTGCGATGTTGTTAATGTGCTTACCTTGGTAGCATATTATACCATGGTTACTGCTGTTACACAATACCCCAGATAATCCGCATATTGTAGTGGATTATCTGGGGTATCTGAGGACTAACTAATTTATTTCTCCAATGCTTCTACGAGCGCTGTTTCAAAATCCATATTGGCCAGATTGGGATCATTTTCAAAACCATAGAGCGTCTTGAACAATTCTGTCGGATCAATAACCATGATCGATGTCCCCTTATTTTTCAAATCACGTAGAACTTTTAACTGCTCTTTAAACCATTCTCGGCCAACATCTAAAGTCCGCTCCAACTCACTTGCAGTCGCCTTAATCATATTGTCGCTCCCCTGCTCCTTATTATGTGCTATAGCCGTTAAATCAATTTTCCCCATCCTAATCCAACTGGCCCCTCTTTGCACTAATGATTTTTTATATGTTGCCTTCGGAGAAAGAGCATACACTACCACGTCAAATCCCTCTGGCGCTCCCTCAATTCCATCAAACCGTTTATATTTGCCATGTTCATCCTTATCCGCATCGAGTCCATGAACGTCCTCAACTAAATAAACATCGGCTAATACTTGCGGTGGAAAGATTTTTTCATAATCTCGGTCAATCGCAACAATTCTAAGCGACGGTAGGACGTAAGCTAATTCTTTTGTCAATACACCCCTAACTGTCGCTTTCCCAGAAATACCTATTCCACTAATCAGTATGTACACCGGCTCATCCGAGCCTTCCTTCATTTTTCCGATCTCATCTTTTAGCTTTGTTACAAAATCACCGAACCGTTCAAACTTCCTTAAACGTTCAGTGTTATCAAACGAGAATCCCCTCTGTTTCATAGTTGGAGCAATCTGCAACCTAGTTTCAGCACCTAGTTGATTCAAAAAGATAAGCCGCAGTTCATCCTGTTGAAATTCATCTGTATCAATCAATCCATCTTTATACATCCTGAGATGCTTCTGAGTAAGCGAAAACCAGAGTTCGTCTTGATCTTTATCTGACAGCATGGACAGTTCATTCCATAGTTTGGGATTAACACTCTCAAGATTATCGGCAGATTTTGTTTTCGTAGTTTTGTTCTCTACCTTCCGCGTTTCCATACTTATTTTATATTAATTATTTTCTCCATACTTGCACGATTCTCTTCAATAATCCTTAATTGCTTAAATAAACTGTCACGAGCAAATGTTTCATCTTTTGAATCGTGACTTACATAAATATATCTAAGACAAAATGCCAACGATCTTTCCAAAATAGCAAATTTTATTGCATCAACCAAGTCAGCTTTTTCATAAATATCAAGTTTACGCGCCTTCTCATATCCACGCATTAGGGCATTAAATTTCTCATTGCTCCAATTCTCCCAATCTTCCGAAAAGCACCAACCTCGACACGCTTGTCCCAGATCGAATATTAACCGACCAAAATATGATCTATCAAAATCAACGACTTGAACAATCTTGCCATGATTCCATAAAACATGTCTTTTGCCTAAATCTTCGTGAATCATTCCCCGAGACAGCCGGCTAGAAAAATGAAGCGAATTTATGGCACTATCGTAGGCATCCGTGAAACCTCTTGCATCTTTAAAATTACTTTCCAAAATAAACTTCTTTGCCTCAACGAAATGCCTTTTAGTAGAGTCGCAGCTAAAAACATGGTTTCTTTTATGTTTAGTACTAAAGTCTTCCGTAATAGAATGCATTCGGCCAACTGTATAACCAAAAGTTTCAATATCTTTCGGCGATGGATTTAGATTTTCCTCAGCAATTATATATTTCCTAATATAACCATGATGTTTCCCCCATGAGATAATGCTTTGTCCATTCACATCCCCTAGGGGCATGCCGACTGGAAACTTGCTCCTATTTAATAAGTCTAGAAGCTCAATCTCGGCAAGAATTTCATTTTTACTTCTCCACCGCTGTCCCAAAGGGCAGAGTCTCAAAAAGTAATCATCATTTACTGTCTCAAGGATATAGGAGATGTTCCCGCTAGTCGCAAGCGGATGATAATTTTTCACAGACAAATTGAATCTCTTAAAAATGTCGTCTAGAATGCCATGAGGAATGTTTTGTTTTGTAAGCATACAATATGTATAACCTACTCCATCTGACTTAGTATGGCCATTTCAACAGCAAGAGTGGGGATTGGGAAATTCTTAAGTTCTGAACGAGCATCAGAGAATATTTTGATGAATTTGACGAGTAGTTTGGGATCAACAGCCATGGCTCCGAGTTCGTTGCTAATGATTGACATTAATGAATTACGCATATACTCAATTAGATTCTTTAAAAAATTATCAAGGTCAATCCCCGATTCATAAATCTTGCCAACTATTGCCAACGCGTCCGTATTGCGCTTATCAATCATGCACTGAAGAAATTCCGTCAAATATTTGTTTGGTACTAACTCAAGCAGCTCAGCAACGGTTTCTTCATCAACAGATTGATTCTTTGCCATTGATGATCTCAACTTTTCCATAAATACTTCAGCATCGCGCATAGCGCCATCTGCGGCATTTGCGATTGTCTCAAGTCCGCCTTGATCAATTTTGATATCCTCCGCTTTGGCGATAAGTTTCAACTTTGAAACAATTTCCTTATCAGATAAACGCTTAAAATCAAATCTTTGGACACGCGACAATACCGTGGGTAATATCTTATGCGACTCTGTGGTTGCGAGAATAAACACGATATGCGCCGGTGGTTCTTCGAGAATCTTAAGCAATGCGTTAAATGCGTCCTTGGTGAGCATATGTACTTCATCGATAATGAATATCTTATACTTTCCGCTCGGTGCGGAAACCATGGCTGATTCTTTAAGATTTCTAATCTCATCAATACCGCGGTTAGACGCCGCATCAATTTCAATCAAATCCATGGAACGATTCTGGTCAATGCTCAAGCATGAGTCGCATTTATCGCAAGGGTTGCCATCTTTCCCGCGGTTAGCACAATTTAGACACTTAGCAAAAATCCTAGCTACTGTTGTCTTGCCAGTCCCCCGCGGCCCTGTAAACAAATACGCGTGCCCCAAATGACCGCTCAATAAACTGCCCAGGAGTGTTTTTTTAATATGATCCTGTCCGACAACACTGTCGAAATTCTTTGGTCGATATTTGCGATACAACATAACGAGAATATATTACCTGTTTTTCATCGTCGGGAAAAGGAGGATATCCCTGAGAGAGTGCGAGTCGGTATAGAGTGCTACTAAACGATCAATGCCGATGCCAATTCCTGTTGCCGGCGGCATGCCATGTTCAAGGGCATCGATGAAATCCTGGTCCAATCTTTGTGCTTCTTCGTTACCCTTGGCTCGCATTGATTCTTGAGAATTAAAACGCTCACGTTGATCTAATGGATCATTCAATTCAGTAAAAGCATTCGTCAGCTCAAAACCACCAACTAGTAGCTGAAATCGCTCAACATGAGCAGGATTATCGGGTATCTTCTTAGTTAATGGTGAAAGCTCGATCGGATGATCGACGACAAACACCGGGTCTATCATCTTCGGCCGCGCCATCTTCTTGAATATCTCATCGGCTATATTAGCCTTCGACATTGTTTTGTCGATTTGAATATTTAGTTCTTGGGCTTTCTTCACAAAAACATTCTCATCGTCCTTGTCATAATCCAGGCCGGAGTACTCCTTGACGACATCGTTGAATGAAATTCTTTTGAATGGTTTCTCAAGGTGTACAATCTCATCGCCATATTTAATTTCACTCCTACCATACAGCTCTTGAGCGATAAAGACCATTAAATCCTCAGTTAGCTCCATCAGCCAGTTGTAGTCGTGATATGCGGCATAGGCTTCCAACATGTCAAATTCGGGGTTGTGCTCACGATCCATGCCTTCGTTCCGAAAATTCTTGGCAATTTCAAAGACACGCTCAAAGCCACCAACAAGAAGTCTCTTGAGATACAGCTCAGGAGCCACCCTAAGATATAGGTCCATCTTTAAATCGTTCATATACGTCTTAAATGGCCTTGCCGTGGCTCCGCCGGGTATGGGTTGGAGGATTGGCGTCTCCACTTCTATGAAATCGTTCTTTTTGAAAAATTCGCGTAAAAGATCGAGTATCCTGAAACGCATCTGAAATTTTTCGCGAACTTCTCCATTGAATAACAAATCCAAATATCTCTTACGATATCTCTCTTCAACATCAGTCAGACCATGCCACTTCTCCGGCAACGGCAATAGGGATTTACTTAGCAATATATACGATTTAGCTTCAATCGTTCTTTCTTCTTTCATAGTTTTAAACAAAAAACCCTTAAGTTCGATAAAATCCCCGATGTCAACAAAATTTTTAAAATCTTCAAAACTCTCATCGCCGATTAAGTCCTTCTTTATATAGCCCTGAATTCTGTTGCCATCATCTAAATCTAGAAAGATAGCTCCGCCATGGCCACGCATAGCCATAATTCGGCCAGCCAAGGTTATATCTTTCCTAGACTCTGCTAAGTCCTCAAAATCAGCGATTGCATCGCTTATCTTGTGAGTCCTTTCTGATGTTCGCGGATAAGGGTCAATTCCCTTTTTTCGCATATCGTGGACCTTTTGTATTTTAGTATCTCTTATATCGTCTATTGGCATATTGGTCTAATAATAACAAAATCTGATTAAATGTGAACCCAACCGCCGACTTATCAATCGCTTCACCTGGCCTATCTGTCTGGACACGGCGCAAATGTCTACTGACATTTCGCCTATATCTCAGACCGTCGTCCTGTGAAAGTCCATTCAGATGGGCCAGGCTACGCTAAATATTTGACCTGCGTATGCAATTATGGTATTGATGGGGTAGATCTTTGTTGTGAGGTTACTATGGGAATGCTAGTTGGTCTCTTAGCCCTTGTCTTCACCATCATTATTGGCTTAGTTATCTTGAAGATTGCGCTTTTCGTACTTGTACCACTACTGGGAATGATCCTATCATGTTTTTTCTCAGCACTAGTATTCATCCTTATTATTGTTCTATGTGGTCAGACCACACTGGCTTTTCTCAGATTCCTTTTTAGAAATAATGCCTCTAAAAAGTAAAAACCCGCCTCACGGCGGGGTTTAATTTAAGATTTACTTAATTTCGACTATTTTATACTTAACCTCGCCTTTCGGAGTTTGGACAACAACCTGCTCGCCCTTCCCCTTGCCCAAAAAAGCCTTACCAAGTGGGGACTCGTTGGAAATGTAGCCAGCAACTGGATCAGATTCAACGGCTCCAACAATCGAATATGTATGATCCTTACCATTGGATTCAACCTTTAACGTTGAGCCAACAGAAACAAAACTACTATCGTTTTTATGATCTATTATAACAGCATTATCAATCATGACCTTCAACTCTTCAATCCTGCCCTCGTTAAATGATTGGGCTTCTTTGGCCGCATCAAACTCGGCATTCTCTGACAGATCCCCCTGCTCCTTTGCTTCCTTTATTCTAAGGGCAATCTCTGGACGCAAAACACTTACACGCTCTTCCAGCTCTTTTTTCATCTTTTCTAGCCCCTCCTTGCTGATATATTGGTTATTATCCATTGTCTATATATTAAAGCGATTTATCGCCTTTTTTGGCGATAAATATAACACGATAAATGGGAGTTTACACGAATGCACCTCATTTGGCAATAGTTTTGTGGATAACGCTACGGAATTGGCAATACCGATGGCCTGACACTCACTATCGCGTCTCTATCGAAGTACCACTTTAAAAAATCGTGAGCAATCCTAATTGCATAACCTTCGTTTGATGCAGAACCCTCAACCAGCACTGTTATGGCTAGCTCAGCATTGTCTAATGGTGCAAATGCAGTAAATAATGAGTTAATGCTTCGGCCTTTTATAACTTCTGCTGTGCCCGTTTTCGCGCCTACTTTTACAGGCAAATCTTGAAGTAATTTCGCTGTACCCGAGATAACTGTTTCTGCCATATCTTTCCTCAACTCATTTACGTTCTCTTTCTTAAATGGCAATTCAGCTAATATCTCCGGCTTGAATATTTCGATAGAGTTATTGGCACTATCGACAACGCGATTTACAATTCTCGGCTTATAGATAAAACCTCCATTAGCAATGGCTGAAATATAACTATTCAACCAAAGCGGGGTAACCGAGAGATCGCCTTGCCCGATAGCTGTATTATACGTATCGCCCTGGTACCATGGCTCTCCACGTTCAAGCTCTTTCCATTCTGGCGTAGGCACGAATCCTGTCGCTTCACCCGGCAGATCGATTCCTAGAAGCTTATCTGCGAGCCCATCCTTCAGGAATCCGGCGATCTTATCAATTCCAAGACCAATTGTTCTACCATACCCACCGGCACCTATAAAGAAATATATATTACATGAATTGGCGATGGCTTTTCTGAGATTAAATAGACCGGATTCACTTCGCCAATTTTTATATGTATAACCGACAGAACTGCCAGGTGCCTGTACCGTTATGCTCGTGCAATCATTGATAGTCGTATCGGGCGTAACGGAACCACCTTCCAGGAATGCCATGCCCATAAAAGGTTTAATTGTTGATCCTGGATTATATTGTCCGCTAATGACTCTATTGATTAGAGGTTTGGATTTACTTTCAAAAAGTTTTTTGAATTCAGCCGTGGTCAATCCTCCGTCAAAGATATTATTATCGTAACTCGGGAAGCTGACCATTGCTAATATCTCGCCTGAACGCGGATTCTGAATGATAGCAGCAGCCTTATCAAGATTAGTCGGACGCAATACGCCAAACATCGTATCATACAAAGCCGTTTGAATATCCTTGTCGACATTAAGAACCAAATTATTTCCCGCGATGGCCTCTTTTTGCGATTCATCGACATTTTCTCCTAAGAATATACGACCATGTTCGCCCCTTAAATCATTCTCAAAATAGTTCTCAAGTCCAGTCTTGCCAATCGTATCCGTTGGTAAATAATAATCATTTTCAGCAAGATCTTCCTTGCTAACTTTGCCAACATAACCAAGTATCTGAGAAAATTTGGGTCCGCTCACGTATGTCCTCTTGGTATTAGCAACGACGAAAAAACCCTTTGGAGCCAAATAATTGATGGCTAAAAGCTGTTCTTTGCTCAAATCCATCTGAGCAAAGAATATAGAATTTGATTTAATTTGCTCTGACAGCTCGACCCGAAAAGCACTTAATTCGCGACCTAGTATAGAAGCAATTTTCGCTAAATTATTTTCGTAATCATCTTTATGTTCCCTAACCTCTTTTGACATTATCAACAGATCAAAACTTGGAACATTCATAGTGAGTGGCACTCCAGATCTGTCCATAATGGAACCTCTCGGAGGTGGTACCTGAAAATTAACAGAACGGTTTTGAAGTGCTACGCTCGACAATGCTTCATTATCTATAATGGCTATCTTAAATGAAATAGCAAATATTGAAATGCCGAGAACTATGAAAGCAATCGATGCGAAACGAAACACTAAATCAGATATCGGCCGTTCGAGATCTGAGTGATCGCTCCCGGAGTCAAGAAGAGTCTCTTCCGGCGTAACCCAATCGTCACCATTAATTGTTACCTTGTAATCTCCCTGCATATTTATCTAGTATTAGTCGATTTAACCAATATACGATTAGACTCATAAAATACAAATAGACTACGAATCTCCAGTTCTCAAACTCGGTCAATCTGATCACTATATATTTTCCTGAAACTAAATTATAAATTAATGCGGTTAGATATTGCATTACCATAAAACAAATACTTATCACGACGGGAGCAATAAAATATTTCGCCAAGCCACTCTCCATTAGATATGTGCGGATATTAACGTAATGATCTGCAAACACCACTAAGAGATAGGCAATCAATAAAGGCAATAGATATGCCCCCAGCGTATAACCGCTGGATATTTCATAGATCAATCCGAGAATTATTAACGTATAGGCTAATCTTCTTTGACTATTTACCGTTACCAAACTGGTTGCAAATACAATTGATACGAGATAACCATAATAATTGCCAACGATACCCGGTAATATGACCGAATCTAACAAGAATGCCGAAACAAATAATACGAAGGATATTAGCATGTCTATTTGATAACAACAATCCTCGAAAAGGATAGTTCTTGGAACAGTGGCTTAACTTTAATTTTCTTAAATGTATCGCTTTGACTGGATTCAACATTTTGTATTTTGCCAATCAACAATGCCGACGGGAAAAAGTCATCGCCCGACGAAACTAATGTGTCGCCTTCCTTTATCTCCTCTGATTGTACGACAAGATTCAGATACATACCGTCTATCTGCGCACCTTCAGCAATACCAGAAACATTAGATTCGAGAGTTCTGGCTGTTATTTTAAAGTTTTTATCACGAATAGTCATTACTAATGAATAGTGCGTGCTAGTTTCAATAATCTTTCCAATTAGAATTCCGTCCTCAGATATAACAACCATGCCTGCACCGATACCGTCGTTATTACCCTTATTAATCAGATATGTCATGCCATACGGCGATGCCACTTCACTAAAGATATTAGCGGTTATTAAATCTCTACTTAGTTTTTCTCGCATGTTTAAGACATTTCTTAAATATGCATTCTCGTCTTGCAAATTTTTATAATCTGCCAAGCGTTGAATAATAGTCAAACTTTCCTTCTTTATTATCTCATTCTCTGTGGCCAGTTTATGCCAGTTATAAAAATCGTTCGAAGCATTTCTCAGCCATTGAGATTTCTCAAAAATATATGCGAGCGGCCTCTGTACCAAAATGTAACCAAATCTCAGCGGGCCTGAGTATCGGCTAATCAGTATGAACCCGACGGCAACGAGAATTGCCCCGAATAATATCTTATATGGATTTTTCTGAAACATTGTTTAAAAGAAGGCGTCTCTTTCAGTTGATACGAGAACGGATTTGAGCTGATCCACATTCTCGAGAACAAAACCGCAACCTCTGGCAACGGCCGTAAGAGGATCATCTACAATCTTAACAAATAAACGCGTTTCCTGTGCAATCAATCTGTCTAAGCCTCTTAGCATTGCACCGCCTCCAGCCAGATAAACGTGTCTGTTAATTAAATCGGCAGTTAACTCAGGCGGTGTTTCTTCAATCGTATTTTTGACCGAGGCAACAATACTTTGAATTGACTTTGACATGGCATCGCGCACTTCAATCGATGTCAGGTTAATTTCTCGCGGTAATCCCGAAACCAAATCTCTGCCACGAACAGGTCCATCAATCTCGACATCTAGCGGATAAGCCGAACCTAAGCTAATTTTGATGTTCTCGGCAGTAGCATCTCCGATAAGCAAGTTTTTTTGTTCTCGTAGAAACCTAATAATATCATCATTTAATCTGTCACCGGCTATACGCAGGGATCGCGAGGCAATCACGCCACCCATTGATATCACAGCCACTTCTGTAGTACCGCCACCCATATCGACAATCACGTTAGCCACGGCATCTTGGACTGGTAAACGTGCGCCAATAGCCGCAGCCATCGGCTCCTCAATCAGATACACCTCTCGCGCACCTGCGCTATAGGTTGCATCTTCAACCGCTCTTCTTTCCACTTCGGTCACACCCGAAGGTATTCCTACTACCACGCGCGGTCGCGGAAACAATACAAATCCCTCCTTATGCACTTTGTCGATAAAATACTTAAGCATTTGTTCGGTTACTTCAAAGTCTGAAACAACGCCAGAGACTAGTGGTCTTGAAACCGTTATATATCCTGGCGTTCTCCCAACCATTCTCTTAGCCTCCTCACCGATAGCAAGTATTTTTCCAGTCTTCTGATTAATAGCCACGATTGATGGCTCATTAATAATGATTCCCTTTCCGCGCACATAAACGAGGGTATTGGCAGTACCTAGGTCTATCCCTATATCTTTTGACCAGAATCCGAATAATCTATTTAGCATATGTTTGTTTCTATCGATATACTAACATAACAAAAATTATCCCCAAAACAAGCATGCGAAAATAAATAACCCGCACTTCGCGAGTTCTATATTCACGCTAACATCAATCAATCATTAGATGATTACTCTAAGGATTTTCCCAGATCCACGATTTTTACCATTTCAATCTCACCGGTTTTGCGATTCTTTATTTCAACGCTATCCTTCGTTAGGGTCTTTTCGCTGACAATCACCCTTAGTGGACATCCGAGTAAGTCGGCATCTGCGAATTTTTCACCAGCCATCTTGTCATCTCTATCATCATAAAGCACTTCAATCCCCGATTTAATTAAATTATTATATATCTTTTCGGCCTCATCATTTGAATTAAGAGAGATTAGATGCACCTTAAACGGTGCGATTGCTTCCGGCCAAATGATACCCTTATCATCATTAGAAACTTCGACGACTGTGGCCATGAGCCTGCCAAGTCCGATACCATAAGACCCCATCACCACAAAATGTTTCTCGCCCTTCTCGTCAGTATAATCTAGTTTCAAAGGCTTTGAATACTTGGTTCCAAGTGGAAATATATTACCCACCTCGACTCCTTTTTCTTCGTTTATAACTCCACCGCACTTTGGGCATATACTTCCTTGAGTTAATTTTGAGATTTCCTTATTCTCGGCGTATTCACACTCCGAACAAACATAAATAGTATCCTCTCCTATCTCAGTTAGGACCTGGAACTCATGCGTATTGCTCATAGTAAAAACGCCACCGGCGGCAAGCGTATAAATAGCGTGGACACCGCATCGATTGAATATTTTGAGATATGCCTCTTTTGCATCTTCACTGTAAAATTTCATAAGGTCTTCTTCTGTAGCATGAAAACTGTACAAATCCTTCATTATAAATTCTCTTACCCTCATCAAGCCGGATTTTGGTCTAGCTTCGTTCCTGAATTTAGTTTGAATCTGATACGTAGAGAATGGCAAATCCTTGTAGGAACTGACAAATTTGGTTACCATACCAGTCAAAATGTCTTCATGGCTCCATCCCATAACAAAATTAGCCTCTTTATCAAGCTGGCCCTTGGCAAAAAAACCAACGTCTAGATTCCATCTTCCGGTAGGTTCCAGATATTTTTTCTCAACTAAGGCTGGCATAAACATTTCCTGCCCACCAATGGCATTCATTTCCTCGCGAATGATATCGGCAATCTTAGTTATGACCCTCCATCCCAAAGGCAACATAGAATATATGCCTGCAGAATTTTTGTACATATAACCACCTCGAGTTAAAAGTTGGGCATTCCTAGAAGCGTCATCTGCCGGCGAATCTTTAAGTGTCCTGGTAAATAATTTCGATAATCTCATAGAAATACTATACCGAATTTATGTGATTGATTCAATCTGAGGCTTGAGTATGGATTTATAATTTTCAGACCCCATGGCAATTGAAAAGCGCCGATCGCCAGCATTAAATATAATTTTATCATTGTCGAATAATCTTGGATCGACAATAACATCTAGACCGAATAAATTACCAAATGGCGGTACGCCACCAACTTTTACACCGTCAGTAATTAGAAACACTTCTTCTTCGGTGGCAAACCGTATCTTTTTCGCATCGACAACAGCGCAGACCTTTTTTGAATCAAGCTTTAAATTAGCTGGCATGACTAGCATGATAAATTTGTTGGCACCGCCATTCAGGTAGGCCTTAACGATCAGAGCCTTTGCGCCCTGCCCTAGTTTGTATTCCGGTCTCATTTTCGCCGCTTCCTCGCTCGTCCGTACCTCTTCATGCTCAAAGGTCTCGAACCAGCATCCATCAGCTTTTAATATGTCCGATATCTTGTTTACAGTTTTATGGTATTCCATAATTAAAAGAACTTTAGGACATCACGAAAGGTTACATAAATCATTAAAGCAATCAGAAGACTGAAACCAATAGCGTTAATACGTCCCTCGATTTTCTTATTAAGAGGAGATCGTCTAATCTTCTCGACTAGTAATAGTACTGCTCGACCGCCGTCTAATGCGGGAAAGGGGATAAAATTTAATACAGCTAAATTAACAGAGATCATGGCCACAAACTGCGCAAGATAATTAAAGCCCAGCTTTGCCGCGGACCCAGTTAGCGTGGCTATGCCAATGGGCCCCGAAATGTCAGACATTAACCTGCCGCTCATAATCAATGTTTTGAAAAGCAAATAATAACCCATCACTGTGTTAATCAGAAGGATGCTTGCAGCATACGCACCACGCCAGATGGCTTCATACCATGGATATTTTACAATAGCAGTCGTTGCCAAGGCAATTCCCAGGGAACCTTCCCCGGCCGGGGGATTCTTTCGGATTTCAATATTTTTCACCATTTGATCACTACCACGCATTATGGTGATATTGGCTATTGAACCTTTGTGGTTAGCAACAAAATCTTGGACGTCCTTGGCACTATTCATAATCACAATGGTCTCCCCAACCTTCATCGAAACAATTTGATCGAGAAGTTTGATTCCAGATATATCAGCTGGACTTTTTGCAGCTACCTGTATAATCTGAACCTTAATATCCTTGGCCGTCGAGAGACTGTCTGTGCCATCGACGCCGATTCGTAAGCCAAATGTATTCACGATTGCCAGCAACAACACTGCTAAAAGAAAATTCATAGCTACGCCAGCAACGATTACACCGAATCTGGCCCACGTAGACTTAGATGAAAATGAACCATTGGTATTTTTATTGTCGCCGTCTTCTCCAAGTATCTTCACAAAACCACCAAATGGTATCAGGTTTACAGAGTATTTCGTTCCATTTTTAGTGGTACTCCATAATGTCGGCGGGAATCCAAAACCAAATTCCTCAACGGTCATACCCGCACGCTTCGCCATTACAAAATGACCCAGCTCATGCACTAGTATCAGTACTCCTAAAACAAGTATAAATATAATCGCCGTTATCATTATGAGTTCAGCAATTCCTGCTCCTTCTTCTTAAACAGATCGTCAAACCTCTTATTTAGATCGTCCATTATTTTTTGCAAATCATCCTTTGTGCGATGCATATCGTCTTCGCGAGCCGTCTTTGCCTTAACTTCGGCCTGAACTTTCTTAATAATATCCTCCCTGATTTGCCTGACTTTAATACGGCTTTCCTCAATTTTCTGCCCCAGCAATCTCGTAAATTCTTTTCTCCGTTCTTCAGTTAACGCCGGCAATGTTATACGAATGCCATCCTTGTCACTTGTCGGACTCAACGATAGCATGCTATCTTTGATGCCCTTTTCAATGCCAGGAATGGCCTGCTTGTCCCAAGGTACGATTAATATAACACGAGACTCTGGTACGGTAATCGTTGCAAGCTCTTTAATCCTCATTCTTGTTCCCAGATAATCGCATTGTATCTCCTCAACCATAGAACTGTTCGCCCGTCCTGTCCTGATAGATGCGACTTCATTTTTCGCATGGCTAAAAACTGCCTCAAAATCACCTTTTTTGGAGTTAATTATATCTTTATACATTGAGTGGATTATATCACCAATATTGAACCGAGAAAAGGACAAATCAATTATTTGCGATGCTACATGCTTAACACGAAATTCTCCAAAACTAATCTATGGTTATACTGAGGTTGCGAGATCAGAGTATACGCTCTCAGAAGTCCTCGAAGAGTTTTGGCATGTCTCCTTTTAAAATCGTTATCTGAACTGAAATAATAAATAAAATCATTTAACACATCTAGACGATTGTCTCGTTCGGTTAATGATTTAGCGTAAATCATCTTCTCAAATACGCCCATCGTGATAACCTTCTCAAATTCGGCAATACTGCTCATTATTTTTTCAGTTTGCTTATTTTCGATAACTCTAGCCATCCAACCAATCCTTCCGCGTCCAATTCTTGTTAGGAATTCGGCTTCGACACCACTAATCCCCGCCTCATCTAAATATGTGCTAACCACGGATGGGCTATTATTGGCAAAGTGAACATGATGGCACCTAGAATATATTGTCTGGGGCAATGCCTTCGGCTTTGACGAAATTAATATTAACAATCCCAACGATGGTGGTTCTTCCAGCACTTTGAGAATAGCATTAGTCGCCTCAGGAGTTAGGCGGTCGGCATCATCTATGATGGTAATCCGCCTACGTCCGAAAATAGGCTTTAGCGACAAAAATGTCTTTAGGTCACGGGCATCCTCAATATATATCTTAGTCTCGCCCTCAGAGGCCCTTGGTGCAATTGTTTTTGTATCATAAGCGTTACCCGCAGAATGATTATTGATTCTCGCGCATAACTCGACTGCAAAGGTGCGCTTGCCTATCATATCTTCTCCCCAAAATAAATAAGCATGCCCCAATCGATCCTCGGCAATGATACTCTCGAATGATACCTTGTTTTTCTCCAGTCCTAGTGTAGTCCATTTCATATATCAAATCTGAATTATCCTATGTCGGAGCTACTAACACTTAATATTTGGCTCGCCACCCTATCAGCGGCATCCATCATAGCGAACGATTTAATTTGTGCACTCACATTGATATAATTGACCGGCTCCAATAGTCTATCTATTTGGTTTATAATTAAATGGGCCGATAGGTTATCTTCTTTAATGACAATCGCGCCAGACTTAGAAAATTCTTCAGCATTTAATACCTGATGATTTGACGCAGAGTGTGTTAACGGAATGACGATCGCTGGCTTTCCGATGGCCGCAATCTCAAATATATTCGCCGCTCCAGCCCTCGAGACGATTACATCAGCTGCACCATAGGCAGCTCGCATCTCACTAACACCAAAAAAAGGATAGAGCCTATAATTCTTGCTAATTTTATCAGCATACTCATCCTTACCTTCTTTTATGATTTTCTCCAGTTCATTTTTAACAACGGACAGCTGACTATCACCACATTGGTGTATAATCTGATATTTTTCGACAAGCATGACCAGTAACTGCAGGACAGTAGTATTTATCGTCCTGGCACCCTGACTACCACCTAGAAATAAAATGGTCTTCAGATTGGGATCCAACTTGAATGCGGAGACACTCTCATCGTGCATCGCTCCTAATAACTCGGACCTGATTGGATTACCAACTAGGATGCATTTGCTTGTCCCGAACTCTACCTCGGCGTTCTTAAACGCTATTAATACCACATCGGCTAATTTACCCACAATCTTATTGGTTAAACCGGCTGTCGAGTCCGAATCGTGTATATATAATGGAATTCGATATAGTTTAGCTACCAAACAAGGTGCAAATGATGCGTATCCACCCTTGGCGAAAACAACGTCTGGCATATATATCAGAATATGCCACAATGATTGAATAAATCCGATTGGAATTTTAAAAAAGTCCAGAATATTCAATAAACTGAAATATCTTCTCATTTTGCCCGCCAGTATTGTATTTAGTTTAAGGCCATTCTCGGCACAAGCATTCGATAGAAACTTGCCCTCACCAATTACTCGTAATTCCAAATCAACCCCGCCCTCCACGGATTTTTTCCTAAGCGCGCCTGCAACTGCCATCAACGGATAGACGTGCCCACCCGTACCACCACCGACTAGTAAAACTCTGAATTTCATAATTTTATGTTAGGGCTGAAGCACCTCATCAATATTGCCATTGACCGATATCACAACTTTTTTAATAGTCGTAAATTGCTTCAACGTACTTTCTATCTGTGATCGAATTGCAGCCACCTTACACGACCCGCCACCTTGCATATTTAATGCGTCATTAAAATCCACATTAGCAATACTATTTTCAATTACTAATCTTTGAATTTCGATTTTTGGATATAATGCGATCGAACTGAAATAACCAGCCACGCCTTCGGCATTAGTCGGTCCAAGAAGCATTTCTTCCAATGCTGCCCGTGCTGGCGCATCAGTCTTTGGTATCCTCCTATCGACGGCGTAAGTTCTGCTGCAATATCTGCCTCCCGGATCCTTCTGTGTATTTGAATAAAATGTTTTGATTATCTGTGCTTCAACTTTTCCGAATCTGATTGATACCGAGTCGAGATTTTCAACTGTTCCATCCTTAGCGCTATAATCAAACGCTTCGACATATCCTTCTTCAGTTTTCGGCTCATAATAGTTAAGACTGAACTTAAATTCGCCGAATTTACCAATATCTGGACTTAATGCCGTAACATTATTCTCCCCCAAGATATTGCCTTCCTTGTCCTTGACTCGAACATTAAGATTATTCTCAAAGACACGTGCTACGCCAGTAATCTCTACCGGTAGACCTATCTCCGCATTTTCCTGTGGCGTTAATAATATTATATTGGGCGCCTTGTCTACTCTAATATCGGATACGTTTAATATATTTTCCGCCGATACGCTACCTTTTCCGCTAATCAGGAATGTTTTATAAATATCGTCGAGCGTTGTTCTATTGCCCGAATCATCAATAATCTTGGTATCATCCATAAGCACCAACTCCGTATCGACTCCGTTCTTAGAAATTACTATTCTTCCGGAACCGACAATTTTACCATAGTCAATCTCTTTAATATTTCCGCTAAATTCCTTAATCTCCCCGCATATACTTGCTGGACGCGGTTTTGATGGCTCACCATTTTTAATCCATCGGCCATCCTGACATATCCACGTATCATCTCCGGATATAAATCTTATCGCCATTAAAGCTCCGAGTGCGAGAACAACGACCAATATTACGAGTGCTATTAATTTTTTCATAGATTATTTACCATGACTATTGCTTATTAACTTTAATATATAACAAAGACAAGACAAACAAAATAGCGCAATCAATGGCAGAAATTATACAATACGTACAATACGCGTTTAGTATAAATGCCTGTACAGACATAAACCATGCAGAGAATATTAGACCGCACCAAGAAATTTGTTTATACAGATACAGAACGTCATTACGCGAGGACTCAATCACGTTAATTGCTATCAATAAGAGCGCGAGATAGTAAACAGCACCGAGAAGCGCCACTGGCACCGTACCAATGGTTGAATATGCGCTTCTAGTTACGACGTCACAACCGTGAAATACAGTACATGGCAACGAAAAATTTAAAAAACGGCTTACAGTTAAATATACCGAGTCAACAAAGCCAACTAACGGCAATATGGCCAACACATACGGCAACCACCTAGGGATTGGTTTCAATCGCCGACTCAATAATAGTTTTAAATTCTTCATATGATGCAGGATTTCTTATAAGCTCTCCGTTTATAAATACAGACGGTGTATAGTTCAAGCCCATCGCAGTTGCGTTCTTATACGCTTCGTTTATTTTATTTTGCAAATCTTTTGAATCAATATCGATTGTAAATCTCTGGAGATCTAAACTCAAATCAACAGCATACTCGATTAATATATCACGGACATTGGGTTTATCTGACCATGAGAGTTGATTTTGAAATAGTTTATCTACCATTTCCCAAAATTTCCCTTGCTTCCCCGCGGCTTCAGCTGCTACTGCAGCCGCGACCGATGTTTTGTGAATTGAAATTAAAGGAAAATGTCTATATGCAAATTGTATCTTATCACCATAATTCAAAATAAGCTTATCGGCATATACCGAGAATACAGCGCACGCTGGACATTGAAAATCACTGTATTCAATTATACTAACTTTCGCTCCGCTATTACCGCGTGTCCAATCATTGCCGTTAATCGGCTCGGGCTTGCCAATCCTAGATGGAGTTATATTCTCAGGCGATACAACAATGGCTCCCCAGACTGCCAAGACCAATATTACAGCCACGCCTCCCCAGATTATATATCGCCTAGCCCTCGATCGTCCCGCCAAACGCTCACGCTTTTCTAGCTTCCCATGGTATCTCAAATCGCGTAATTCCTTTTTACTTAGATTTTCGTTGTACGCATGATTTTCCATAACAATATCTAGGATTCCGGGCCACGATCTGGCAATGGTTTGACATCACCACGCATTACCTTTTCTTTTAAATCTCTAAAGATACGTATTTGCTGTGAAGCACCAGTAACGGCAATAATACCGCCAATCACAAATACCATATCAAAACTGAATCTTTGTGCAAGAAACCCACCCAATGCTGCTGCACCCGCACCAGAAATTCCTATAGCAATCGAATCCATAGACCACTCAACGTTTTCTCTGGACTTATCCATATGTCTCGAAAATATTGCATACCATGGTGGAATGGAAAATGCTGCGCCAATACCATAAATTGCCTGAATTATATATATGTGATAGGCCTCAGACGCCAATAGGTACGTAAACGGCACAATAGAAATTATCGCACTACCGAAGATCAATGAATAAAAATCATCTCTCTCTCCTTTAGTCTTATCTAAAATTCTGGCAACCGGAATCTGGAAAAGAACCTTAAACACTTGAAATATAGCAGCGGCAAAACCGATAACTTCGAGCGATCCACCATTAATTTGCTTGGTTACGAAAACGGCAAATACTGGGGCAAAAATACTAAATCCAGCATTTACAAAAAAATCTGACAACACCAGGGTCTTAACAACGTGGCTGATTCTCATATAATAATTGTAACACAAAATCGGCCTTCGGCCGATTAATTTTGTGACTAACTATTTAATTTTAGGTAAACCCCATCCCGAAGCATCGTCATCACCTAATGGCAATATATCCTGAGAAAATTTAATGAGTAAGGCCTTCGTGGCTTCGGCTGGATTCTTGGCATCTTTCTGCCAAAGTTTCGCAGCCAGACCAGCAATATGTGGAGCGGACATCGAAGTACCAGAAAGAATTACATAGCCACCATCCTTCCACGTAGATTCAATATTTAAACCTGGTGCCACAAAATCAATATCCTTGGCATTTTTGACAAACAATTTGGTCTCATCATTTAATCCCCTAGCAGCCCACTCTGGGATACTCATATCAAAATCAATAGCTCCAACAGCTATTACACTTGTATCGCCAGCCGGATAGTCGATGCTACCCGGATAAGGTCCATCGTTTCCTGACGCGGCAATAACAAGAACATCTTTACTGACAGCGTACCCAATGGCTTCGGCAACTAAACTGCTTCCGATATCTGAGCCTAGACTTATATTAATAACATTCGCGCCATCATCAACGGCCGTTCTGATTGCTACTGCAACATCGTCCGCCCAGCATGTCCCAAGATTAGAGCAAGCCTTGAACGCCAGTATAGAAGCACCGGGAGCTACGCCCCAAATGCCCTCACCGCCTGACCCGCCATTAGCCGCGACAATACCCGCTATGTGAGTTCCGTGTCCATTCTTATCATCGCATTTGCCGTCAACCATGGGTTTAGCTGTCGAGAAATCTTTGCATCCTTTGATGTTGGCTGCGAGATCACTGTGTTTAATAATACCGGTATCAAGTATAGCAACATTAACTTCATCACCGCCTGATGTCTTTTTTAACATTGAATCCCCGTATATCACCTTAACGCCCCATGGCACATTCTCAGTCGGGGTCTGGTTCGCTGTCTGGTCTTTCAGGGCAAATACGTCATCCAAAATATTCAATTTCTTAACTGGCTCAATATCTACGCCAAATATTTTAGTTAATCTGAGTTGCCAATCAGATAAATCAGCCGTGAAACCGTTCTCGAAAACATGTCTAACAGTAAGTGATTTCTTCCAAAATTGAGCACCTGACTTGATTAGATAACGCGAATCATCACTTGCCGCGTACGCAGAGCTAGCTGTCCAAAAGACAGCTATAAATGCCAATAATGGCCACAATTTTCTTATATTCATGATTGACTAAATCTTAACATAATACACCCTTTCAGGCAATCAACAGTCACTGTCTCTTAATCGGTCCGCCATCTTCTTCTGCCGCAAGAAATTTATCAATATTAACCATCATTTTATCACCCAAATCATGTACCATGCCGTTTATCTCAAGCGCCCTGACAACTGACTTATTAACAAGCTTAAATATGAAATATATTATAAAACCAACGATGAAGAGACCCAGAAGAAGCATGGTGGCATTGGCGACGTATTTAAATATATACTTAAAACTTTCACCAAAAAAGTACCCGAAACCCAGTGTGATAATAGCCCATCCAATTCCGCCAATTAGATTATAGAGACAGAATTTCTTCAGATTATACTTTAATGATCCGGCCGTGATTAATGTAATGACAGTAAAGGATACCGTTAATCTGGTTAAAACTAACGCCTTACCACTATGTCTTATAAAATATTCGTTGATTTGCTTTAATACTTTCCGACTTTTCTTGTGTCGGTTAGTCCAATAATCTAAGGGTTTGGCTCCGGCAAAATAGCCAATACCGTACCACATAAGACCGTTTATAAACTGGCCAGCGATAGTCACCAATAGAGTGGGTAGGACTTTTAAAGCTCCGACACCGATTAGAAAGCCAGATAATATCTGAACATTAAAACCTTCGATAGCTGAGCCGGCTAAGACAAAAAAATATTTATAAGAAAACAGGACTGGGAAATGATCTTTTAGAAAATAAAATATTGTTTCCATTCATTAAAAACTCTTAAGAATCTCAAAATCTTTCATCAATACCACCTTAGTATTTCTGTTATAAATAGCTACTGCGGGGTGATAAAGTGGCAGTATCATAATTTTACCAAAATTAGCCTTGCCTTCAAATAGTTTTCCGTGAAGTTCGCTAATCGGCTTTAGCTCAGACTCAAGACCGAATTTTTTCATGATATAGCCCATTGAATACCGACCAAGTGTCGCTAATACTTTAGGTTGGATTATATCTATCTGGCGATCTAAAAACGGCGCATAGATATCTATTTCTTCCGGCAATGGATCTCTATTAAATGGCGGCCTATCCTTCACAATATTAGTCACATATACGTCTCCCCGCTTTATATTTACCGACGCCAGCAACTCATCAAGTACCCTGCCTGACATTCCGCAAAAAGGCCGGCCTGTCTTAGCTTCATTCTTGCCTGGTGCTTCTCCAATAAAAACAATCTTAGCTTCATGATTACCCTCACCGATAACAGGAAATACTTTGTTAGTAATTCTTTCATCATAAAGTGGCGAAGTCTTCAAATTAATGACTTCGTCACGCACCTGCTTCATAAGTTCTCTTTTGTTCATCATGTCATTCAAAGTTTATATCTTTTGCAGCTATTAGCGCAATGGACAACCATAGTACAAACCTACCTTGCTGTAATGTCCATAGAAAATGGTCAAACAAACCCATCGCCAGAATCGATAGGAAAACAAGAAAAAAAGAATAATGATATAAGTCTGTGAATCTATTACTAACATAGAAATCGTAAATTGAGTAGAAGATCAAAAGCAGAAAACATATTAAACCGATAATCCCCAGCTCTGAATATATTAACAGATAAATATTGTGGACCGGCTGATATAGATATTCCGGCAGATTGGGTTGCTTGTCCTTTAACCAAACGATAAAATTACCGGCACCAGCGCCGAACCAGTTAAATCCTCTGCTAAGCGATTCTTTGGCATAATAGATTCTAAGTTGAACTGCCTCATCGCCAGAAGACATTTTTATGCGACTAATAACATCCGGCCATAGAAATATTGTAAATAATGAGACAACGATACACGTTACAATAAGAATTGAAATTAACTTATTTCGCATCTGAGCGCTATACCAGAACTTACTACGGTATTTTGGCCAAAGACCAATTATCAGTCCGCGCGTCATCAATCCAACAAACCATAAGAATATGATTGTTCTTGAAAAGGTCAGAAACAAACCCAGCAGTAATATGGCGTATAAAATACAATATAAATAATTAACACTAGCATTAAGCTGCTTCCTATATAACCACGCAAAATAAAGGGCAAATATCGCAACGAAAAGATAGCCGGCCAGAACGTTGGGATGAGGCGTCGTGCCATATGCTCGCATAACTCTCTCGCCGTTTTCGTTTACGAAAACGGCAACTCCCTTAATATATATCCCGAGCATCCCCTCACCTAGAAATCTAAGTCCCAAGTCAGTTTGCCTAATGAACTGCACTATAGCAACGATGGATTGAAAAACTCCGCCAAGAATAATAGCCATCAGTCCATCGTAAAAACTGAATTTCTTGATCGCATACTCCTTTGCATAAATAAAGAAAATAAAAAACTCCATCATCCTTAGTACACCGAACAAACCGATTGACATATCTTTCGCAAATAATAACGAAGCGCCGGCCACACCGAAAAAAATAAAGATTATTACCTCATACAAATCACGATTAATTAATGCCTTCCTTTTCAATAAATAATACATCCAGATAGCAAACAGACAGAAAAAGACAACATCAGTAAAATATATCGAGAATGATAGCCATTCATTAAACTGCCACCCTTCATAAAAAACAATCTTCCGTATCTGAAACGGAATCGAAAAGAGTAGGGTTATAAATAAATATTTTTCTATTCTATCCAGCATCGAGCATTAATTTAAGTAATATCCCCACCGAAAACAGAACGGCCATAGCATACAAAAAATATCTGGATAATTTAAGGCAATACTCGGGATGACGGTCGCCAACATTCTTTGCCTTAACATAGATATAAAGCAAGATAAGAGATTCAGACCCAAGAGCAACTGCCCCACCCAAACTGATTATATCTACGAAATTTCTCATACCACCCAAAAATAATATAAATGGTGGCACTACGACCAAGGCCCATGCCCATATTCTTTTAATCCCTAAATCCAGATTAAACACTTCTTGAAAGCCAGCCCCCAACATTAAATATGCACTACCGATGGCTGTGATGCCGAACAATGAACAGAGTACCATCATTTTCTCACCTAATATCATAAAAAGATCATTGATTGAATTGTCGCTAGTTGAATCACCCGCAACACCGACAACACTTAGCGCGAAGAGAAGATACAATAATGCCGTGATGGCAACAGCCATAATTATAGCTTTTCTGAGCTTACCCTCTTTGCCCCTGAGAATCTGTCTCTGAATCGGCACCGCTGATAAGCCACCAAAAGCAAAAAATAATACTCCGTAAGGTAAGAACCAATAATTAGATGATGACGAGAAATTAATAAAATTCATCCATTCAATTCGAGGCAGACTGAAACTAACAATAATTAGAATAACAGTCACGAATAAGCCCGACAGAATTAGCTCAACCCAACTGAATCTCTTTATACCAAGTAGCAATAAAAGGGAGAAAACAATAAAAAAAACTATGCTGTAAAAATCTGAGGTTCTGTAAAACAAGGGAGAAAATATATTATTTAGAAACTGACCAGATAATAATATGTAGGCGAGAATACCGATGTATGAATTCAGAGCTAAAGGAAAAAATAATAAACGCCTGAAAATTGAACCTAGGTATATTTCGCTATAGCCAACTAATTGATGGTCCTTTTGCGTACGCAATATAATCTCGCCGTACATCAAATTGAGCAGTAGCGTTATGCCAGCCATTAAAACTAGGAAAACAAAACCGACTAAAAAGCCGGCTTTTGAAAATGCGAGCGGTATGGCAAAAATTCCCACGCCAACCATCGTCCCAATCAAAGCCGCCACCGCAGCATAAAACTTTCTATCCTCCCTAAAATATTCAATAACACGCATCACTCACATAGTATAACAAGTAATTCTTTCTTCAAAAAATCATATCAGGACTTGAGTACATTATTTCAAGGTGAATTAAAAGAGTGGGGGGATCTTGGAATCGACGAGAAAGATAATCAGGCCGATTATGGCACCGATGGCTGAGATCATCCAGAAACGCATCGTAACCTGCGTCTCATGCCAGCCAAGCGCTTCAAAATGATGATGTATTGGCGTGGATAAAAATATTTTCTTTTTTCTAATTTTTTTTGACGCCAACTGCAATAGGACCGACCCTGATTCAACAATGAAAATTAGAGCAATGGGAATTAACAGAAGTGGCGTATTCGTGAACATTGCCACTACGCCAAGCGTTACGCCTAGCGACATAGAACCCGTGTCACCCATGAAAAATCTTGCTGGATAAATATTGAACCATAAAAAAGCTATCAATGCTCCGATAATCGCTGCCATGAAAACCGCCAAATCAACCCTACCCTGATCAAACGCGATTGCGCCATAAGCTACGAACATGGTTAGAAATATACCAGCCACTAAACCGTCTAGACCGTCAGTCTCATTAGCCGAGAATGCACTCGCTACAATGATAAAAATAAAGAAAGGTATATACCACCAGCCAATAACTATATCACCCATGAATGGAACATTAATAAAGTTCCAGCCCAATTTAACATAGAACCACCAAGCGATACCTGCTCCAACTAGAACATACATTATGATACGATCTCTCATCCTGAGACCACCACCACCGGGACCAATTCTACGAACACCGAAATAATCATCAAGCAATCCGAACAATGCGCTGATAATCAACGCCGCGAGCGGTACCCACGTCTGGGATCGGGACAAGAAATTAAGATCTCTAAATGCTCCGTTCGGAAACCAACGCGATAATATGAAGAATATAAACGCCATGATTACAACCGTCATCCAAATTATTACGCCCCCCATAGTCGGCGTCCCGACCTTTTTGGCGTGTAGTTGAGAAAATATCGGCGCGGTCTCGTTGCGAGTAACTTGTTTACCAAGATTGAATTTATACAGAACCTTCGTCCAAATCGGGGTTAGCAATATTGCTACGAAAAAAGCTACGGTCGCCGTGCCAGCTATCTTTACAATATTCAGGACATTGAATACTTCGTTGATTATCATGCTTAATTATTCCCAGCGATACGCCCGCTTAATCCAATTAACCAATTTCTCAGTATCACCGAAGCGATCATTTGATCCTAGTACAACGCTTACCATATTATCATTTTCCTCCGAAATTTCCACCACTAATACCAAACAACCCAAAGCAGAATCAGTATAGCCCGTCTTGCCTCCAATAATGTTCGGAATTACTCCGAGTAAGAGATTTGTATTTTTGGTAATATGCTTAATCTTCTCATCTATTGATTCGACAATTAGATCCTTCTGAGTCATGGTTTCCCAAATCAAAGGAAAAGCTAATGCAAATTTGGTAAGCTTTGACAGATCATCTGCAGTTGAATAAGCACTGTCATTAAGGCCAGCGGGATCATTAAAATAACTATCATGCATTTTTAATTGAGACGCCTTCTTGTTCATCTCATCAATAAAATTAATATCTCTAGATTTGGCGTATTGAGCAAGAGCATAAGCCGCGTCGTTGGATGATTCTATCAGCATCATTTTTAATAAACTTTCGACGCTTATCCGTTCACCTTCATATAGCTCCTGCCTTTCGCCATCAACCTTCACTGCATCTCCAGTAACCGTGACAATATCACTTATGTTGTAATTTTCTAAAACAATGACCGCCGACATAATCTTTGTAAGTGAAGCAACGGGAAGTCTAGCGCTTGAGTTCTTTTCATACAATGACCTGCCAGAGCGCAAATCATAAATCAAGATAGACTTAGCATCTATATTCGGAGGCGTTATGTCGGGATTATAGATGGGCAAATAATTCGGTTCCGATATGGGAAAAAAATATGCTACCTGCGTGTCTGGTTTATCGGAAATGCTTGCCGTCAGGGTGCTGCCCTTTCTGGAATATTCAAAACCAAAGAAGAAATTAACGCCGATTAGCGCGATAATTAAAAATGCGAATAACAACAATTTAGAACCATTTTGTGGTTCTTGGCTTTCCATAATTTTTATTTTTCTACCTTATCTATCTTAATCCTAAGTTCTCTCAACTGTTTAAGACTGATTTCTGAAGGTGACTCCATCAATAAATCCCTAGCATCTCCGGTCTTCGGAAAAGCCATGACTTCACGGATATTAGGTTCTTGATGTAAAAGCGCTACCAATCGGTCCAGACCCCATGCAATACCGCCATGGGGTGGAGTGCCAAACCGAAACGCTTCCATCATATGCCCAAAATTATTTTGAATTCTATTATTTTCGAAGCCCATTATTTCAAATACTTTTTCAAGGGCTTCGGCTTTATGATTCCTAATACTACCGCCGCCAATCTCCCATCCATTTAATACAATGTCGTATTGCGATGTAATTATGTCGCCAATATTTTTCTTATCTAGTAGGTCCTGCATAAATTCTGGCTTTGGCGCCGAAAATGGATTGTGCGTAAATGTCCACTCCTGCGCTGAAGCTTCGGAGTGCACGGCGTCTCTTTCCATTTTTTCAAAGAATGGAAAATCAATAACCCAGCAGAACGCCAGAAGATTCGGATTTCCGTCAGCTGACGGATTATCTTTTCTCAAGTCAGGCCGATCTGTGCCATATTTCTCAACCGCTTCGTTGTATGAAATTTTAGGAAACGGCATTTCCTGTATCTCTTTCTCGGGATATAATTTCTTGACTAGATCAATGAGTAATCTCTCGTTAACATCCATAACGTTCTCGCGTTCTACAAAGCTCATTTCAAGATCTAATTGCGTGAACTCTGGCTGACGGTCACCGCGCGTATCTTCGTCTCTAAAGCAACGGGCAATTTGGAAATACTTCTCTACGCCCGATGCCATCAATAATTGCTTATATTGTTGTGGCGATTG
>Ga0172379_10002204_pt1 | contig 35379 bp, 31 predicted proteins | sample GrowelOW334metaG_FD_119756 | JGI IMG/M metagenome (GOLD analysis project Ga0172379, IMG submission 119756) | Groundwater microbial communities from an aquifer near a municipal landfill in Southern Ontario, Canada - Groundwater well OW334 metaG | ecosystem: Environmental > Aquatic > Deep... | reverse complement strand
GGAACCGACGGAATGAGGATTCCAAAGGAAACATCCTTTGGCCGCCTTAGGCAATGCGGAAGTACCCTTCGGCGTGGTTTCAGACCACGTCGGGCGGAATACCGCTTAAAATATATTTTTGATATTTTAGAAATGTTGTTGCCAAGCGTAGCTCAAATCCACGCTTGGCAACCATGGCTTACCATCGATCCACCTCCTCGACGTAGCCCATCGCCCTGATCTTCCCACCTCTCTTGTGTGGCGGAAGGACGACGAGCTTCACAAACGATCCTTCATAACACCCCGCCAAGAAGTATGCTTCCGGTTTTTTAATTTTAATTTTTTCAATCAAATCCGGCAAAGAAGCGAATGCTTCACCGTCAGGAAGATTCTCCCCGGACAAAGCCACAAAAACTAATTTCTTCTGGGTTAGCGTTAATTGCACCATGAACCACCCCATTTTTTCATAATTATATTTCTAAACTAAATAAACCGGTTTGTCAAAACAAAAAACCGTTTGTCGCGGGTTAAGGATGCTTGATGAATTATGCCTGTGGAATCGAACCGCCTAGCGCTTCCCTGTCCTGGTCCTGTTGGGTCTTTTTGCCCGGGATGCCCAGGGCGAGGAAAAAACCGCCCGCGATCAGGCTCATGACTATCGCCACCTCAAATTGGGCAGCCGACAGGATCGAGTTTTTGTGCGCCATGATCCCCAACCCAAGGCCGATCAAAATCCCGCCCAGAATAGTAAATAAGAATTTAACAATGCCATTCATAAAATTGAGAATATGGAATATCGAATTGTGAATTTGGAATAATTTCAATTCACATCCATAATTCCAGATTCATAAATTTGGATACAGCTTAAAATCAGTGTATCACAAAACAAATTCAAAATCAGTGTTTCTTGGTAAAATCGCAGATGGACTTGAACTCGCACCACTCGCACTGCCAGCCGGGTTTTGCGCGGAAATCGCTTTTGGTGATTTCCTTGATGATCCCGGCAATCTTTTCCCGATGGCTGACAATATCGTTGCCGTCCGGAGAAAATGACAGGCGCGAGGAATTGTTCAAATAAAAATATGTCAGTTTTTTTGAATCCAAGTCAAAAACTTCTTTGGCCGCAATCTGGTACATCATCAGCTGCATTTTATCCTCGGGCTTTAAACGCTCCTTGGCGGTACCGGTCTTGTAATCAATGATTTCCACGCCCGAATCGCTTTCATCGATGCGGTCGATCTTGCCGGTGATCGAATGACCGTCGATTTTCAAATTAAAATCCTGCTCCAGCGCGGGCGCGCCGTTGATGGTGTATATTTTGGGCCGGCGGACGGAAAAATCCGCCCAAAAATTTTTCAATGAATCCAATCCTTGCTGGAAATAAGTTTCTTTTTCGGATTTGCCGTCATACCATTCGTCGATCCAATTTTTTTTATAGATATCAGCCAATTGTTTGTAACTGCCTTTTTTGGCGCCCAGCTCAAATAAAAATTCATAAAGCGCGTTGTGCATTGTCTTGCCATAGCTGAAAAACGCCTTGCCCCGCGTGGGAACGCGCAAGATGTGGGCAAACTTGTATTGCATCGGACATTTTTCAAAAGTCGCCAGCTGGGTGAAAGAAAAATGGCCGGGAAGCGCGCCCTGCACTTGCGGCTTGCGATAATTATTGGCCACGCGCACGGTTTTAACTTCATCTTCATGATTGTCGCCATTGTAACCCATTTCGTGCAAAAACCGCGAAACTTTCTTTGGCTTAACGCCGCCGTAATCCGCCGCCGAAGTCAGATAAAGGCTTTTGCGCGCCCGGGTCATGGCCACATAAAACAACCGCCGTTCTTCTTCCAAATGCGCGTCGCCTTCGGGAGCCGGATCGTTTGCCAGCGCTTCGGGAATCTCGATCTCGTCGCCGCGCCCGATGGTCGGGAATTTGCGATCCACCAAGTTAGCGATGAAAACGTGGTCGAATTCCAAACCCTTGGCCGAATGGATGGTCATTATTTGCACCGCGTCCGGAGTTTTTATCGGATCAAAACTCAATTTTCCCTCCTCGCCGGATTCAATTTCCATATCCAGCTCATCAACGAATTTTTTCAAATTGGGATCAATATTGGCCGCTTCGAAATCCTTGACCTTGCCATAAAACTGGCCGATGAAATCGATCTCGCTGCGCCGGTCTTGCCGCACCAAATGTTCAAGATAGCCTGAATCCTCCAAAAACGACAGCGCCAATTCGGAAACGTTTTTTTCGCGTACGATCGCGCCATGCTTGGAAACCATTTCTAACAATTTATTGATACCGGCCACCCCATACTCGGTCAAGCCATTAACAAGCGGCAATTCGCACAGCGTTTCATATATTGATTGCGCTTTTTTGTAGCCATGTTGGGTTATCTTTACGATATCGGAATTGGGAATCATCAAAAACGGCATATTAATCACCCGCCACACCGCGGAACTTTCATGGTAATTGTTCAAAAATTTCAGATAGGAAATCATATCCAGCACCACCGGCTTGGAATAAAGCCCTTTCAATGCCATAAACTGCGCCGGAACCCCCGACCGTTCGCACGCGCGCGCAAATTGCGCCGCCGACTCATTCGCCCGCAACAAAATCGCGAAATCGCCATATTCGCAATCCTTTTCCTCTTTTATGATCCTGATAATTTCATTGACAACGCCCTGGACCTCCTGCTCCACGGATTTGAAATGCAGGTGGCTGATCTTACCTTTGCAATTTGAATCAGCAGCCAATTTTTTATCAATCTTGGCAATGAATTCCAAACGCCGGGGATTATTGGCCTGGATGAAAGCATAAGACGCGTCCAGAATATTCTGGCAGGAGCGGTAATTGCGCGTCAACACCACTTGCCCGGCTTTGGGAAAATCATTTTTGAATTGCACAATATTGCCAAAACTCGCCCCGCGCCAGCGATAAATCGCCTGGTCATCGTCGGCGCAAACGGTCAAATTGTTTTTGGGAGACGCCAAAAGCTTCACCAATTCATATTGGATCCAATTGGTATCCTGGAATTCATCAACAAGGATGTATTTAAATTGCTTGCGGAATTTTTTCAAAACCGCGGGCCGCTTGCGGAAAAGATCAACCGCGTAATTCAAAAGATCGCCGAAGTCAAGAAGGTTGTTCTCCATCAGCAAATTTTGATAATAACCGTAAGCGCGCGCGGTCTCCAGCACCTTTTCTTTTTCCTCGGTCGCGGATTTGGCGTATTTCAAATAATCGGCGGGAAATATCCCCTGATCTTTGCACCGCGAAAAATGATTCAAGAGCGCGTGGATAAATTTCGCGGGATTTCCCAGCGGCTTGTAATATTTCAATTTCAACCGGTCAATATTGTGCCGCACCAAAAGCCAGGCTGAAGTCTGATCCGCCAGCTTAAAGTTTCCGGGAATACCGATATCCAAACCATTCTGACGCAAAGCCCGTTCGCAAAACGAATGGAAAGTGCAAATCCAAAGATCGGCATAGCCCAACGACAAAAGATCGTCCACCCGGTCTTCCATTTCCCCCGCGGCCTTGTCGGTGAAAGTCAGCGCCAGAATCTCTTCAGGCTTGGCAAACCCCTGTTCCACCAGCCAAGCGATCCGATGCGTAATCGCCCGCGTCTTCCCGGTCCCGGCCCCCGCCACAATCAAAAGCGGCCCCTCCCCATGGGTTACGGCCTGTTTTTGTTCCTTGTTGAGTTTGGTTAAATCGATCGCCATTGACAAAATTTATTTAAAATAATTTAATTAAAATATGGAGCTATCACGCAATCAATTAGTTTGCCTCGCCGCCTGTTTAATCCCCGCCATTGGAATCATAACTGTTATGATTCAAATGGCATTTGATGAAATTCAAGCACATAAAGCGCGGCGCAACCGATCTTTAGCTCTTCTTTTTTAACTCCCACTTTTGCATTTTAGCGCAAAAGCCAAATAAACAAAAATACCCGGGCATCCCCCGGGCATTTTTTGTGTTTAAACCGTAGGGGCGGGCCTTGTGTCCGCCCAAATTGGATCGTATCCCGATTAAACACAATGCAAAAAAGCAAAGGGCGGACACAAGGCCCGCCCCTACAAATACAACGCAAATTTATCCATTATGAATTTCTTCTTCCTTTTGTGTCCAATCTTTGTATTTTTCTTCTACCACGTCTTTGTCCTTTTGGATGCGTTTATGCTTTTCTTCCAACTCCGCAGGAATCGTATGTTTTTGTTTTGTATAGTAATCGTGGATGGCTTCGGCCAGAGCGTCGGCCGCCAACACCGAGCAATGCAGCTTGATCGGCGGCAAGCCGCCCAGTTGGTCAACGATCTCCTGCTTGCTGATTTTGGCGGCCTTTTCCAACTCCATACCCTTGGCAATATCCGTGATCGCGCTGGAAGTGGCGATCGCGGCCACGCAACCGAAAGTCTCGAATTTGATATCTTTAATGACTTCCCGGCTCTTTTTATCTTTCGCAACCTTTATATACAGCCACATCACATCGCCGCAAACGAGGTTGCCCACCTTGCCGATGCCATCCGCGCCAGGGATCTTGCCGTAGTTATGGGGCGCCTTGAAATGATCCATTACGATTGACGTGTATGGCCCGCTTGAGGTTCCGCAAACCGCGGACTTTTTAGTTGTTTTTTTTGTTATAATTTTTTTATCCATTTTGCGAATATTTAAATCATTAAATACAGCTTGCAGAGGTCGCACCTCGGCGCGCTCGCCGGGGAACGACCTCAAAAACACAGTCAATTTGCTTTAAAAGGTGATAATTCGCGCAACCGGGTGATAATTTTAGGCAAGACTTTCAGCACATAATTTATATCACTCGCCTTTGACCAGCGGCCCAAAGATAATCGCAGCGAACCGTGCGCTTCCTGCGGCTGCAAACCGATCGCCGTCAAAACGTGGCTGGCGGTAAGTTTTGCCGACGAGCACGCCGAACCGGTCGAACCCGCGATGCCGTTGATGTCAAGCTGGATGATCATGGATTCGCCCTCGACAAATTCGAACCAGATATTAACGTTGCCCGGCAATCTCTTTGTCGGATGCCCGTTCAAATGCGAGCCTTTGATGTTTTTCAAAATCCCGTCGATCAATTTATCGCGCAACGCGATTGTGCGCGCGCTTTCCCTTGCCATATCCTTTTTCGCCATCAAACCGGCCTGCGCAAATCCGTAAATTGCCGGAACATTCACCGTGGATGACCTCAAGCCAAACTCCTGGCCGCCGCCGTGCAATACCGGTTCGATCTTCACGCCCCCCCTGACATATAAACAGGCCGCGCCTTTCGGGCCATAGATCTTTTGCGAACTGGCGGTCAACAGGTCGATGTTCATTTTCTGCACGTCGATGGCAACTTTGCCAAAACTCTGCGCCGCGTCGGTATGGAAGTATACTCCTTTTTGGCGGCAAATTTTACCGATCTCGGCAACCGGCGCAATGGTCCCAATTTCATTGTTGGCGTGCATCACCGAAACCAAAATCGTATCGGGACGGATCGCTTGTGCCACATCGTTAGGATCCACTAAGCCGAATTTATCAACTTTCAAACGGGTCGCCTCGAAACCCTGGCGTTCCAGCCATGCCGAGCTTTCCATTACGCACGCGTGTTCGATGGGCGAAATTATCAGGTGCTTGCCGCGGTTCCTGTTGGCAAACATCACGCCCTTTAAGGCGAAATTATTGCTTTCGGTCGCCGAACCGGTAAAAACGATTTCCTTGGGCTGCGCGTTAATTATGCCGGCAATATCGATCCGGCTTTGTTCAAGAACCTCGCGCGCCTGCTGGCCGAAGCTATGGAACGACATCGAATTGGCAAAAGTCTCCGGCAAATTTTGCGCGGTCATTTTTGCCACCCGCGGATCAACGGGAGTCGCTGCGGCATAATCCATGTAAATTCTAGGCGGCTGTTTGGGAAATATTTTCTTTTTCCTTGGCGCAGTATTTTTTTTAGGCATAATCTTTTTCATTTAAAATTCATTAAAAACTTAAAATTGATAATTTGAAAATTTAACGAAGTTTGTTGTTGATCAAGTCTTCCAATGTTATCGACTCCAAAAAATCACTAACAGCGGTTTGCATTTTGCACCATAGGTCTTTCGTCAGGCAATCATGTTCGCGGGAACATTTGGAATCGATGCATTTTACTTTCGTGGCCGGATTTTCCACGGCATTGAATATCTCGCTGATCTTGATCCCGCCAGGCGGCTTGACCATGATATAACCTCCCGAAACGCCCTTTTTCGCCGCTAATAAATTTGCTTTCAAGAGCTTGGCAAAAATCTTTTCCAGATAATCCGCGGAAATTTTTTCTTTATAAGCAATTTCCCGGATCGATACAGCCCGGCCGTCGGCGGCGTTTTGCGCCAGATAAGCCATCGCCCGCAGCCCGTATTGAACCTTAGTGGAGATTTTCATTTGTACTTAATTATTTTTGTCGGAAAGTAATCCGAAGGTGCGCAACGCTTCAAGGAAACATCCTTTGGTTGCTAACGGGGTGCAACCCGACAGCAATGTATTCTTGATTCCGATTTTTAGAGGTCTGCCCGCGGCGTAATCGCAAAGATCAGGCCTCTGGGAACGCCCTGCCAATTTTATAGCTGAATTAAAAGCCGACTCTTTTCGTCGGCTTTAATATACCAAACAATGCGCCTCCCTGTCAATTATTTATTATGACCGGCCTCTTTCCTGAATTCCAAATATGAATAGAGCGTCAGACAAAGCGACGCAGCGACCAATAACAATGTCGTACCGATAAAAACTTCCTCGCCGAACAATATCGAAAACAAAACGATAATGGCAACGGTCTTGAACAATTTCGCGCCCAGCTTGTTGGTTTTATCCCAAACCTTTTCGCTGGACAATGTCCAAGGCGTGCGGATGCCGATAAACCAATTTTGCTTGGCCCTTTCCAACACCGTTCCGACAATATAGAACAAAGCCGCCATCGCCGGAATGATCGCTCTCCCCATGTCGATATTAGCACCCTTGTTCCAAAAAATCGTCAACGCGTAAATATAAGCCATGAAAACAACAAAGGCCAGTAAAAATCGATCGTAATAACTTTTGAATTTGGCATAGTTTGCCTTCATCGGATCAATCTTGGGCAGCAAAATGAAAAGCCCGAAAATCGCCAAAGACATTATCGGCATCAAGAACAATCCCCAGAATTTCGGCATATAATCATCCGCCTGCCCGCCGATTCCCCAATGGGACGCAATCAATTCCGGCATCAACGGATAAAAATAAACGCCGGCCGCGAATGAGGCGGCAATGGTTAATAGGCTTATTTTAATTTCTTTTGTCATATATTTATTGAACAACAACAATGGCACTAATAATATTTTTATTCACCGTTTTTAATCAGTTGGCAATAGTTTGTTTATTTTTCGCGAAAGCCGCGCTCCGCCCAAACCCCAGACAATCGCAAAAAAGGACAATATTGGCCCAATCAAAGGTATTGCAAATAAAATCCACATTACGATGATACCCAATACGGCAGGAACATACCGCGAATCCTGCTTGCTTTTCCAATAGATTTGAGCTATTTTCCGGCCCACGGCGATTGCGGCAACCACCCGAACCAAATACATCGCCGCCAGATAAACCAAAATCGCGGCAATTGCCACAGGGATACCAATAATCGTGAACATCAGCAAAACCGAAACCATGGGAACCATTATTAAAATCACAAAACCCCACCCAAGCGAGCGGCCCGGCTTTTCCAGCAGCAAACCGGAAAATTTTTGTATGAAATTTTTAAAGAAAAACACCAGCGCCAAAGCCAAAGCCAAATTGAACACGAGGCTGGCTATTTTATCGCCGATCTTATGTTCAATGGTTTTTTGCGGTTTTGTGGAAATCAAACTTTCCTTTGGCTGCGGAATCGTGCGATTAATTCCGCCCAAAACCTGGCTGCTTTGGCCGGAAAATTCATTGTCGCTGGAATAATTCAAAACACCGGCAATCTGGCCGCCATCTCGCAGAATCAAACTGCTGTCCCGAAAATCCGCGTTTCCGGCAATCTGGCCGCCAACGATAATCGAATTCGCCGCCCCCGCAATATTTTTTCCGATCTTGCCGTCAATCGCCGCGTGCTGGGCGGCAAAAATCATTTCCCCGGCAACCGACGATCCGGTTGAAATCGTTTGCCCCGCCGCAGTCACGTTCCGGCCCACCGATCCATCGATTTTCAACATTTGTCCCGCGGCGCGCACGCTCCCGGAAACAGAATTGGCCACGGTAATATTTTGGCCGACACAAATAATATCGCCCTCGACCGCGCCGTTAATATCAATATTCTGCCCGGCGCAAATGATATCGCCTTTCACGTCGCCGTCAACGGTTATTGATTGTCCCGCGATCAGAAGCGTTTCATTGATTGTTTCGCCTTTGGCCACGGTCGCCTGATTGCCGGTCCGAATAACCATGGCATCCGCGCCACCCGGAAACGCAAAACCCAACGCCAGAAGCAGCACGCAAAAACAATATGCAAGCAAATATTTTGTATTCATAATTTATTAATCGATATTAATAATTTTATCATTAATAAGAGATTAAAAAAACACTTATCCCATATAATGCTTTCTTTTTTTATTATCAAAACGTTCAATGGCATAGCGCAACATTGTGCGCGGCATAGTTTTATAATGCTTGTCTAAAAAATTTTCTTCGATATCCTGCCCGCAGCGCTTGCCGATTTCGCGCAACATCCAGCCGCAGGCTTTATGGATTAAATCATGCCTGTCGCCAACCAGAATCTCGGCGATTTTCAAAGCAAATCCCGATTCCCCTTTGCCGATAAACCAAAACATTGCCAATATTGATATCCGCCGCTCCCACAAATTTTTTGATTTTGCCAGTTCGATCAATATCGATTTGTCTTTATCGTATAAATAAGCGCCCACAATCCGCGGCGCGGAAAGATCAACCAAATCCCAATTGTTTATAAATTCCGTATTCGCCAAATACAGATCGAAAATATCATTCTTGATTTTGTCATCGCCTTTCTCGAATTTTTTCACCAATATCAAAAGCGCCAACAAACGTTCTTCGTGAAATCCGCTTTTCAACAATACTTGCGTTTCATCCAACGAAATTTCTTTCCAGTATTTTTTCACCAACACCCGCGTCTGCGGCACCATCACGCCCAAAAACTTATCCCCTTCGGCATACTCGCCCGCCCCGGTCTTGAAAAACCTCTGCAAATCATTGGCTTTCTGCAGACTCGCCATCCGCCGCATTTCATTTTGTATTTTTTTCATCATATTCCCAAGATCGCGAAATTAATATTTCATGATAATTTACAATTTTTTTCATTTTGCCAGGAATGACAAACCTTCGATCTGCCGCGGAAAAGCAAAATGATAATGAAAAAATAATATGAGTGCTATTGCGAAATATTAATTTTGCGATTGCCCCTCCCACTTGCACCCAATTTTATTTTTTATCGCCTCGGCTTCAGAGATAACAATCTCTTCTTTTTATTTTTGATTTTCCGGGTAAAATCGCGAGATTGCCAGCCCCTCGGCGGCTAATTGTTGGCTGATATTGGCACCGTTCAGAAACACAAACCGCAACTGGCGGCCGTATTGGTCCAGGTCTTCATTGTCCATTTCCAACACCACGGTTTTTCCCAAAATCAATTCTTCCAACCGCTGCCGCGCCGCGTCATAGCACGGATATTTTTTTTCATCAGCATCAATTCCCAGCAAGCGCACGTGGATTCCGCCCTGGACGATGATCGTGTCGCCATCCAAAACTTTGGTTACGATCACTTCTTTAATCAGCGCCGGATTATTTGGAATCGAACCGCCCTCTTGCTTGGGCGCAACTGCGATTTGATTGTTGCCCAGCCAACCCAAACCCATCAAAACCAAAACCGCCGTCACGATAAACAATAAATTTCTTTGATTATAGCCTAATCTCATTTTTGGAAATATTGCTAAAATCAGCGACCGCTGATTTTAGCAATATCAGATGTTTGTTTCAGAAGCGGCAAAAGGTCTTTAATTTGCGCCGCCGCGTTTGCCCGGCCCTGTTCCAGAATTTCTTCCATTTTAAAAAAATCAAACCAGTGGTATTGGGCCACCGGCGGCTTGAAGCAAAAATCGCCGCGCTTTTCCTCGAACCGGCACAATTCTTTTTCAAGAATGTCCAGCGCCCGCGCCGCCGCCTCAAATCGTCCCATTCCACCGGCTTTTTCATCGGTGATCCGGTCAACCACGTAGCTTGACGAGCTGATAACAAAATCCGCTCCCGTCATGCGAACCTCATCGACCGGAAGATTGCGCGTCACGCCGCCGTCAATATAAAATTTGCCGTTTAATTTTTGGGCCGCGAAAAATCCCGGATAAGCCGAAGACGCCAAAACGCTCGCAACCGGATTGCCCGAAATAAACACCTCCCGTTCGCCTGTGGCCAAATTCGTCGCCAAACAAGAAAACGGGATCGCCATCTGGGAAAAATCCTTACCGCGGCAAATATCTTCCAACGCCCGCTTGATATACCCGAAGACCGCGTCCGGGCCTTTGGCAAAAACAAATTTGTCCTTCTTGGCAAGATTGGTCAGCGCCGCGTCATAAAAATTATGCAGCGAATCCAAGCCCCCGGCCGCGTACGCCAAACCAATGATCGCGCCCGACGACACGCCGCTGATATAATCAATCCTTATCCCGGCTTTTTCCAATTCCTCGATCGCCCCGATATGCGCCGCCCCCAAAGCCCCGCCCCCGCTCAACGCCAACCCGATTTTTTTATTATCAAACATTAAAGTCAAAAATTTTTATCCTATAACTGCAAACCGCAAGACTAATGCAAACAAACCTACTGTTTCAATTTATAAATTGTTGCCCTACCCTTGCCAACGCGCTCAATCAAACCAAGCTGGATTAGTTTATTGAAATCTCCAATTCGCGCCGGTTTTGATCTCTCCACTAATCCAGAATAAATTATATCGGTTATATGCCCGTTCTTTTTAATACAATCCAGGACAATTTGATGATGCGGTTTTAATATATTTTCTGGCGAAATGGCTGATGTTTTTAATTCCTCATTGACCCTTATTAATTCATCAATGATTCCATCGGTGAAATATTCCAGCCACCGAGCGTAATCAACTTCATCTTTGATATCGTAATAATTGCCCTTCTCGCCAACAAATTGGAAATATTTTGAAACATTGCTATTATAGTAATTTTCAAAACTAAAAAGGTTGAAAGTATCCAAACCCAAATTTGCCAGCAAAACCTTCGTCGCCAGCCGCGCGGTTCGCCCATTGCCATCAATAAAAGGATGGATAATTACAAACTGTTTATGGAAAATACCCGCCAAAATAAGCGGATCGATTTTTCTTTCGTTGTCATTTACAAACTTTAGCAAACTATCCATCAACCCGGCAACATCTTGATGGTCGGGCGGCAAATATATTGCTCTTCTCGCCACCGGATCATTCACGAAAACTGCCCCCTGCCGCAATTTTCCGGAATAAAAATCCGAGACAAGCTCTTTTGTTATAATTTCCTGAATCTTTAAAATCAAATTCAAATCAAACCGCAACTTATCATTTAAAAATAAGCTATTAACATATCCCAGCGCCTCATTATAATTGAGCACTTCTTTTTCCGTATCGCGCAAATGTTCGGGCCGGGACTTGATTATCCGCTTCACCTCGGTTAGCGGCAATGGATTCCCTTCAATGCTGGTAGAGGCATGCGCTGATATCTCCCGGGCTTTTTGCTCGAATTTGGCCAAAACCGTTTCCGAAAAACGCTGGCCATTTAATTGCGCCACAATAACCGAAATCCGTTTGATATTCGCTAAAAGCTTAGGCGAGATATTATATTTTGGATCAAACATAGAAGTTAAAAAAAGGCGTAATATATACGTATTATAGACGATTTATAGACGATTGCCAATAAGATGGCCAGTGACGCAACCACTCACTGGGGTATTTGTATCTGGGGTCTAACCCCTGTGTAATCGCAGGGGTTAGACCCCTTCAATAGTATCGTGAATTTAAATTCAAATGCTGTTGCAGGGGTCGCACCCCCGCTCCGCTAACGCTGCACGGGGGAACGACCCCAAATGCAAAAAGTCGCTACCCCAGCGAGAGATTACTCAGTGACGATAAAACAAACCAGCGGAAATAATACTACAGCGACTATTTAGTTTTTCCTAACAAGATTAACGCCAACGTTATTATCCGCGGATTCAAGAACCAGCCTCTCAAAATGCAGAGACTGGTTCTTAAAGCTGTGCTTACGCCGCTGTGCTTGCGCCGCTGTTGACTTTTTGCGATCAAAATTATATATAGGCATTGTTGCCTACCGAATGGTAGGTAGTTAATTTTTAATAATTTATGGAGAACGAACGCAAGCTTGAGATCATTGAGGCGGCCAAGAGGCGGTTTGCCAAGGACGGGTATTCGCCCACTTCGATGGATGATATCGCCGGCGACGTGGGCATCACCAAGGCGTCGCTTTATTATTTCTTCAAAGGCAAAGAGGAAATATTCGCGGCTATCATTGAAGAAGTAATCGCGGAAGTCAAGAACTCGCTTTGCTCGGAACTCAAAGTTTGCAAACCCGGCTCGGGATGCTTGGCAAAAATGATTGACCGCACGATCGCAACTTGCCTTAAAAACGGCATTGTCATCCGGCCGGTCGATATGAAAGTTGCGGGCCTACACCCGATCGTGTTTGCGAAGGTTTTGCCAATGCTGGCGGAAATGAAAAATGATTTGGGAAAAGTATTGGCCTGCTACGGCGTCAAACAATGCGATATGGCCGCCGAAGTATTAGTCAACTCAGTGCACGCCTACGTTCTGCAAAAAAAACACAACATCAGAATGGCGGCTCAAAAAGAATACAGCGAGTATCTGGCTTCCCTTTTTATCAAATAATTTTAAATAAACATAAAATGAACATCTTCACAATTTTGGCCAAACATAAAATAACCGCAATTTTCTCAATTCTTGCCGTGAGCGCAGTTTCGCTGGCTATTATAAATACCCTCAAAACACAAACCGCGACGCAAACTACGGAAAGCTCGCCCACGGTTTCGCTCGTTTTGGCAAGCAGTTATCAAAAACAAAAGACCGTGGATATCAGCAACGGGACAGTGCAGTCGTTAGGCCAAGCCGACCTGCGCTCGCAATTTTCAGCGCCGATCAGCGAAGTTAATGCAAAACTTGGCGATACCGTCGCCGCCGGAAAAGTTTTGGTACAGCTGAAAAACGACGATGTTAGCGCCCAGCTGGAACAAGCACAAGCCGTACTGGCATCCGCACAATCGCGCCTGGACGAACTCAAGCGCGGAAATCGCGCTGAAGACATCGCCATCTCGCAAACATCGGCCAACGAAACCCAAACCGCGCTGATCAATTCAATCAAAGACGCTTACGCCAAATCCGATGATGCAATCCATAACCATATTGATAAATTTTTCCAAAATCCGCGGGAAAAAAATGCCAATTTCTTGATAGTTTTCAACATCGGCGGCAGCCAGGCAACCATGCAGCCGTCAGATTCCGATCTGGCAAGAGACGTATCGAACAAGAAATACGTCCTTGAATCAACTCTCAAAATCTGGCAAGACACCACCTCAAAACTGCAAGCATCGTCAAATAAAAGCGATATCGAAACTGCTCTCGCGGCGGCAAAGAGCAATTTGCAATCGGAAATTGATTTTATGAATCTGATGGCGCCGATAGTGAACGATTTGACGATCGACAGCACAACCTATAAACAAGTTATTGACGGGTACAAAACTGAATTTTCCGCCAGTCGCAGCGCCGTGAGCGGAGCGCTCGCGTCTTTGCAGGGAGCGGAAACTTCATGGAGAACCGCAAATAAATCTTTGGATTTGAAACTCGCCGGATCATCGGAAGAACAGATAAACCAGGGCCAAGCCGCGGTTGGCCAGGCGCAGGCTTCGGTTAATGCCTTGCGGGCTACTTTGGCAAAAACCGCAATTGTTTCACCCATCGCCGGCGAAGTTTCGCATATCGACGGACACATCGGCGAATTCATTTCGGCCGGAACGCTGGTCGCCAGCGTGATCAATCCCGGTATGCTGCAAGTGAAAGCTTATATTTCTGAAAATGATTTGCCGTTTGTTTCCGAAAATGACGCAGTTACGATCGGAAACAGCGCCGCGGGCGTCGTACAAACAATCTCTCCGGCGGTCGATTTCCAGACTAAAAAAGCCGAGGTCAACATTCTTGTAACCGAAAACGTCCGGAACCAAATCGTTGTCGGACAGAACGTAAGTTTGAAAATCGCCAGCGCGAAGCTCAAGCAAACCGGCGACGTCTATTTGCTGCCGATTGAAATGGTTCAGTTTTCCGGAAACGGAAACTGCGTATTTATCGTTAGCAACGGCGTAATAGGGCAAATCCCGGTAACAACCGGCGAAATTGTGGGCGAAAACGTTTACGTAACCAAAGGTTTAACGTCTGATATGGAAATAGTTTCCTCGGTGCGCGGACTTAAGGCGGGAGATCAAGTCAAAATACAATAAAGTTTGTTCAACCTCCGCTTCGCTCCGGGCAGGCATTCATCCCCGGGGCAAAGCCTCGGGGTATTCTGCCAGTTGAATAAAATTCAAAATGTAAAAATCAAAAATCAAAATGACAATTAAAAATGCTAAAATACCGGAATTAAAACATTTTATAATTTTAACATTGTCATTTTCCGTTTTGATTTTTTAACTTTGCATTAAAATATGGGATCAAAACCAACATTCGATCAGCTCTACTTGGATCGCCTCGCCTTTGACCAAAAGTTAAAGAAGATGTGGCTCAGCTTTTTTGTTTACCGGTTCAGGATAATCGCCCTGCTGGTAATGCTTATCACGGTCTGGGGATTATATTCGTTTTTCCAACTGCCGCGCGAATCCAGTCCGGAAGTGAAAATCCCGATTGCGGTGGTAACCACGGCCTTTCCCGGCGCGGCGCCGACCGACGTTGAAGAACTGGTTACAAAAAAAATTGAGAATAAAATTTCGGGCATCTCGGGAATTGATACGATAACTTCGTCATCGGCAAATTCGGTTTCCAGCGTGGTTGTCCAATTTAACGCCGATCAGGATTTGGACAGCTCGATCCGCAAAGTGCGCGACGCGACGGCCAACATTCAGAGCGATCTTCCCGACAACGCCCTAGACCCGATGGTATATGAAGTATCGATGAATGACAGCCCGATACTGACGCTCGCACTAAGCGGCCCTTACGACGGGTCAACTCTTTATGATTACGCCAAGAATATAAAAGATGAACTGGAAAAAATTCCCGGCATCCGGGAAATAAATATCACTGGCGGCGACCAGCGCGAAATTGAAATCGATTATTCGCCGGAAAAATTAAATTATTATGGAATCACAATCGCCCAAGCTAACGGCGCCGTACAGGCGGCCAATATCAGCGTGCCGTCCGGCAATTTCGACGGGTCAATCTATGTCTACCCGGTACGCACCGACGGCCGGATTTACGATGCCGCACAATTGCAAAATCTGCCTGTGGGCGCGGCTTCGGGAAACCAGATATTGTTAAAGGATGTTGCGGATGTCCGCGAAACCGTAATCAAAAAAACCAAGATCTCGCGCATCTCCTCGAACGGGCAAGCTCCGGCCGACGCAGTCACGATCAGCATTATCAAACGTACCGGTGGCAATATCATTGAAACCGTAAATCAAGCCAAGGAAACGGCGGCCAATTTTGCCAAAACCATCCCTGGATTAAACTACGGCGTCGTTTTCGATGAAGCTAAATACATCCAAGACGATTTCGACCAGCTCACCCACGATTTCATCATCACCATCTGCCTGGTAATGGGCGTGCTATTCCTGCTTATCGGATTGAAAGAGGCTTTTGTCGCTGGTCTGGCGATACCGCTGGTATTTTTCATTACTTTCGGAATAATGGATATGACCGGCATCACGTTAAACTTTCTTTCCATGTTCTCCCTGCTTTTATCGCTGGGCTTGATTGTTGACGACGCCATAGTTGTCGTTTCGGCCACGAAGCAATATATGCGCACGGGAAAATTCACGCCGGAAGAAGCAGTCCTGCTAGTATTGAATGATTTCAAAGTGGTCTTAACCACGACCACGCTCACCACAGTTTGGGCATTTTTGCCACTGCTGTTTTCCAGCGGCATAATGGGCCAATTTTTAAAATCGGTACCAATCACGATTTCGGTCACGCTAGTCGCATCGCTGGCAATCGCCTTGATGATTAACCATCCGATGGCCGCAATCCTGGAACGCGCCCGGTTTACAAAAAATTTCTTTTACATTTATTGCGCGGGCACATTGTCGCTAGCGGCAATCCTTCTTTTCCAAAGCAACCCGTCTGCGATCGCCGCGGGCATAATCGTTCTAATCGGTTTGGGACTGATGCTCTATTGGTATGAAAAAGGCGGAAAATCGGCATTGGAAAAAAACAGCCGTTTGGCGCGTCTGGAAGCAAAAGACGACAGCTTGATAAAACAGAAAATGGCGGGCGGCGGATCAACCGAAAACAAAAGTTTCTTTTCCCGCCTGTCGCACGGAATAATCAACCTGAACGCCTCTCTACCGCTTTATGAAAAATATTTGGCCAAACTTATCGACGACAATAAAATCCGGCGGCGGTTATTTGCCGCGATCATTCTGCTTTTCGTCGCCGCGGCGGCGCTGCCGATAACTGGCATTGTCAAATCGGAATTTTTCCCGGCCGACGATTTGGGATACATGTATATCAACATTGAAACTCCCACCGGCTATAAGCTTTCTGAAACCGACAAGGTTACTCGAAAAGTGGAAGAAAAGCTTTTGAACTACAAAGAAATCGACAACTTTGCCACCACTGTCGGCGCAAGCGTATCAACCTCGGTATCGAGCGGCTCGGGCGGCTCGACCAATAAAGCGTCTATCACCATCAATCTTGTAGAAAAAAACAGGCGCGGGTTGAAGTCTTACCAGATGGAAGAAATTTTCCGCAACGATTTGACGGATATTCCGGATGCCAAAGTAACCGTGGTTTCATTGCGCGGCGGCCCGCCCAGCGGATCGGCATTTGAGGCCCAAATCAGCGGCAGCGACATTTCCGAGTTACAGCGCATCGCCAACGACTTGAAACCGGTTTTGGACTCCGTGCCGGGAACCGTCAACAGCAGCATTTCTCTGAAAGAATCAGTCCCGCAATACACATTCAAACTCGACCAGGTGAAATTGGCGCAAAATAATCTGACCGCGGCCTATGTAGGTTCAGTGTTGCGCACCGCGATCTCCGGCACGGAAATCACCACGATCCTGCGAGACGGCGACGATGTATCGGTTGTCGCTCAGTTCGATCCCGCGCAAATTCCCGATCTGGAAGCGGTGCAAAATCTGCAAATAATCAACGCGGCAAAGCAGACAGTGTATTTGAAAGATGTGGCCTTGATTTCACTTGATCCGTCGGTCGAAAAAATCACCCGCATCAACCAAAAACGTACCGTAACATTGTCCAGCGATATCACCGCCGACACCACTTCCAACACAGTCTTGGCCGAATTCGAGAAAAAAACGGCTTCGTATAAACTGCCCGAAGGCTATGGAATAACCTATGGCGGTGCCAATGAAACCAACGCCGAGTCAGTGCAATCGATTGTCGCGGCGATGAGCTTGGCGTTCATTTTAATCATCGTGACCATGGTGATCCAGTTCAATTCGTTCATCAAAGCCGCAATCGTCCTGATGACCGTGCCGCTGGCGCTGATCGGCGTATTTATCGGCTTGGCGATACTGGGCATTCCGTTAAGCTTTCCAGGCTTGATCGGAATTCTGGCGCTCTTCGGCATCGTGGTAAAAAACGCGATCATTCTGATCGACAAGATAAATCTTAACCTGGATAACGGCATTAAGTTTCGCGATGCCATCGTTGATGCGGGCAAATCCCGGTTTGAAGCAATTTTCATCACCTCGTTTTGCACGATTATCGGCATCATCCCGATCACCTTGTCCAGCGCCACTTGGCAAGCCCTGGGAACCGCAATTATCTGCGGCCTGTCGGTTTCCTCGTTCTTTACCCTGTTCATGATCCCAGCTCTCTTCGCCAGTTTTGTAAAACATGAAAATTAAATTCACAAAAAAATCCCGGGCAGTTCCCGGGATTTTTTTGTTTGACAATTTCAAGATCGAATTTATTATTTGCAAACCCCGCTCTTCTAGGGCGGGGAACAAATGAAACTTTCAGTTTCCCGTTCCTGCGGAGCAGAAATGATAATTCCTTAGGTAATCCGAAAGCGCATCGGCGCTTCAAGGAAGCATCCTTTGGTCGTCGGGCGGGGTCCAAACCCCGCCCGACGAAACACCTTTGAAAAATATAATTTTGATTTTTAAAGAAGTTTCGCCTCCCGCGGTACGAACCCGCGGGCGGCGGCCTTAGCGGAACGGATGCCGCTAACGCGGCATCGGGAAAATATCATCGAAAATTGCTTCCGATTGCTAAGGAATCCCCATCTGTCGGTTCCAAGGACAAATCCGGGAATCTGCCTCTGGATCAAAAATATATTCCATATGTATGTATTCCGCCAACCGTAACCGGAAAAATTTGAAACATGGAACTAAAATGTGGACATGGCGCGGAAGTTATTTATGGAAAAAACCCAAACAATCATTAAAAACGGCCATTTGGCGGTTGTATTCATTGATATCTTTTTTATAATGCTCGTATTGCGACCGCATCAAGGCAATCGCGGCGTTATAGTTGTCGATGTCGCCGTTCAATCGGGCAACCGCGCGGTTCAATTCTTCCTGTTTTGATTTTGCGGCGTCATAAGAACCCCCGGCGGCGGCCAGGCCATCCAGTTCTTTTTCGAGAACCAACGCCGTTTTTCTTTCCTGCTCGATCTTTGACAACAATTGGTCCCGGGCACTGCCAAAAGCATCCAGTTTAGACTTGGCGCCGTCGATCGCCAGCGACAAAGCTTCGTCAATTCCGGGACAGGCTGATCTTGGTATGCCGAATTCCTGGACCGCCAGCCAGGTTTTCCGCCCCTTGAACATTCCATATCCGACCGCGACGCCGATCTCTTCGTATCCGGCTCTTAGAATATTCTCCCGATGGCCGGGACTATCCATCCACGCCTGGACCAAATCGGTGTCGCTATCAAAGTCGCCCATTGCCAAATTTTCGCCCACCAAAATATATTCATATCCGGCGGCAATGGCCAAATCCCCAGCATCCGCACCCTTCGGGGAAGTATGCTCGAAATACTGGCCGGAAAACATATCATTGACTTTGTTTTGCGCGGCGATATCCAGCAAGCTGTTTTCATGAAGGCCAAAACCCGCGCCCAATATTGTTTGCCGTTGGATATTCGTTTGCGCGATTACACCCGCGCGCGTCAAAGCGAGTTCATTCGCCGCATTGCCCTGAACGGATTTGGTAAACCCCTGGAGCGCCGGGTTCAATACGACCGCGGGCGCCGCATTTAATTTTTCCAGTGTTTTCGCGTCTGGAAGCGGCTCCTGCGCAACAACATCCATCTTTGCCGTTGATTTATTTTCGATGGTTTCCGGTTTATCAGATCCGATAACCGCCCGGTTCAAAACAACGCCGCTATCAACCTGAAAAACATTGCCCATATTCGAGATCTTGGACCAAAAAACCGCTAAACCAAAACCCGCGGCAATAATAAAAATGAAAGTAAAAAATTTTTGCATCTTGCATCAATTTTAACACAAAAAGGCGGTTTCCCGCCCTCTTTGGGTTTAATAATTCAATACTTTTCGCAGCGAAGCTGGTAATAGGATTGAGGATGGTCGCAAGATGGGCAAACCGCCGGCGGCACTTTGCCGAAATGGATATAACCGCACTCGCGGCAAACCCACCAGGAATCGGCCGCTTTCTCAAATACGGTCCCGGCTTCAACCACTTCCAAAACTTTCTGGTAGCGGTTTTCGTGATGTTCCTCGGCTTTGGCGATCGCCAGCAAGCGCTGGGCGATGTCGGGCAAACCCTCTTCGTCGGCGGTCCGGGCAAATTCCGGATACATTTGCGCGTGTTCGTAATTCTCGCCCGCAATCGCAGCTTTCAAATTGTCCGCGGTTGTTCCATAAACCGTGGGTACTTCGGCAGATACTTCGATTTTTTCTCCGGCTTTGCCGGATTTGGCTTGCAATTGGTTTATCAGCTTGAAAAGCCAACCGGCATGCTCCCGCTCATTATCCGCCGACATCAAAAAAACCTCGGCGATCTGTTCAAACCCCTCTTTGCGCGCAATCTTGGCGTACATCGTATAGCGGTTGCGCGCCTGCGATTCGCCCACGAACGCCTTGGCCAAATTAATCAAAGTTTTTTCCATAAAATTTTCAATTTCCGATTAACAATTTCCGATTTCCAATAAATTTTCAATGAAACAATTTTCAAACAAATACGGATATTTCCGTTTGATAATTGAAACATTGGATCATTCAATGAAAATTAGAAATTGAAAATTATTTTAAGAGTTTTTGTATTCTTTCCTTTCTTTATATTCCGCCTGCTTGCCCGCGTTCCATTGCTGCACCGGCCTTAAATATCCGCAGACCCGGGAATAGACCTCGCAAGCCCGGTAATCCGACAATTTCGGATTGGCACTATAACAATCGTTACATTTAAAAATTTGGTATTCCTTGTCGCCATCCTTATAAGAAAGCAAAACTCCATTCTTTATCTCGTCGCCGACGATATCGATACCGGATTTGCAATCATGGCATTTTTGTGTTGGTTCCATGGGAGTAGATTGAATATCGAATATGGAATATGGAATTGTGATCTAAATTCTAAATTCCAAATTCGAGATTCAGTATTCTGGATTATGATTTTGTGTATCCATTGTAACCAACCCATAGGCGCCGTCAATATCCTTTAATTTATGATTACCGCCCAGCAAAAAATATGCCTTAATCTGATTTAAAAAGCAAAAAAGGTGATAGTAATTGCGAAGCACATCAGTGCGAACGCTTTTACCAAACACCTTAAGGCAAAGGTTGTGGAATAGTGAGGGTAACATATAGCATACTACCGACCCTTTTAAACCCGCTCCTTATTGCGAATCCAAACTCATCCTCAACTTCACCAATTCTGCGATCAAGAGCCTTATGGCTTCTCGCTTCAACTATTCGCGTTGCCATCTTGTTTCTCCTCCGATATGCGGCCACGTTTTGGCAATGCCTGACGCGGTTTTCTAAATGAGCTAATACTCTCACACTAAAAAACTTTAAATTAGTATATGAAAAAATAATCGATTTAACAATAGCCCCGAAAAAAAGTTGACAAAATTAGCTTAAATATGATAAAAATATTCTAGGACTTTCATATTTCTTCACTCTAGCCCGCTCGGCAGTGAGCCAGTAAGCTGCGACAAACTAATGGAGACTCCCCTCCCTCCTGTGTTCTAGCTTCCCCCGTGATTTACTGCGGCTTTGTTTCTAGCACCTGCCGGCGGCCGCCAAATTGTGGCGCAAATCTCACCGCCGATAGAGCGCTTAATTTAATTAGGTGCCTCTTTTCATATACAAACGCCTCATTCCAAAAAAGCCGATAAAGGTTTAAAATGTATTATTGATTCGATTTTTTACTTTACGCTTTTCGCTTTAAACTTTACGCTTAAACATATGTCCCTTCCCCAGCTCCATAATTTCTTCAACCCCAAAACCGTGGCGGTCATTGGCGCCAATGACCGGGAAAACTCGGTCGGCTACTCGATCTTCAAAAATATAAAAGACAGCGCGTACGCGGGCAAAGTTTTCCCGGTAAACATAAACGCCAAAACCGTGCAGGGAGCAAAGGCGTATCCTTCGGTAGCCGGAATCGGCGAACACATCGACCTGGCGATCATCGCCACCCCCGCGCCAACAGTTCTGGAACTGGTCGAAGCTTGCGGCAAAGCCAAGGTTAACGGCGCAGTGATAGTTTCCTCGGGATTCAAAGAAGCCGGCGCGCCCGGCCAGAAAATGTTCGAACGCATCACGGCCCTGGGAAAAAAATACGACATGAAAATTTTGGGGCCCAACTGCCTGGGATTCATCAACCCGCGGATAAACCTCAGCGCGAGTTTCGCACCGGCAATCCCGGACGCAGGCGGAATCGCGTTCATTTCCCAAAGCGGCGCGCTCTGCGACACGTTTCTGGACTGGTCCATGCGCGACAATATCGGCTTTTCCCATTTCGTCTCCATCGGTTCCATGGCCGATATCAGTTTTGACGAACTGATCGATTATTTCGACACCGATCCGAATGTCACAAGCATAATGCTCTACATGGAGTCCCTTAACAACGCCCGGAAATTCATGAGTTCGGCACGCGCTTTTTCCAAAACCAAGCCGATCGTCTGTCTGAAAGCCGGATTGGGGTCGGCGGGCGCCAAAGCCGTCGCTTCGCATACCGGCACGCTTGCCGGCGATAACAAAGTTTTCCAAGCGGCATTCCAGCGCGCCGGCGTCATCCGCGCTGATACCGTGAGCGAATTCTTCAACTACGCCAAGACGCTGAACCATTACAAAAAACCCAAAGGGAACCGCCTGGCAATTATTACCAACGCGGGCGGGCCGGGCGTGATTTCCACCGACTTTTTAACCGCCCGCGGCGGACGCTTGGCCGAAATTTCCCAAAATACAATCCAAGCGCTTAACATGGAATTACCGCCGGCATGGAGCCGGTCAAACCCAATCGATGTCCTGGGCGACGGAAAACCCGAACATTACAAATCCGCCGTCAAATCATGTTTGGACGACCAGGAAATTGACGGCATTCTGGTCATCGTCACGCCGCAAGCCATCACGCAATCCGACCAGATCGCGCGCGAGATCGCCTGTTTGCCCGCCATCGGCAGCAAGCCGGTATTCGCTTCGTTCATGGGCGGGCGGCTCGTTAAAGACGGTATCGATATTTTGCGCGGCGCCGGAATCCCGGTATATCGCACGCCGGAAAAAGCGATTGCCTGTTTTCTGGGCATAAACGACTGGCAAAAGAATCTGGAAAACATTGAAACCACTCCGGAGGCAATCCCGGCGGAATTCACCCCCGATACCGAAACCGCGCGGAAAATAATGGATACTGCAAAAACTGACCAGCGATTTATCCTCACCGGCGCGCCGGCCAGGAAGTTCCTGGAGTGCTACGGCCTCAACGCCAATCCCGCGTATCTGGCGAAAACCGCCAACCGGGCGGCCGCGATCGCGGCAAAAATCGGTTTCCCCGTGGCAATCAAGCTTGAAGCAGCGGGCCTCTTGCATAAAACCGAAGTGGGCGGCATTAAACTTAATATCCGGACTGCGGGCGAAGCCAAAAAAGCGTTTGCCGAATTAACGGAAAACGCCAAGAAATACATCGACCCCAAGGATATCGAAGGAATAACCGTGGAAAAAATGGTTTTCAAGAAATTCGAACTTATCGTGGGCGCGAAATCTGATCCGTTGTTCGGCCCGGTGATCGCTTTCGGCATGGGCGGCGTGGCGGTGGAGGTTTTTAACGACGTGGCCATCGGCCTGCCGCCGCTGAATATGGCGCTGGCAAAAAACCTGATGGAACAAACCAAGATTTTCACCCTGCTCAAGGGCTATCGCAATATGCCCGGCGCCAACATCAAAGAGCTGCAATTTTTCCTCTATAAATTTTCCTACCTGCTGGCCGATTTTCCGCAAATAAAAGAAATCGACATCAATCCCCTGGCCGCCGACGAGAATGATATCGTGATCATGGACGCCAAAGTGGTATTCGACCGGCAAATCATGGAAAACCCGCCCAAACCCTACGCGCATCTGGCGATATTGCCGTACACCAAAGAATACGAAAGCCATATAACGATCGGCGGCGGCCAAAAAGTTTTCCTGCGGCCGATAATGGCCGAGGACGAACCCCGCCACCGCGAATTCCTTAACAATCTTTCCGAAGACAGCAAACGCTTCCGGTTTTTCGGAGCGATGGAAAATTTTGACGCCAAATTCGCCCGCCACTTCACTCAAATCGACTATGAGCGCGAAACCGCGATCATCGCCGAGATCGAGGAAAAAGACAAAAAGACCACTATCGGCGTGGGCCGCCTCATCGAAGAAGAACCCAATGTAACCGCCGAATTCGCAATCGTCGTCGCCGATGCTTGGCAAAATAAAGGCCTCGGTAAAAAGCTAACCGACCACATGATCCGCATTGCCCGCCAACAAGGACTGAAAAAAATATATTTGAGTTTCCTGAAAGATAATTTTGCCATCAAAGCACTGGTCAAAAAAGAAGGCTTCACGGTTACGGAAAACGCAGACAATGGTTACGCCGAAATTACCTTGGATTAACCCATAACCATCGGCTCACAGTTGGGGAATAGAAATGCGCCGCTAAAAGCGGCGCATTTTTCAAATACGCGCTATTGACAAGTTTAACGAAAAGAGTAACTAATAAATCAAGGGAATAGCCCGCTTTTGCTCTTACCAAAGAGCGCGGACTATTTCCTCCCACCTCATCGAAAGCTCCTATGATTTCATTTTGAACGGCATGGTTATTATGTAATTCGCCCTCCCCAAAAAGAACTATGCCGCTCTTTCTTCACTTTTTTAAAAACGCACAGGCGGTTTTTTATTACCTGATAACAACATCATCGCCAATTTTCGCGCCAATGCGGCCGGTTTCGCCGGCATTGATTTCCAAGACATAGCTGGCGTTTTTTCCCGGATTCACCGGCGGACAAATATCGCCGCTGCATGGAGGCGTGTTTTTTGAAATAAAGATGATTTTTTTATCGGCACCGATCCAAACTATATCCAATGGTATTAAAGTATTTTTCATCCAAAAAGAATAAATTCCTTCTTGCCCGAACTCGAACAACATCCCCGAACTGCGCCCAAGGCTTTCGCGGAACATCAATCCTTGCGTCCGTTCCTGAGGCGTTACCGCCGATTCAACTTTATAGCATTGCGATTTAATACAAACCTCCGGCTTTTTATCATTCTCTTGGCCCATTACGAAAAGCCACGCGGCAACTGCCGCGGCTGCCGCGATCGATAACAAATAAATCGTAAATTTCTTTCTGCTCATTACTCAATACTCGTCCCTCATTTACTATTTCAGTTCGGCTGGCCGCATTCGCCGAACGTTGCCGGCGGCGTGCTGCGCCTGTAGCTTCCCGAATTGGAAACCGCGTAATAACCGCCCGTTTCCATTTTGGCAAAATAACAGAATTTGAACGCGGTTCTGAAATTATCCAAACCGCAATAAATATAACCGCCGCCGCAACCTCCACCCGAATTCAGCGGATCAACCGGGGTTTTCGCCAAGGCAAACCCCATGGTTACCGGATAATTTGCGGTCTTTCCGAGGCAATCGCCGCCATCCGTGCCGCAAGTATAATATTGCGATTTGAGGCCGAACCATTTCGACTGGGCAACGGAAAGCTGGGACATGTCGTTTTGCCTTTTTAAGTCCCTTTGTTGCGGCGTCAACGGCAAAGGCGTTTCGATTTCCGGCTTTGCCTCAAGCGGAGCAACCGCACAATCCGCGAGGCTTAATGGCGGACTGGCACGTTTAAAACTCCCCAGGCGGGAAACTCCATAATACCCGCCCGCCTCAAGCTTGGCGTAATAACAAAACTCTTTGCTATTTTGAGTATTATCAATGCCGCAATAAGTATAGTCCCGGCCGCAAACCCGGCCCGCGTTCACGGGATCCACCGCGCTATTCCCCGCGCTGCCGATCGATGAAGGCAAGCTGTTCGCCTTCCCGCGACAATCGCCTCCCGTGGTACCGCAAGTATAATATTTTTTGTGGTCGCCGTACCATGACACTTGCGCCGCGGCCAAGCGTCTCATATCGATTTGGCGCCTCTCGTCGCGCGCGGCAAAGTCGCCGCTTAATTTTGGAGCAACCGTCGGCAGATCTTTCGGACTGCCGCTCGCCGGCACCGTTAACGGTGCAGACGCATTAGTCGTCTGGCCGCGATTGATTTCGGTTTCAGGAGCCGCATCGATATAGTCGCCCTCTGTAATTTGGATATTCCCCTGATTTTCCGTTGATGTCGAAAATTCCGTCCGCGATTCGGATTGTGGCTCCTGCCGGACATCTTGCTGATTTCCTATCTCGACATTGCCCGAAGGAAATTTATGGTTATTAAAATAAGCAATCGCGAAAAAACCCGCAATAACAATGGCAATTGCTGCCGGCAACAAAGGGATTTTTTTGATCGCGTTAACAATCTCTATTTTATTCGGCTGTTTAAAAACAATCATATTGTTTTTTCATTATAACACGAAATGAAGCCGCGTCCCGCGGCTTCAAAAAAATCACGATTCCATAACCTTGCCCGGGAAAATTACCGACAACAGCCTTTTATAGGCAAAGCTGCGCCCCGTGCTCGATTTAAGATAAAGCTCAAAATCGTGCGCCTCTTTTTCGGTATCGAAAGCCTCGTGCCATACCAGTTCCCAAGGCGTATGCGGCCGGGTCGAAATCACCCGCGCGTGATTATGCATCATAACCCCGTTCTCTAGGTCGCTGGTCGAATCAATGTAAAAAATATTCGATTTCAAGCTGTATAAAATATAACAATAATACATTCTCCATCGGCAAGACGCGTCGCAGACCGATTCCAAACCAGTTATCTCTTAGACCCACTGCTTAAATATTTCCTACTGCAATTTCCATATTTCGGCTGCGCCGAATTCATCACTCGTCGACAGACTTTGGTTTCAAGTATGCCTCCTCGTTCTTCATCCGGCTCGCGCGAAATCTGAAAATTTCGCTACGGAAATATTTGAACAGTAGGTCTAATGGCTCTCCATAACATACTTCGCCAAAGAAATCAACCCTTGTCCAGCGTGATAGGTTGTCACAATCAGGCTAATTTTTGCTTTTCATATCCCGGGCAATTTTTTTAAGTTCAGGAAGTCCGACTTGCAACCCAAGCTGCGTGGAAATGTACCCCGGGTAGTTATCAAAAAATATCTTTTCGCCACACCAACATTCCTTGAATTCCTTGCCCACGCCGTGCATCGGGTAAAGCTTCAAATGCGCGTGATTCACGCCCATTCCCTCTATTACCAGCGCGACCCGGCTCACCTCCAAGCCTTTTTCCAATATGCCGGCAACAGTTTTGGCCGCTGCAAAAAATCGCCCGTAAACGTCATCGTGCATATCGAAAACATAAGAATCATAATGGACCTTCGGTATCACCAAAGCCATTCCTTTGGTATTGGGATTAATATCCAAAATCGCGAAAAATTCCTCATTTTCCCAAATAATGGCTGAATCGGTTTCCCCTTTTGCGATTTTGCAAAATACGCAATTCTCCATAATTTCTTCGCGGTATTGTTTTATTTACCTTAAGATAACTTTTCTGAGTGGAATTTTCAATCATGGACGCTGTTTAAATCGGTTTACTTGACTAAAGCGATTTAGTTTGATAAAGTAATGGCATGGACTGGAAAAAAGAAAATAACCAAAATTTGATTGAGGCGTTCCTAACGCTCAAAACCGCTGGCGAAGCACAAGCCTTTTTGCGTGATCTAATGACCGAGGATGAAATCAGGGAATTCGCCAATCGCTTGAAAGCCGCTTGGATGCTTTCTGATAAAATCCCCTATTCGGCCATCGTTAAAAACACCGGCCTAAGCTCGACCACGGTCGCCCGCGTTTCCAAGTGGCTCAACGGCCCTCTCGGCGGATACAAAACCCTCATTGACAGGTTGCATCACCGCGCCCATACCTCCCGAGAAGAGATTGGCTGCGGTTAGCTTTGTTTTTTTAAATTAATTACCCGCCATCGATCCCTTCCCGGAAGGGTTTTTTGTTTGGAAAACCATTCTGCTATTTTGGAAGGAATAGCCCTTTTAAAAAGGTGATGATATGAAAAAGATCAATATTGTTTTGCCGGATGGATCAATGATGGATAAAATTACCGCCCTGTTTTCTAGGGCCGGAATGCCAATAACCGCAAATAACCAGCGAACAAAAGAAGCGTCGGTCGACTGCGAGTTTATCGGAAAAATTATTTTTCAGCGACCACCTGAAATACCGCAATATGTCGCGGGCGGGTTGTTTGATATCGGGTTTGTCGGGCAGGATTGGCTTGCCGAATCGGACTTGGATTTACCGGTCCTTCTAAAATTGCCTATCGGCCGCAAAACAAATAACCCGGTAAAAATCGCGCTCGCAGCCGAAAACAGCCGCGGATTCAATAATGTAACTGATTTGCCGCGCGATTGCAGAGTGGCTACCGAATACTTAAACCTGGCGCAAAAATTCTTTTGCGAAAAAGGCCGGCCCGATATCAAAGTATTCCGGTCTTATGGCAATACGGAACACAAAATCGGATTGGGATTGGCCGAAGCCATTGTTGATGTGGTGGAAAGCGGAGAATCGCTAAGGGAAAACCGGTTGGAAATTGTTTGCGAAGTAATGAGGTCGAATGTCGTTATCGTGGCAAACGTGGATTCATTGGCCGACAAGAGTAAAGAACCCTATCTTAAATGTTTTGCCAAACTCATTGGCGGAGCTTTCCAAGCATCAAAATACGTGATGCTTACCGCCAATGTACCGAAAACCGTTTTTGGCAAAGCCTGCGCGATCATGAAAGGTCTCAAGGGTCCGACATACTCGCCGCTCGCAGAAACAGGATGGTTCGCCCTCCAATCGATAGTTCCCCGGAAAAAAGAGCAAACCGCGATCAATGATCTGCTGCAGATCGGCGTAACCGATATTATCGTGAATCGGGACATTCCGCTAGTAATGGAATAGGTTTGTCGCAAGAATTTCTTGCGACTTTTTTGTCGGATAATTACCAGACTTTATTGAATTCCCAGCCTTGTTTTTTGGCGTTCTCGAAATAATTTTTCAGTATGGTTTCCGAATCCTGGTCAGTCTGGTTCTTGCCGATGATGTAGTGCATCGACAAAATCAGTTCCAGATATGAATTGCCGTTCAGTTCATAAACATCGCCCGGCCCATCGTGTTTGCAATTCATGCAAAACACCAGGCGGTCGGGGTTGGGCTGCAAGAGCATGCCGTGCGCCGCGTTAGAGTAACCGCCGCCGTCAGCACCAACCCCGGCTAGGGTTTCGGCAACCTTTCTTTTGGCCATGCGACCTACAATCTCGTATTTGTCATCAGCCAGGAAGAAAACGAATTTATATTTCCTCAAGTTCGGTATTTGCAAATCCTTGATCCTGTCGGCGATCCCGGAAATATCTTCCTTCAAAATACCGTAAAGCATGGCAATATAAGTGCTGACGTTATACGTCGGCGGTTCAATCACTGCCGGATACACGATGATATTCTCCGGCTTCAAGAATTTCCCGGCGGGCGGTTCGGGATTGGAAGTTATCAGTTTGGGCTGCCAGCCTTTCTCGGTCAGCCATTTGGCCATCTTGATGCCGTCTTTGGCACCCGACGCGTTGACGATATAAACATCTAGGTCGCTTTCCGGATTGTTCTCGAAGAAAAACTTGTAATCGACAACCGAAAATCCGTGGCCGCCGAAATTTTGCGCCAGGATCCGGCCGGTATTGTCAGCATCGCCCGCGCCCACGAAAACATTGCGGCTCGATTTCTGGATTTTCAATTCCGGATACTTCCAGTTCGGCAAGTTTTCCAAAGCTTTTAATGCGTAATAATCCAGCTTCTCGATCTTTTCTATTTTTTGATTTTCCATTTGTTTTGAATAGTCGTTAATGACTTTGAGTTATTTTAACACAAATTTTAAATTCAGAAATATCTCATACGGTTTAGCCAAAATTTACATTAGTATAATATAAAAAGAATGGACAAAAGCCTAAGCCTTGTCCATTTTCCATATCTTGTAGCCCAGCAAGCTAGCGATTTCAATCGCCTGTTGAGCTTGAAGCATTTGTTGCTGGATTTTTGCTTCCGGCCGGTTTTCCCGCCACGGCGTGGAAAAACCGGCAAACATAAAGTCAACATCCAGACCCTCGGATCGCGCCACAATCATGGCCAGCAAATCCACGATCCAGCGCGGATAATTCCCGTAGGTCGTTTCGTATATCTCCACACCACTGTGCAAGATTGGCAAAACTTTCATAAGCGCATCGCGACGCCATGCTTGGAATCCCATCGGAAATTTCTGGTTGAAAATATCAGCGATTGTACCAGCCCGTATCGGCGAGAGTGCTTCATAAAATTCATCTATTGTTTTATAGATGATTCTCATCGATGACCGCGGCTGGCCTTCAACCCGATACCAGACCGGCAAGAACATCGCCTGGATATTGGAATATTCAAAGGCATCGACGATATCAAGAATAATCCAAGGATCGTGTTCCTGGGAATCAATCTTGATAATAATATCCGCCCCTGTGGCTAAAAGCGCCTTGTAGGCGGTTAAAATGCCCCAGTCCATACCATGATTTACGGTTGGTAAACCGGCAATCACGTTATATTTGTCGCTGTCGACAGCCGGATTGCCGTCGTTTATAAACCCATGGGTTAATGAAACGCCCCGAGCCGCCAGAGCATCTTTCACCTTTTCCATTTCGCGGACCAATTTATCCAATTGGTCAGCGCTCTCCTTGTAAGTGAGCGAAAAAGCTGCAACTTTAATTGTCAAATTTTATCCCTCCTATGTTTTATAAAAGCACGTAATTTGTATTTTGTCAAATAATTTACCCACAAATAAAAATGATGCGAAAGTTAAGCGACACCATTTTTTGAATGATTATTTTTTATTCAGATAATCGTTGATTATTCCTTTAAAATTAAATCCTATTTTCAAGGATGGCAGTTTCTCGGCCGGGAAAAAATTCATATCATAACCTTCGCGAAGGCTCAATTCGGAAAATTCAACCGTATCGTCGCTGGCAAAAATTATCTGCTCAACGCCATTGTCTTCATACCTGCCGAGAAAACTGACGCCTCCCAGTTCGTATTCAAGCTCTTCTTTTATTTCCCGGCGCAAAGCGAGTTCGGCGGTTTCGCCATCATGGACGCCGCCGCCAAAAAGCACCCAAGTCCCCTTGGCCGGCTCTTCGTCGCGCAGCTGCAGCAACAACTCGCCCGTTTTGTTCCTTATTATCACGCAAGCCTTAATCTTTTCCATAATGTGATATTTTAACAAAAAACCGCCAAAATGGCGATTTCCAGCACTACTGGATATTTGAATCAGGCCTGCTTTTTTGCCAGCGGCAAGTAAACGGTAAAATGCGACCCCATCCCTTCGATGCTTTCCGCAGTGATCCTGCCTTTCCCGTTACGCACATCCTCCCCGGGTTCCGGCTTCGCCTCCACCCGGGGTTTCCTTTTGAATCGTATGAAAATTCACGATAATATTTATTCAACAGTAATATGTTGGCGACTTTTCATATTGACTTGCCGCGGCCGTTAAAGCCGCAGCAAAACAGGTACCAATCATCTCCCGCACTCCAGCAGCTACCTTCCCTCCACAACGCCGCTTTCCGTGCAGGGTTTCCTGGATAGATAAAAAACAGCCACGAGTTTATCTCGTGGCTGTTTTTACGATTTCGCGATTAGTCAATGAATGTCAGCGCCTTTCCATAAGCCGTTCCGCGGCCCGTGCGGCCGATGCGGTGGATATAATCCTCGTAGGTTTGCGGCAAATCGAAATTGATCACATGCGTCACGCCGTTGATATCCAAACCGCGCGCGGCCACATCGGTGGCAACCAATACTTGGATCTGGTCTTTCTTGAACATTTCCAAGGCTTTCACGCGGCGCGAGTAATTCTTGTCGCCGTGGATTGATTCGGCCTTAAAGCCGTTCTTGACCAAGGTTTTGGAAAGATTTTCCACGCCGTGCTTGGTGCGCCCGAAGACCAGCACTTTGCTGTATTCTTCTTTAACCAACAATTCGCGCAAGATCTCGGCCTTGTTTCTGCCGGCAACTTTCACCACGTCCTGTTCGACGTTCTTTGAAGTCGCGCGGCTTTTGATGGAAATGCGTACCGGATTATTCAGAAATTCGCCGATCATCTTTTCGATCTCGTACGACAGCGTCGCCGAGAAAAACAATGTCTGGCGGTCTTTCGGCATTCCGGCCATCAAGAACCTCATATCGTTAATGAAACCCATGTCAAGCATCCGGTCGGCCTCGTCCAAGACGACGGTCGAAAATTCCGCGAGCTTGATCCGGCCGCGGTCAATCAGATCCTTCAAGCGTCCGGGAGTACCGATGATGAAATTGTTCTGGTATCTCAATTCCGACATCTGCCGGCCAAGGCTGGCGCCTCCCACGCAGCAAACCGAATACATTCTCAATCCCTTGGCCAGGCTTTTGAATTCCTGATCGGTCTGCGCCGCCAACTCGCGCGTCGGAGATACAATCAAGACTTTGGCGCGCGGGTTTTTAATGACCTTGTTGATCAAAGGCACCAAAAATGCCGCGGTCTTGCCCGTTCCGGTGTCGGCAATACCAACCACGTCAACCCCTTTTAATAATTGGGGAATGGCCAAAGATTGGATCGGGGTGGAGGTTACGTAACCTTTATCCGCGATCGTTTTCTTCAATTGCGCGACAATTTCAAAATCATTGAATTTGCAATTCGTGTCCGTCGCAATGGTCGGGTCCTCGGCGGCAATCGCCTTATTGACGAACTTTGCCGGGTCGATCTTGACTCCCCGGTTAAACCCTCTTTTGGAACCGCCGAAACGGCTGTTGCCAAACTTGGCCGGCGCGGTGAAGCGGCGGGGCCGGGCTCCGAACTTGGAAGACCTCGGTTTCATAAAGTACCCCGAGAAACTGTTTTTGCTTTCTGTTTTCGTCTGCATAGCTTATCTATAACTTCGGGTCTGTTAAGCTTTTATCAGTGCGTCTGCAAGCCAAAAAAAGCGACCAATCATTTATCTATCGCCAGTTTTTGAAGCTTTCCGATTATATAAAAGCTTAACGAGAATAGGTTTTACCTAGACAAAACTAACGAGAATATTAAAGTTATGTTTAAACAATATCATAAAATCATTTATGTGTCAAGCGTTCTTGGTCCGCACAACCGGCAAAGACAGGCGCACCTCCCGATAAAAGTAGATACCCACGGGCAAGCCCGTGGTCTTCTGACGTACTAATAAATCCATCGGGAATATATGGATGTAAAAAAAATTTATGACTTGCCAGACCAATGTCAAGCAAGTCATTTCGCCAGAGGAAATCACCTCTGCGCTACTATGATCGCGGCTACTATCCGCCTGTCTACGGGTTTAACCAACTCCACGGGCACAAATCTGCCATCAACTTCTGCCTCAGGTACGGGCACAATCTCGGCCACTACCTTGGACTTGGCATTGGTTCGCTTTTTGGAGCCAACACCATCTACCTTTACTGCTTCTTTTACTGCATCCGCGGTCGCTTCCTCTACCGCTTCCGCAATCGCTTTTTCTACCTCTGCAGCGGCTTCGGTCTTTGCCTTTACCCTTGTCCTTGTCTTGGACTTGGGCTCTTCGTCGAATACAACGATGTCACATTGAGGAAGAGTAACTGTTTTACCCCCCAAGAATTTCATTGCTCCAAGTGCTAACAAAACTATACAAACACAATAAACCAATGCTGCAAATCCTTCCATTCCTTTATCCTCCTTTGTATCTTAATATAATTTATAGCACATTTATTATTTTTTGTCAAGATTATTTCTCCCTGCTCCAAATCCGCTGGGTTAAAAAAGACAAACCCAAAAAACAGACCTGGCCAGGTCTGTTTTTTGAATCTCTGAAAATCATTTACATCACCGGAGCGGGAACCTTTTCCAACCCAGGATTGACCGGGATCTTGAAAAACGCCGGATCTATGGTTGTTTCAAAGCAGGTGTGTTCCGCACCATGGATCCAATTTTGGGGAACAGTTTTCAACCCGGCCTGCGAATAGAAATACTGCGCTTTCCCGCTTACCTCCGAGTTGTTCAAAACCGTTTTAAAATCCGCGCAAAGCCGGAACGAAAGGTCTCCGGTAATCGAATATTCGTATTGGTTACCGGTTTCCGGATCTTTGGGCATGGTATAGCCGATCACGCTCAACTCATTCAAGTTTTTCGGCAGCGCGGATTTCTGCTGCCAATAATTCGCGCTGCTGTTTTGAATCTCCAGCAAATTACCCACCCTCTGCTCGTCAAACCTAAGATCGCGCTGTTTCGCCGGAGAACCCATCAATGAAAATCCGAAAATAATACTGGCCGCGATCACCGCCGCCGTTATCCAGGCGATCTTTTTGGGCAGATCGGTCGTTTTTTCTTTTTTCTTCAGATCCCAAAAATAATAACTGAACACCGCCGCGGCCACGGCCAAGATCACCGCCGACTTCAGGAAAAACTGCGTGGTCAGGTCGCCCCGCAAGAAATTGAATATGAGCGTCACCAGGTCAATGATGATGGTCAGCGCCGCGACAAACAAAGTTATGTACCACAGCCATTTGCGCACCCCGGATTCCCGTTTGGCGGGATTGATCTTGAAGTCCTTGCCGATTATCCATGAAACCAGCGCATGCACCGGGAACGCGACCACCAACACCGAAGTACCCCAGATCAGCGTCATATATATCTGGCTGCCGGCACCCTGCGGATTCAATTTATCCGGAACCAGAAAGTTGATTATCTGCCACCACAAAGTGATAAAGCCGATCACACTCAAATAGATCATCGCCGCCGACAAAAGATGCAAAAAAGTATCCTTGGCGGTTTCTTTGCCCGCGAGCCTAATCTGCGCTGTATTTTCCATATCTTTTTTGGTTATTGGTTATTAGTAAAAATTATAACAAACCCTCTCAAAAACGCCACAATGCGAATCACCCGAAAATAAGCTCTCGGATTAATGTTATATGGATACGGATTAAAACAATATTAAACGCGGCCGGAACCGGCTGCGAAACGTTTAGCCTAGATTATATCAAGAGGGACATTGCTTTTTGGAACCCTATAATTACTGCCCGGCTTACTACTATTTCGGATCGGCACCCTATAGCTAATATCATTCCAGCCGTTACCCGGCTTATTCCGGATACTGTCCAATCAGCTATTATTATAGTAGCTCTATAACTATGGGGAAGGAAAAAGCTGGCTGCCACCGTCCGAGTTTTCGGATCTCTGGCGCCTGCACCACAACAAACGCCAGCTTTTTTCAAATTTCCCTCCCGCCTTGAATTTTTCAAGGCTTTAAGCTATTATTTACTCGTTAGAAAATCATCCCGCCTGCCAACCGACGGATGGCAGTTAATTTTAAATGTCGCTCAGGAACATAATAATCCATTCCGGTTTTCAAGCGGGATACAATCATTCCGATGTGGCGCAATGGTAGCGCGGCTCGCTGTTAACGAGAAGGTTGTAGGTTCGAATCCTACCATCGGAGCCCAACAGTTGAAACAAACTCATTGTTTACGAATGACGGGTTAAAGCCCGTTTTTTCGTTGGCAAAATTTTGCGCGCTTCGCGCGCTATTGTGGGGGGATGAGGTGGAAACCGGAATTG
>Ga0172379_10002203_pt1 | contig 35382 bp, 43 predicted proteins | sample GrowelOW334metaG_FD_119756 | JGI IMG/M metagenome (GOLD analysis project Ga0172379, IMG submission 119756) | Groundwater microbial communities from an aquifer near a municipal landfill in Southern Ontario, Canada - Groundwater well OW334 metaG | ecosystem: Environmental > Aquatic > Deep... | reverse complement strand
AAATCAACGCTTTTAAAGATGTTGCTCGCGGAGGAAAGTCCGACTACAGGAAAGATATTTTTGGACAATATTGACGTCCAATCTCTCAAAAAATCCGAACTTTCCATTCTGCGCAGAAGGATCGGGGCTATTTTTCAGGATTACCGGCTATTGGCAAACCGCACCGCTTATGAAAATGTCGCTTTTGCCATGGAGGTTTCAGGAAGAGGCAAAGATGAGATCTTAAATATCGTTCCGCAGGTACTTGATCTTGTAGGCTTAATGGACCGTTCGTCCAATCTCCCGCACGAACTTTCGGGCGGCGAACGCCAGCGTGTGGCCATCGCAAGAGCTCTGGTGAATCACCCCGACGTGATCGTAGCGGACGAACCAACAGGCAATTTGGACCCGCTGAATACCTGGGACGTGATCCATCTCTTGGAAAAGATCAATGAGCTTGGTACCACCATCATTCTGGCGACGCATGACCGCGAGATCATTAATAATCTCGGGCGGCGCGTCATCAGCATGGATAAAGGCCGCATTATCAGGGATGACGAAAAAGGAAAATATATCATTTAACCATCATGGAAACACTCAAGCGCATTTTAAGGCATGGCATTCTGAATTTTCGGAGGAACAGATGGCTCTCTATCGCCACCATTTTCAATTTTTTTCAGATGCTCTTTTTGCTTTTCGGGCTGTTATTCGTTTCCATTACAATGACCGCTTTTACGAATGAGTTGATCGACCGCATCGATATCAGCGTCTATTTCATCAATGATGCGCCGGAAGAACGCATCCTCAAGATCGCAGATTCCTTGAGGGGGCTGAATGATATAAAGAGCGTGCAATATATTTCAAAAGAGGAGGCGCTCACAAAATTTAAAGAGCGTTATGGGGATAAAGAGACCATTATGATGGCGCTGGATGAGCTGGGAGCGAATCCATTGCAGCCGACGCTGAACATCAAGACTCACAATGTGGCAAGCTATCAGCTTATCGCGGATTACCTTGCACGCGCCGATTTTCAGGATATTGTTGAGAATGTCAACTATACACAGAACAAAGATATCATCGACAAAGTGCAGTCGGTCACCGATGCAATAAAGCGCGCGGTATTCATTCTTATGCTGGTGGTCGGGGTTAATGCGATTCTTGTTGCGTTCAATACCATCCGCGTTGCCATTTATTCCTCAAAAGAGGAGATCAGCGTTATGCGTCTGGTCGGCGCGTCCAATTGGTTTGTGCGAGGTCCCTTTATTCTGAGTGGGGCGCTTTATGGCCTCTGTGCCGCGGCGCTCACCATCATTGTTTCCTATGGAGTTATTCTTTATATCTCCCCTTCGGTGGTGCGATTTGAGCCGAGTCTTGATATCCTTGCTTATTTCCACGCGAATTTTCTCAAGCTCTCTGTTATTCTTGTCGGTACAGGGGTGGGGCTTGGCATTGCGAGCAGCTTTATCGCAATGCGGCGGTATCTTAAGATATAATTATTCTATGACAGTGGAAAAACTCCCGCTTGCCGGGAGTTTTTTAATTTCATACCTCTGCAGCATTGCATTTTTGTTAAGCTGTGGTGCGATAGAGCAAGAATTGATTCTTTTATAAAAATGCCTCCGCGATCAAGCGGGGGCATTTCACTATCTTGCAAAGGCGATATTATGCTTTTGGCGCAAACCGTGCCTGGAAGAACCGAAGGGATTTTGGTTCGTATATCATACGCAGTCCCTTGATGTGCTTTCTCCGCTGCCATGTTTTCAGGGTGCCCTCTACCACCACATCAAGATGTTCTTTGTGGTATGCGCGGCGGGGGAGGGTAAGCCGTACCAATTCAAGACCGTGGTAGGGATCTTTGCCGTGCTGTCCCGATACGATCCCGCGCTCCATTGAGCGCACGCCGCTTTCCACATAGATCTCCGCCGCAAGCCGTTGTGCGGGAAATTGCTCTTGTTTGATGTGGGGGAAGAACCGTTTTGCGTCCAAAAAGACCGCATGCCCCCCGATGGGAGTTACGATCGGTACACCGTGTTTTTGGAGTTGTTCGCCAAGATACCGTACCTGCGATACATAGTAAGCCACCTCATGGTCCCGGGAGAACTCAGAGAGGCCAACGGCAAGCGCTTCCATGTCGCGCCCAGCCATGCCGCCGTAGGTGTGCAGGCCCTCATACACCACCACTTCTTCTTTCGCTTTGCGGAACAGTGTAGGATCATTGGTCGCTAAAAATCCTCCGATATTTACCACTCCGTCTTTTTTTGATGACATCGTGGCGCCATCGGAGAGCGCACATATGGCGCGGGTGATCTGCCGAACGGATCTATTCTTGAATCCGGGCTCGCGCTGCTGGATAAAATAGGCGTTCTCAAAAATGCGCGTGATATCAAGATAGAGCGGAATGCGGTTGCGTTTTGAGATCGCGCGTACTTTCTTGAGATTGGCAAGTGAAAATGGCTGTCCGCCCGCCATATTCACGGTTGCCTCCATGCTGATGTATGCGATATTCTTGGCGCCGTGTTTTTTTATAAAAGTATCCAGTTTGCCGGTGTCCATATTTCCCTTGAAAGGGAAGGTGCCTTTTGGGTCATGTGCCTGTTTCACGGCAACATCCATCCAAATGCCCCCTGCCAATTCCTGGTGCAGGCGGCGCGTGGTGAAGTACATATTGTTGGGCACATATTGTCCCGGCTTGATGCAGGTTTTAGACATGATATGCTCGGCGGCTCTTCCTTGATGCGTGGGTACGGTGTATTTGTAGCCGAAAATATCACGGATCGTTTTCTCAAGATGATAAAAATTCTTTGACCCCGCGTATGCCTCATCTCCCATCTCGAGCGCCGCCTTTTGCGCCTCGGATTGCGCCGAGGTTCCCGAGTCGGTCAGAAGATCTATGTATACATCGTCCGATCGCAGCAGAAAGGTATTATATCCCGCTTTTTTGATCGCACTCATGCGTTGTGCACGCGTCAGGCCTGCGGCAGGAGTTGGTTCGACAACTTTTATTTTATAGGGTGGTCGCATAGAGAATAATTTAATGCTTTAGTGTCTTCAGAATAACACAAAACGTGGCCACAAATAAAGAAAGACCCCCGAATGTTCGGGGGTTTATAAGGGGAAAGAACGAGCAAGGATCCAAGCTATGATAAGCCTGGGGATTATGATATGGGAGCGGGTGGGGGGGTGGTCTTTTTTGTCCGCGACATGGGCCGCGGCTGCCTTAATGCTTGTTGATGACTGAGAGCCATCAGACAGAGAAAAGATACCCAAAGGGTGCGATTGGTCACTGCGATAGCGACCACAAATAAAACTGAAAAAAATAAGGAATTTGCCCACTTCACGTCACCTTGCTTTGAAATGAAAAAGAACAAGAGGATATACTAGTCTTCCCATAAAGATTTGGCAACACCTATTTTAGCAATTATTTATAGAAATCTGTGGAAAACTTTTTTTGCGGGAAAGGGCGGCTCAGGGTCGCTTTGGCAGATCGCTCCGCTTGCTCACATAAAACAAAACCCCCGCTTAAGCAGGGGGTTATTTAAGAAAACATGTCTGTATAATACGAAGGGCAACCCCAAATATAAGGGCAATGGTGATAAGACTGGAAAGTTTTTGATATTCGGGCTTGTAGCGCTCGATGGAATCTGCCGCGATCACAGCAGCCAGAGCAAGGCACAGCACGAACTCCCAGGGGAGCTTTAGGCACCCCGCAACGATGCCGCTCGCGATACACAAAGAGACCAGAATGGAGAGGAGCACCCACGCCTTATTTGCCAAGATCTTTCCTCCTCATTGGGAATATAAAAGAACCGCAAGACATTATAGTAGCGTGATCATGGTGATTTTTGCAAGGGCGGGGTGACGTGTGCCTGCCTGGCGCCTGCCTGACGGCAGTCAGGGTAGGTAGGTCTTTATAAGTAATGAGCAACAGTTGATAAAATAGAAAACATCTGGGATCGAGAGCGCTTGGTATTGTGGGATCGATTCTTGCAAAAAATGACGATGCTTGATACTCTTTTATAAAAGAAAGTTCCTTCAATAAACATCGATCATCAACAAGGAGGCGCAATGCCGCTACTGAATCCCTCGGACTGGGCGTTCGAATTCATCACGGTGGGCGAGGTTACCTTTGTTTCATTTACCACGGCGGTTCTGCCGAGCCGGTTCCCCGAGAGCGAGGAACGGCGTTTTCTCATGGCGAATCTCGGCGAGGCATCGGAGCTCGTGGAATGCGTTTTTGAAGTGAGAAGCTCCACCATCGGTTATGAGCTCTCCAACCGCGGATTCGTGCACGGATCTTCGACGGCAGGAGATCTGTTGCGGTGCCTTGGCTCAATGGGGTATTTCATCCCTCCTGTCGATGACGACAATTAATAATGATCCCTCGCACAGAGCCCGCCTACCGGCAGGCAGGCGGGGGATTTATTTTTATGCCTAAAAAAATGAGAAGCAATATTTCTGTCAGGCCATTGTGAGCCACCGGAAGAATTTTTTATTCTCTCCATATGCCGCTTTTTTATAATGGTCGCTGATCGCTTTAGTGACGGGTGCTGCCGCTTTTTTGCGCAAAAAATATTCTTTTATCTCGCTCACTTCCTGAAGCTGTATTCCTGTGCCGGTCAAAAAGATTTCATCGGCATTGCGCAGAAATTGAGGGGCAAATTTCTTTTCGATCACCTTAAATCCAAGATCTCTGGCGATCGCGATCACCGAATCCCGCGTGATGCCAGCGAGGATGTTTGAGGCGTCCGGCGTGTAGAGGATATTCCGTTTGATCACAAAAATATTATTTACCGCGCCTTCGGCAACAGAGCCTTTTGTGTCCAAAAACAACGGTTGATCAAAGCCCGCCTTTTTTGCCTCAAGGAACGCAAGTAAGCTGTTGGCGTAGTATCCGCTTATTTTTGCTTTGATGTCCACGGTGCGCGGGTCAAGGCGCCGCAGGGTGGAGATTTTCATCTTCACGGGCCTGATGTTTTCTTTCTCGTGCCAGGGCCAGCAGAATATCATTACGGTAACCTCCGAGCCCACTACATTAATACCCATTTTCGGCTCAGAATAAAACGCCATCGGTCGTATATAGCCGGAGGTTATTGTGTTGGCGCGCAGTACTTTTTTGATCGCTTCTGCCAGACCTTTTTTATCGAATGGAAGCCGCATGCCGAGCGCATGCGCGGAATAGAAGAAGCGGTCAATATGTTCCTGTAGCCGAAAAATTGCGGTGCCGCGCGCGGTGGGGTAGCAGCGGATGCCATCGTACACACACGCGCCGTAGTTGAGCCCTTGATGGAAGCTTAAGATAGCGGCGCTTTTGAGCGGGGAGATCTTCCCGTTAAACCATATTTTCGGTGCGGGGTTCATTTTTTTGCAACGCAGTACAGCGTTTTACTTTTTTTATCATAGTTTGTCAGGCCCGATGCCAAAAAGGTGATTTTCCGGAATCCCGCTACAGTAAGAGCATCGGCAAATTCATCTTTTGTATACATATAAAATATATTGGCGTCGGTGATATAGTGCGGTGCGCGATCCATGCTCCAGAGAATGGCGTTTTGGCGGTGGGTGAGCGTTCTTTTCCGCAGGGCGTTCGTTTCGAGCACAAATGCGCTCAAACCGTCTTTTTCATAGAGGGAGTGGACGGGCGGGTAGTGTTTTGTCGCGATGGTGAAGTTGGGGGCATTAAAGACCAAAGCTCCCCCGGGCTTTAGTGCCGCGTACATTTTTGCAAAGCCGTTTTTTAGCGCCCGGGCGCTGGGGAGGTAGTTGATCGCCTGGCGGATACATACTGTGTCAAATTGCCCGTGCCCGGCAAGCGCGCTCATGTTTTTATGCATCAGCGAATAGTTGCGCAGTTTCTGCCGGGCCGCTTTTTGTTCCAGTTCTTTGAGCATGCCGCCATGCACATCAAGCGCGGTTACATGGTAGCCCTGCTTTAAAAGCGGAATAGTAACCTCTCCGGTTCCTGCGGCAATGTCCAAAATGGCGCCCCGCGGCGGTGTGTTGTTTTCTACCAACTTCACGAAATCCGGAATGCTTCTCAGGTATCGGGCATAGAGAATATCATACAACTCCGGAAAATCTTTGTAGCAGTTTCCTGCCTTTGTATTATTTCGATAGTGTGACGGCATAACGCGTTGTTTCTTCAATAGTATCTCCGCGCACGATCGGTCCGTGATGGGCGAGCATGACAGCGCGGTTTTTTTTCAAAAGCGGCAGAGGAGCAAGGGCGTATTCGAGCGTGCCGGGCGTTTCAGGGAACGATGTTTCGGGGACTAGGGGAGCAGGACGATGGGTGTGTATCACTATATTCGTCTCGGGGAACACATCGAATATCTTTTGCATAAGCGGGGCGTTCAGTGAAGCTTTTTTGCCGGACGGCGAAATGGCGCGGATGATCCGCTTTTCCCAGTCTATGCCTGTTATCAGCACCACATCATCCGGAGCCAATCGTTCTTTGTTGCTTGCCCGTGCGGTGATAAGAAATCCCTCATGGGTCCTTGCGGCAATGCTTCCGTGTGCGGCATGACTTCCCTTATAAAAAGGGGTCATTGATCCCTTGGCATAGAGCAGTGCACAGCTCTTTTTCATGTCGCGGAATTCGCGCGCGTATTTCTGCAGCGGGTTTTTGTCGGTGGTCATTTCCGTTCGAAAGTGGTGCGCGGCGGCGCGCCGCAGGGTAAAATCGAATACTTTTTTGGCAAGGCCGGGGTTGGTAAGTTTCAGTGTGCCTTTTTCCGGGGTCACCAGAATTACTTCCCGCTTGCCGGCGCGTATCTTTGAAAGGTCGTTGGCGATGGTGATATTTGAGCCGCTTTCAAGGCCCGATTTGTAGGCGGTCTCGATAAGTGCGCGGCTGCTTACTCCGGATAGCAGTTTAAAGCCGGCTTGGAACACCGGGCGCTTTGACCACTTTTTGACCTCTCGTATCACTTTGGGGGTTTTGGTAAGGCTAAGTATCAGCCGCTCACTGCTTGAAGATATTTTTCCTGCCCGCGGCGCCATGCCATAATCGGAAACTGCCGCCCCCAAAAAAATAATATCAATTCCTTCCGTGGATACTATATTCTTCAAAGATCGGGCATAGTCGTCGAATGTCCGGTATTCAACGGTTTTTAATCTTCCTCTCAGTTTCAGAAATTCTTTTTGCATTTTTTTGATCCGTGCAAACTGCGGGGCAGCTTTTTTTGCGGGGTCAAATGCAAAACCGCCCGCAAATGGCTGTTTGGCTCTTTTGGCATGCAGGTATACCACGGTATGCCCGGCGCGCAGCGCTTCTTCGGCGATCTGTGAGGGGAACTCTCCGCTGCTAAAACTGCCGACGTGCCGTACGTCGTCGATCTTTATAATGGTGCTTCCTGATGTGACCAATATCTTCATAAGGTGTTTCTACTCCCGTTATTATCGCATGTGCATAATATTTATCAATGCAAAGGGGGTGCAAAAAATAAAACCGCCCCATGGGGCGGCGTGAGTATTACTTGTTTCTGACGAGGGCCATCGGGTCGATCTCAAGGATCTTGCCGATGGTGAGTTGGCCGGCCTTATACAGCGCCGTTGCCTCCTCGTTCAGGCCAAACTTTCCGAGAATGATCTGTTCTTCGCTCGCTTGGATCCTTTCCAGAAATGCCGGGGTGTTCAGCACCAATTCGCCCAGCACCTCATCAAGGGACTGTAGCAGCTCCGTAAAGAGACCCTCCAGCATCTCGGCGTTGACGAATGCGAGCATGTCCGCGGGCATGGCTGCCATCGTCTTCTCGATGCATCCGTTGTCCAAACAGTGGCGCAGGAAAAGGATCTTTGCCTGCACGAGGTTTTGGAGGTTTACGGGAAGGTCGAGAAGCTCGTCCATCACTTCGGGCATGGCCTCGATGTAGGGGCGCATTACGTTGCGCACCTCTTCCGGATTCTCCAAAAACTCGGGGTGTTCGCTGAGCTTTTTCCAGATCGATTCCTTTGTCGGGGGCATCAGTCCTCCTCGTTCGTTGGAGTTGATATGGACAACGGTCAGCCTTTTTTGGTCAGGGTAAAAAAACCGATGAAACGTGGTTTGCCGCAAATAACGAGGTGGAACTTTCCGAGATACAGGCGTCCCTTCTGAACCGTGACAATCGTATCACGGATGCGCCGCGAAAAGGTGTTTTGAGGCGTGTCGTAGTCGATGACGGTGCGGGACCCCTCGTCCCACATCCGCACGACGACCCGGAAAGATCCCCACGCGGTCTTTTCCCAGAAGATATTCTCGCCGACGACGGCCCTGCCTTCATGGCGGAAATTTTTCCGATGGCCAAAGGCCGAAAAGTCGGGGATGATGCCGGTAAGCATCTTCACGTAATAGGTTCCATCAAGATCGGAGGGTAGTGACGGAGGACACAGCCTAAGGAGCCGTCCCAGTGCTTCCTTGTCGGCAGGTATGTCGGTAGTGTGCCCCTCAAGAATGTCGACCAAGCTTTTTTGTTTTGCCATGGTATTTTTTCCTCCCGGTTTTTATCTTTCAATGATCGTGGTGATGTTATAATATTTTTACTTTTCTGTCAATTTGTGTTTGTGATGGTTTGTTTATAAAATGACTGTCATCAAAACTTTCATTGCTCGGCAATAATTTGCAGAAAAAGAAAATTTCGGCAACAATATACCTATGATATTTCATGGTCGCCCGGGCCGGGGAAAAGAAGAAAATATCGGAGATAATGAGGAGGTGCTGCAGGGAGGCGGGGTTGTACTTAGTGCGTTTGCGGAGGCCGGTCTTTCGGCACAAGAACTCGTAGAAAAGAAGGCTTTTACGCGAACACCCGATTCTTTGCGCGTACCCGAGGAGGAGATATTGGAATCAGGCGTGCAGGAGCAAAAACTAAATCTCATGGGCTCCAGTGAAGTTGTCCATATCAAAATACGCGATGACGGATCGGCGGTATTCAAGCCTAGGGATGGCGAGGTGGATTTTAGTAGAGGTTTTGGGCACAAACAAGGAACCCTTTATTTAAGAGAACGGGCGGCGTATCTTGTTGATCGATTTCTCGGATTTAATCTTGTTCCGCCGACCACGATCAGGGAGGTGGACGGCCGAGTCGGGAGCGTCCAGCAATTTATTCCCGACACCCAGGAGCTTTGCGAGATCTCTCACACGGATTGCGCAGCGCATGACAGCGATTTTGGGAGATTAATGCTTTTTGATTATCTGGTCTGGAACGCGGATAGGAACGAAAGGAATTTGTTGGTGAGTAAAACTCCTGAAGGAAAAAGATCGATACATGCGATCGACAACAGCCTTACTTTTGACGGGCAAGCATCGCTCTATTCGGTCAAGAATAGTTTAGGGGAGCCTGTGCCGTCCGATATTGCACAAAATATTCAAAAGATTATTCAGGACGAGGGGATGAAGGCTCTCTTGAAAGAGTTACTTCTGGAACTTTTACCGAAAAAAGATGTCATGGCGTTTTTTGCTCGCATGGAAATGCTTGCTCAGGATCTCTCGGGGCACAAAGAAGACTCCAACCACATTCCTCCGCCGTATATTTTTAGGAATTATAACCCGGGCGGATCTCGCTGATAAACAATAAAAACATGTCTTACGTTGAAATATACAAATTGCAAAATGACGGGTCGCAAAAGATCGTCGCAACATGCTGCCTTGTCGGGGATGTTGTGGAATGTAAGGGAAGCGGCGCACTCGTTGAAAATCTTGCCAAAGAGGGAGTCCGTGATTACTCCGCGGCGGAAAAAATCATGCTTTTCCCCAAAGACGGAATGAAATTTTTGGAGCAGCTCAAGTTCAATTTTCGCTCGGGGTATCTCAATGCATCTGAGGTGAAGGAAGGATAGAGCTTTTTTCGCACCGCGTCACAAAAAGACGCTTCAATTTCCCCAGCGTGAAAATATCGCTTACGTTCGCTTTGCGCTCGTCTCCGTAGAACGGAGACACCCTGCCCGCTTCAAGCTCACGATACTTTTTAGTGACGCAGTGCGGGGATTTATCAAATACAATACTCGGGTTAGGATGGGGGAGCGGGAACAGGATATCGTTCGGGGGGCTTGAATAAGACGAGCTTTTTATTTATAGTATGAAAGTTCCATTTTCACGGGTTTGGAACTTGGGATTTGTGAATTTGGAGCTTAATAATTTGCGGGATCGTCTAATGGTAGGACAGCAGACTCTGAATCTGCTTATCTTGGCCCGCCCCGTTAGATATATACTCGTTATTTAATAACCCCAATAGATTTTATTATTCCTGGTAGCGCTGCGGGATCGTCTAATGGTAGGACAGCAGACTCTGAATCTGCTTATCTTGGTTCGAATCCAGGTCCCGCAGCGTTGCCCAGAATATCTAACGGGGTGAAAATCTTCCCTGTTTGTTCCCGCTTTGTGGGACCACAAACAGCAATTCCGCAGCTGATCCATAAAGTTTACATTTCTTGTTCGAGGAGGGGCAATAGTTTGGCGAGTTAAGTTTAGGGCCATAAAACATGTTAAACAATATTACCAACAACCTGTCGAATTTTTTTAATGGTAGTCCGCTCTTGAATTTTGTTTTTTTGTTTTTAACAATTGGTAGTATTATTATTGCCGTTATTTTTTATTTGCGGAGTCGTTATTTGCGCCAGCCAACCTTTGCCATACGTAATATTAATTTAATTAAAGATAAAACGGAAAAGATTAATTCAGTAGAAATTCTGTTTCAAAAAAAATTCGTCAATAATTTATCCGTAGCTAAGATTGCTATTTGGAATCGCGGCCGCGGAACGATTTGTCAGGCAGATATGGCGCTGGCAGACCCGTTAAGAATAGAGGCAAAAGGCGGTGTAGAAATTCTTGAGGCAAAAATTATCTACAAAAAACAAGAAGCAAATAATTTTTCTTTATTTCTTAGTGAGCCTTCTAAAAAAATAGTTATAAATTTTGACTATTTTGATAAAGACGAAGGAATTATTGTACAGGTTGTCCATACGGGCAAAACAGGAAACGAATTAATTATTGGAGGGACCGTTAAGGGGGGCGGGGAAATACAAAAAGTATCTGATCCATTTTTTATAAAACTACGTTTTCTCACAGATCTAGTAGATAAAATGAAACAAAGACACAAAAGAATCTTTCTTGGTTTGTTGCTTTTGGTGACGCCAGTATTTTTTGTTATTAATAAATATATTCCTAATCCCAAAACAGATTCTAACAATAAAGTTCTAATCGAATATCTTCCGCTCCTGCTTCTTCTGGTGCTTTATTGGTCTACGGGGCTGTCGGCATTGAGAAGAAGAATCCCAAAAGGATTTGAGGTTTATGAGGATGAAATAGCGCCTTTTGTTAAAAAAGATCAAAAGTTAAAAATAATAGCGGCGACTTATGGTACCGATAAAAATTTTTTTGACATAACAAAAGCGCTTAACGAATCCATTAAAGACAACAAGCTAAAATTGACACTCTCAAATAGTATAGCGGGAGACCCACATCTTGGGTTTAAAAAGAAGGGAGAGGTCAAATATATGTATGATGGAAATGAATTTAAAAAAAATTACATTGAAAATGATGTGATTGAACTGCCCTAGCTATTTAAATTTTGTATATGAAAGAGCTAAAGATTAAAGATATAGAAGACACCCGCGTGTTATTCGCAATAAGGAAAATTTGTAAGACCATTATTTATCTTTCAGACCATGTTTCTGCTGATGAAGAGTTTAATTATAAATTATCTAGGGCTCGCTCGCTTTTTAAACCAGACATTGATGAGCTTGCAAATATATCTTTTGGCAGACAAGTAGTCAATAATGATGATGGCTCAAAAACTATTTCAGAATATCGGATGTATCCGGGCAATTTGACGCTGGAAACATTACTTTTGATATTCTCTGATTTTTATAATCTTGCCAAAGACAGTTTTACTGATTTTGAAGAAGAGAATGATTTTATTGTGTATTATGAATTTTTGGAAAAATTTAAAGAGCAGGATGCCGTAGATATTAATTATTTTTGGAATTATATTCATAAGGATTTAAAAGATAAATTTTCTTGGGAATTTTTAAACAACAAGAAAAACGCCGTTTTTGATTTAACTGTTTTTTTGGAGGAAAAAATTAGAAACAAGGTAAAAAAAGAAGTGGGGGAGGACCTTTCGGGTGTCTATTTGATGAGAAGAGCCTTTGCCCCAAACAGTCCGGTTATTAAGGTTGTCCCTACACTAGACAACCAGATAAACAAAGATATTCAGGAGGGAACAATGAACTTGGCGGTTAGTATTATGCAAAAAATTAAAAATCCGAAATCCCATTCGCTTGAACATAACGAAGATGACGAAGTGTTTATTGGCTATATTTTTCTTTGTGATTCTTTGTATAGAAAAATAAAATCGTTAATTTAATTTCATTATTGGGGGCAGGGCACATTAGACGTCTCGTTTGCTGGTCTTCGTTGTTTATGTCTGGCTCGTTTGTTACAGTTCGGGGCGTGTAAGACATGCCCTTTTGAGTATGAATCCAAAATCAAAAACTCGGCAAAAACCTAAGTTCGACAAACGGAACCACAGGGTGCTGGTACTCTAGTCCGCGGATTCGGGGAACCTTTTTCATTTCAAGAATGGCTCAAACTTGGACAAAATGGTAAAATATCCCATGAACATGGCACTATTTCCTGTCGTGTAGATAATCGGTTGCCCGACCAAATCATGAATACCAATAATCAAATATCAATTGAAGATCTGGGGTATAACTCGTCTTTTGAAGCCGGGAAAAACCGGCTTGGATTGAGCGAGTATCCGGTTGCAAGGGTCATCGCCGAACACAGAGGGGCGTATACGGTGAGAAGCGCGAAGGGAGAGTGTCTCGCAAAGATCACCGGCAGACAAATGTTCAGAGCTGAGGGAAGGGAGGATTATCCCGCGGTGGGAGACTGGGTCGCGATCACCGAGGCCGATGGCAGCGGCGCCGTTATTCATGGCGTGTTGCCGCGGCGAACGATGTTGAAAAGGAAATACGGGGACAAGAACAAGACCGGCGGGAAAGACAAGATCCAGGTGATTGCGACAAACATCGACGTTGCGTTCATTGTTGAATCTGTCGATCGGGACTTCAACCTGAACCGCTTTGAGCGATATTTCGCCATTGCGCAAGATGGAGGGGTAAAGCCGGCGATCATATTGAACAAAGTGGATCTTTGTTCCGAAACGGAGTTGGACGAAAAATTATCTCAACTGAAAAGCCGCTTTCCTGCGGCAGACGTTGTTTTGACCAGCATTATAAGCAATGAAGGCCTTAACGAGCTGAAACAGTATGTCGTCAAGGGCAAGACGTATTGCTTCCTCGGTTCGTCCGGGGTAGGGAAGTCGTCGTTGATCAACAAGCTTCTTGGCGGCGGCACGATAAAAACCGGGGACATCAGTTCGTATTCGGGCCGGGGAAGGCATATTACCACGGCACGGCAGATGTACATTCTTGGAAATGGCGGTATTGTTGTTGATAACCCCGGCATGCGCGAGGTTGGCATGGCGGATGTGAGCCATGGGATCGATAGTATGTTTGATGACATCGTCGCTCTGGCACAACGATGCAAATATGCCGACTGCACGCACAATAAAGAGTCCGGGTGCGAAGTTCTGCGCGCGGTGAGATCCGGGAGATTGGATAAGAAAAAATATTTAAATTTTCTTAACCTTAAAAAAGAGACCGAATATTCCGAAATGAATGATATCCAAAGAAGGGAGAAAGACCGCCAGTTCGGAAAATTCTTAAAGAGAGCGAAGGAGGATCTCAAAAAGCTCGGGCACAAAGATTATTAAGATGCAAAAAGACGAAGTGGAAAATTGTAAATAGCAGCAAAAAGAGTATATTTAGAAGTGCTTATTAGTGGTGCTCATATGGAAAACAGAGAAAGAATAACAAGACATATCAAGAAGATGGAGTCGAGAAATGATGAGTTGGCACAGATGCGGGCAAGTGATGAAGGTATGCCGGAGGCGCCGCATCATCACGAGCAAGCGGACCCCGGTGTGCTTGGCGAGATGAAGGGAGTATACGAGCGTTATTGCGGCGTCTGCGACGTTTATAGCCCGGAGGAGGCCATTGCCATGGCAGAGGAACTTCGGAGAGAAAGAAAGAACCCAAATCGAAAAGTAATGGTTGGCGTCATGACGCATCCTCTTGCTTTGCATCCTGATGCGGATGATCCCCATGAAGTGCGCGGGGTTTTCCCGACCAGAGAAGAACTGGCGGGCGGTTTTACCGACGATCCGGATGTACTGAACACTATACATTACGCAGACTTATATGGGCCCGGCGCCGGTCAAAATGTTTTTGAGAACCTCGAATTGTGTGCTAAATACGGAGGAGAACATTTGGATGCGATCCAACTTGATCTCACATGGCCCAAACCTGATGAAATCAAAAAATTCAAAGAGAAAAATCCAAGTATCTTTATTATTTTACAGGTCGGGGAATTTGCACTCAAAGAGGTCGAAGATGATCCGCAAGCGGTAGCGGATCGACTTCGTGAGTACGATGATTCACTCGACTTTGTGTTGCTTGATATGAGCATGGGCAAAGGTATGGGCATGGAAGCAGGCGAACTTCTGCCTTTGTTAAGGATAATCCGAAAGGAGCTTCCGTATCTCGGCCTTGCTGTGGCGGGGGGTCTGGGGCCGGATTCGGTGGATTTACTAAAACCTATTGTCGAGGAGTTTCCGGAAGTTTCAATTGATGCTCAGGGCAATATCAAGCGCGATGCCCCAAGGGATTCTCTCGGGCACACGGTCTCCACACATCCTGCAGATCTGGGAAGGTCGAAAGAATATATCCAAAAGAGTTGTGCCATGCTCGATAATCCAAAAGAAGAATAGTAATTACTTTTCAATACCATGGACAATGAACCAAATAATAATCAAAGCAACTCTCCGAAACCCACGAATGATTTGCTTGTAAATTGCACGAAATGCAAGAAAAATCCGTGTATTTGTTCGGGGGCTGATAATGTCTCTCGTCAAAAAACTTCGACCAAAAAGACCAAAAGAACTACGCCGCCAAAAATAAGTTGGATATAAGAATCATTTTGCCGTCTGCTCCGAATGTGCCAAGAGGGTAACCATTACAAGGGTTATTAGCTCTATGGAAGCTTTGTGCTGATTCTTTTTATTCCCCATCACAACCTTGATTTTGCCCGAATGAAGACTCTCGGGTTTATAATGGTACAGATCATTGCTCCTTGCCAGTAACTGAAGACGATTGAGAAAAGGGAAATAATCGCCCAGATGCCTGTCTCCGAATAATTTTTTTGACCACACAGCGCCAACACCCACCTCTATATCTGTTGCTATTTTTTGGTTCGAACCGGACGGACTGATATGGCGGTCTATTATATATTTTGTTAATAGAGCTATCGATCCCTGAAATCCGATATCAAAAACAACTATTTTGTTCTTATCTGTTCGAGTGTGATTTTTGATGTAGTCTGCCAGATTGGCCACTACCGTCGCGAACCCGGGATTCAAAGAAACAAACATATCCAAGAGTCGGGCATAGTCGTTATAAAAATCTTCAAAATTGTCCGGGTGGCGTCTATGTGCATCATAAAGAGACGCAAGTGTTAAAATATAGTATCCCCATTCTCTTGGTGGGCAGCTCAGTAATTTTCTCCCAATCATTATCGGGTCAGCAGAAGTGTCTTCTAGGCTCAAGATATCTATAGTTTTGTGTGCTTCATAGAACATGAGACAGTCCCGTAAAAGATATATGGTATGACTGCTTTCTTTTCGTCTTTTTTTAACTATATCTAATACAAGGGTGCTGATTTTTACAATATCTTCCAGATCCGTAATTTTTTCGCCATTCCAGCGTTCCAATTCCGAGACCGATACAGGATTTTTTAATAGTGTCCTGATATGCTCTATCGTAAAGTCCGAATATGCTTCCGGGCTTGTCTCTTCGTCCTCAAATTGTAAAAAACTATTCGGTAATATCCCTTGATATTGCCTGCCCTCCCATTCTCTGAGGATAGTATCGTACCAGGTTTCCTTATATTCTCTGTTCAGCTGATCAACGGTGTCATTATCTTCTATAATTTTTTTGTTTGGTTTAAGATCAAAGGCTGTTTTTTTATCGACCTCAAACCACTGCTCAAAACGGTTGCGATAATACAGATTGCCGTTGAGGATATTATAGAGATTTTCTCCGATTTTCTGTTGCCCGCTTTTCTGAGCAATCCACTTTTCAAAACAAGTGTCATACGTATTTTGCAAAATGTGCTTATCTCCGAATTGCTTCTCGAACAAAGTCTTAAAAGCATCATCAAATGTCGGGAAGCCAGCATCTACTACAATGAGATTGATCCAGTCCAATATATTGAAAATGTGCCGACAAACGTAGTAGAGATATTTATCATCTGCGTTTTTCAGCTTATCCTGTATGCCTAGGATATCCTTGATCAAGAATTCACTAAAAACTTGAAAATCTGTCGTAACAAACCAATCCATATCTGCCTTGCTCTTGGCAGGCATTTTCTCAAATTCTTTGAAGGACTTAATGAGCCATGGATCGTCGGGTATTTTCGTGATCTGCTCTGGCATAGTTATAAATATTTGGATAAGTTAATCACAGCATACATTATTTTTTTCACTTCGTCATTTCTCTTCGAGCCGCAGCCGCCGCTTTTCGGCGGCTGGCGGCGGTTCAGGGTAGATTTCCTTTCTTGGATTTATGTACCAGATTTGCTAAAATAATTTCAAAAGTTTGTGAGTGTTCTAAATACGCAGCTGATTTTTAAGCGAAAAAGAGGTCGGGAGCCTTTTTTGTTGTGGCTCGGGGGTGGAAGATATACCCTTTTGAGTATGAATCCAAAACCAAGAAAGAAAAAAATTCAATTTAACAAACGGGACCACAGGGTGCTGGTGCTCTGGGCCGCGGATTGTGCCGAGCGGGTGCTGCCGTATTTTGAAGATAAATACCCGAAAGATGACCGTCCGCGGAAAGCCATCGAAGAGGGAAGAGCATGGGCTCATGGCGACGCGCCGATGAAAATGAGCGTGATCCGCGGCGCATCGCTGGCGGCTCATGCCGCCGCCCGTGCCACCGAAGATCCGTCTGCCCGCGCCGCCGCGCGCGCGGCGGGCCAGGCTGTTGCTGCGGTCCACGTTGCTACTCACGCGCCCGGCGCTGTCTATTATGCTATTAAGGCCATCACAGCGCGCGGAATAGACCCCGCCGGCGAACGCACATGGCAGCGCCAACACCTCCCGAAGCGCCTTCACCCGGTAGGTTTCCCGGCAAAGATCAAGGCCGGCAACTGAACCAACCTCTCTTTTTTTCTCACCTTAGTTTCCATTATTTTATTTTCCACCTCCCCCTTATTCCACCATTCGTACGAATGGTGGAATAAGGGGGAGGAAAGAGGTAGTATGGAAGTGCGGGGGAGTGAGGGGCGAGATGTGGTCCCGCCCACCGCATTTGCAACAAAGCATTGCAATAAACAGTAAAACAATTAGGATACGAATATATGAAAGAATTTGAAAAACCGCTCAAGGCCCTGGCAAACCGCCGACGGCTTGCGATCCTTGTCTATTTAAAAAAGAACCGCCACGCGTCGGTGGGGGAGATCGCCGGTGCGATCAAGCTTTCGTTTCGGTCGACATCAAAACACTTGGCGGTTCTGTCCGCCGCTGATATCGTCGATCGGGAACAAAAAAGTCTCAATATGTTTTATCGGATACCCGCCACTGTGCCGCCAATCGTCAAGCGGATCCTTGAAATTCTTTGATCGCCCCCCATCTTGTCTTACTCTATACTCTTAACCGTTGTTCCCTTATTCCACCATTCGTACGAATGGTGGAATAAGGGAGTGCGGCTGGCGGAAAAGATGGCGCGTGCTATACTGGAGCCAATTAAAAAACACGTATGAACGAAAAAGATATGGACGGCGGGATCCGCGGTGGAGCAGGAGCGGAAGGAGCCGCAGAGAGCGCATACGAACAGTACAAAGGTTTTGGCGGGATCATCAACGAAAAAGACTACCAAAGCGCTCTTGAAAGAGCCAAGAATACAAGTGAGTTCAATGAATATCTGATCGCGCAAACCGAAACCATCGCGCGCGCGGCGGGTATTAAGCTCTACAACTCAAAAGACTCCCTTGACCCGAGAACAAAACTCTACGGGATATTACGGCACGATGAAAATTCCACGGCCGAGCACCACCACAGCCAGATGAGCGATCAGCGGTTATTTGCGGAGGTGCTGCGGATGCTGGGGGATACCGAGTCGCTGGAAAAACTCATCAAGACCCACCCCCACATTTCTTTTTGATCACCAATGCCGGGCCCCATCTTTGTCCGGTGTCTGTCAAAAATATAACTATGCCAATGAAAATGAACCCAAACAATAAATGCGGCATCATCAGCCACCGCGGTGTGTGCAGGCTCAGCAAGTACGGTGCGCGGCGCGGCGAGAATACGATCGGGGCGTTTGAGGCGGGCATCGAAAAACTTGAAGAGTTTGGATTCCCCCCGGCGATAGAGTTTGACGTGCGGCTCTCTAAAGATAATGTTCCGGTTGTTTTCCACGATGATCTTGTGGACAGAACGACCAACGGCCACGGCAGGGCGAAAGACCATCTTTTTTCCGACCTTAAAAAACTCGATGCAGGATATGGGTGCACCGTCTCGTCGCTTGAGGAGGTGCTGGGTCATTTTAAAGATAAAGACGTCACATTCCATATCGAGCTCAAGGAAAATAATTTAGCTGCGATCGTCGGAGGGATCGTATCAAAGAAGGGTTTGGCGGATAGAGCTATTCTCTCGGCTTTTGATGAAGATGATCATGGTTCGGGCGAAGACCCGAAAACAACCTCCCGCTGGTCGGATCTGTATGCCGTAAAAAATACGGTACGCATTGCTCTGATAGCGACCGATAAAAAGATCGCAACAATGGGCGGGGCAGGCGCCTATATCCGGGCGGCGAAAACCGCCGGTGCTTACGCGGTAAATCCCCGCAAAACTGCGATAACGGGGGAGTTGGTGGCGGCGGCACACGAAGCCGGTCTTTTAGTGAACGCATGGACTGTCAACGGTAAAACGATGTACAAAAGATTCTCCAGATATGGCGTTGATAATGTTTTTTGTGATAATCCGGATTTTTTGATCGCATAGCGCATGATCTTCCATTGTGTCTCTGTGCGAAGGACGTAATGAGGAGTTGCCAACGGCGGGGTTAATGCGTACTATAATGATGGAAATAAGAAAAAGCATTAAGACAGCATACTATGGAAAAAGAAGTGAATATTGATGAGGTGCTGCGATCCACACAAACGCGCGACATGCTGGAAAAAATGAAGAACTTACTGAAAGAACAAGGGGGAACATTGGCGGAAGATGGAGAAGAAATTTTGGAGCAGGTGCGCGAAATAGAAGAGGCATACGGACGGAAGGTTGATGACTACCGGGATCCGCAGGAGCGTCTGCGCGCAAGCGAGGAATTTTTTACAGACCCGAAACTGAGCGCGGAGATCGCCGAATTATATCGGCGGGCGCAAAACCTCGGCAAAGATCAAGAGGGATCACCGGAGAAAAAGAAAGAGCCCCTGCTTACAGTAACCACTTCCGGCCATGGAATGCCGTGCATTGAGGTGGTGAATCCATCGCCCGAACTAAGAGAGATCATCCGTCGGGCAATAACCGCCAACAGAATAGATGACCCCGCGTATCAGCTTCATACCAAAGCCGGGGCTTTTTTACAGGGCGACGCTGAGGACTGGATCCTTGTGGAGTTTTGGCAGAAGGATTATCAGCCGTTCGTCGATTATCTGAACGGGCTTCTTGCCGCGAAGAAATAGCGCTAAAATAGGGCAGTAATCAAAACACCATGGAAAATAAAAAATTTGAAGAAGCAAAAAAGATAGTCGAAGGATGCATAGGCAAGAATGGCGTCTGGGCCAGTTCTTTCCGGTATAAATATCAGTGCTGGACCAGAGATTTTGTTATCGCGACGGAGGATCTTTTGCTGGAGTGGGGGAGAGAAGACATCGTTAAAAAGCACCTGCAGAATCTTGCCGGGCATCAATATCAGGATGGCAGAATGCCGATCATGTTCCTGGACGATACCCTGCGGTGGCTGGCCATAAAAACATGGAACAGCATCCGCAACAGAAGGGTTTCCTTTCTTTTAAAAGGATATTTCAGCAAGGATGGCGTTGGGCAATTGTCTCCATGGACCAAGGACTCAGAGATATTGTTTGCTTTGGGCGTTATGAAGTACGTCATAAAAACCGATGACCGGAAGTTTCTTGATGACCATAAAGAGCGTGTCGGGGACGCCCTACACTATGTGGAGAAGAATCTGATGAAAGATGGCCTTGTTTTTGGCGGCGATTGGCGAGATACCCGCCCCGATCTCAACGATAAGTTCCTGTTGACCAACAATTGTTTTTTATTTCACGCGTATACATTGCTGGGCGAGGTCGAAAAAGCCGGGCGATTAAAGAAGGTCATTCATGAAAAATATTGGACAGGAAGTCATTACCGCGATTATCTCGGGGTTGATGATTTTGATACGCTTGGAAATGCGCTGGCGGTACTCTTTGATATTGCGCCGCGCGAGTGTTTCTCTTTGGTCCTTGCGGGCGCCGAGAAGCTGGATACTCCTTACGGCTACAAACTCAATGGTGTAACTTTACCCCCTAAATCGAAAGAAGAAACAGAGGTAATGCTGAAAACGAATCAGTTCGGAGTAATATGGCCGTTTATTCATGGGTTTATGATCCTTGCGGCGCTAAAGGCGGGGGACAAAGGAACAGCGGTGCGGCAATTCAAAAAGTGGACCAATTTGGATGGTTTTTTTGAGTTTTATGATCCTTTGACGGGACATGGCCACGGCAGCGCCGAACAGGTTTGGAGCGCCGCCCTGTATCTTAGGGTACAAAATGCGCTTGAAGAAGTTTTATAATATATCTTTTTCTTCCCGCACAACACATACCATGAGCATATACGAAGAGATCATCGCCGCGTCTTTGGATGTTGATAAAAAATGGTCCGGCAAAGACACTCTTGACCCCGCCGATATTCGCTACCCGGTACCTCCGGGCCATTTTCGGTACAACACGATACACGCCTATACTCTTACTACGGAGCCTCTTTCACGGTTTCAATTTGAAGCGGGGGACCTGATACTTGTCGATCGTGCGGTCAAGAATTGTTTGGATGCCGTAGACGGGCATATGACCATAGAAGCATTGGATGCCACGGAAAGCGGGTTAAAAGAGATCCATTATCTTTCGCGGCTTCTCGAAAAGTGGAAGGACGGCGCGTTCAAAAGAGTTATCGGGATCGGCGGCGGGATTATGCTGAATATTTCCGCTTATACGGCAGAACAATTGCGGGCGGACCTTGTGTTGATGCCGACCACGGTTATTGCCATGGCGGATGCAAGCATCGGCGGAAAGGTGCGCGTCAATAAAATTGACGGCGGGGCATTCACCAAGCATTTTTACAAGACATTTTATGAACCATCGCGGATCATTATAGATCCTGCGTTTCTCGGTTCTCTCAGCGATGATCAAATACGAATGGGTCTGGCGGAAACGATCAAACATGCCCTGTATCAATCGGAGGGGCTCGCCAGTTATCTTTTATCCGATACATTTTTACCGTTTGTTGATCGCGCAAGCTTGCTGAAGGCGATCCTTTGGACGGCGGATCTTAAGAGGATATGTCTTGAAAAAGACCCCGAAGAATCACCGGAGGGTTCTTATAAAATTCTGAGGGCCGCCCATGGTCTCTCCGATAAGCTGGAAGAAGAGAGCGGTCTGACCATTTCTCACGGCGAGGCTGTTTTGCGGGCGATGCGGAAAGACCTGCAACATTCGGAAAAATATTCTCTGCTTGAGAAATTATATAAAAAATGTGGAATAAAAATAAATGAATAAGATATCAGCAGTTATCTTTGATATGGATGGGCTGATGTTTGACACCGAGGCGTTGTTTTCGATCGCTCAAACGGCGATAGCGGAAAAACGCGGAAAAAAGTTTACGCTGGATGTAAAAGCAAAAATGATGGGGCAAAAACCTGTGCACGCCGTTGCAATAATGCTTGCGGAGCTTGGTATCAACGAGAGCGCCGAGGAGGTGTTTAAGGAGCAGACAAAAATGTATGTGGAATTGCTCAAAAATAATTCCGAGGCAATGCCCGGGTTATTCGAACTTCTGGATCTTTTGGAAGTGCGCGGTATCAGAAAGGGCATCGCGACGAGCTCAATGCGTGGATGGGTTGATATTTTGCTGGCGCGGTTCAACATTGCGGATCGTTTTGAATTTATCATCACCGGGGAAGAGGTAAAAAATGGCAAACCTGATCCTGAGATGTATGAAAAAGCAGTTGCGGTATTGGGGCTTCCGGCATCTTCGTGTCTGGTGCTTGAGGATTCTTCAAACGGCATACGATCGGCGGATGGCGCGGGGTGTTTTGCGGTTGCCGTGCCGAGCGAGTTCACCAAAGCGCAGGATTTTTCAAAGGCGGATCGTATCGTTGAAAGTTTGTCGGACTCAAAACTATTTGAGTGTTTTGAGGTATAAATAAAATCATTTGAAACAAAAGAAAAAAGCGGCAACTGCCGCTTTTTGATTTTGTGAAGATGGTGGTGATTATTAGTCTGCGATGGCAATGGTTGCGAGAAATGCGCAGATGGGCCCGGCGATTCCAACGCTCCCACCATGCGGGGAGAAATAAATGGCCGCAACACCGATCCAAACACCCGCGATGGCAATGCCCTTCCACAGGTTTTTCATGGTTTTCTCCTTCTGTCTGCCGTTATTGGGTTATAAAACAACGCACGATTCATTTTCTAGTGTCGGGGCCATACTAACAAAACTTGCTAAAATGTCAATGGTGTGGTATGGTATTGACAGAAAAAATTCTGTTTCCGGAGGTTCTTTCACATGGTGAACATCAAGGCGGATGTTGCGGTCATCGGTGCGGGGGTTGTCGGCTGCGCCATCGCGCGCCGGCATCTCATGGTTCATCCGAGGGATAGGGTCATCGTACTCGAAAAGCTCGCTGATGCGGGGCTCGAAACAAGCGGCCTGAACAGCGGCGTGCTTCATTCGGGATTGCACCAAAAACCCGGCTGGCTAAAGTCGCATCTTGTGCGGCGCGGCAGCACGCTTGCAGTGGAGTATGCGGAGCGTCACGGCATTCCGGTCAAAAAGACGGGCATGATCGTCGCAGTTCCGGAGCATCCGCTTCGGCGCGGCCTGTGGCGCGAGATGGGAGGGCTGCTTTCGCTTCTGCGGCGGGCGCAGCACCAGAGGGTCGGGCTCCGGTTTCTGACGCGGAGTGCGCTCAAAAAACTCGAGCCTAATATGGCGGCGGCTGGGGGGATCTTTGTGCCCAATGTCTGGGTTGTTGAGCCGCGGGAGTTTGTGGTCGCGCTGCATGAAGACGCGAGATCGCGTGGGGCGGAGTTCTTATTCGGGAATCCCGTGCTTTCGATCGAACGAGACGTTTGTATGTACCGGCTGTATACGCCGGAGCACACGATCGAGGCGCGTGCCGTTGTGAACGCCGCAGGGCTATACGCTGATGATATCGCGGCCATGGCGGGCTTTGGCGGATATGCCATTTATCCGTGGCGCGGAGAGTATTACGAGATCGTCGGCGGCAAAAGCGCATCAGGGGATCACCTCATCTACCCGGCGATGCCGAAAAAGAGCCCGAGCAAGGGCATTCATTTCGGGCCGCGGCTCGACGGAAGGCTTTTTATAGGACCCAACGCGCGGCCGGTTCCTTCAAAGAACTGGTATTCTGAGGATCCGACCCCGAAGGAAGTATTTCTTGAGGCGGCGCGAATGTTCTTTCCTTCCCTTGAGGCGGATGATCTTATGTGGGTGCAGGCGGGTATCAGACCAAAACTGACGCCCGGTGCCGAAGAATCTGATTTTATTATCCGTCCGGATCGTATATTTCCTTTGTTCATCAATTGCATCGGCATAGAATCGCCGGGATTCGCATCCTCAATGGCGATCGCTGAATATATCGGCCCATGGCTGGCGGCTCACGCATAACGAGCCGCCTTTTTTATTATTTCGATTTTTTGTTGCGGGGCTCTTGCATTTTTCTACGGAATGTAATATATTTATTACGTCATATATATTTGACAATATTATTTATCCATAGATTTATGTTGGGAAAACCAGAATGGTTTCAAAGAAGAAAATACAGCGGGTGGGGGATATGCCCCAAAACATGGCAGGGGTGGCTTTATCTGGCGGCCATAGTGGCGCCGGTGTTCATCATTCCTTCGATCCCATGGTGGGGTGACAGCACGGGGGTTATTATCTTGTTCGTGTGGGGAATATTAATAGGCGTCGATCTTATAGATATTATGGTGCGCATGCCCCGCGATGAGCGGGAGCGTTTACACGAAGCGATCGCCGAGCGCAATGCCTTATGGGTAGTTATTGTGGTGCTTGCGGCAGGTGTCGCGTATCGTGCGGCGGCAGGGGCTGTTGCGGGACGCGTGGAGATCGACCCTGTTATTATTATTGCGCTTGTCGGAGGACTTTTGGTAAAGGCTGCGACCAATATCTATTTGGACAGAAAAAACTAATGAAAACGAATATCACACAATTTAGAAAAGAATTGGAGATGACCCAGGAAGAGCTTGCGGCGAAAGTTGGCGTGGCGCGACAGACCATCATCGCGCTGGAGCAGGGGAAATATAATCCATCGCTAGGGCTGGCGCATGCCATTACCAAGGCATTAAAACGAAAGAGCGTTGAAGAAGTATTCGTGCTGGAGAAATAAAAAATACATTATCATCGGGCGGATCTTTTCTTGCAATTTTTTGGCAGTTATTTCATGCTGGACGAAGAGTTATTTGCCAAACAAAGGAGGATTTCATGTGGTATGTCCGGATGAATCAAGGCGGTCAGATCGAATTCCGCGAGCACGGGAGATCCGAAATAAACATGTGGAAGGATGGTTGTGGAGGTCTTAAGGTCGGTGATGTCGTGACGCTTTTTCGCTACGAAGGAGGCATTGAGGGAAATGCCGTGCTGGTCGCGATCCATCCGCCCAAAAAGATCGAATCCTGGTATGATCACCTCCGGAAGGTCTTGGTGTTCGCCAAAATGAAAAAGGCGGAACCAAAAAAGAAATGAATAAAAGCCCGAAGAGGGCTTTTTTCTTGCAATTTTTTTATGATTGCTCCATTCTAGGTGGAGAGTTATTTGCCAAACAAAGGAGGAGCCAATGTTCGGATCGCGTCTTGCAAAAAGCCTTGCGTTCTATACCGCAATGCTCATTTTTTGTGCCGGCATTTTCAATTTGAACGGTTTTTTCTTCTGGGTTGCCCTGGCCGGACTGGTCTTTTTGCTGATCGCATTATTTGTGGACAGCAGTATGTTCGTGGCGAGTTACTGCGTGGAAGAGGATGGTTTTGGACCGCTGCTGTTCTATTGGTTCGTCTATATTGTGATCGGTATTTGTCTTCTTTTGCTCGCGGGCTACGGCGTGTGGCATGCGACTTTGTTCTGCATATGATTCAAAGACCCCAGAAGGGGTCTTTTATGTTGTGGAGCGCTTGAAAAATATTCAAATTCGGATACTATGAAATAGAGAATAATTATTTACAAAGCATATGGTAAAAAAGATCTTTTCGTTATTGTTTGCAGCGGTATTCGTATTCGCATTTGTGGCGACAGCGCTTCCGTTGAGCGCAAAAAACGCCGTTTCTTCCGGTATTGAGCTTCCCGATAAGGCGGGCGTGTACAATGTGCCCGGCAACCCAAAACTAAAGCTCCGCGTATTCGTACATGAGGGCAAAGGATTTGATGCCGGCAAGGCGAACGGCAAGCCTACTCCGGCGCCTGCTCCGACCGAAACGTGTGTTGCAAGCGCAGCGGGAGACCCGGATTCAAGCGCGGTGGTGCCCGGTGCAGGATGGAGGCTCCCGGCGGTCTGGCAGTACCGGCTGAATCTCGCCTCAGTGCCGTCATCTGTCGGTGGGGGCAACTTACCCAGGATCGCTTCAGGCGCATTTTCCGCATGGCAATCCGCTATTACCCCCGGTTCCGTGGCAATCATCCGCGGTACAGATACTTCTATGAATAAGGCGGTGTTGGACGGGCAAAATATCGTCACCTGGGGCAGAACCTCAGGGGCCGCCCTTGCGGTGTCGTACATCTGGTATGACAGAACGACGGGTGTTGCGACGGAGATCGATACTATTATGAATAATAAGTTCAAGTGGGAGTGGTCCGATCCTTCCCTGTGGGGCGCGGGGCAGATCTGCGCATACGGCGGTTATTATGATGCGCAAGAGATACTTACCCATGAGCTCGGCCACACGATGGGGCTAGATGACGTATACACCGCTGACTACGCGCACAATACGATGTACGGTTATGGATCGTCAGGCGAAACCAAGAAAGATACCCTGACCACAGGAGATGCTCTTGGTGTTGCGGGATTATACTACTAAAAAAACGACCAATACCCGAGGGTAGCTTGTGCCCGGTAAATGTAAGCTTTGTTCATGAAGAAAATTTTTATTATTCCCGGGTTTCAACAGAAGGCAGCGGACAAGCACTTTGTTTGGTTAAAAAAATTTTTAACCAAACAGGGTTTTGGCGTCTCCATGGTTCCTGTCACGTGGGAGCGCCGAACAATGGCCGATTATACCGCAGAGTTCGAGGCTTTTTATAAAAAACATAAAGTCGACAACAACTATGTTTTAGGATTTTCTTATGGGGCAGTTGTCGCTTTTATTACCGCGAATAAACTCAGACCAAAGAAAATATTTCTCTGTTCGCTCAGCCCGGATTTTAAAGAAGATGTGGCTAATACGAAGCGATGGATTTTAAATTACGTTGGAAAAAATAGGGTTGCCGATTCGTTGGGTCGAAGCGGGAAAAAGTTTGCCAAGGAGCTCGCTGTTCCGGCAGTGATATTTTATGGGGAGAAAGAGGGAAGACAATATCCGCAATTAAAAAAACGCTGTGAAGAGACAGTGAAGCTTGCCCGACGGGCAAAGTTGGTGATTATAAAAAATTCCCCGCATGATATTGCCTTTTCCGAATATATAGAAGCCATTAAGACAGAGTTTTTGGCAAAATGAGTTCTCACGGGATTTATTGAGTTATTATGAAACAAAAAATGCGATCACTTGAGGTAATGGAAGAACACGAAGACACACCACGCCCTTCGGTCTTTGAGGATCTTGCATTTCGGCGGGAGCACGCGCCAAGGATCGAAAAGCGTATGCCGCTGGCGCCGGAAGAGATATCAAGGCGCGAGGGTGTTGAACTTTCCGAGCTTGAAGGCAAAATGAAAGAGCGCGCGGTGGAATGGGCACAGTGGGCAGAAAAGAACCGGATCACTCCCTCCAAAGAGGATTATGCGGGATTCATCGATGAATTGTATGGACTGTATCGATATGCAACCGAAACAAAAGAGCTCCCCAATGATCTCGCGTGGACGCAGTATATAAAACGATTCGAAACGTTTTGTTCGCATTTTTGCATGACCGCCGCCACCAAGGATGCGAAAAAGGGAATGATGGGTAATTTGCGGACATTTGTCGAGCGTCTTCAGCATCCCCAAAGAATACTTGAACTGCATCCGCGTGAATATGAGTGGGGTGGTGACAAGCAGTGGGTGCACGAAGGGCAAAAAGAGATCTATGAGGCAGATGGCGATTGGGTGTTGTTGCCGTACGTGTATAGCAGTTTTTCGGGCGATAGTTACACATTTACCGATGCAAGTGTTGTGCGGGAGATTATTGAACTTTTGAAGAGCGGCTATCATTCTCCCGACTATTCGCATGCAACGGGGTCCGCTGCGCTTGGCGCGATAGGGGGAAGCGGAGCGATCTTGAGCGCACGAGAGGCGGTAAAACGCGGGGCTAAACCGAAGACGGGCGAGTATGCGACCTATATGGACTATCAGGGAGAGGGGCTTCGTTCGGTATACGCGAACCAGGGCCATCCGCAATATGGGTACCACGGTGTTAATTGGTTCAATGAATTTTTTGTAGGATTTGGCATCAATAAGGAGCGTCAGGAGCGGGCGCTTGATGAAGCGGGATTTAATTATGCAAAGGAAGGGGAGCCAAAACAGCTCTCGCAGGACTGGGGGAGCGAGGGGGTTGTCATTGGCAACGCGGTGCCGCTTGATGCAATAGATAATGTATATTATTGGAAAAAATATGAACGGGAGATGGAGGAATGGACCGCCAAGAACTGTTCTCAGGCAAAACCCGTTTCGCTTGAGGCGGTCGAGATATTGGGAAGCCACGGCAATTTTATGAATGAAGCCGCGCTCAGGGAGGGAGTTGCTCCCGTTGAAATGTGGGAAAAACTTTTGCGGCAGAAATGAGTTTGTTTTATGAAGAGACTTTATTTTATATTTGTCGGCGGGATCAATTCTTCCGGCAAATCTACAATACTTAAGCGCATTGCAAGCAAGAAGATCGCGTGTATTTCCGGCTCAGCATATTTTATGAAATGGCTTAAGATCAAGAATGGAGATTATTCAAAGCTACAGTCGCTTCCCGATAAAAAGGTATTATCGGAACTTGGAAAAATGATGAGATATATTGTCCGGCAGGAAAAATTCGGTATCGGTACCGAAGCCGTTTGTATTGATGCGCACTATTTAAATATCAGAAACGGTAAAGCTCAGCCGTGGGTCGGAAGATGGCTTTCCCTGATGGATGGCATTGTTTTTGTGAGATCATCGCCGGTGCATATTCTGAAGAGGATGAAGAAAGACGAGAAAAGAACAGGGAGAATAAGGAATGTATTCAAGCAAGGAAGTAGCCGCAGAGAAGAATTTGAACAACTGAGATCGTTTACTGAAAAAAATGATCTATTATTCAAAAAATTATTATTGATGTATAATAAACCAAGTGCTATTATAACGAACAACAAAAGAGGCGTCTCTGTTGCGGCGCAACGACTCAAATTATTTATAAATAAACAAATAGTATGCCGGAAGAAAGCAAAAATATTGAAATAGAACACCGCGCGCGTTTTGATGAAGAAAAATATAATGCATTGCATAAGTTTTTGGATGCGAATGCTCAGGATCTGGGAGAGGATGACAAGGATGTTTATTTTTTTCTTTTTCCCGACAAACTGGTGAAAACGGTAAACAATACATCAAAAAAAACCGCAAAGATAGTGCTGAAGCTGACGAAGATCGGAAAGGGAAATGATTTTGAGGAGACAGAGATATCCATCAGGCCGGAGGATTTTGACAAAGCAACAAAAATTTTTATTGCGCTGGAGACGGGTGAATATATGCGTTCATTCCAAAAACGGCATAACTATTTGTATAAAGACGTTGAGTTGGCGCTAAAGTGGAGTGAGACGTGGGGGCACCACTTGGAGCTTGAGATCGTAGTGAATGACGTTTCCAAAAAGGAGGAAATGGAAAAAAAGATCGTTGCAGTCGGAGAAGAATTGGGAGTCCATATCATGACAGACAAAGAACTATGGGATTTTACGCAGGCTGCAGAAGCGGAATATAAAAAAAATCAAAAACATGGAAGTAATTAGCCGTTCTGCATTGACCAAGGAAGAGCGTAAGCTTCTTGCAATGGCGCGGGTGGCTGCCAAGGGCACCTTTTCTGACCTCGGCCACCAAATCGGATGTATTATAAAGTGTAAAAATGGCGCCATGTTCAGTGGTGCCACAAATATCCGTACCAGAACGGTGGGCTCTACGTGTGCGGAGCGGATGGCGCTTGACCAGGTATTTTTTCACAAGAATCGCAATCCCGAATTGTGCGTAATAGTCGGAAAACTTCCGCAAACAAAATGGAGGAGAAAATGGGCGGATCATAATATCTGCGCTCCCTGCGGTGTTTGCCTCGAATCTTTCAAACAAGCGGCGCAGGTCTTAAGGCTGAAAGATATTGATTTTCTTTGTTCCAGCCACGATGGAAAAAAGATCCTAAGGGCAAAACTTTCCGAATTATTACCCTCGTTTGATTAAATTTAAATGTCGATGAAGAGGGAATTCCTTTTTGAACTGGCAGAGCAGGGGAGATTGCCCTTGCATCAATATATTGATGCTCCAACCGTCCGATGGATCAAAAAAAACAAGCCCGCATTCGGCACCGCAAAAACGGTGTCTTTGCCTGCCAGAAAGGACATAGAGAGATTTATCCCGGAAAGCAAGTGGTTTTGCGAGAGAAAGATTGTTGATTCTATCCACGGCCTTCGGCATACCATTAGGGTTGTTGCGTTGGTTGTGTTGATGGTATCTGAGCGGCCCTATCCGGGACGAATAGAAAATCTTTTGACCGCAGCTGCACTTCATGACGTCGGAAGAAGAAATGACAAGGGAGACCCTCAGCACGGCCTTTCCGCAGCGCGGTGGTTTAAAAAAAATATCGTTGTTGTCGAGAAAAAATTCGGGATAAAGCTTACCGCAAAAGACATCAACGAGATATACTGGATCATCGCGTTCCATGAGTTGCCAAAAAACATCATTGAAAAAAATAAAAATTATACCCGATCCAAAAGTGGCACTGATATATTAAGAATGGCCGATGCTCTTGATCGTTACCGCCTGCCGAGGACCAAGTGGTGGATAAACGAGAAAATTTTGGGTTGCAGGGTGCCCCTGCGGTTCAAGCAGACGGCATTTGATCTTGTGGCCAAAAGCGAACAGAGATACGTAAGGGGGGAGAGCAGTAAAAAGAGCGTTTTAAATAATTTTGCATAATTTTTTTATGGAGCCAATAAATGCGCATATGAAAAAGTTTGCCGATGCTCATGTATTTTATAGTACTTATTTGCGTGAGCTCAAGGAGAGGAGCTCCTCAAAAGCCGCGGGCAAAGAACAGGAATGGCGGAAGTGGGCCGTTAGTGCAACCCCGAACGGGAAACTGCTTCTTAATAACTCATTTTTTGATATTCTGAAGAATTCTTCAAAGATATATCTTTTTCATACCACGCCCAATCTGGAAAAAATAACAAAAAGCGGCGCATTTTATTCTAGCGGAGGGTGTCTCATCGGCAGTATTTATTCTACGCCGATCATTCCCGATGGCAGTGGCCGGCTGAGGGTTCATAATCTCGGTAAGTATGTTTTTAAAAACGAAGCCCCGCGGGCATCGTATTTGAGAGAGAAAAGAACGAAGCCCTCTTTTGTGATCATAGAGGCGGAGCTTCCGCCAAAAGTGCACGACAACATTATTGGCATCGATTACATAAAACTGGGAGACGTGCACCTCGCAATCTACAAGGACCTGGCATATCTTCTTTCTTTCCGTGAGCGAGCCAGCCTGCAGGAGATCATTCTCAATAAGGTCAAACAGTCGTTGTCATATCTTAACCTCGCACACAATGCGTATCATGAGGGTACTAAGGCCAATGAGGAAGATTTTTTCTTCTCTTTTCTTCCCGCAATCGATCATCTCCCCATCCTGGGATATATATATTTTGAGGTGGTTGCTGAATATCTAATGTTGTTCGGGGATGACGATGGTGCAAAAAAAGCACGCGACCTCGGAGAGATCTATAATGCAGGATATAAAAATCTGATGTTTGATCTTTTTCCGGACATGTTAAAGGGCGTGGGGCTCGGATTTTTTAAACCAACACCGAGACAGCTGGTCCAGCATATCAAAAAAGAAAAATTGATCTCAAATTTCGATGAAAAGAAATTCATCGCTTACATCATGGAAAGGATCATTTTTCTTACACAGGCGCGCTTAATGAATGAAACCGATACCCGGATCGACTGGTATGCGTTGAATTGGGATTTTAAGGTTTTGGAATCGATCGCGTCGCCGCTCCTTGGCCATCTTATTCACCGGGAACTAAGAAATTTTGGGAGGTTTCCCGATTTTTATTTCTATTTTGACCAATTAAAAGCACTTCAGGCATGGAATTACTGGAATCATATGGGAGTGGTTATTCCATTCAATGGAATCATGCCAAAAGGAGAGATCGGTATAAACCCCGCCTGGCCGGACCTAAAATATAAGGTTTATGCGGGCAAGGAAACAAAGGGGCCTATAGCGGGTGAGATGTATGTTGAGCCAGGCAAGGAAATAAACGCGAAGATCGTGGCGCGCCTTGTGGACCACAGGGTTTCAATAATGAGAAGCCAAGGAAAGAGCGATATGAGGGAGATCTTTGGAACGTTCAGGGATTAATAAGTTAAGTGTATCTGCTATGAAAAAAAATATCATAAAGATCGTTTCCGAAGTCGAGAAAGGATCATTGATCCTTCTTCGTTCGCCACAGACAACCAGCGGCCTCAAAAGGTCTCTCAGAAACCTTTTAAAAGAGGTTGTTATGTTCAGGGCTCATGCCAAAACTCCAAGGACGCATGACAAGATAGTGAAAAACTGTTTTGTTCAGGTGGGCGGCGGGGGTCACTATCTCCAGGGTTACATAAATATCGACATCGCTCCGCCTGCTGACATTATATGGGATGTCCGGGAGGGTATTCCGCTTCGGTCAGGATCGGTACAATTTCTTTTTTCCGAACATTTTCTTGAGCACATTGATTATCCGATTTCGGCGAAGAAATTTATAAAAGAGTGCTATCGGGTGTTAGGGAAGGACGGCAAAGTGGTCATTGGTGTTCCGGACAGTCAGGCCGCTGTTAAGGCATACTTTCGAAGGGATAAAAAGATGATCGATCATTATATGCATCGGTGGTATAGCAAGAGAGATTGTCTGGAACACTTTAACACGTCGATCGATTTTTTAAATTATCATTTTCGCGATCAGGATGATCACAAGAAATACAATCCCCACTATTGGGCGTATGATTACGAAAAATTATGTTCACTGCTGAAAAATGCAGGTTTTTCAAATATAAAAAAGTGGCGCTTCGACGGAATTATTGCGAACCCAAAAAGAAAATGGGGGAGTATTTATATCACGGCAAAAAAATAGATGAGCCGATTTCTGCACCATAGGTCGTCTGTTTTTTTATAACTTTTTTTGGCACGAACATGAGGGTAAAGGAAATTCAATGTAAAACGGCGATCGGGAAATGCGGTTTTCCCGGAGGAGGGTTTTCAATCAATCCGTATATCGGCTGCGGCCATGATTGCGCATACTGCTACGCGCGCTTCATGAAGCGGTTTACGGGCCACGATGTTGAGCGGTGGGGCTCGTTCGTGGATGCGAGGATGAATATTGCTGCTGTGCTCACCAAACAACTGCGATCAAAGAAATATCTGCACGATCAGATATATATCGGCACGGTCACTGATCCGTATCAACCCATTGAGAAAAAATATCGGCTGATGAGGGGGGTGCTGGAGGCGCTGGAAGGCCGTAAAGATTCTGTGAGTATTCTGACAAAATCCGATCTGGTGCTACGCGATATCGATCTTCTGAAAAAAATTCCTAAAGCGGATGTGAGTGTGACAGTGAATACACTTGACGAACGATGGAAAGAGCTGGTTGAGCCGGGATCTCCTACGATACGGCGTCGTCTTGCGGCACTGCGGCGGCTGGCGGAGGAAGGAATACCCGCTATTGTGATGATGGGTCCATGCTGGCCGTTTTTTACCGATGTGGATGCATTGTTCCGCGAATTCAAAAAAGCAGGAGTATCCCATGTATTTTCGGAGAGCTTCAATACGACGGGCGGCAATTGGACCGGAGTCGAGATAGTTTTGAGAAAACATTATCCTGCGTTGTTGCTTAAGATGCAAAAAATATTTTTTGACGAAAATGAGTTCCATAATTTTTACGATGCGGTACGGCGTAAGATGAATGTATTGTCAAAACAATATAAGATCCCCGTGACCGCATATTTTGATCTTGGTCATGCGGCAAAATCCAAGAAGTAAAAAAAGTTCGAGCCGGCTCTTCCGAGCCGGCCCTTGTGTTACAGATTGCTTTTTCTTTTTGCCATCAATACCTTGGCAAGGTACGGACGCCCATGCGTGCGCCACTTGCTGCCGGCATTATATTTTTGTATTGCCATATTCTCGTCCTCTTTTGCTCCCAGGGTTTCAAGGTACAGCGCCGTTGCCGCTGTGGCATCCTCAAATTTCCATGGGTTCGGACAACCATGTCCGGTGAGGTTTGAGATCTTGTTCTCGAACGTGCGCCATGTTTTTGGCTGGAACTGCGCGGGTCCCATTTCTCCCTTGGGTGCCAGCGGCACCTTGTTCGGGTGATATCCCAGTGATGCGCAGATGCTTTTCAGCGGTTTTTTCTGGTCCTCGGGGATCCTGGGAAACATGTTCTTCTCGCCGACATTTTTTCCGCGCTGCGTTTCCGTGGTCAGGATCGCATCAATAAGCCTGGCACTCACCCCCGTTTTCTCGGCGTACTTTAGGATCGTCTGATCCTCCGATATTTTTGGGAAAAGAGCGCTTTTTGCTTTTTTCTGCACAGCCGCTTTTTTTACGATTTTTTTTGCCGCGGCCTTGGGTACTTCGGGTGCGTTGATGAAGATTATCTCTACCGGGGGAGCGATCTGCGCGGTGATGGCGGGCTGCACCCTCTCTTTGTGTGGATCTTCCATAAGAAAATCGACATAGAGGGTGGTTACGGCAAGCATTGGGAGCAGAATTGCCAGTGCGTACTTGATAAACAGGTTGTATCGCGGGTCTCTCATCGCTTGCCTCCTTTATGTTTTTTGAAACAGCAGTTGGGGAATTATATCATATTTTATAATATTCGTCAATATATCTTGGAAGCTTTGTCAAATAAAGAAGATATTTTTTGTGCTATTGTCTGACACACAAAAAAAAGAACTTGGTCTTTTTCGTGTGCTCTTTCGCCACTTTCTAAAAAATATCATTGCGTGTTTTCGTCCGCGCGTTTTGCCGTGGCATATTCTTGCGATGCTGTTCACATGGGGCCTTGTGGTCACGGGATTTGATTGGGTATATTATACGGCCGCTAGAGGAGCGAACGTCCGCCCGTTCTTTTCTCCTGCGCTGGTGTTGGGCAGCCTCTTTCCTATGGTCGCGCCGATCTTTTTATATGTATACGGAAGAATAAAGCGAAATATAAGAGTAGTGAATATTGCCGCTGCTCTTGGTCAGTCGGCTTTGGTGGGGTTGCTGCTCTCTTTTTTTTATAAAGCTTTTACCGGCAGGATGCAGCCACGGTTTGCCGGCGCACAATCGCTGGTTGATACCAGTCACGGATTCCGGTTCGGTTTTTTGGAGGGGGGAGTCTTTTGGGGTTGGCCATCGAGCCATACGACGGTTGCCTTTGCGGTCGCGTTCGCACTGATCGCGCTTTTCCCGCGCAATCGGTTTGTTCAGGTTGTCGCTTTTTTCTGTGCATTATATGTCGGCATTGGCGTGGCGACGGTGGGCATCCATTGGTTCTCTGAGTTCGTTGCGGGAGCCATTTTTGGCGCGATCGCTGGTCTTGCGGTCGGCAGTGGCTTTAAGGACACTGTGTCGTCTGGGCTGTCACCGGGGATATAATAGCAACCGAATACGTAGATTTT